>JAABUY010000109.1_pt1 | contig 175804 bp, 166 predicted proteins | sample 5560271 | NCBI WGS metagenome assembly JAABUY01 (sample SAMN10711886, study PRJNA513374) | rock metagenome | isolation source: Antarctica rocks | place: Antarctica: Victoria Land, University Valley | reverse complement strand
TTGCATTTTTATATATAAATGTAATTAATAAATAACTTTACATCAATGAAAGCTTTCTCAGAAGTTATCTGCTTGTCATTAATTAAGAAATCAGTTGCTATTTAATTATAAAGATAGATATCTGTCTGTGCTGTCTGCACTCAGAATTTTATTGACAGTTGTATTTCTTTAATCATGGTGTGCACTGAGTTCTCAGTAATTCAGATGATTTTTTTGACAATGTCATTCTGAATTGACATATGAAACATTATGTATTGCAGTGTAATGTTAAGAGACTTGCATCAGTCATTTAAAATGAACTTTAACTTCATTTTATTGTTACTTTATACAGCAAGAATCTTTGTATCAGTCTGAAGTTCAGTCTTCAATTATTATTTTTACAGTGTCTGTAAGATTTCATCACATTGCTTCAGCAGTATTGTTCACATCTTTTGAGAATAATTATCTATTATCTTCAGAAAGTACTGATATTCATTAAATAACAAGAATAATGAGCTGCATATATCAATGAAGATAAAAACAAGAATGTTAGTCTTTCTTTTACTTATAGTGTGATCTTACTTGTTAATGAACTTAATCAGAACATAAATCTTACATATGTTCTCATTATTTTTAATAATGAGAATTGACTTTTCAAGAGTTGTCATCTTGTAAAGATCATGCAACTTTACAAAATCAAGATAAGCAAATTGTCAGTGTCAAAGTCTGTAAATCTTGATCTTTTCATTTAATGATGCAGTATCAACATCTAAGAAGTTAGTCATAAAATTATGTTTATGAGTCTAAACATACAGACTTGCATCTGAAGCAGTAGTAGAGAAGATAGTCTCTGAATGTGATGTATATATTGCAGATATCAGAGTAAATTCATTAAGACTTTTTGCAATGTGCTTAACTATATAGATTTCATCTCATTTTAACACTTTTATTATAGTTTTGCTGTGCTTATCACACATCTGAAGACAATGTTGATTAAAGCTTTTATGCAGTTTCATTTTGTACATTTACTTTCTTAATAGAAGATTGATCTCAAGTTTAAATACATAAAATGTTGAACTCAGTCTCACAGAATTTTTTGACTTAACTTATATAATAATTACTTTACAATAATAAGAGTATAAATGTCTCTTCTTAACTTTAATTCATTGACATTTCATTTGTATAAGAAAGTCACTGAAGAGTTAAAGTTAATCAGTTATGTATGAGAAGAATTCAGAGTCTGCAATTTATTTAGATTTAAGCATCTTATTGACAGTCTTTTTAAATAGAACAGTAATTTCATCATTAACTTTTTTTTTCTCTTTAGATTTAGAAAAGAAATCATTATTATTACTGTCACTGACTTCTGCATCAAAGACTCTGTATCTCTTTTCTTTTTCTTTATAGACTGACTTTTAATACAACTTAACTGCAGTCAATTTGTACAGCTTAATTACAGTTAATCTACTTGTCTTCTTTTAAGCATCTTGCTTAACATCAGAAAGAAATTCACAATCTTTAATGAAGTGAGAATTATTACAAAGAAAGTATTTAATAAAGCAGCAAAAAAAATGATTACTGTCTGAGCTGAATAATCTACAATAATGTTGCTTAATATTAACTGCATAATAATTTAATGAACTACAATTTTAATTCATTAAACATTAATCTTCTTTCTATTTATCTGTTCACAAAACAATGACAGTCTCATCAGTCTTAAACTGTATCTCTTTCTTTTAAAGCTTTTATAAATCTTTCTTAATGTCTGAATTGTTCTGAGCATCAATGACATTACAAATCACAACATACTTAATTAATAGTACTTAAAGCAGCATCTAAAATCATCATTCTAATTTAAACAACTTAGTCATATCAGACTGAGTTGCAGCAATCTTTTTATTAAGTTTGCTCAAATAAATTTATACTTCTTTAATGAATACATTCTCTGACATTCTGTACTTAACAAACTTCATTAAATATTGTCTCTCAGTTATCTGCAGCTTCTTCTTATACTTAAACTTTAGCACATTTTAAATATTCTTTGCATTAATTTTGTTCATTAGATATTCTTAATCATCTATATTCATGCAGATAGTAAGTCAATATAAAATTTTTGCATTGATTTTCTAACTTTTAAAATCAAAACTGCTGAGAAAAAATAAATCTGAGAATTTACTGATCAGCATATTGACTATTAAGACTTTAACAATATTTTATAGATCTTCTTTTATCAATCATTTTCTCATAAGAGTGAATCATTGATTGCAGTTCTTGTAAGTAAGAATTAAGATAAATCATTGCTTTGTAAAGAAGTTGTTGAAGTTCATGATGATGATAGTTGACATGTAATATAAGAAGTGCATAAAGTAAAATAATAATGTATGCATTGAAGATAATATAAGTAAAATAAATAAAAAGCTTTTATATCTTTTATTTTGTAAAACAGTAATGCTTATTTATCTCAATAATTCATATTAAGCTGCTGAAGAACAGTGCTTTCTGAGTAACTGTAAATGCTGATTTTTGCTGAGATTAATTCTCTATAAATCTTCTGAATTAAATATATTCAGCTGCTGCAAAATGCTGATTCTGCTAAAGTTAGATTTATTACAAATCTCAATAATTAATGATACTGCTAAAGCTAAATTAACTGTGAATCTCAATAATTGACATATACAGCTGTCATCAGTGTGCTGATTCTGTTAAAGCTGAATTTACTATAAATCTTTTATAAATCTTAAAAGCTGACATACTCAGCTGCTGTTACACTAGAAGTATACACTTTCTCTGAGAAGCTTCTTGTTAATTTGAGCTTATAATTTATTGAAAGAAAGTAGATACTCATGCTATACTATGTCATTTAATGAAATCTCTAAACTGTGTTGTCTATGAGCACATCTTGATCAAGAGAGTTACAGAAGAAGTAAAAAGAATGTTGACTGCAGTTAATGTAAATAGAGTCTTTACTCAGTCTCTGATATTAGTTTTACTTTGCTTCATAGAAGCAGCTAAAACATCACTTCTTAACAAATTGACTCATTGTCTAAAATACATTATGTAACAGTGTCTTTTAACAGCTTAAAAATGCACTTATATTTAAATCAATACTTATTTAAGTAGTTATACACAAATCATTTACTATTAAAATGAATACTTTTAAATAGGTAATTGACTGTGTTCTGATGCAGAATGAAATAAATAAGAAACTTTATTCAGTTATTTATGATGATTAAAAGTTACAAGATGCAGAGTTCAATTATTCTGTCTATAAAAAGAAGCTATTAATCATTAAGCATGCACTTTGAACTTAACAGTACTATATTGAAAATGATTATACTATAATTATTATTATGAATCATGAAGATCTACAATATTTAAAGAATACATCACACTCATTTAAATGACTAGCTCAATGAATTGATAAATTTCAGCAGTATAATCTTAACATTTAATATTGATCTGAAGCTCAGACTGTTATATTAGATTTAATTAATTGTTAATTTAATTTTATAGAGAAAGACTCAGCAAATAAAGTGTTCTTAAATGCTCTGTAAAAGCTAAACAATGTAAAATGAAAGAAAGCAATGATATTGTATTTAAAAGATGATATAGAATTTGAAAAGTCACTGCTTTGCAAGCATGTGTATGAAAATAATGTGATGAATTAATTTTGACTACATTACAATTTGAAATTAAACAATTCATATTTAATTTAAAAATAAAATAATAACAAAGTGTCATTTCTACAGTTTTAGTACTGTGCAGACTTTTTGAAATATATATACATTAAATATGAGCATTTAAAGATGCTGAGACTGCTAAAAGTCATTTGACTTTGAGCTTAATGACATAAATTATTGCAGAATATTAAATTGTTTATAAAGCATTGTCTTAATTGTTAAGTTGCTTAATGATTCTGAAAACATTAAAAGATTAAAGAACATTTATATTTAACTTATAAAAATCTATTATCATTTAAAAGATAAGAAATCAATATAATAAATATACTATCTTGAATGCTCTGAGAAAACTGCTGAATTATAATGACAATTAACTATGTTACAGACTGATCTGTGACTAAAGCTGTTCTGAATGCAATGAAAACAACAGTTATAGATTTTCTATATGATAAAATCTTTATGAATTATAATTTATCAAAAGAGTTACTATTTAATAATAATATGAACTTTCTTAGCTGTATTGTAATCTACTATTTGAAAAAGCTTAAGACTCAACATAGAACAATGACTCTTTATTATCTCTGTATAAATGAAAAGATAAAAAATCTAAATGAAATGTTAAGCTTTATGCTTACAAAATATTTTATGAGTAAATCAACTCAATTATAAGACAAATATTTATTACAAAAACTTTTTATGACTTAAATCTGAGCTTATAATACAACTAAACAGAGCTCATTCTATTTACTGTATAAGATAAATTAACAATTATTAAACAACTTAAACAATCTCTGACTGCTGAGAGAAACTGATTTTAAAGATTAGTTAAAATGAGTTAGACAGATATAGATGATTTAAATAATTGTTAATAAAATTCTTTTATAAAAGACTATTAAATCAAAAACAATTTGTAATGAAACAGTGCAATTAAGCATTACAAAAAAAGAAAACTGAGTGTTTATATGAAATGAAGAGTCTTAGAAGTTTAAAGTTAAATGATTTGAGTTTTATAAGATATTGAAAACTTATTTATTAAAGACTTATGCATTAAAAATGTTTACAGAGTGTGTTTTACAAAATTTAATTTATAATAATTAATTTATAAAAGCACATATCTTTAATGTCAATGAATTTTAAGCTAATTCAGAGCTGCAAAGCAGTCTGAAATGAGCTAAATTATTTATGCAGTAATTAAATTTTAAAGTTAATGAGATTCTTAAACAGAAAAAGTCATCATTATTTTTTTTTATAAAGAACTCTTAATCATATCTTGAGTCAAATGAGATCACAGACAAAAGAAAGAGCTATATAAGCTTTTAATAAAGAAGAAAGAAGATCTTTTTTAAAAGATAATTTATAAAATATAAAAATGTTATGAATGAGTAAATTTATCTATATCTTCATTATAGAATGTTTTAAAAGCACATTAAAGCATTACTTTTTTTAAACTGATCTTGACTGAAGTAAATGATGTAATGAATGCATTATAGAAGATTATTGAAAGCTAAAAAGATGTTAATGACTTAATTTTAACATTCATGATAGAAGAGAGATGTAATCAGAAAAAAGTAGAAGTCTTAACATTATACAGTATTAAGAAAAAATTAAATGATTAAAAATAATTCAGTAAAGATTTGCAACAATGACATGATGAGTTAAAGTTAAAATAAATAAGTAGTAAAGCTAAAAAGAAAGATCAAAAAGTTTTAACTTCAATAATGATTAACAGTGATTTGATGATGATCTGTGAAAGAAATATGAATTTATATAATTTACATAAGAGATTTAAGAAAAAGACTTTCATAAATTAAAAGATAATAATATTAAAAGCAGAACATTTAATCAGCTTTATGTATTGTTAGTTTTTGAACTGAAATTGAGACAATAACATATTAAGAAAAGAGTTTTGTGAGCTTTTCTCAGAACAAGAATGATTAATAATCTTATGAATATAATTAGAAGCAGATTTCTTTCAGTTTAAGTTGTTATTATCTGCACTGAATGATAATAGTGACATGAAATGAGATAAAACAATGTAAATGTAAACTGCAGACAGAAATTTTACAGAATGTTAAGCAAATCTCTGTATTCACATCAGTGAACTGTTGTAACTGTGCAGTAGAAAAGAATGTGATATCATTGCTTACTCATCTCTTATTAAGCATTTCTATTTATGTCTTAGTCATCATTTCCTATATATACTCTACATAGTGTAAACGAATAGGGACAACTTTCTACGGACCAATTCACAGTAGGATGTGTAGAGTTCATGTGTTCTGGCAAGAAAATATCATGACATGAACGCATAGTAGGTTGAAGTCGCAAATTATAACATAAGTGAATGAATCACTACAAGAACTTTTGCGTTTGGCTGATGAGCGAAACATGAACTTCCTTGATGTTTGACCTACACCCAACTTAGCAAACACCATCTGCGCTACTGGCTGAGACATTACTTCGTAGACTATCCTACCTACCTAACCTTACCTACCTTACCACCTTACTGAGTGGGTAAGGCAAGGTAGATACCCATATAGACTGTTGACGCGGCGTAGACACTTTTGATGGTGAGGTAGGTACGCACCTTAGACAGTAAGAAGGTTTCCGCCGAGCAGATTCATTTCGGAGGGCTCATGGCGAAGAGGAAAGCTTGTGGTAAGGACGGCAAGCTCGTGGTGACGGCAGAGAGGTGTCTCCATCGTTCATCTCCACGAGAGGATTCTAAAAGGTAAAGGTAGACACAGTGACCGTCTCATGCTTCTGCCCCGCATCATCACAGCCAACAATGGAACGTCGATATGGAAAAAGTCATTACTCTAAAGACCGAGCGATATGAATGCTAATTATACAAAAGAAGAGAAAAACCCAGTCCCTTTTTATCCTGTTGGCCCCACCTTCGGCGCGGACCGCACACACGGGCTCTACCATAAGCCCATTATGTCGCAGAGTCAAGTACAAGATACGAAGAAAGCAGAAAAGGAAAGGCCCCGGCAAGCATGTATAGCGAACAAGGGTATATCTCGAAACAGCACTATTAGGTCGGTCGACATGTAGACAACCAAGAGATGGGACAGCACAACGCGGGACCAGCCAGTGGATGCGAGTGACTCGTACGCACGGTTATTAGAGTAAGTGAGCCCCGAAACGGATCCCCGGTGCAGTGGCGCCATACCCTATCCCGTCCCGTGTTGTCCGATGCAAAAAAGATGAATGATGGACCCCAAGAGGAGAGTGGAATGCATACCGAGAAAGCGCTCACAGGATGCATGCAAATGAATAGACTAGAAAGAAAGAGCCATGGACGCCATCTTCAGACAAGCGGAGACGACGGTATCAATCTGACCAAATGGCAAGAAAAAGAAAAAGGACAGGGAGGGGAAAATCATGGCAGTTCGTCAGGTCGAGGTCGCCCTCGGGAGGGGATTTAATATGCTATGCCCAATTCTAACTGCCCGACGCCTTGTGAGGACATCGTGGGCGTGGATGCACCGGAGCCGGAAGCAATAGCGTCCTCGTACCCGACAAGTGCTTGGGAGTGGAGTTTGAAGGATTCGCCCATGAGTTTGGTGATGCTATGAAGCCAGTCAGCACGGAGACACTGGTGCGGTTTGACAGACTCTTGACTTACCCCCAGACGACAACCTCATCCATCATACTACCCCACAATCGCGCCACGGTGGAGCTGAGCTTGGAGCCGTACACGTCCACAGAATCATCATCGAACAGGTTCCGCACTTTGTTGTACATGGCAAGCTCTTCTTCGGTCGCAGGCTCCTCGTCATGTTCCAGACGATAAAGCCAGAGGCTGAGGATGACCATGAGGTCGAGTCCACACAGCGGATGCTCTACGCTCCAGTTGGTGGCAGAAGTTCTGGCGACCCATCGGATGCCCTGGAGAGCCGCAATCTCGATGCAGTCAAAGCACTCTTGTATAACCTTGATCATCTCCTGCGACCGCTTGACTTTATCTCGTGCCATGGTCATCGCAGCCGCTACTTCGTAGGGATCGTGATATCGCAGCGCATCCTGGATGCTTTTGAGATCGACTTCCAGACGTGCACGGGTGTTACGATACATAGCCATGGCATTGAAGATAAGCGGATGGCCCTTGTGGGGTGCGCTCAACTGGACGACGATGGTTTCCGGTTCACACAGGTCGAGTGACTTCTCCCACGTTTCAAGGGCAAGGCGAAGTTTGTACTCGGTGACGACGTCCTGCAGAGCTTCGAAGCTGCGTTTGTGGTACCAAACCTCATGGAACAGCGCATTGATCATCACGCGGGTTGCAAAAGCACTATAGCGTGCAGGCTCGCCTTGGAAGAGACTGTCGTGCGCTTCCCGTACCGTGATGATGGTAGATGCTGTCAAGCTCTCGCGCCACGACTCCTCGTCCGAACCTTCGAGATTCCAGAGTGACTCGGACGATGGTAGCTCCAGCGAGTCAAATTCGTTGAAGCTGATGGCGGGGGTGTGGTTGTAGGTCAGCGTGAGCATGCCGAAGAAGATGTACACGGCGTAGTAGGTACGCCTGCAGCCTTCATCCTCGACCCACTCCTCATGGCTCGGCTGTGCGCCTGCGCGAGCTTCCGTCCGCAGCTTGAGCTCATACCGATTCCCTGACACCATCTGCGAAAGAAGATCAGACACGTCACAACACGGAAAGTATGAGGAGATGGACATACGTTTGTAAGCAGGCTCTTGATCGAACATGCCCATTCGAGACCCTTCGGATCACCACTCCAACTGGCGAAGACCATGTTGAGCAGCGAACTTTGCATCGTCCAGAGCGGGCACTTTCGCGAACTGAAGTTCTCCTTGTTCTGCAGGAATTGGTTCACAAGGACCTTGGACCCGATGTGGAGCATGTAAGCTTGGTCTTGCTCGAAGGTGTACAAGGCACCAATCGACAAAACAGCGAGCAGTAATGGCGGCGATACCCGGTCAGGTCGAAAGGACTCGGGGTGCAGGAACGGTAGATGATGGTGGAAGAGGCTGAAATAAGTGGATAGATACCGATTCAGGGCCAGTCGACCCGGAAGATTGAAGGATTCGAGAATGGCCCGTTCGGTATCGTAGGCTCTGACGTTGTCGAGGATGGCGTTGCGTTCATCCTCCGTCTCGATTTGCGGCGCTTTCGGCGACGTCAAAGCTTGGCTCGGCCCCGGAGACCGACGATAGTCGACTGGAGAGACCGGTCCGGTCATGAACGGGTAGAGGCTATTCGGAGTGGCCATGCCCGAGACGGGGAGAGAACTGCTAAGAGATTGCAATGCCGGAGCCAGCGCGTCACCGGCGGAGGGTTGTCGCTCCATGATGGGCGGCAGTTGGTTGGGATGCGGATGTGCGGTACTGTTGCTCGTGAAAGACAACTGCGACAACTGCGTGTCTTGCGAGCCCGACAAGCTCGACGAGATCGAATGCGCTTTCGGCTCCGGTACCGTCTGCGGCATAAATGCATCCCAGGGCACTTGCGGCAGCGTGCCGGCGCCCGGGAAATATGCGACGGACGGTCCAAGCAGGGCGTCACGCTCGGGAGAGTAGGCCGGATCCTGCGAGTCGCCATCGCGCTCCTGACTCGTCATGGCGGCGGTGGCTTTATGGTGCAGGTCCGTCATCAGCATTGCAGCCGTCTCGAGGTCGACCATGCCATCGCTGCTCGCTTCAATCTGCTCCAGGGTCGCGGCATCGATGGCGATGGTCGGCTTCGACGACCCAGCCAAAGGCGACGACTTTGCGCCCGCTCGTCGCTTGACCTCGCTGTGGAGAGGGACCCCACCGTCTTTGGCGTGCACCGTCCGGTCGTGGCGTAGCAGAAGGTCCCGTCGCACAAATGTGCTTCGACACTTGAGACACTTGAAGGGTCTTTCCTTGGTATCTACACACGAGCAGCGATCGTCAGCCTTCACGACCCCGCCACCACACCACATCAAAGTTCCGGGTAGTTTCACGCGGAAAATAGCACCACCGCACGCGACATGATCTGGGGATTTGCGACTCACGCGATCGTTCGTGTCTGCTACGATGCTCACTCCGGCTGAATGCTCGATTGCAGAACTGGCATTTGTATTTCTTTTCGGGTGCGAGCGAAGATTTTCGAGTTGGCGGGGCTGGAGCGGCGGAGGGAGGGAGAACGGCCATGGCTGCGGCTGGCATTGGAAAGAATTCGTCACTGCGAAAGTGGAATGGCAGCGATTATGGAGTATGAGGGTGATGGCAACCAGGGTCGCGTTGGCGTTTGGTTTGACGTGTGTCCGTTTGTTTTCGAATGGGGTCAATCATTCCCTGAATCTGGATTACGGCTCCCTTGTCCTGCCTGACCAACCGACCGACGGGCTATGTGCCTGATGGCGTGGCCACTCCACGTTCAAAGCAGCTAGAGAGCAATGACGGATGACGGATGACGGATGATAGAAGATGGATGATGGTTGATGGTCTGTTGATGATGGATGAGAAAGTCTTCGAGAGGACTTATACTACATCACATCCCCACAGTGTGAAATAAAGGGTTAAGGTGGGATTAGGGATTAGGGAAGGGTGAAGTGTGTAAGGTTAGGTACGGTAAAGTAAAGTAAAGAGCTGGTAGGTAATCTATTGATGCCCGGACAGAGTGGGGAGCAATAATAATTAGTGGCGGAGATACCTGAGAGGTGGTGGGATTGTGGGAAAGGAAAGGCAAAAGTGAGGGGCCGAATAGCAGGGAAATGGAAAATATTAAAGGGGCCGCCAGCGAAGCACTGGTTATACTTTACTTGACAGTCGTAATAATACGGGTATTTTACTTACCCTCACCGCTTACCCCTCGTATGGATACCGGTGATTACGTGCGCTCTTCTCCGTGATGGAGTTGCTTTTTTTACAATACAAGGGTAAGGTATATGTATTTTACTTATGATACCGTATACCGTTCTCCCCTCGAAGCAGCGTTGGTAATTTTCTTGTAAGTTACCGCACTCTGGGGTAGTCCTCGTACTGGACGGGAAAGCCCAAGGTCCTAAGTTATAACTCTTTCGTTCGCGTTATTTTCGTGGCGTATAGCTAAGCTGCATAAGGTACCCGGTAAGGTACCTTGTGAATCTGCCCTCAAGCCCCAATGGAGACACTCACGTGATATCTATCCTCAGTCCTCCACTCATTAATTATTGCAGGATGGCTGAATGAAGATCTTCAAGTCATGACGCATTTCAAGCCGGTGAGGCTTGACAAGTTTTGCAGTTATACAACTACCATACTCCGTACGTTTCAGGGAACCTTCAAACTCCTCGGAGCATCCACGATCCTTTCACTGGTTATAGCAAGTCAAAGACTTGTAAGGATGCCTAATATTACTATTACCGCATATTCAAGTAACGCGTATACGGCACGACGATAATAATACTGATAGTCGGCGAAAGGCGATATATGTGGACGTCTGAGTAAGTCCAGTGCCACTCTGGTACTCATACAGAAGCTCCTGACTATTGTTACCCCCACTGATCCGTGCAAAGGCACAGAGTTGCCGTTGTACAGTCTGCCTCTCGAGCACCACAGCGCATTAATTATTAATTATTAATTGTAGCTGTGGTAGTCAAAAATAGAAATACCCACCACGACTGCTTCATGCACAACTTCAGCCACACGACAAACTCTGCTCGTTGTGCTACCCGATGCTGCTCTAAGGGGCGCTCCTCGATTGATGATGATGGTATACAGGTATAAAAGATAAAAGACTTACCTACCATACCTTATGTACAACTCCTGTACGGAGTACTCCGTACAGTAACGTTATGTCCGCCACCGCTGCTTCTAACGCAAACGATCCACAGGGCGTGCACTTCCTTTCAGACGAAGCAGTCCTCTTAGGTAAAAGAGGATGAAGGACCCCTCAATCTGATATGGTCGGTGCTTTAGGTCATACTTGTCGTCCATCGTCCGTTATCCATTTGCTTGAGAGTCTGAGAGTCTTGGTCCATGGTACACCATCTCGGAACCGTAGTCTCCGGCTCAGAAGATCAGTAACGATCTGACGTTTCTTGTGAGGACGAGAGGATTTTCTGGCACCACCGTGTCCCAGGGGTAAAAACTTTAGGGAATCACTCCGGAACCTTGTGCGCAGAGCTAAAGCAACCCTCCTGTCCCGGTACCTTAGTTCGCTCGCCCCATCGGAGCGGCGTGGGTCTTAGCGGTGTCGACGATGCTGCGACTGTCATGCCGGTAACTGTCAGCCTGCTGGTGGAACATGCGGTCGAATGATTTACGATCTGAAAGCTCCCAATTTTGTAACAACACCGCAAGCGTCGCATCACGCCAAAATCCCAGCATGACATCATTAGATGAACGATATGACTGGATGATCAGTTCGACAAAAGCCTGTGGGATTATTTTGGGTCCATGCAAGAAGACATCTTCTAATGTAGGTGCGTAAGTGAGACCTACAGTACAGTGTAATTCGAAGGGACACAGATCTTATGGTTCACATAACCTACTGTACTATCAGCAAGGGTTGCCTTACTTCTTCTTACTCCTGCTACTGCCAGAGCATCCTACAACAAGACGAAGGAAGAGATGGACATAGTTCGAGGAAAGAAAAGAGATCATCTCCAACTGCCTCACTCTACGCGTCCCGCTCTTTGTGTTGACCAGTTGCACAGTAAAATGTATCCTCTGATCGATCTTTCGAATCCAATCATCCACCTGAGGGACAATTCTCTTCTGAAGGGTTGTAAAAACTTTCTCTTCCGCCATTATTATTTCCCGGCATCCGAAACTGATGCCACGAAACGCCTCAAGATGCTAATGATGTTAGTAGAGTCCCAGAATCTCAGACAGGTACCGACCCATTGGCGCTCCCGGCTCCGCGCTCAGGCTTGGTAAGAGCATATTACAGTACAATACGAAGTACGAAGCTACTGTACAATCGTTCAAACTCTCCCAACCCTTGGACGATACCCACACTACTACTGGAGCTGGACGCAGCAAATTGACAATATTAATTGCGGATGACAGGATCGTAGGATCGAGCGATAGCATGGAAGCCGTTTCTATCGCAGCTCTTTCAGTTGTTGCAGAGACAGAGGGACCAGGGCATACGTCAACGCCCTAGGACTCGCTTTGGAGGGGCTGGCGCTGTGCTTTCGTCACCAAAGGGTTCAGCGCTGCTCCCGACGAGGAGAAGATCCTTATCAATCGACGTGGAGGCACTTAACTTAGTAATGGTCTTGCCTTTATCATCGTCACAAGGCCCCCTTCGACCTCCTTCGGTCATACTCTTTGATGCCGAACTCTTGTGGTGCTCACCAAGATCAACATCAGACGTGACAGCTGGTGACCTCAGCTGAGATTATAGAGCAGACCACTCGGCGGCACCCTTAAAGTGCAAATAGTTACCAGCCTCGACCCACAGTGTCAGGCAAAGCTTCCAGTCGCGGTGGTTGTGTTCCTGGTTCCGAAGTGTCGGAAATTGCACCATCTAGCTACCCATGGCTAGAAGCAATCTGCCAAATTACCTAGTACTTGCGCGGTTTGAACTCTATCAAGAAGAAAGGCCTTTGAGGGGTATGGTTTCGGTTCTGGATCCGAGGTCTCCAACCCCACCAAGCAGTTTATTGTACATGGGTTTCTTGCGTTGCAGTACAGTATTCTACAGAGGATTCTGTCTCCACCGCCCTGGAAACTGGCGCTTCAAGATATCAAATTACAGATCCATATTCAACGTATACAGGTAAGATATAGGTTGCTTACTGGTCCTTGCCTTCATTGGCAAAGAGCCCCTCCGGCTGGATTCATGGCGCTGTTGGAGTATAGGCGCAGCCAATCACATCTCGGGCATCGCAAGAGGATGGCGGTCTGAATACAAAACAACGATGGGAGATGCTCTCTGGGAGAACCGGCCCGTGCCGGCCGAACGCCCACTTCACATTTCAATAAGGTAATAGACTGGATGAAGTATATGTGGGACCTATCATGTCAAACTGACCCCATTCGAGCTGTACGAAATACATACCTACTGTACCTTCGTATTTACGTTGTACGACTACGAAGTACCGAGGCCGAAGCAATCCGTGCAATCTTCCTTCAAGACGGAACCGGACGGCCTACTGTATGTACAGTATGTTGCTCAAGTGTCTGTACCAGCCAGCCAGATGCCGAGAAAGTTCTCGCCAGCGGTCAACGGTCCCGCACCGGGTGGCACACGGCATGGCACACAGCATGGCACGCAGCGTGCAACCCGGGAGATCGACACGGAAATGGCTGTAAATGTGCAGGTGCAGTATTGGTACTTTACCTATTGCTTCAAACCATGTATGAGTACGAGTACAGATACTTCGTAGGTATCATACTCGTCCTGTGGTTTTGGGGGCATGCCCTACGAGGAAGGCCGTGCAACGGAGCGTCATCAGGCCCTGTGCGCTTCAATTAAGAAATAGGGACTTCTTTTGCACATCCTGACGGTCTTTCCTCTGTCCACACCAACCCCAATTTGACTAGCACCCCCACGCACACAGAAACATCAAAAATTGCAAACATTGCAAAATCATTAAGTTTAATGACAGAAACACAACAAATTCAAAGACACTGTGCAATTTGCAACTGATGAAAGCTCAAAAATTTCACAAAAGAATGACATATCTGTCTTAACTGTGATCATATGCAATTTATGCAAAAATTTCATAGATCATAGATGCTGTACATACAAATATGTATATTTATTATCTGTGTGCATTCTTCTTAAGCAAGTGTAAATTATTTAAAAAAATCAGAGATGTGTGCATTGCAGAACTGCAGCAATCTCATTGTTGTATAAGATTGTTAAGATCTTAATTAAAATCATTAAAATTCAGATTGAAAGTCAGCTTCTGAATAAATGAAATTTACAGTAATTTTAAGTAAAAAAAGCTTTTAATCTGAATTCTGACAGTCTTTGTGCTGTAGATGTGAAAAGATTTTTCTTAGTAAAATTAAAGAATTTACATTTCATTTCACTGTAGTTCTTCAAGACTGCTCAATACATACAGATCTGATAAAGCTTGTTATTCTTCTTTAAAACATATACTGTAATTATAAAATAAATCTGTTCATTATAACTATAATTGACTGTAAGTATAAAGAGATCAGTCATGTATAAACAACATGACTACATTTATTTAATATTTTAAAAGATATTATTACATTTCTCAATAATATTAAAGAACTTTATACAGCAGTTATAACTACTTGCTTACTCTCTCTTAACATATACAGTTTGATTTACTTGAATTAATTGCTCAACAGAGATCTCTATATATATATATATTTATATTATATAAAAAGCTCAGATTCAGAATTAAATTCAGAGTCTTTTGCAACTTAAAATGACAAAAATTCACATTAAATGTCTTACTGTGTGATCATGATAAAGCATTTAAATAAATGAAAGATTCAGTCTTATTAATATACATAAAGATCTTTAAGAAACACAATTAAGACATTATTTAATTGCTTAATAATTTTAAATAAGCTTTCTTAATCTTAATTTACTTCAATATTCTTAAATGCATCTTCATCATTTCATATCTACAGTTAATTCTGAAGACTGCAATATTTCTAAGCAATGTTTACTAAACACTTAAAAATATATCTTTTTTCTTTTTTCTTATAGAAAAAGTTCATATCAAATTCAACAAAGATGTACTTCATTTTTATTTTTTTTGCATCTTCATCATTAATGTATTTTCATTCTTTTTAAACAGCTCTGCAAATCTCAGTAAATGTTATACATTAAAACTGTTTAATTCTTTTATTTACTGTAACATATTGAATTTAAAACTAATCTTTATTATTCTTATAGTCTTTATAAGTCTGTATAATTATCTGTTTAATGATCAGTTTGTATTAAATTTGAAGAGATAAAGCATACATTATATACTTAATAAAAACATATCTTTCATTCATTAAAGACTTGCTTGACAAGAATTTATTGCTTAAAGAAATTAATTTAATATAATTAATTATAGTAGTAGATAGACACTTCAACTTCATTAATGATCATTAATAAATGTTGTTGATTTGTTTAATCTTAAAATAATTGTAAAATATCTTGTGCATAACAAATCAGCAGTAAACTGACTATGTTGTTTTCAGTAAACTTAATTGTGATTAAACTGACTGTCAGGCTTTTTTAAAGCTGATTTTTCACTTATTTTGCATGCCTTGTTAGCTGTGAACAATCATAGTGACAGAAACTTCAAGAATTTGAACAAAACTTTAGCTGTATGCATTAAGCTTGAAAGCAATTTGATTTTTATGATTTTAAGCTCATTTTGTAAAGAATTGTGAGAGGTTTCTAATGATGTAAAAATTACCAAAATTACTCAACAAATAATGAAAATTACACAATATTATGAGTTAAGTTAAGTCTCAATGTTAAGCTCAATAAGTCAGGTCAAGTTTTGAAAGTTAAGTCTGATCTGACTTGATGGTCACTTTAGACACAACTTATTTAATAATCTCATAAGAATGCAGATAAGATTGTTCAACATTATTGATTAAGTAATATAGTGATGTTTAACATAATGAAAAAGACTCATTATTAAATCTGTATATCAGTTAGTATTTAAGAACACTAAGCTTTTAAATTTAAAAGTTAACTTTTAATAAATCTTTATTTCTTATGTTAGATATATAACTCACAATAGCTGTGGCTAAAAGTGTAGTGTCACCTTTTGACAGGTTATGAGCTCAAGTTAATGTAATGATATTGAATATGTGTTGACTGCCTTATCTGCATAAGCTTAAGGTTATGAGTTTAAACTATGTTGTGTGTGCATTCTTTCTGTTCATAAGAAGCTGAGTAAGTAATGTATGAGCATGCTGGCCAATTGCAGGTTAAAAAGAGTGTTAGATATATAACTCATGATAGCTGTGGCTAAAAGTGTGATGTTATCTTTTAACATCTTAATTGTTTGTTCTTCTATGACAACATAACAATCTGTTTATGTCAGTAAAGTATATTGTTGAATAAGAAGTTGTTTATCTTTATTGATAATATTGTATAATATTTTACTGTTTAATTGTTTTAAAGTATTTTCTCAATTTAAAATCTTTTGCTTAACAACTTTCTTCTGTCTTAAGATCATTGTTTGATGATTAATGCATTGAAAGAAATGTAAATAAATAAGATAATAAAAACAGTATTGTAATCTTTAAAATTATTGAGCATGTTTAAATAAATTTGCTTTATACATATTAGCAGACTTAAAGTTTCACTCTTTAATTTTCTTATACATCATTGTCATCTATTCAGAAATATTAATCAATCTATTACAGCATTCTTAATTTTTTCATATAAAGATCTTCATATCTACAGAAATTTCAGCAATATGACTGTTAAGCTTTCACAATTCATTCAGAATTTGATTTAATTGAATATTATGTGTAAGTCTGATAGAAATGATGTTGTGAATGAATTTAAAGAGAAGACAAAATTCACAATAATGAAGACTGAGCTTTTTTTTAAGATATTGAAATCTATTACACAGTCAGTTTACACAAAGTCTATGCTGAGTAAATATAAAGAGTAAATCTTCAAACTTATTAAATAATGTGTCTTATCTTCAATATTAATGAACAATTGCTAAACAATAAAAAGTCTTTTAATTTTAAATTATCAATAACTTTTCTTTAAGATTATTAAAGCTTAACACATTTACAAAGAAAGTCTTTATCTTGATAGTGCTGTAAATACATTAAGCATGTAATATCTTAAATTTATTGAGCAAAAACAATTGAAAGTAAATCTGCAAAAATCAGTCTTAATTATAGATTTGTAAGATGTATTTGATGTATAGTTATCATTATGTATACAATGTAAACTGTAAACAAAACTTCTGAAGATTAAAGCATAATAATGTTTACATTAATAATTTATCATTATTAAATGAAGTTTCAATGTATATAAAGAGTCTGCAGCAAAAAAAGATAAATCTTTATTTTTGTTGAAAGAATAATGAGTACTTGTGCTATCTGCCTATCTAGTGAATCTTATGCATCAACATTGACTGCAGTTAACTTAAGTATCATTCAATAAATAGCAGAAGCTCTGCCATCTAAGGCAGAAGAAGACTCTGTTAGTCTCTTACACTAAGACTAAAGAAGTTAAGAACACAGATAGAGCACTATACTTCTTAATAATTTTTAATGAATCTGTTCTTTGATTTTAACAAACTTATAAAAGAATTCTTAATTTTATTGTACAGCTAACAGATTTGTCTAAATCTGAGTAAATTAAGTTAAACAGAGTGCTTAAATGCTGAATGTTAAGTTTTTGCAGCAATTATATAAATATAATAAAGTATATAAATTGCAATTCTTAAAAATGTTAAAGCTTTATATAAATAAGCAAGAACAACAACTTTAAGCTGAAGACAATCAATACATTATGATGCAATATATATATATTATTGCATTTTTCTGTCTTTTAAGATTTAATGAAGTGCTTTGAATTGAAGTACATTATGTTAAATTAATTAATGAAATTACAGATTATATTAAGTTCAGTCTGAAGTTTTAAAAAACTCATCAATATGATGATAGATTCTTTAAATTTATTGAATACTTTTATTAAATAAAAGTGTTTAGGCTGAGTGTGCAGGTTTTAGATTTCATATATGACATTAGTGTCTGTGAAAGAAACGCAAAAAATAGATTATAAAGTTCAGTTTTGCAATGTATTATTTGTAAGAGTTAAAGCTAATATTATAATTTTATGTAATTTATAATCACATAACTTAGCTCTAAAAATGATACTTTAATGTCTTAATTTAACCTAGTGCACATAGAGTTAGTAATAACCTGACCTGCAGGTTGAGTCAGGTTTTTACAGAGTTATAGATGATCTTTTTAAACTTAACTTAACTTTACTAAACTGACTGTTAAGTCAGGTCAGGCTCAGATTTTAGAATCTGACTTAACTCATTAAGCTTTACTTTACAATCTAACTTAACTCTGTATAGAGTCAAGTTTTAAACAAAGTCAAGTCAGACTATTCTTGACAGCTTAGACTAAATTAGAATTAATTAACTTCTGTTATTAAGTAGCTTTATATTGGCAGCAGCTACTATTGCAACATTTTTTAAAGTTATAAATCATAACTGCAGTCAAGAAGTCTTACATTTCTGATGTGAACTGCAGCATAAAAGAAAAGTTAGTTTTTCAGAGATAATTTTATGTAAATTCATTTCTTACAATCTTAACAGTCATGCATAACTGAAACATTGTGTCTAAAGATGCAGATTAAAGCAATCATTACTAGACTATTTTGAGAATATCTAACTCTCAATATAGTAAATAAATAGACTAAATTGAAAGCTGTTTAACTGTGTATATATAATGCTCACTTATAACATTTATGTATCAGTAATCTTTAAGTTCATAATCTTTATTCTTAAGTCAAGTTTCAAGAGCTCACTTACTAATCAGTCTCAGAATTCTTAAAACTTAAACAGAGCTTCTAAGTTAAGTTAAGCTTTAATGTTAAAGTTTAACTTAAATCTTTAAACTAACAATTAAAGCCTAACCTAACTTAATTTAGAAGCTCTGTTTAGGTCAAGTTAAGTTAACCTGATTTAATGATTACTTTAAACTCTACACTCAGTCTAAAAGTGTTCAATAAAATTGAGCAATTACTAATGTTTATTAAAGACATTAAATCTTTTTATCTTTATTGAAATTAAGAACAAAAGTATCTGAATGTGTCTCATTTATTGCTTTAATGATTGTATGTATCTTGCATTACATTAGGATTTTTATTTTAAAGATTTGATGCTCATAATTGAATAGATTAAAGTAATAAGACTATTGTAAGTGTGCAATATTATTAAATATATTATAATTAATCAATATTCATAAGTTCTTTAAAGTATCAATTTCTTTCTGAAGAATTTTTAAAATAATTTTATTAATATAGAAATTGAATCTTCTTTATATAATACTCATTCTTTTTAAAGAGAGAGAATTTAATATCTGAGTAGTGATTGTTGATGAAGTATTTGAAAATTGTGTGACTGAGATGAATGAAGTGTTAATTTTAACAATATAAGTATTGTTTAATATCTTATAAATTGAAATGACAATTCAATCAATAAGTATAAGAATTTCATGAATTCAGATGCTATTCAAGATGAATAATGCTCTTATTGCAATCAAACTTGTAAATATATTATTATGAAATGCAATTAGACTCTAACTGAGTGTTGAGTTCTTTCATAATATTTACATCATAATGAATAAGTAAAGATTTATATAGAAAGCTCTTCACTCACAATTCTTTATTTCTTAGTTATTAATCTTTATCAATACAAGATCTCAACATTGAAACTTCATTGAATAGCTGTCTTAACATAATGTTTTACATTATTATACATCTTATCTTTAAGTTTCTTATAGATAAGAAACTTATAAATTTACAATTCTAACAACTTTATCTTTTAAAGAATGATGATTTATTACACTGTATTATGCAGACTAAAAGTCAGCAAAATAAAAACAAGTTATCTTTAAGTTAAATTTTATCTTCAATGACTTTTAAAAAACTGTTTAAAGAATAACAATCTGCAGAGTGACAGTCTGCAGATATATAAATGAATATTAAGATTAAAAAAGTAAAAGATCATTATTTAAAGAGTCTATTCTGTTTGATAAAAATCAGACAGAGAAATAAAGAAAAATGTTGATGTCTTAAGACACTTAATTGTGCAGAGTGAGCACATAGTGTATGTATTGACATTAAAGATTTGATGAACAATGTTATACATATAGATTCATCAGTTATGCAGAGAATGAATATAAAAATAAAATCTTTTTATGTTTTTTTTATTTTTTTAAGCTTAATTAAACAACACATTACTGACATATTACTCTCTCTTCTCATCAAGCAAATTCAATGACTCAAGAACTTGTCTTTATATTATAAGAAATTCATTTAAAAGCATATAGAATTTATATACAGTGCTGTAACAGTGTTTTAATTAACATCAGTGAATTTTCTAATGAATTATGACAAAATTCTCTTTATTATACAATTTATTCAGAGCAAATCAAGAGACATGTGATTTCAATACATTAATGAGAGCAAGAAACTGAATAATAAAATATAATTAACATTTATAGATTTTCTACTTGATCTTATTGAGAACTTAATAAATTGCAGACTCAGTACAGTACAAAAGTACTTAAAAGTTACATAGAAATTCTTATAATTAATTTAAGTCTTTATAATTTATTTAAAAATGCTTAAGAATCAATTTCTGAGCTATATTGAAAAGTAAAGAACAAGTTATTTTTTTATAAAGCTTTAATTTAAGTTTTAAACAATGTTAATGAACTATTAAGACTCACTTAAGATAAGAAAAGACTTAATAGTACTCACTATTAAGTTAAAGAATAATTAGTGATTTATTGTTAACTGTATAATTTAAATTTACATTATTAAAAAAATTTATAAGCAGTGTACACACTCTGTAATGCATGTCTCAAATTTACATTAAAATAATTATTCAGTATCTATAACATATTAATTATACAATGTTAATAATGCAGATAAATTCTGCTTAATAACTGATGTTAAATGAGATAACTACTACAACTATGAAAAGTCTGAATACTTTGTTAAGAACTGTAGAAGTCTCATAAAGAACTTTAATTACATTAAGATTAATGTAATTAAGATAAAAAAAGAGAAAGTTTTATTAATTGCACTTCAGTGATAAAAGAAAGATAAGAAGTAAATAAAATATTAAGTATAATAATGAATGATTAAGTCTGAGTTGAGTTTAGTTGAATCTCAGTTAAAGTATTGCTAAATGTTATTGTTAAAATTAATGTAATATCTCAGTGATACATCATCACTAATTAGTTAACATAAGTCAAGATGAAACTCTTAAGATCTGAGATCTTAAGAGATTAATATGTTTATTGCTATAAGATTTACATGATGAAGTATAAATTCATTAATAATTAAAATTAGATGCAAATCAAAAAGCAATTATTTTATATTTTAAACAAAAAGAAATCTGAGTTTCTCTTTGAGTTGTCAGCATTGAAGTGACAATACATTTATATTAACTACAGTTTAAGTATCTGATGCTATGAAATTGAAGAAATCTTTTTAAGTATTAATAAATTTAAGAAGTTTATTAAAAGTATTTAAAATTAATCAGTTATATATGCATTGCTGATGATACTTAGCTTTGATGAATTTACAGTTTGAATTAATGCTGTAAGTAATACATCAACAGTACTTTTACATTATACTAAATATATAGTCATGTTCTTAAAGAAGAATGCTGAAAAGCTGTTATTACATTAAAATCATAATTATATAATTAATACAGAGAATCACAAATCTTTATATGATTTGCTTTACAATTTGTTTAAAACAGAGTTACAGATTCTTAAAGAATATTTAAATAATGTTTTAATAAAAAAATAAATACAACATTCTGTCAATCTTGCAGAAGCATCAGTTCTGTTTATTTTTAAGTATAAGTAATTAAGAATGAATGATAAATTTACTGAATCAGAAATCTGTAAAGTAATTATATATTTATAAATAAATGATATTTAACTAATAATCTTAGTTATATAACATATTTTCATAATTTTATAAGCATTTCATGACTCAGATTTAAGCACTAATAATATTTTATTATGATTAACAGTTAATGATAACCTTAAAGAATCAGAAGAAGTATGCTGAGACTTTTTTAAAGAATGATAATTTTGTTTATAATGAAATATATAAAAGTTCAGTATTGTTCTCACTAACTAACATTTTTAAAGTCACTTAAGACTAAGTTCTACACATAAATCATCTTAAGTGTGTTATCAATTACAGTCTTTATCAAGAACAAGAATGACATAATATTTAAATTATATATTTAAAAGATATTTAATTCTCTATTTATTAATTTAGTACTCTTTGCTATAATCATGATTGAACATTGCATTCAAGAGTATAAGATAGAGAAGTTTAAAAGAGAAAATTTTGATAATTTTAAAGTGCTGAGTACATTTTGTTTTGATGATGAATTGAATAAATAATTATATTAACACATTACATCTATAAGTTACTTAAAGACACATTAAAAATATGTGATTTTGTTAATTTAAGAATTGACAGAATGCTATATTGAGAATTTTATTGAACTGTATAACTTAACAAATTAACAAAGATAAGATCAAGACAGAAAAAGACATTTATACAGTTAATAATTTATATATTAATAGACTGAATAATCTGTTAATTGTAAAAATGCTTAACAGTAATACACTGAAGACTTTAAGCTTCACTATCTTAAATTATTAGCTGTTCTCATCATGTCAACAAGTTATAGAGAGATAAGAATTAACTATTATTGAAGAATATAAAAAAATAATTTTATCTGATTGCTCTATAATCTGATAAGAATTAACAATTAAAGTTAAATAAAATAATTACATTCAATATCAATAAGAACTTAATTAATCTCAAGCTTTTAAAGATAAGAAAGATCTGCAGTATAAAAAGTAAACTATTTAACACTTTAGATGATATACTTAATTATCTGTTAAAAGAAAATAATTACATGCTGATGATAAAGAAATTTAAATGCAAGAAGATCATGAAGTGACTTAATGTTAATTGAGATTGATTATAAAATATATTTATTAATAAAATTGATCTGAATAATGAGTTTAATGCATAACTGTGATATAAGAAGAATATCATTAACAGCAAGAATAACTATATGAAGTTTGAAATTATCTATAAAGAACAGAATACAGTAATGATAAAGTATAAATAAAAAGAGATAACTGAGAAGAATAGTTCTTAGTAGCTTTAAATAACTGAATTTTACACTTTTTAAAATTATGACTTATACTGTGTTTGTAATCTGTGAAATGCTATATAAAATAATGAGAATGCTGTAAATTCAATAATTAATCAAAACTGCATTCATTGAATTAAGTAAGTTAAATGTGTTTATTGAACTAGATAGAATAAATGTGTATATTGAGTTATAAGAAAGAAAAATGTTCAATGAATAAAGTGTTTAAAATGTATTTATTGAATTAAGAAGAATAAATGTGCACATTGAGTTATGAGAGATAAAGATGTTCAGAAAATAAAAAGAATTAATTACATTTATAATTTTAAAGATAAAGTTTATGTTCAATGAATCTTAAGTAAGACAAATGAGAAATTGACTTAAGCTGTAATGATTAAATTGTGAGTATAAGTTCTTTATGAAGACAAGAATAATTAAATTTATATAAAAAGAATAAATGTAAAGTGTAGTTACAATATACATACAGAGTGATGCAATCAAGTTGATGTATGTCTTAAAGATAAATTAATTACAAATAATACACTTTGTACTCTAAGTACATTTTTTCATAACTGTGTTTTTCTAGTCACTTCAAATAACTCTGAGTCAAAACATAAAATCATTAAATCTGAGCACTTTAAGCTTAACTTTATTAATATAAGCTGACTTTAAGTCAATCTCTTAACTTGTTAATGAACTGCAATTATTACAACATTAATGACAGTTTATGAATGTTTAATTTTACTGAACTACTTCATTACAAAAGCAAAATATATATATTATTTAATGAAGCTGTCAAGAATAAGCTTATGAAGCTACATCATGATGATATTCTAGCAAAACACTATAAAATTAATTAAATAATTAATTTATTGTTCAGAAAATATTACTGAACTAACATGATAGAAGATGTTCAGAAATATATTGTTTTGTGTGCAGTATATTAAAGAATTAAAGTATTGCAGCACTACTTATATGATGAATTACAGTCATTATTATTATTTATTTAATCATAAAAGAAGATAACAGTGAATATAATCACTGACTTTTTGTTAAGTAAGTAAGAAATTAATGTTTATAATTTCATATTGATAAATTATGAATTATTTTATAAAGATAACTTAATATATTTCTGTCATTAAGAAACTCACTGTAGTGAAATTAACTGATATAGATATTGAACAGATCATATGTTGCTATAAAGAACTTAAAAATATTGTTTTAAATTGAGAATCAATCTTTATTAATACATATTGATCTTAATTCTGTCATTAGCTACAAATAAAATGAAGATTAAGCACTGTCTTTTACTTACAGACAGATAAGCAAATTAAAAGATAAAATTAAACTTTAAAGTACTACTTATGTTGTTATTGCTTAAAAGAATAGAACAATTAAGTATTTTTATTATTTATAATAAAGTTTACATATGCAAATGAAAAGCATATAATCACTGAGTACATGTTATTTGAAGTCTTAATGAACTATAATTCACAAATAATTTACAATGTTAAGATCAACATTTATGAAGAAAAGATATTTACAGTAAGAAACAGAGTGAAATAAATGCTAAAAAACTGTGTAATTATATTAAAATAATAAGAAGTTGCAGCTAAAGCTTAAGCAAAGTATTTAGATAAAAATTATATTTTATAAAATTATAATATCAGCAATTTAGTACTACTATTTATTAAAAATCTTAAACAACACTGACTAAATAAAAAGCTGTTTCATTAATTCATTGAGTCTTTTTAAATTATAAATCTTACTAATAAATAAGTGTACTGATTGACACTATCTATTCACTATAAGATTCACAATATCTTTTATGTCTTATATTTAAAGCTACATAAACATTATGTAAACAACAATATCTCATCAGAACTATCTTCTTTCAATTTTATAGATGATAAAGAAAAATATAAAATTGAGAAGATTCTAAACTGAAGACATTGAAAAGAATGATGATAATATGAAGTTAAGTGAATAAAATACTCAATGAAGTACAATAAGTGAATATTAAAGAAAGATATGAGTGATTCAGAGACAATATGATAGAAATATAACTTTAAGATAAATGTTAAATGCAAGTGTAAATTAAGTTATAATCATTAAAAACTTTATTGAAAAATTGCTGAAGCTATTATACATTAAAGAGAATACTTAATGCTATTAAGATATTATTAATTAGTTTATAATTATATTAATTTTCTTTTTTAAATCATTCATAACTATATTCATTCTCACATCATCATTCTCACATCATCATTAACACTGCTCTTCACATCATTATTATAGATTGTAAAGTTAAGTCTTAAGATCACAGAATCTTTGTCTGAAGTAATAGAAAAAAGATTGAACTTTATACAGTTAATGATGAGAATAATTGTTTTAAATGTTATAAAAAAGATAACAAATATATTAAATATCATTTTACATCTAAAATGTCTTTCAACACAATTTATATAGTCTTTTATTTCTTTAAAAGAAATAAAAGCAGATTCTTGATCTCTGTGAGCTTCTTATGCTGATTATGATGATTGACTTAAATAAAATAGATAATAATCTTTGAAGTATATGTCTTCTGTATATGTGTAAGATGTTATTAAAATAACATAATATGTGAGAAATGATTTCAGAATTTATGCTAATAATAATAATTAATTAACACATTCATGTTATTTATCTGTTAAAAGAATGCTGAAGAAATCTATTAATGTTAGTAATAATTTAAGAAACAAAAAGAGATAATATTCATATAGAGTTATAGAGTTTATTATGTTTTGTATAATATTTGCAATTTATATTTAGAATGATTTTACAAATTTTGTTAAGATTATTAATGATGTACTTAGAACAATACAGACAACAAAAAGAGTTTAGTGATGTAACTATGTCAGTATTATAATTTGCAATTGATTCTTTCTTGATGTTGTGAAAGATAAAATGTACATTAATAATAAATTAAGATGACAGATTAACTTTCATAATAAATATAAGATTGTCTTGACAAGATAAAGAGACATTAATAAATTTAATAATTGCTATATATTTTGATTTCTTTTTTACAGCATCATTATTGATAAAAATTGACAAAGAGTTATCTGCATTACTTGTTACAAAAATAGACTCTTGACTTACAGATAATTTTGAAGAATAAATTGTTGTTATGTTTTTATCATTGTTATGAAAGAAATTTGATGACATTATACTTTAAATGCATTTATAAGAAGACTTTAATCTCAATATATTTAAAGAAACATTAAAAATGTTAATTACATATATGAAATGCTGTGCACACAGTAGCTTACTGTATTTTCTTTATTTACAATACTTATCTTCTTTTATATCAGCATCATAGAAGACTCTTACTTTGCTGTAATCTTTTTAATAATTATTTTTATTATTATCTTTTTAATCTTTAAGATTTTCACTGCACTCTTTACTTTTATTTTAACTGTCTTAATCTTTATCTTCTTTATCAATTTTAATTAAAGTTCTTGTAATATCTCTTACTCTTAAAGCAGATAAGAATCAATTAAGATTTCAATCTTCTTTATAGATATTGTGTTTAAATTCTTTATGATCTAAGTAAATTTTAATGATATCAAGATAATGTAAGTAAAAATAATTTTAAAAACTTTAAAGCAGTTCTATAAACTCTCTGCAATAAATGTTAAAGACATTACAATGAAGAAAGATAAATAAATCTTAATTACAAAGAAAATAATTAACTTCTTGTTCTTAATAAAAGATTAAGTCTTCTTATTGAATATTACAATTTTTAAAGTTTACAACTTTTTTTTCAGTATACTGTGTCTCAATGATTTTCTAATGCATCAATGATATTTAAACATTATGTAGCTATACTTATCTTCTTTAAAGAAGATGCTGCAATTGTGTTAAACTTGACTGCTGAGAGATGTGAAATTATGATGATGAAGAATGTAATGTGATTATAAGATTACATTGAAAAGAAAAGTAATGTTGTGCATAAAAAGATAATTAAACAATAAAAAGAAATATAGAAAATAAATGTGAAAAGAAGTTCTTTTATATTGTAATTTAACAAAGAATTATCAGTCTAATTAAATTTAAAGAAGACAAAGAAAATCTTATTTACTGTATATGTTAAAAGATGACACTACACTAATAGCATAGCTATTGTGAGTTATATATCTAACACTTTCTCTAACTCACAATCAGCTCACAACTGACCTGCAGATGTAAAGAGTGTGCACAGACAGTGATTTAAACTTGTAATCTTTGAGCTTACTTTCTCACCATGAACTTAAACCACCAGCAGAGATGATCTAGGCATCATTTTATGCAAAAACAACTGCACTAACTCAGGCTCATAACCTGTTAAAAGATGGCACCACACTAATAGCATAGCTATTGTGAGTTATATATCTAACAGTATATTTAATAATAAATTATCAGTTTAATCTAATCTGAAAAACTTAAAACAATTTATGAGAAGATTATTAATTTAATTTAACAAGAAAAGATCTGCTATAAGTGAGTCTTGTTAACTTAATGATAATGATACAACATTATAATGCTATGTTTATAATAGAATATTGTGCAGTCAACATTATAATATGCTGAAGAATCAGTATATAAGAGAAAAGACAATTATTATAGAATGTAATTAAACTTTAACTGAGTGTCAAGTTCTTCTGTAACACTTATGTCACAATAAGTAAGTAAAGATCTATATAAAAAGTTCTTCATTCACAATTCTTTATTTCTTAATTGTTAATTTTTATCAATACAAGATCTCAACATCAAAACTTCATTGAATAGCTATCTTAACATAATGTTTCACATTGTTACATATTTTACTTCTAAGTCTTTTATAGATAAGAAACTCATAAGTTTACATGTGTCTAGCTATTTATTTTTATTAAATATATCTTTATACTTTATATATATTCTTCAATATTATTGAGCAAGATTAACTAAAGAATAACTTACATTATGAGATTGTTTAATAATTATAAAGAATCAATTTGATTAACAAATGCTAACTATGAGTATTTAACTTACTTAAGAATTAATAAGTTTTAAAAAATTAAATATTTTTATCTATACACTCTTTGAAAAGCTCTGAAGTTCAATGTTCAATATTATTAAATAGATTTTATTTATTTATCTTATTTATTCAATAAAATTAAACATATTACATCTACTTGCTCACAACTTAAATAATCTTTTTGTTTATTAAATTTCTTTTTTTTTATCTTTCTTGTTTTCTTTATCTTCTATAAAAACAAACAATTAAATATTTGCTCAATAAAATTAAACAGATAAACAGAAATTATATTGTCATTCTTTTTTATTTTTATTATTAATTTCTTCATTCTCATTCAATGAATACTCACATTGATCATCTTTAAAAAGATTAAAAAATTAAAAAATTGTTTAAAAAGTTATAAATAAATTAATTAATGTTACTTATCTGTAGTTAAGTCTGACTTTAAATTCTTATTCAAAAAAAAAAAAAAAGTTAAACTAAATTTTTCTTTCTTTAAATATTGTTCAAAATTATTAAAGAATCTCAGAAAGTCTTTAAAAAAATTAAATATTTATAGATTTCTTTTTCATTAACAGTTCTTCTTTTGTTATATACATTTTCAACATAAAAGTCTTATATTCATGATTACACAAAAGTATATTGACTGTTAAAAGATGGCACCATACTAATAGCACAGCTATTATAAGTTATATATTTAACACTTTCTCTAACCTGTGATCAGCTCACAACTGACCTGCAGATGTAAAGAGTGTACACAGACAGTGATTTAAACTTGTAATCTTTTGAACTTACTTTCTTATCATGAACTTGAATCACCAGCAGAGGTGGCCTAGGCATCACTTTACACAAGTTATTATACACTAACCTGAGCTCATAACCTGTTAAAAGGTGGCACCACACTAATAGCACAGCTATTGTGAGTTATATATCTAACATTGACATCATTAATATTATTAGATTGCTGCACTTTCTTTAGCATCTTTTAAATTGTTTATTAATATTGAATAATAATTAAAGTTAAACTGATCATTAAGTTAAGTCAGACTCAGATTTTAGAATTTAACTTAACTCATTAAGCTTTACTTTGCAATTCAACTCAACTCTGTGCAAAATTGAGTTTTAGACAGAGTCAAATTAAGCTATTCTTGACAGTTCAGATTAAATTAGAATTAATTAACTTCTGTTATTAAGCAGCTTTATATTGACAGTAGTTACTATTGTAACATTTTTTAAAGTTATAAATTATAATTGCAGTCAAGAAGTCTTACATTTCTGATGTAAACTGCAGTGCAAGAGAGAAGTTAGCTCTTCAGAGATGATTTTATGTAAATTTATTTCTTACAATTCTAACAGTTATATATAACTGAAATATTGCATCTAAAGATACAGATTAAAGCAATCATTATTAGACTATTTTAAGTATATTTAACTCTCAATGTAGTAAATAAATAAACTAAATTAAAAGCTGTTTAATTATACATATATAATGTTTACTTATAACATTTATATATCAGTAATCTTTAAGCTTATAATCTTTACTTTTAAGTTAAGTCTTAAGAGCTTACTTACTAATCAGTCTCAGAATTCTTAAAATTTAAACAGAGCTTTTAAGTTAAGTTAAGCTTTAATGTTAAAGCTTAATTTAAACTTTTAAATTAATAATTAAAGCTTAACTTAATCTGACTTAAAAGCTCTGTTCAGATTAAGTTGAGTTAATTTGACTTGATGATTACTTTAATTAAAGTATTATAAAAAAATTAAATAAAAGATTATTATAAAATTTTATTTATATCTTTGATTAGAATTCTTTGAAAAAACTGATGAAGTAAATATATTAAGATAAATTTTCAAAGAACTCTTTATAAATATTAAATACTTATTAAATGATTTTTACAGTAAATGTAATAGTGCAGTAGCTTTTTCTTATATCTTTAAAATTTTATTTTAAAAATATTAATTTACTTAATTTTATTAAATAATCATTCTCATTAAGCTCTTTCTTTTTCAATCTTAATTCTAGATTTTATCTTAAGTTCTTATTATATTTAATATGCTGTCTTCTTTTATGCAATTTTATTAAACAGTTAGCTTGCCTGATCTCAGACTGCTCACTAATAATAAATATATTTTAAGATTGTTTAGATTTAATGAACAATCTTAGAATTGTGAGCTTATATTAAGTGTAAGTTATAGAAGTGATTTAAAAGATATAGAAACATAGTATAAGAACATTACTTATGTAGATATGTTGATTTTACATTTAAATAGAGTAAAAAAAATTGTTTTGAATGCAGATGTGAATGTGAATGTGAATGTGTGATGTTTATAAAAGATGAAGAAAGTTTTTGTGAAGTGAGATGTGAAGTGAGGTTGACATTAACCTCAATGTGAATAGCTTAAGTGAAAGTCTTACTTTGAGATTGTCAATCTGCTAGAAGAATACAGTATGCTCTTGTGACATATGATTGCTATTGCTCTTTACTCTGTGGTCTCATTAAAAGGACTGAGCTCACCATTATTATTCTGTACCATGGTATCAGTTTTGTTGGGACATTTCTGTACCCATGTATTCCTAGGGACACCTTAAGAGTCAGGGTCAGGGGTGGAAAAGTCTCACTGCACTATCTGTTAGAACTTGAATATACTCTGTCTTGGGCACAATGGTCAGTACCAGCGCCTACTGAGTCTAAACAACTCCCAATCATCACTGCGACATACAGTACTACCGTTGTACCTACAGAGTACGAAGTAACCTCTGCACAATTGCCGGATCAAGATGGTGCAAGGTGTCCCCAGTGGAGTTGGAGACGAACCCGGGGACCTCGTGGGCACCACGCAACTAGAGGTAGGCTGCATTGACAAAATCCCCGAACTTCTACATAACAGGACAGGGCCCAAGACCCCGTACGGTACATCCACGCCTGGACCCTTTGCCAACGAGGGTCTGGACGGACTTGACGGTGGAGGTTGAGCTGAGTAGGATCAACCTTGAAGGAGATGTACTGTAGGTAGGGCGTCGAGGGGTTGGAAGTGGTGTCCTGGATGTGCGACACAAAAGCTCCGATCCACGAGTGATCCTACCTCGAGCCTCGACATCCTTTGGTCGGCTCATAGACAAGGCATACAACTACATCAAATCACCAACGGGTGCACTGGCTGCATGAGTCTATCTGGGATTCCGTTTTGTTTCGTTTGGTTTAGTTCTGTTTTGTTCCCTTGATAAGGTGATTCGTAAACTGGGTTGGACTAACGGACAAGTGAGGTACAAATAATATACCTAGGTAGGTAGGTAAGGTACCGTACTTGTACCTAGAAGGTACTTCAGGTTGTAGACAATGGCCGTACTCTTTAGTACTGAGGGAGAGTAAGAAGATTACAAGTACTTACTAGTACTTACAAGTCTTGGACAAGTCACTAATCCTATGAATGTCACCTGATAGGTACAGATATCTGTACAAATATCTGTACAAAAACCGGACCCTTATGTATAGAATTCGGGTAGGAGGTACCTTGGTTGTACTTCCATTAACGATACAGAACATGTGGGAATTATTATTTGATGTTGAGTGATGGGATTCGTCTATCATCAACTGTCACGTTACACATCCCTACCTTACCTCACCTTACTACATCTTTGTACCTGAACCTCTCATCGTTGCCTGCACCGTCACACAATGTTCACGCCGCAGACGGCGGAGCCACTGACGATTGATACGAAAACCTACATGAATGCAAAGACAGGATCCTTCACCGCTGCCACCATCCAATACACTGAACAGGTACAGAGAGCCTCCGGTAGAGCTCATCACTCCCACACGGCGAATCCCGTGAGTGAGGTCAACGCTGTCGCACGTACTCTGACTTCGTCGGCGGGCAGACGAAAGTCTCCCAGGGTGGCGAGCATGAACGGCTTCCAGGGAACCGTCATCCCCTCACCGGCTCAGATGTACGTACAGGCACTATACAATTACGATACCGACGACCAGACGAGTTTGAGCTTTCGCCAAGGCGATGTCATTCAAGTCATGACTCAGCTGGAAAGTGGTTGGTGGGATGGAGTCATTAATGGTGTGCGAGGCTGGTTTCCAAGCAACTACTGTGCCCTTGTCACGAGCTCGGAGGGTGATGGGGGAGGGACCAGACCCAACTCCAACGGCAACGGCGCGGATGTATCCGGAGAGTCCAGCGCGGAGGATGATTACGACGAGGCTTACACCGAGGAGCTGGATTCGGACGGTAACCTCACAGACGATGCTTCGCAGCTGCTGATCGAGGGGACCGAAAGCAAGAAGCAAGACCAAGACCAGGCCGCATTCTGGATCCCACAAGTCACGCCGTATGGTCGACTCTTCTATTTCAACACCTTGACGGGAGTGACCAAGTTGGATCTTCCGCTGGAAACACCCACCTCGCTTGATGAGACGGGGCCTCGCGACCGCACGAGAATCAACGTCCCGGATCATACCAGGCCTCCACCCGAATTGATGGCACGGGGATATGTACGGGATGTGGATGAGTATGATGACGGAAATTCGGCATCGGAAGCTGAAGTGGACTCCTTGATGCATGCCTCCCGCGGTTCACTACCGAGAAAGCGTCGGTCGTACCTCTCCGACGGCGTTTCACCGGCAACATCCATGGACTCCTTCGGCATGTCGCCCGTCATCAGGCGCCAGAGAGATAGCGAAGATGCCCAACACTCGAACCTGCCCATGAGTACGGTGCATCAGGGCTCGTCTGCGGGGCCGACAATGGGCACGACGACTTCTTTCACCAGCGGTGCTCTGGGACATTTGACCGCTCCAGGGATTCCTCACTACTTCTTCGATGACGGGCGCGCTGCTTCACCCACTTGGGACAAATTGGTGGAGAACATGCGGAGTTCCGTCGAGTCTTACCGACATGCGATCAACCATGGCCGACGGCCCGAGTACGTCAGGAAGGCGGAAGACATCTCGGACAACCTTCGAATGCTGCTAGCCGCCGGATCCGGAAGCACAGATAACCATTCAGGGAACCCATCCATCATCTCGACCAACAAAGCTCTGTACCCTCATTTTCGCGACATGATGTCCCGATTCTCCAAGTTGGTGTTGTCGTCGCACATCGCCGCCGCAGACTGGCCTGCACCAGACTCCCATGCAAAATGCTTGCATGAAGCGGATGGTGTCCTGCACGGCGTCTACGGCTACGTCGAGGTTGCGAGACAGCAGAGAGGCGAGGATATTCCGCGTCTCGTTCCAGGCTTTGTGGCGGGCAGTCATGCAGGAGGAAGCTGGCAGAACAACAATCTGGGTGACCGAGATCCCATGTCCTCGACGTCGTTCATGGACCAGGACGAGTACGACGCCAACAATGAGCCGACGGCACGACTGGACACGAAATTGCTGGAGAGGATGGACGACTTGAAGAGGATGATCGTCTCGAGCATTCGACGACTGGACGAGCAGCTCGCAATCACCGACAAAATCATAACGCCCCAGAGGCATGAAGTAATCGGCAACGCCGTCTGTGCTGCCGGCGGTAAGGTCATCGATTTCTTCCGGCCCTGGATATCCACGGTCGAATCCATCAATCTTGCCCCATTGGGCACAGGCTTTCAAGATCCACAACTTGCCGATTTCAGCGCACAAAAACAACAACTTTACGACCAGATTTCGGTGTTGTTGATCAGCTGCCAAGCCGTCGCGGGGCCTCTGGGCGACGAATGGGCCGAAGTCCGGGGCGATCCTCTGGAGGATCGGCTCGACCACGTCAAGGCTGTGTCTCGACAATTGGAAACGCTGATACTTCAGGTGGGATTCTCACTGAGGTTGCTCTTGGAGATGATGCCACAAGAGGGACCGTCTCCGAATATGACTCGGGAAGAGCACAGGAGAACAGACGGTGGAGCACCATACCAGCGCACTCATGTGCGAAGGAGTTCGAGGCTAATGCAACGTCCTCCCTTAGCCGACCGAAGGTACACCGACGGTGTCGACCCTTCTCCGGTGAATTACCGAACAGAAAACTCCAAACTTGAGGATTTCTTCGGGGAGGTGCCGGCACCCGTGATGCCACGACAGGAAATCGAGGTGACACCACCGTACCTAAAGCTTGACCATGAAGGGGAGATAGCGTACGATATGAAGGTCAACCCACCGCAACTGCGAGGTGGTACCTTGACCGGACTGGTGGAACAGTTGACGAGGCACGACCGTCTAGACTCTCCTTTCAACAACACATTCCTTCTCACATATCGCTCCTTCACCACCGCATCCGAGCTCTTCGAGATGCTCGTCAAGAGGTTCATCATCCAGCCCCCCTTTGGCCTGACCCAAGAAGATTACCAGAAGTGGGTGGATAAGAAACAGAAACCGATCCGTTTTCGAGTAGTCAACATCTTGAAGAGTTGGTTCGACAACTACTGGATGGAGAACAATGACGAGGCAGGCAGCCATTTACTCAGTAGAGTTTACTCTTTCGCCAAAGACTCCATCGCTACCACGGGCACCCCAGGCTCCGGTCCTCTGATGACCGTTGTCGAACAGCGATTGCGAGGGCAGGACACGAGCGCGAAACGTTTGGTACTGACGCTGAACACCTCGACTCCAGTACCGATTATGCCCAAGAACATGAAGAAATTGAAATTCCTCGACATTGACGCGACTGAATTTGCAAGGCAACTGACCATTATCGAGTCACGGCTTTACGGCAAGATCAAGCCAGCAGAATGTCTGAACAAGACATGGCAGAGGAAGGTAGCCCCGGACGATCCCGAACCTGCCGCGAACGTCAAGGCATTGATATTACACTCGAACCAGTTGACCAATTGGGTCGCTGAGATGATACTGACCCAGTCGGACGTGAAGAAAAGGGTGGTGGTGATCAAACACTTCGTGTCCGTTGCCGATGTAAGTTACCCTCTTCCGGCTACGAAGCTCAGATACTTATTCTCCCAGAAATGTCGGATGTTGAACAACTTCTCTACCCTCACCTCGATCATCTCGGCGCTCGGCACGGCGCCGATACATCGCTTGAATCGGACCTGGCACCAAGTCAACGCACGGACACAAAGCATCCTCGAACACATGCGCAGGCTCATGGGCAGTACCAAGAACTTTGGCGAGTATCGGGAGACGCTGCACCTGGCCAACCCCCCATGCATCCCATTCTTCGGTACGGACTCACACCGAGGCATGAATGGCCCCATCGCTAACAAAGGATGTAGGCGTCTACCTGACCGACTTGACTTTCATCGAAGATGGCATCCCGTCCGTCATCAAGAAGACGAACCTCATCAACTTCGCCAAGCGCGCCAAAACGGCCGAAGTGATCCGTGACATTCAACAATACCAGAACGTGCCGTACCCGCTTCAGCCGGTGCCGGAGCTGCAGGAGTACATCTTGAGCAACATGCAGGCGGCGGGCGACGTGCACGAGATGTATGACAAGAGTCTGGCCGTCGAGCCGAGGGAGAGGGAGGATGAGAAGATCACGAGGTTTGTGCATTGATTACTTACATTCAAACCCTTGCACCGCAGACCGCTTGGCAAACCCGGCCATGGGGCGCAGTCTTGTCCGCGATTGCATCCGGGGTTTTTCTTTTCAAGGTACCCGGTTAGTGGCAAACATACACTTGACCGCCTCTCGTGCAAGAATGGAGAGTCGTCGACATGATGTACTGTGAACGGTCAGGCTTACTTTCACGGCCCTTTTTGAGGGTTCGGTCCAGACTCTTAGCCGAATCGGGATTTTTGTGATGACGAAACTACGAATCTTTTGCTACTTCCACATCTCCACATCTCCAAGTCACCTACGTCCCCACGACCCCACTTCACCCCGTCCTTCATCGTCATTGCTTCGAAGGCGGATCCGGGTGCGTTATCTCTTGGCTTCTTCCGTCCGTTTCGAGTCGTTGGCGTTACGCATCGGCGCCGGAGCCGTTCAACCTCCTTGCTGTCTTCGTCGTCCCTTCACAAAACTTGCAAGTCAGTCTATGTTCGTTGCTCGGTGATGATCGGTCGGGAGGCATGCTCGGTGTCGGTGTCATTCTGGCTCAAAAGAGGCTTGACTCGGCAACGAGGTTGGCTCATGTCTTAATTCCATCTAGACTTAGTTAGATCTAGGTGTTATTTTCCATGCTTTACTTTGCTTTGCTCTGCTTTGCTCTGGGCTCGGTCGAAGGCAGGATGGCGCCGCACGGGGCGAGGCGGAACAGGGCGGGCAAGGCAGGGCAGGCAGGGTAGGGTATCGTTCGAAATAGGTGGGCCGTCTCAGTTCAGTTCAAATGGAGTTGGCCGCAACGCGGTATTATCGGGGCTGGAGCGCTGCAGGGGCGAGGTCCATGTCTTCTTTTTAACGTTCCGATGAAAATGATCAAACCTTTACCTTTTTCGGTGGTGGTAGGGGAGTGTTTTGGATTAAAGTGTGTTTGACATGCTGTGATGAGTTTGCTTCTGTTACGGCAACGTAAGGTGAATGCACGAGGTAGGAAAGCCATTGTGCCTCAAGAGTGGGATACCGGGATGGGGATGTTGGAATCCTATGTTGGCCTTCTTTGCCAGAGTACTCATATCTTCACCATGGCATCAGATTGATTGCTCTCTTGTGTTCTCCTCTCTTTCACACTTTACCTAAGGTACTCCCAGCGCTTGTCAGTGACTTCCTCCCTTCCTTCCTTCTTCCTTCCATTCTCCAAGCTATCCTTCCAATCATCACACTTCCACTCCTTCCACCCTATCCATACAGTCAACCGATCCAGTCAACCCGCGATACCATCAAGGCGCACCTTCGAGTACAAAGCAATCATCACACCCCCTCCCAACTTACCGCGGTGATGAAGCAACGCCAGACCAAGATCCTCGAAGCTAACGACCTCCTCACTCGATCGATCGATCAGACCCTCGCTGAGGATCTCTGTCAGTCGGTCATTGTAGCACCAGGAAGTGTTCTACCTATCCGTGTCCAACGGCGTGAGGCTAGGAGGGAACCTGTCGCGCTGGACATGCGGTCCAGGTGCGTTGATCTCTGGTGCTATGGAAATGGGTCTGATATAGACTAGGGACGAAGGAGGAGTGGATCGATACGCCATGCGGAGTTGCGATTGAGACGAAGGACGTTGAGACGTGCTATATCGTCTGGGATAGTCTCGACGGGTGTTGGGGAGCGGTTCGTGATGGAGAGTGAGGGTTTGTGTGGATGGGGGCTGAAGGAGGTGGATGTAATCGGGAAGGGGAGGTGAGGCGAGGTAGATGCCGGCTTGGACGTCTCCTCTGCGGGTTTGTCTATTCTGGGGGGGTTTGTGGAGGTGTGGATGGTATGGCTGGACTTGTTGTTGTTGATCAGGTAACGCTGATTTGGGGTAGGGCGTGTTGGGGAATTTCTTTGCTGGGTGGGATGACAAGGCTGCAGGGTTGAATATTGGGGTTTAACTCTCCTACGGGTGGTGCATGGTGGGTTGAGATGCTGAGGTAAGATCTACATTGATCCTGGGTGAGGTTGTTGTGCTGATGAAGGGTAGGTTGATCTGTGCACATATGATGACTTCGCCGTGGATGTTAGGCGTGGCTTTGTTGGAGCGAGTGAGCTGGATCCCATCAGGGTTGTTTTCACAAACTATCTACGGGATTCGGAAGCGCTAATATCCAAACAACTTACCGTCTTTCTCACGCCTTGGACCACGCTGCTTGATGGGATCAACTGGGAGCTGGAAGATCGGACCGGTGCTTGTGCTACCTTGCGAAAGAAGCCGGGATTGTGTGCAATGATATCAATACGATCCGTGGAGAAGTCATACAAGGAGGTCGGTCCGTGTGCTGAAGAGACAGTGGCTAAGTCCTACGTTGAAGGTAGTATATCTCTATCCCCGACGAGCATCTTTGACGGTAGGAAAACAGATGGAGGTTCTTGAGGTTGTCGTGGAGCGTGAGGGTGTCGAGAGGGTATGGATGAGATGGAACATTGTTCATAGCTGAAGGGCGAGGGAGTGTGGTCGTGAGATATGGGAAACAGCTGTACTCACTTAAGCTACGGACTATCGTCGATCTACCTTATCCAAAGAGGGAATCTTTCCCAGGATATCGTCGCATCATCCATTGCCCTCGGGAATTCCACACCCAAAGCCAAAGGCTGTCTATCGCCTAACCCCAGCCACAGTCACCGAATCGTCGGCGCGCCATTGCCTGCTAAAAGACGGTATTCAATCAACCCACACCACTCAAACAGATGCTGGACGACGGACTTGCGGCCGCATATCAAACGGCAGATGCAGATGAATGGCTGCGTAAATTCATATGGAGACTTCAGGAAGAGTCCAGGAAACAAGTCCAGGTCATCAACACATGCCAGTTGTTTTGTTCACAGAGCGCGGCACAAAGGACATGCACTGAATGTGATTCTGAAGAAGAGCCTCTGTGTTACATGGACCCCTTAACAACGATCTGTTACAGATCATGAGGACTCTGTTTGACCAGCGGTGTGTTTTGTTGGGCTGAAGAGTGCTTTGTACGTATATTGGTATGGACTTGGTGATGAACCGCGACTGCATTTCTGTTCACGAGCTGCAACCATAACCTAAGTGGGTAAGGACCTACCTACCTCCCTTCAACAGCACCATCACCAACCTCACCGTTACAATCCCAGAACTCATACCTCCCCCTGACGCCATGACACAAAGGCGCGACAATCTCCTTCGGGTGCAATCACCGAACAGCAGCTTGCATTTCTTCCCTCACTGCCCATCCGACAGCCGCCTCTGCACAGAAGCTCAGGAAATCGCTGTGGTCGCGGCACTTGGCCCAACTCCGAGTCGCGAGCTCCACATCCGATCTCTTCTTGTGGAGGCGCCACTGCCATGCGTCGATGCAGTTGAAGATGGGAATCGTCGGTCTGTGCCGTTGTCCTGACGGCAAGCACGTTTTGCTCTGGAAGTGCGCCCTCGGGGTTCTAGGGCCCCTGAAACAGCGCGCAGTGAGGCAGGTCGAGCAGCATGATTTTGTGAGCCGCTGTTCGCTCCCCTGTCCATGTGCTTTGTACTCGCACTGTCTGTGATCCGTGACATTGGGATTGAGATCCTCTCCGCCGCTGTGGCTTGTTCTGTTCCGTTGGTTCTGTATTGGGCTGTCGAGTGGAGATCGTCGAACCAGACGGTGGCTTTTCCTTTGCAGCATACCTGTCCCTTGCTCGGGATCGAGGCTCGCGTTTCGGCGGATTGTCGTTTGTGGAGTGAAATTGACGCAACAGGAGGAAACATCACTCACTTCAGAAACTCCCTTTCTTTTTTTCCTTCTTCCTCCCAGTCGCCGAGCGGCATCGTTTGGTCATGCCGGACTGAGCTTCCGGGCTAGAGCGCCTGCCAGCCAGAAGAGGGAATGGAAGGGTCAGGAGTCGGCGTGAGCTAGCTGGCGATGTCGAACAGATCACCTCGCCGTACGCTCAGATGGTGCTTCGGTGTCTTTTCGGGACGGGCCATGCTAGCTAGCTGCGATTGAAGTTTACTTGTCGTTCCTCTACCTCCTTCCACAGCACGCCACGTTTTCATCTCTTCTCTTTGCAGGTCACTCCTCCCTCCCCGAGAGCTACGGACTCCCATCCGCACCCTTCCAGGCCTTCAACAAACCACTCTTCCGCACCATCCGAACCACTTTATTCACCTGACTCCAGAAACGCCACCACCGTCGCCAGCAGACCGAGGCCTTCATAGCGCTGAACATTCCGCGCCTCGTCCCAGAGACTCATCTCAGCTGCCGTGTTCACTCTCTTGCCGACCCAGCCCAGCCCCGCCCAAAGCAATGCCTAAAGACCGAAAGAACGGCAAGTGCGGCGATTCCCACCGATTACCTAGTCTTCTTGAGCTTTTCGTGATGCTTTGGATGGTGTGTGGTGCGCGGACTTTAGACGGTACCTGCTTGAACAACTCTTATTCTTCATTAGGCCCCGATCGAGTGTGCTGACTGTCGTTCAGATTCACAATCATCACCGTCACCTCAACTTCACCGCCTCCCTCCTCCCCCATCACCGCAGCCCCCCATCACCCATCCCACCATCACTCCACCCCTTTCCCTTCCCTCTCCTCCCAGCCCGCACTCCCACCCTCCACACCAACCCTCTACAACCCCTTCCTCCCACGGCGGCATCCGGCGCCCGCCAACCAGCCACCGCTACCATATGTATGTACGTCTAGATCAGGACCCCTCGACCCCTCTGCGCACCACTCACAACCAAACTCTTGCGCCTAAGGTGAGAGCCTGATGACGGTGCACGCTCGAGGAAAGAGGCCCCTCGCCCCCGGGTCACCTCGACGCCTCTCCAAGGAGGTAGGTTTGAGTGATCGTGTGCATTGTCGACCTAACTACATGGGTCGTCTCTTCCATAGCGGCGCCGGTCTGGCTTTGGGTTGGCTGGAGGCGAGTTGGGCGGAAGATGTTGTGGATGAGGGGGGAGGGGGCGATGAGGGGGTAGAGCTCGCGAGGAGGTCAGGAAGGCTATTCGCCGGCTGAGAGAGGACCGCCGCCCGCGACGAGTGGGCGTGACGGACCCTTTCCCTCGTAAATCTCTATCAGCAGAGTTGGTACTCAGAGGGAGCCCCGTGGATAGTTTGTCTTCCAAAGCTCATAAATTGAGCAATGTACTAATTCTGTACGTTGTGCAAGTACAGCGTCTTTTGAAGCTGTGGCTACAGGCGCTGAACTTCAGCAGCAAAGGGTCGCACGAAAAGGATCAGTCCTGTTCGTGTACTGTTCTATTGTCATCTCCCCAGAGCTGTCCTCCGACTCTTGGAGATGGTGGTTGGGTGTTTGAGATGTGAGGGGCTGGTCTGATTGGAGGTTAGCGGGAATGATACCTTATTCCTACCAAGGGCTATAATCACGTCACATCACGACATCACAATCAAAGCAACATGAGGCACTTTCAATATACAACGAAAATCCATTATCTACCCCCTACGGGGCGACTACCGTCAACAACTAATATACAATTACGCGTCCCCCAGACGCCACCAGCAAGACCCGTCCCACCACGCTAGTAGTGAACACGGACATCGACGTCCGTAGTCTTGCTGATGGCGCCGTAGGGGACGACGCCGCCCTCCACCCCGCCCCCGACCAAACGATCACGGCTCCCGCCGCCGACGCCGCCACCCCCCGGCCGGCCCCCCCCGACCACGACGCTCGCCACGTGCGCCACCTCGCCCCCTTCCCAGCCGGCGCCGTCCAGGTTCATGCTGCGGCCGCCGGCGGCGGATCCCCCGTTCGCGCCGCCCGGAGGCATGACACGCAGGAGGGTGCCGTCGTCGGCGAGCGCAGGAGGAACCGGAGGGCGGCCGGTGAGAGGGTCGGTGGTGGTGCCGGTGCCGGTGCGCGAGAAGAGGTGGGGGAAGAGGCGGGTGAGGGGGGTTTTGAGCATCGGGCTGCAGGAGCAGATGATGCCCGTGTTGGCCTCGACGATGGTCCAGATGGTGGACACCATCGTGGCTTGGGTCGGGTCGGGGGCGGTGGAGGAGAATTTGAGGGTCGTCATGCGGAGGATTGACGTGATGCAGACGCTGGGGGGGGTGTTAGTCTTGCTGGAGGGATCTATGTGACTAGGGGGTGTTGTGAAGGGGTCTGGCAGGTAGGGAGGGAAGGTGGGAGACTTACAATAGACCGATGAGGAATACCACGAAGAGACCGATCTTCTCACGACGGGGGCAGTTCATCTTGCGGATGATGGGTAGCGGTAAGGTGAAGATCATGAGATCGCTGGAGACGTTGATGGCGGCGCCGGCATACCAGAAAGCTTCCAGGTTGATACAGCCACCGACGATGGACTTGTCCCAGGTGTGGGGGATAGGGACGCATTGGAAGATGGTGACGAGGATGCTGCAAACCGCGTAGAAGAGAACGTAGCCCATGATGGTGTAGTCAAGACGAATGTAGATTGATTCATTGAAAAACCGGAGATAGAGAAGCAAGATAGACGTCTTGGTCAGGGTGATGGTGAACTTGTAGAGGATTTGAAGAGCGTAGAACAGCTAGGATACAATGAGTTATGTGGATGGCAATCTTCACTGCATCAAACATACCTGTAGAGCTCTGATTTGGTCCGTTTCGTTCAAGAGTTTACCAGATTCGCCATAGCCGTAGTAGACACCTGAGAGGAATAAGCCTGTAACTATAACATAGGAGGATGAAGAACAAACCTGCACAGGTGACTGTGCCCATCGCGGCAGAGAAAAGCTAGGGTTGTATGGTCAGCCCCCAATTCACACGTCACGGGGAGAAGCAGTAAGGTTCATGCTGTGCGACCGGAGAATTCTTTTCAGAGTTGACAAATGAGAACTTACAAGAGAAGTCAAGATCGTATAGTCATCCTTGCCAAATGCCTTCATGGACTTGCGGACACTCATACGTACTGCGACAAAGCAAGCGGCAGCGATAGTGAAGACGAGAGTGAAAACAAAGAGTTCAAGACCGCGACCTTGGAAACCGACATGTCGCCCAACTTGAACAGGAATAGGAGCCATGCTTAGAAACTGGAAGCTTTCGTCTGATGTTGTCGTTGAAAGTGAAGAGACCGTGAATAGACAGACGCGCCGTTGAGGTGCAAGCTTGAGCTTTGTATTTGTTCAGGTTTGGTTGTTTGATATCAGTTTATCTGACCTGATCGGTGGTTAGAGCACAGTACAGGAGGAAACGATAGTAACAGGGGCAGTATACCCTTGAAGAAGAACAGTTGAGGAGGAGTGTCAGTCCAACGAGACGCGTGAGAGAGTATGAAGTGTTTACAGGAAAGTGAGGTTTGAAGCTTGAAAATGTGAGGTTTTGAGGTGGGTATGGTGTTTAGGTATTACGGTGTGCCGTACACCGTAGCCCTTGCATATGCTCTCCCACTCTGTAAAGCAGCGAGGTGAAACCCGTACACGTAGAAGCAAGATAATGCTACAACGTAGAACAACATTACTTGCCAACAGCATGGACAGACCCAACAAAGGCCAGCAAGTGCTCTGAAGGAGAACGAATGTGATGAAAGGGACAGAGAAGAGACAACCAGATGCTTTGACTCCAGAGACTGACAGGCAACCGCAGAACAGTCTCCACTCGAGCCTTTAGTGCTGTCGATGCAGCTAGAAGGAAGACAGTTGAGAAAAGACCATGCCATGCCGTCGTCGCACGGCATCACACGGATTTTAGCTTCGACTGCATGACCGGACCTTCTTCGCAGACGGCTGGATAGCTGCATATTCCCGGTGCGCAGAGACCGTTGGACGGAGCAGAGCCAGACATTTGATGAGGAGGGTTGCGGCATGCTCGGATGTGCTATGCATAGGGGATGTCAACCTCATGCGTAATCTCCTTGGTGATCTCCAGATCGAGTTGGACGGGACCTGCAGGTCCATCCCGGCTTCTGTTGCGCTGCCCAGTGCTCATCGAGGTATTCTTGAAACGGCTGTTAGTTTCTGCCCTGGGTCTGCCGATCCACGCCATCCATGGACCTGATCAGCATTCCGCTCGTTGCTCAAACGATACGTCAACTCAAGATCTCCTTTGGGATGCTTCCAAGCTTCAATTCCGCATACGTGCAGGACCCTCTTGGTGCTGGAAGAAGCATTGCCAATGAAATGCACACAGTGGTAGGGTACGAAGTGCAATGAAATGGAAGCCTGGAGTGATGGTATGAGATAAGAAGCGGCCCCGCGGTTAATTAGCCGCTCCGGCTGGCTCCGTCATGTTTCATGTTTGCTGCCCTGGCTCTGCAGGCGTCCCAAGAGAGTTGCCCGATACCGCAGGATGCTGCGTCTGTGGGAGATAGCCGAATTCATCATCCTCATCATATAGTAGATGTTCTACCTAGTCAGAGAGGATTCTCGTCGAAGTCGTCTACCTAGTTATCCCTTCCACAGAAGGTTCTTCATCGGCTACAGCGCTTATCATAACCAATCGGGCTGCGGGGCATTGAACCCACGAACCCTGGCCAATGCCTGCGGTTAATCCCGAAAGCTTGATTCCACCTCAGCCATCATCTTCCGCTCGTACTGTACCTCGCTCGAAGTCTCAACCCTTAGGGCTTGGCAATATCCCGTCTTACAGGCTTTCTCGCTCTCTTTCGCTCTCGCTCTCACCCTCTCTCCCTATCTTCGAGAAGCAGATCCCCGAGACTTACTGTTCTATGTTCTCTTGCTGCCATTCAAGGCATTGAGTGCATCTCTCCACCCCAAACCTTGGTATCGTCCGTGTCTACGAGATGATTCCATATGTCCATCTCTTCCAATAACTTTACCTAGCTGCTCGGAATGGCCGAGGTTTCTGGTTTCCCCCGCCCCCCCCGGCATCACTGCTCTTCCGCAGTGGTATCGCAACGATCAACCATTTCCTCGTCATCTGCTCTTGCGTGTAATATTTTATCTCACTGAGTATGTCTACTGTTCCCATCTTGGTAATACCTTATGATATCCCGGGAGAATCCATAAGCGTTTCTGTGGTCATGATCCTACTGCTACCACGTACTATGCCGCCATACTGATTCTCACACTCCCGACCCTAAACATATCGTCTAGCCGCATCTTGCGTACGACAAGAAGACTCGCTTTAACCTCAAGGCGGCAGCCAAGACGGACCTCACAAGCATGACGGAGCTCACAAGCATGACGGAGCCAACAAGCGTGACGGAGCCGTCATGTAAAAGAAGTGGTTTTGTTGCGGATAAAGCTAACATATTATAAAAGCGATCAAATATACAAAGGGCAGCAGAAGAACATGTTCTGCCCACCAAGGTGGGACTTCAGAAAGTACCAATCTTCACCACAGCGCTACCACGCCGCTCGCTCAACCCAAGCACCGTCTCACCCTTCTTCACCCACCCCATCCGTCCCTCCCACCAACCCGACCACCCATCACAAGAGATCTAGTCCTCATCATCCTGCAAAACATCCAACGCCCGTCTGGGCACCTTCCCGTAGTGGTCCGTTCCACGCCACTCCCTACACGAGACCTTAGTCGCCGTGCCCACAGCAAGGCCAACGCCACTGGGCCGCAAGAAGGCAGTGGCCGCGCCGGAGTCCTTGCAGAGATCGAAGTTGACCTGTGCGCCGTACTGGTTGCGGTCGTGCGTCGTTTTCATGGCGCAGAGGACGTTGCTGTCGGCGGGACAGAGGTTGTCGACCTTTTGCGGGTTCGTGTCAGCGTCAGCTACAGCTATTTTTTCGATGGACAGGGGCAGACTTGTACGAAGGGAGAGGGAGGGAGCAAGAGAGGGTATAGACGGCCCGCTTCAAGCGTCTGGACATCCTTACCTTGACGACGATAGACCTGGGTTGGCTCAGCTTGTGCCCGTTCGAGTCGGTGTGGCCGGTGAGACGCCAGCAGGTCCTGCAGCCTGGACCGTGGCCCTGACCGTCGCCCTTGCCGAAGATGTTCTCGGATGCGGCGGCAGAGTAGCCCGGCTGGGTGAAGAAGCCGCACGCGGTGGTTCTCGTGTTGCAGTTTCTGCTTCCTCTTTCGTCGCCGCTGCCGTATTCGGTGATGGAGGCTTTGTATGTTTGGCCGGCGATTAGGAGGGGTAGGGTGAAGAGCAGGATTGTGGTGGAGAAGTGCATGGTTTCTGAGAGCTGGATGTTGGATTGAAGAGGAGTTGATGTTGCTGTTCTGTCCTGTTCGGTTGTGATTGAAGGATGAGTTGATGGCTGTTTTGGGGGAACGGAACATGTCTCTTTATACTCCTCCTCTGGCCATCGTGAGGGGATCTTACGTGCATTGCTACCGTCCGCATTGATGGCCATGACGCCGATGATGCTGAGGAAGACAATGCATCACGGCCCAGAAACCTCTCTACACACCCCGCTTGTTGCGGCTCAGCTACTCGATGAGGCAGTTGACAATCAGGTCCCGTCCTGAACTCAAAACACCAGCACTTTACCTCGGGTGGGAAAGCAGACGGCGTGGTGGCAGGACTGCGGGGCGAAGCATGTCTCACCGCGGATGGAGATTGATGACATTAGGGTTCGTCGTCAGGGCAGGATCGACAGTCCGTTACGCAGCCGCTTCATTCAGTCGGGTATCACGTTGTTAAGTCCGGTAAGACCGAGTAGCTCAGCATTTCGCTCTTCATGGTCAGAGTCGTTGTTGACGGAATATTTAGCGTCATTGACAATTTCACAAACTCCGAGTCCAAGGTAATAATATCTCAGCCGAGTTGGGATGATGCAAGATCCCATCCTCCTTGTGTAAATATGATAAGTACCCTCGCCGCACGGCAGAGCCAAAACACCCATGTCCTCCTCGTCTATAGGACGGGCCGTAAATTCAATTTTAGGCTCCGAAGATGATCCCGATATGGCATGGCATTTAAGCTTATGTTCGGAGATAATTTGAGGCTGAATCAGTTAGACGGGTCTCAGGAACCGATGATGTTCCGTGTGCGGGGAATAATCATGGGCATTTCGTGGAGTAGATTCAGGCGCACCAGTCGCAGTACGACCTCGGAACCTACATGTACCCTAGGTATTCTATGTATAAGGTAGGTACAGCGGGAAGGCTGCAGATCAAAGTAAGTTGGCCCGCTGGGTGAGTGAGTTACATAGATGTGGTATTCATCGATTGTGTGATGTTATTGAACGTGTCCAGGATCGAGTCAACCTCACTGTACATATTTGTACCTTGCAGAATCGAGGCTGACGTTAAAGCTATCCATGCTAAGCCTCGCCTGGCCCTGTCATGCCGTGTCACAGAATCTCCCCTCCTCCGTCCAGGTCTCCCTCGTGGTGTAAGCACTTGGATCCGGTATCGTGTTGGATTGGTCAGATAGGATCCGTGCCATGCCTTCGAACGAGTCATGTGGCTTGATATTCGGCCTCGGTGGTCTGCTTTGATCAACTGCTTGCCTTGCGTTCCGAGTTCGATGTTGGTCCCGGCGCCTTGTCTTGGAGCTAGACCAGACCATCATCGAGCAAAGTCGGGCACCGAGCGTAGTGCTGCCCGGAAGGCTACTATCGCGCTCATCCAAGCCCCAAACAGAAGTCTGATACGGCCGTATGGGCTTTTCCAACCGCTGTCCACGGCACGGCGGCTCGTGATGATGGTGATCCTGAAGGATCTGGTGGTGGTATTAGGAGAAGGATGCGGTCATCGTTGTTTCCCGTCCTTAGTCGTGAGCGGGAACGACCGTCTGAAGAGGAAGCAGTCTGAAATGCGGTACACCTGTCCGTACCGTGTCTCGGGCTTCGACCCAGAAACGATGCTTCAAGGTAGAGGACATGATGGAGTTGCGGGATGGTGCTGCCGCTCTGCTCTCGACGTCGTTCTGATTGGCTTCATCGACTATCTGCCTCTGCCAGTGAATATGCCCAGAGCCGAGTGCGATGCTCGACTGGGGGCGATCTGCTCACAAACTTATAAATAAGAGCTTGTTCTGACCACTTTTGTCCCCATCTCCTCACATCATCTTCGGTGAGAAACAAAACATCCGTCTTCCATCTCCCATCTTCGATCTCCCATCATCCATCTTTCATCTGCCACCAGTGACTCGTATTCAAGATGTATTCGAAAATCATCCCTCTCACTTTCATACTTTCTATGGCTATTTTCACCAATGCTAGCCCAGTATGTCAAACCCGAGGAGATGGTCCAGGAGATGGTCCAGGGACACCATACGAGTGCAGACCCTCTTGCCAGAAACGCAAAGAGAGCTTGAGAAACATGGGCGCCGACGTTCAGGGTATGTGCCGTTTGAGGTCTTCCAATGCGTTCGTTTGCTGCTTGACACCTGTTCCCGGCTAACTCAACTTTTTAGACTTGGCCATCGCCTTCCTAGAGACGTGAGTGGCCGGCTTCGTTTTCTGAAGACGGCACTGATCCATTGCAGAGGCCAAAAGCTGTCTGCCAGCGCGTATCCGTTTGGAGACAAATACCCCAACGATAAGCACAAAACGGGTGATGCTGCCAACTTCGGCTTGTTCAAGAACAACTGTAGGACTCGGAGCAGCCTTCTCTTGACCAATTTGAGCTAACTTCAACTCGTAGGGGGCTCCATACGCAGACATTGCTCTGAGTTTAAAGGTCAAAGGCAAGACCAGTGGAGGAATGGCGCAATCCTCAAGTATGGCTAATACTCTCAATGGATTATCGAACCCACTAAAATCCGCACCTTTCTTGATCTTTGCGACTTGGGAAGCTCTGGTCTGTGCTGATGTCTCTACAGCACACATGACCAGTCCGCGATCAAATGTCAGCATGAACAGATCAAAGCGCTTGGCACTGCTCGATTCTATCAAGCCCAACGGTGAGTTAAGACAGTACCGCGGTGTCGGTCAACGAACGTTATGCTAAACAGCTGAAACAGCGGTGTCCCATGCCAAGGTCCGGAATATGGAAAGGCGGTTGACTTCATCAAGAACTATCTCGACGACGGGCATCTGACTGATAACACGGGGACTTCCTATCAACTGCATGCTGTTTAAGTCTAGGCCTTCCCAGACGAAGAAGTCGGTGATGGAACGAGTTTTCCTTTGTGTGTAGCCAGAAGCAGACTGTGTGGAGATGACATTGTGCATAATTGGATGTGTGCTTCTCGGATTTACTGAATCAAATTGCATACCGCGTGTCGTACCATTATCCAAACTGATAAGCGGCTTTGAAATCGTGAATGAGTGTGAGATAATGTTGCCAGTACTGGATCCGATGGAAGCCATTGTCTCCATCAGTCCCTATAGCGACCAGGTACTGCTTTCTTGCTCATGGAGATGTCTTTCATAACAGTCCATGGGGAAATTGAAAGAGAGTAAGAACATACTCAAGGGACACGCTCAGCTAACATGTACCAGGATTTCGTCTAACTTGCAAGCGGCAAGGTAACCGAAATGGTTCCTTACATCCATGCATCAACACGGTATTAATGGTCAAGTTGTAAATCTGATATCAGGGGGCGTTGCGGGCCCTAGACTCGCTGTGAACCAGGTAGGCTCGGCGGACCACAAAAAATCCCCATGTTCAAGCTCCTGCCAATTGATAGTTGCTGAGTGGTCGCTGCGCCGAAAATCGACTCCAAATTGGTCTGCTACAATGTCGAAAACCCCCGGGCTTTCATGGCCGAGTGCCTATTCGCTGTCCGGTGGCATATCCCTCTGTGATACGCCGACCTCTCCTTCGATGAGTAAGCGACATTGAAGGCCAGAAAGACCAGGTTTCCCATCTTAGCGGGCCATTATGGGATCCGGGTCTACTCGAGCCTCAAGACCTCAATCGCCGAACACAGCAAGAGCTATATCTTGTAGCCGTTCTCCACATGCAGACCTGGAGTACTTGCGGAAAGTGACAAGATAGACACACCTCAGACCACTGCTGAGATAGGCACTCCCGCAGACCAGAATGCTCCGCTGCTTCTATCCGACTCCCTGGACGTCAAACCAGGCTATTACATTCAGTCCCACCGCTGCAGGCCGCTTTCAAATGGCGTTCGCTTTCTGGCATCTTCTATTGTAACGCATGAGCCAGTAAACCCCTGCATGTTGCTGCTGTCACTACTTACCTAAAATATTACTAAGCTGTCCATCCCAAGCGGCAGGTCTAGCCTAGCGTCAAGGTGGGATGGCATCGTGAAAAACTGCCCAAGTTTGTCCCCCACCACGATTCCTTCCGCATCTATAAATAGTTTACTGAGCTCCTTAACCTCAAGCTCACGTCAGTAAAATGTCACCGACTCTGTAGCCAAGTACATAACAACAACATTCGCAGCGGAGGATAACATGCCTCCAAAAGCAGCTCCATCTCGGCAGTCAGCCCGTCGAAATACTAGGGCTAATGCACCTCCAAGTGAAGAAGCCAATGCCGAGACGCACCCAACCGTTACAGTCGATGAAGCTTCACAGTCTGCGGCCGGGCCTTCAGGATCCAGAGAAAAAGCCTCAAACAATGCCTCAACAACAGGGCCTCCCCCACGCGCACCCGTCCAACGCCTCCAATCCCTGAACCGTCGACCCGCTTCAGCCACCTCTCCCGCGCCAGGCCAGTCGGGCTCCAAAGCACCTCTGAAGGTCCAACCCAAGGCAGCCCCCCGCAGGAGTAAAGAAGAGCGAGATCGGGTAGCGAAACTCGAAGCCGAAAAGCAGCAAGCGAAATTAGCTGCTGCTCGAGGTGGGGCTCAAGAATCGTCTAGAGGTGGGGCTGGTGGTAGAGGTGCTTTTCGGGGCGCCGGAGGGAGAGGGACTTTTAACGGACCCGGGAGAGGGGGATGGATTGGTCGTGGGGATAGGCATGATCAGGGGGCTACGAGCGGGCCTTTTGGAGCTGGCTTCTACGCTCGCGAAGAGGCGGCAAAGAAGGTAGGCAGAGGTGGGTCTGGGTTTTCCGTGACGGCATCAAGCGGATTGGGCGGCGTGAAGCATGAACCGGGAGTCAAGACCGAGAACGGTGTGGTTGTTGGTGGGAGCGGAGGGGTCAAAATCAAGACCGAAGAGCATGGAGAAATGTACATCTCCTCGGAGGATGAAGAGCATAAAGACGAAGGACCGAGGATGAACATTGAGCGGATCAATCTTGTCAGCGACGAAGAGCCAGACGAGGAGGGGTCGATCACCAACAAAGGCAAGGGTCGCGCTAAGGAGGCAAGGACTTCAGGTTTCGTTCTCAAGCCGATACGTATCGATCGGAAGGAGCATGTTGAGCGTGCTGCTGGCGTCAATACCGAAGTTAGTTCTATGACGTCTGCGCAGATGAGGAAGCGAGCGAAAGAGAGAGGACATGAAGGAGATTCTCTGTTCTTACCCATGGATGATGAAGAGGCTGAAGGGGAGACGGCAAAAAAGAAAGGAAAGGGAAAGATCAAGGATGTGGAATTCATACGAGATGAAAGGAAATGGAAGGGCGTATATGAAGACGAGAAAGAGAAAGGCCCAGAACCCAAGATCAAGGACGAACCAATGGACGATGATGTCCAACCGGCAATCAACCTCCCAGCTGCCACCATCGGCCCAACGACTGGTCTCACGCCACCCGAGCCAACCTCATCAACACCACCTCCAGCCGCCGCCTCAAACAACGCCGACCTCCCACCAAAGCCCAAACCCAAAGCCCCGAAAAAACGCCCTTCAAAATTCAAAGACACGAAACCCGTCCTGCAAACAGAAGAAGACCGCCAAGAATGGGCGCGCCACCAAGAAGACATCCGCCTGCTAGACCACGAACTGCGCCTCATGGCCACTCGCCCAACAAGCCTCTCCCTTCAGAAAACGGACGCCTCCCGCAACCCCGCCACAGAAGACGCGGACACCCCCAAACCAACCGAGCAGAAAGAAGGCCGCGTCTACCTCATCCAACTCCCGCCCATTGTCCCCGCCCTCATCGACTCAGACCCAAACCCCAATTCGGACACAGCGTCCGAAACCATCAAGCCCGACCCCGACCGACGCCTCCCCCATCCACCTCCAGCCCCAGCCCCACCTCCTACACAAAAACCACCACCACCACCACCATCAACCACAACCACCACCAAAAAACCCCCCATTCCCCACCCCGCCCCCCACAGACCCTCGTCCTCCTCCCCCGGCCACCTCGGCACCCTGCGCCTCAAACGCTCCGGCCGCGTGCTGCTGTCGTGGGGCGCGGCCAGTCTGGAACTGGCGCGCGGGTCGGAGACGGCGTTTTTGCAGGATGTTGTGGTCGCCGACGCTAAGAAGGGTTTTACTATTGATGATGAGTTGGTGGATGGGGGTGAGGGAGGAAGGGGGGGAGAGAGGGGAGGAGAGAGGAGTGGGTGGGGGCTGGGGCAGGTGATGGGTGGGTTTGTGGGGAGGCCGGATTGGGGGAGGGTTTTTGGGGGGGTTTGATTTGGGGTTGGGGGGGGGGGGGGGGTGGGGGAAGGTGAGGTTGTGAGGGAAGGGGGCTGGGATGGGATGGGGTGGGTCGGTATAGGGAGGTAGCTTAGCGTAGCACAGCATCGGCGTTTAGGTACTTACTCGAATGAGATGGTACGGTTGGGAAAGAAAGGATGGCATTCTCTCCTTGGCTTCTTGATAGAATAGGTGATGTACGGGCGGACTTCACCTTCTTGATGTGCGGACTACTTGTAGTAAGTAAGTAGGTAGGGCCAAGCAAGCCACGGCAACACAAAGCAAATCCAACCTAATCCTCTTCATCCAACTTGGAATGCGTTGTACGCCGCCGTGAGGAACTGAAGAGAAGAGGAGGGGGGTATTGTGGTGCAGATGCCGGGAGGGGACTAAGACCGAGCGGGCGAATGGCGGGGGTGGGTGAAAGGGTGGGTGAGGGACTTAATAATTACGGTAAGTCACCGCTTGAGCATGAGCTTGAGTTTGAGTTGAGCTTGGACTCATTGGGAGGGAGAGACGGTCACGGTCACAGTCACGAGTCGGTGGTATCTGTGTTGGAGGGATGGGCGAGACGGGTGGATGACGGGTTCAGCTTTAGGTCGACTTGTTGAGTGGCAATGGGCGCGAGTTCTGCGCTGCGAGATGGTTGGTTGTAGGGCCTGGTGCTGGGGTTTGAACGTGTTTTGTTCTTGCAGGGACACGGCGGTTTGATGCACAAGTGATGGCCAATATACTGCTCTATTTGTTCTAATCCAAGCCTACACCTTTCCAAGCATACGACTGTTCCAAGCCTACGCTTTTTCCAAGCATACGCCTTTCCAGGCCTTTCAATCCCTGTCAAGATCTGCGACTTGAGATCGACGCCGGAGCTTCGAGCGATGCTCTGCACTCACCACGTCCACAAGATACTGGGTGGCTTCTGTGTAGGAGGATCCACTAGTCCGTGCTTCACGACTCTCGTACTCATGAACAACATCAGAGCCAGTTGCCATATTCCGACCCCAGCAGAAGCACCATCATTCGTAAATCTCACCCGTAGCCGGAAACCTTCTTCGACCGGACGGCTCCTTACCAAAAGACAGTACGCTTTATTTCTCGCAGTCTGAGATTCCGACCACCCACCAGTTCGACTGGAAAGGTATCGGAAACGTTCTTCGTGGCGCAGGATGTATTGCCCGATATCGTTGTAGATGTGGCCGAGAATCGCGACTTCGACAAAAAGAAGAAGTCTGAAATCTGAGATCCCCAGAATGGTGACATCTTTCAGTTTGAGTGCCGAGCATACTTGACATATGATCTTCCCAACATCATGCTGAGTTAAACGAGCGTCCCTTCCTATCGTCGTTCCTGGATCGGGGTTGAAATGAGCGGTCATAGGCGGATGAGAAGTCGGTAAGAGATTGAAGTCTTTCAGCTCCAACTTCAAGGTGTGCAATTTGGAAAAGCCCCATAGATATGAGAAAGGCCAATCCCACCCTGCTGGGCCACGTGTGCGCATTCGCCGAACGACTGCCTGTTGCCCTGGCACTCGGAAGACGCGATGGCAATACTGTTCAGCGACGGATGTCTGGAGTTCCAGATGTCGAACACCGCCGTAATGGGAAGATATTTTTGATGTGCAGAATGCCGCCCACGGTGCCGATTCGGTAAAGCGAAAGGTGTTCTCCTGATAGAGTATTGGTGTGCCTTCACAATAGAGCCGGCGACAAGTTCGCAATATTTGGCCATGGACGGTAGCTGTAGCTTCTTGTTTCGAGACAGCACAAACACCAACACGTGGATTCGTTATAGGTGTGATGCTCTTCAGAAGGTATTTGAGGATATGAAGACGCAGTTCAGTCGGGAGCCGAAGTAGAGGACCGGGCGTTCTGCGAAATGTAATGGATATCTCAGGTCTCCGCAATGGCGCTACTTCTCGAAGAATCCTATCGAGAGTCAGCGATCTCTGCTAATATTTACATTGAAGTGCGGTAGTTTCAGGGTGCTAACACAAGATTGGGATTCCACCCGGCTGGCAGCGGTGCAACAAACTCCATGCGCCCAAGGCGTCGACCCCCTCGCTCGTTAAACATCCGCCTCTGGGTGTCGAGATCGTTTTTGAAGCTACCTGGTAATTCAACGTCTATTGTTGTAGGGTAGTCTATTGCTGGAGCGAGGCGTAGTGGTAAACGCAACCTTGAGAAAAGAAATCAGTTATAGACCACCAATGTGATAAGCTGATGTAGCTCTGCGGATACCTTGGCTTCTCCTGTTCGAAGATACCGGCCGGAGAATTGGGCGGAGCCCTTGCCCCAACAATCGTCTCCCCCGGGTCTGAAGCCATGGCTAGAAGTGGCCCTCTTCTTCCAGGTTCACAGGGTCGGCAGGTGACTTTCTCCCAGTGAAAGTCCAGCTGATGATCCTATCGTCGTGTACTCTTGATCAAGGACGGTCTCTTGTCTAGAATATACTGGAGGGTCGACGGCGGTTCTTTCTCTGGCTGCAGGTTTCCCACAGTCTGAGAACGTAGCCAGGAGTAGCTCTCTCTCCTCCGTCTCACAATCCTTGTAACTCAACCTTCCCCAGGCAAATGCCCAGCTGGTGCGTCTTCCTCGGAGAACTCTCAATCAGGTCCGATGTCCCTCGATCAAGCCGTTTCGTCAACAGTTCGTAGACCTATGCTGGTCCAAGTGACACTGGCCTTGCTCAAAGCTGCACTTGCCGTAGCTCTGTCCACCGCGAATCTGACCGACAAACCGCCCGCTCGTCCCGTCCGATAAACCGCGCAATCACGGACCCAAACTAAGACAGAGACACGTCCAATCCGCAACTCAACTGCTGCGCTAGACGAAGACCACAGGAACTCTCTTCACGTAGGTAGAGAGCAAGTCCGCACCCCTCAGCAGTGCTCAAGGTACTCCCAATACCTAGAACCGAAACAATCTGACCCCGTTTATCGGAAAAGCGTGTAGTAAAGCAAGATAACAAAAGATGAGAGTTAAGGAAGGAAGAAGGCCATACGGCAAGTGGGTTTATATAGACCTGTGTGTTGCGTGTTAGGCTTCTCCAGTACCGTAACACTGAGTGGGAGAAAAGCAAACGAGGCATGGTTGCAGTGTTGGGCTGGCAGGCCCGTCCGTGAGTGAGGGTCTAACATTGTGGATGGGGCAGTGAATGGAGGGGATCATCGGGTTCTTTGTGCTGCACTTGTAGGATTAACGACATGGCATATCTCTTGTGGGGTGTCAAGGCCATCATGGAGGATTGACTGCTCAGTGTGAGTGGTCCGCTGAGCAAAAGATGCTTGGAGTCAAGAGCAATTTGTAACACATATGAGCGAGTAGCGGAGGCGGCTTAGTCATCAAGGTCAGGGCTGGCGCATATCTGGTAAACTCGGGCGTATAAAACACTGTTGTTTCGTGGGAGTGGGGCACAGGTATCATTCCACAAAGCGACCGTACTGAGGATACACGGCAAGAGGAAGCACAAAGGGATAGTCGGTGATGAGATTTCCAGACGCACTGTCTGCTAGTGGAGCTTTCAAAAGACCATCCTCCACGATTGTGGGGGATGTCGCACAGGTCACGACGGAGACATAAGCACTCCAGCCTTCATTTCGATGAGTTTTGTTAGGTACTAAACAACAATACAGTAGACGAAAACCCATTCCCATCAACCCAGAACCCACCGACAACATTCCCCCGCTGACCAAACACGTAAAGCACAAAACCGAGAAAAAATTGACGCGTATAAGGAAACCCTGACCGCGACTACAAGCGCAACCCTCCTTTCCACCACCAGGCGAGAGAGGATACGAGCCGTCAGAGAGTAGCTCGTACTTCTCATCCTCGATCAAGCCCACCCAGCTCACAACCAAACCGTTACTTACGCAGATGACCAGAGACAGACAGGATTACGCTAAGACAAGAGAAGAGAGATCGTATGTGTTCGTCAGTCTGAAAGCACGAGGGGACGCCTGGTCGTCGCCCTTCCCGTCCCCTTGCTCGAACCGGAAGCGTGAAAACAGGTGCAGAGTACTTTTGGAGATTCAGATTGAACGCAAGGAAACCAATTTCGTAGAAAGGGGAGGGGAAAATCCGGGAACTTCGATCCAGATGAGTGTATCCAATATACCACCCAAGTCAGAGGAAATAGACCATTGGTGGTAAGCCGCTTATGGCGGATGTAGCGTGATCCGTCCGTAATGAGAAGTTTGGGCGGCGACAAGACAGTATCACAAGTGTCCCTCAGCCCAGGCAGGCGTAAACAATATGTATCCGTTCGGAGTCGAGGGTTCTGTTTGAGGAGCCGCCGTTTCGTATCAAACATCTCGATCCTCCATCTACCTCTTCCTCTTCTTGCTCTTGTCGGTGGTTGTACCAGCCACAGCAGTAAGAACAGCGTCAGCAACTTGGGCTTCCCCACCCTCACCCTCGGCAAGGCCTTCGCAGCCCTTTTTGACGGGAACGCCCATGTGCCGCCCATACCGGCCTTTACGGCCGTTCCCTTCGTCCTCGCTGACGCACCCATCGGCGCCAATACCAGCATCCTTGCACCTCTGACACGGACGCTGACGATCACAGCCCTTCTTACTCTTACGGCAACGTTGGCAACGAGGTTTAGAAGACAGATCTTCCTCATCCACCGCGAGCTGATGCTGGAAGCTGAGGGTGGATGCAGTAGATTGCTTGCGAGATTGCGGAGGGAGCGAAGCCGGTGAGACGGGTAGTTTCATCTTCTTTGAGGAGCCAGCTGGACGGGGCTTGCTCAGTCTGGGCGCCTTCATAGAACCACCACGAGGTTTGCGGACGCCGTTGGCGACAGCCTTGGATTTGGGAGCTCTATGCCTCAGGATCTGGCCGAGTTCCTGTTCGTCCTGTTCACTCTTCAAGGCACCTTTGTCAATCTGATACTCTGCGTCACGTTCATCGCCGCTGGGCTCAGTGCTGTCGAAGCTCGGTAGAGTGGTCTCGGCATTGTTATGCTTCCTTATGATCGGGACGAGAGCAGCAGGAGTGCCGGGCTCAATCTTCGGCTGAAACTGGCGGGATATATTTGGATGTTCCGTATCGTCGCTGTCGTCACCAGTCTCACTCGTGGCAGAGGATGCTACATCAGCTACTCCACTAAAAGCGTCGTCGAGGGTAGATGCCGAAGTGCGACCGTGTGATATGTTGGAAGCATCGCCAAGACGCATGAGCTGGAGTGCGACATCTTCATCGGAGATACAACTCGCGATGGTTGGGTCAGGCGTCGGTAGGATACCTGTAGGGGTAGCAATAGGTAGCACACCGCCCGAGGGCCGGCCTGATGGGAAAGAGCTACGTTCACGCAGACGATGACCATGAGAGGCCGTGACGGGTGTTGTGTATGACAGTGCCGTTTGAGGAGCCAATCCATAACCTTGTTCTCCGTACCCGTAACTCTGTGGAGATTGAGCAAGGTAGTTGTACGCAAATGTACGCTGCGTTGGACGCGCAAATGGCGAAGGACCTTCTTGGGCGGTTGTTCTTCTCTGTGGGGACACCGATGAGATCGAGGTGGTCATGGGTACCTGGGGTGGGACAAAGAGGGGGAGTTCCTGTCACACACCAAACATCAGTCCAGGTTGTCTCTCACACTCTGCGTTAGAGGACTTACCGAACTCTCGAACTTGGCTCGCTTGCGCCGACCCCCTTCGAGGATGTTGTCGAGACTAATCTCGGCACTGGCGAGTTGCTCACTCTTGGCTTTGCGAGAACTAGTGACCGAGGTGTGCCCACCATCACTGCCGCTGTCGCCGTTGAGCGGATCGCTGTTGATGTCCTGGAAACTACCGTGCGCGCTCGATCCGCGGCTCTTGACGCCAGATCGCGATCTTCGACCACGGCCTGAGGGAGGAGACACACTTCGCATCCTGGCGAGTCTGGAACCTGGTCGCGAAGCAGGCTGGGCGTAACTGGGCGCCTGCGCCAATTGTGGTGGAAGCATTAAAGGTGCGTCATCAAGATGGGGGACCTTGTGAGCGCCGACAGGGGAGGCAGAATGGTAAGAACGTTGCCTGACACCGTTTGGTGGATGCGAGTAGTCCGGAATTACTCGAACATAGACTGTCATGTTGTTCCTGAGATTCTCATATCTCGCAATTAGTGTAGTGCCTTGCTCATCCTCAAAGCTCACGCCTTGGGCAGCTCCCTCGTAGAGACCGTAGAAGTTCTTGACGGTGGTGACGATCGAATCTGTGGTATCATGAGGGAAGATCTGAACCCGCATCGGCAGACGTGCCCGATACTTGAGTGATTCATCGAAGATAAGTTCGAATGCAACATGCTTTGGGGTAGGACTCAAAGGCGATGCATTGTATGGAGTAGGAGGGCCAGAGTGCCCACCAGTAAAGTTCAGGGTGGCTGGAGGAGTAGTGTATCGAAGATTGATGTTCTGTTGCGGTTGGGAAGAAATGGAATGGCGTGTTGGGTATTGGTGGTAGCGCTGTTGCTGCTGTGGAGGCTCCATAGCCACCTGTGGTGTACGTCTGTGTATCGGTGGCTCGTTCGAGAGGAGGTTCGAAACGTCCATTACAGGAGAGCAATGGACTTGGTCTGGTGTCTCCACTGCTGTCAATGATGATATGACAGATTGATCAGTGTGTCGGGTCTGTTGATCAAATGTCTTTCCGGAGGATTCCGCTATCGCAAGGGCGTGAGAAGCGCCAGGCGGTAGGTTTGGTATGTCGGCTGTAACAAAGGGATGATCAGCAAAGATGGTCAGCTGAAGTGCTGCGACGGTGGATGCTCAGCTGAGAGAATAGATGGATTACGGGAAAGCTACAACACATGGCTGGACGACAACTCCGTAAACAGCGACAGCAAGTTGGATGAAGGAGAAGGGCGAACGGATGAGGGACTCTGAAAGTGCTGCGGTGTTGCAAGATCGATCAAGAATAAAAGTCGCATACTCACGATAATGTCCAAAATCACCGAATGGCTCGATGGTAGCGTTGATGGTGCCTGTTGAGGCTGCTGGTCCGTCAAGCGCCGGATGTTGTTGTTGGAGAAGAGAAGGTCTGAGGTGTAGAGGTGGTGTGAGAAGCGAAGTGAACCCATCCCACACTTTGCAGTGCACTACTCTTCCCCATCCAGCGTGGAGCATACAAGGTCCGGAATAACTTGCCTTACATAGCATCAATTGTGCAACGGCTCAATGGGAGATACGGTATTTGTAACTTCGAATAGGTATGTAACCCGACATTCAGATAGTCCTCAACAACATGCACCATGTGCTCTTCCAATTGAGGTGAGGCTATGGGAGCAATGCGGTTACAGTAAGGGCGCATATCATTTCAGCGTTTAAGATACTCAATTCTCAACGATATCAGATTATCCAATTCGGCGCATCTCCAGCAAAGTATTCAAGAGAGAAAGAGAAAGAGAAAGAGGAAGAGGAAGAGGAAGAGGAAGAGAATGAGGATGAGAGAGCATGAGCGCAGCATGTCGCTGGCTACGGCGGATGGCTTGAGAACCAGATTCCCAGACCTTGGTACTTTCGTACACGGATACATAAGGTCGCAATCCGATTCCAATCAATTCGCCGTCTAGGAAAGTTAAGTTCAGGACAACAACAGCGGCCAAACGTAAGCGACTCCTTCATCATCATCATTGGCTTAGTCTTTGTTGTTTCTGCTGGGTGGACCCCTCAGACAGCGACCGGTCAAGGACAGGCAGTAAAGGCACACTGCAACAACGAGAAGGAGAAGTATCCTGGCAATCCATCCACTTCCCAGCGCTGCATACTAGAATGCTGAGATACTTGTACACCAGATGCCAGAAGGGAAAAAGCCAGTCAATGGTTAATAGTACAATGGCTGGCATGCTAAAACTCCTCTTCTTACTGTACATCGTCCCAGTACAGTACAGCACCTTATGCGCCAGGAGGTCCTTGTCTGGCTGAACAACGAACTGCCTGTCTTTCTCTTTACGTTATCGTCTCGTATACAACCAAGTAATACCAGCAAGGGCTCTAGTATGGACGAGTGAGCGATTGAACTTTTGAAGGGATAGGTCCAGTGCTTATATGCCGGACGGACCTTGCACTTCCTTCTCTTGTTTTCCTTTTCCTTGGGGACCCCCTTGTCTGAAACATAAACGGTCATGTCAGGCACGCACGGACTGAGTCTTATCAGCCAGTGCGCGCAAAGATCTCCTACTCGTGGATTTTCCAGCCCGAGTACAACTGCCTGCTGCATACAACTTACTCGAGCAAACGACCGTTAGCTCGATGACTTGTATCTACTGGCTATCTGCTCATCATCTCTGAATGGAATCGAGGCTTGCCTGGCAATACATTCGCTTTGCATCCATTCAAATTCGCATTCGCATTCAAATTCGCATTCGCATTCACATTTGCATTCGCATGAAAGATCTGCAAGCCTGCAGACGCCTCACCTCCATCTCGCCTTCTCGCCATCCCACCATCCACTAACAACCTCCACACGCTAACGAACTCCCTGACTTCTCCACTTTCGGTGCGAGATAGTAAGTAAGGCAGTTGGGTCGTCAATCGCCCGTGTATCGTTATACAACGTGTGAAACTACACGCAAGCTTGGGTTTGTTCTCGTCGACTTGCCATTTTGGACGCTTACCTGGTTTGTTTTCCAAGTCCGCAGGTGTGGGGTGTGAAAGGCGGGAACAATGCGACATAGTTGTAATGGTGCCGATGATTTGAAAGATGGTGTACATATCAATTATTTACCTGGTCATCAAATAATGCTGTAGCAAGGTCCTCGTTTGTCGCATCACAGTTTATCGCCATCTATCTATCTATCTAATAATCCTTCATCAACCTGAGAGGGTTGAATATCCCAGAATCTCCTAGCTGTGAAGTGTGGAGATAGCAAGATGTATCGGAAGCCTTAACTTCGGCGCTTGCTTTGCTGACTGTCGGGTGGTTACTTTGTAGAAAGAATCATGGCTTGATTCCGTCGGGCGGCATACGGCGGTTAAAGTACTATATTACTATTATACGACGCCTCAATCATTTCCTCATACTCTTGCTTCTATCTGATTTCACCTTCAGCCTCAGCTTCGGTTTCAGGGTCTTCGAGCATATGGTCTTTGCGCAGGTGTGATATAGCTGATCGACTCCCAACGGCTTGAACAAAGTGGAAGCGGATGAAGTCCGCGGTTAGTATCACGTGATCTGGTGTTTGAACGCGTTCATGGTTGCCTCGACACGAACAATACCGACATTACTCTTTTGCGACAAGACTCGGGGCCTTTGGGGGCTACGTGTACATTTCAATAGAATCGCAAGAATAAGGAGAACGACTTCCTGATAAGTGCAGGTGTGTCGAGGTTGTTGTTGATGCACAAAGTGGGAAAGGGTCCTGCGGTTGCGACCGAGGGAGACGTGTCGTGAAGTGTGAAAACATGATGCTGCCAAGACTCGCCTGCGGGAGCTATCCCGATTAGGAAGTAAGTTGTGGCTCGCAAACAAATGCAAATGGATCGTTAGCGCGAATTGACCAAGCTCTGCTGCTCTGTGATTTATGCAACGCTTCTTCTGGACGTCAAAACAAATCCAAACTACCTCCATCTCCATCGTCGCAGCTTCCTTTCGCCGTCGACATCTGACTGCAAGCCTGATTCTGTCCTCGATCAGATCAGGCACATTGTAGTCAGCTCTAGGACCGAGATTCTTTGTGTTGCTGTACGACTCCGAACCCCCTTACTTCTTAACCACCTGTTCTCTAGATCAATCACAGCATTGTGTGATCACCTGTTATTCGTGCAGTTGTTCGCAGCTTTACAAAGTTCCGTAATTGTGAAGCTGCAAGCTCCGTATCGGTCAAGATGGACGCCAAGGTAAGCTGCAATGGTCGCTGCTTCCTCTCTTGGTGGTTGTCCGTACTCTTGGTCGTCGTCTCCTCTACTCCATCGTACCTGCCACTTCCGTCAATTACTTCGAGATCAACTTTCTCTTAGCGCACCCGGTCAACAATATTTATGTTCCCGTTGTTTTCCTCCATCCCATCGCAACACTTCTCACACTTCTCACACTTCACACTTCTAAATCACGCAACATCGTACTAACTCAAGTCAATTGCTAGCCACAACGACCAATTCGGACCGTACGCGTCCGACCCGACGAGAACGAGCCTCCTGCTGTCGTCGCCAACAAAACACTTCACAATCGAACTAAATCAAGTCCTGCTCTGTCAACAATGTACTCCTACCACGCCGGCGGTCTCAAGGCTGCGGCCAAGCGCACCGTGTTCGGTGAGGTCACGAACACTTCCAGCTACATGCGCAATAGCTACGATGACACCGCAATCACCGGCAAGAACATCTACGGTGTCATCGGCGATAAGTCTACCCTGCTCAAGGAAAATAAAAAGCCGGCCGCGTTGCTCCGCCCCGCTCAGCGGCCTTTGTCCTTGTCCGGTCTGAAGGGCATCCTGGCCCACGTTCCCACTGCTAATTACGCGTCTAAGAATGAATTGGCAAACACTCGCAAGGTATTTACGAATCAAAACACTACTGTCGGACTTCGCTGACACTGGGCAGGTTCTTACCAAGAAGAACACTACTGTCTACAAAGACACCTCGCCCGTCCTCGACGGGCTGAATGTTGAGTTGATCCGAACACACGCCAGCCAAGCTCCCTTGTCGATTGCTTCCCTCAATCTCCCAGCTACCGATTTGCAACTCCCCGCTCACGAGTGGATCGAAGCGCCTCAGCCCAGGGAGCGTAAGAGACTCAGTCGCTATGCCTCGACTTTCGAACGGTTGGAAGCCGAAAAAGAGGCGAAGAAATTGTCGCCACCGTCAATCCACGACGACTTCAGTGGTTCTGTCGACAACGGTGGCGTCGTCAAGTACACCTACAAAGATGGCAAGATTGAATCCGTCGAGGATGTTGACATCTACGCCAAAATGCCTAAGCGCGATACCAACGACTTGACCGAGTCGGTCAAGAAGGCCCTATCTGCCACCGCTCGAGAGGCCCTCCTTGAGGCGGCCGACGATGAAGAGTTCATGCACGGACTTATGGAAGGAGAGGATGGTGACGATGACGGTTATGTCACGGCCCACTCCTACAAGTCTCGTGGCGATTATACCACTGGAGCAGTCACCGCCGAGGTGCTTCCTGAGATGACCTCGAGGTCCAGGCGCGAGGTAGCGGCGGCGACCCGTTTGGTTGAAGCGTCCAAGACCACCGATGAGGTTGAAGAAGAGAGCTGGGACACCAGCATGGTTGCTGAATATGGCGAAGAAATTTTCACCTACATGAAGGAGTTGGAGGTAAGTCGCGTCATCCACGCGTCTTCCACGCGTCAAAACACAGCGCTGACCACCTCACAGACCAAATTGACTCCCAACCCGAACTACATGGAAAGTCAAGCTGAGATTCAGTGGTCCATGCGCGCCGTCCTCATGGATTGGCTTGTCCAGGTTCATCACCGCTTCGGGCTTTTGCCAGAAACTCTCTTTCTCTGCTCGAACTTCATCGACCGATTCTTGTCCAGCAAGGTCGTCTCCCTCGGCAAACTTCAACTGGTCGGTGCCACTGCTCTGTTCATCGCGGCGAAGTACGAAGAAATAAACTGCCCGTCGGTTCAAGAGATTGTTTACATGGTCGACGGTGGCTACACCGTCGAAGAGATCCTCAAGGCTGAGCGTTTCATGCTTGGCATGTTGCAGTTCGAGCTCGGATGGCCTGGGCCAATGTCTTTCCTGCGTCGTATCAGCAAAGCTGACGACTACGACCTCGAGACAAGAACCTTGGCGAAATACTTCCTCGAGATCACCCTCATGGATGAGCGTTTCGTCGGCAGTCCTCCCAGCTTCTTGGCCGCCGGTGCTCACTGCCTGGCTCGTAACATGCTCAAGAAAGGCGTATGGGTCAGTTTCCTCCCTCCCCCTCACCCTCACTCTCCCACTCACACAACACTAACCCATCACAGACCGCCGCTCACGTTCACTACTCGGGGTACACATACTACCAACTCGAATTCCTCATGTCGCTGCTCGTCGAATGCTGCGAAAACCCCCAAAAACACCACGGCGCGGTGTACGAGAAATACAGCGACAAGCGCTACAAGCGGGCGTCCGTCTTCGCCGCCAACGAAGTCAAAAAGGGCTTCTTGCAGCTCGACTACGCCGCCAACCTCACGAGCGACATGGCCATCGGTGGCACCAAGGCCCAGCCTTACGTCATCGACTAATCGGAGTCCTCCACACTTACCCTCGTTATTCTTCGTCGCCGTCTCTTCATCCTAACATCATCCTCTCATCCTCTTCATTCATTCGTTTTTTTCATCATCCTATGAACATTCATCACCACGGTACGGTACCCGGCGCTGCGGAGCGGAAAATCAACGTGACCCACGATTTCTTGACGATTCTTTTTTTACCTCGCTTTTCGGAGCTCTTCCTCCCTGGTGGCAGCCGGGTTCGAATGGGAGCGTGAGGCTTGAGGGGGGAGTTCGTTGGGGGGGGGGGCTGGCTGGCTAAGGTGGTTTAGCGTATTCTTTTCTTTTCCTTTTGTATTTGGTGGCGGGCTGTTTTGGTCTGGTATGGGTATGGGTATCGTATGGGTGTGGGGTGGTATGGCGGGTATTCAGCGTAGATTAATCAGTCCGTAGAATAAAGCTGTCTTCACGAACATAACTTCAGGTACCTAATCTGTGACGTGCTCGCATCTGACTCTGACGGTGACTCTGCTGATCTGATCTGATCCGGCCTACCTACCTAAGGTGTTGTACAAGCTGACGATCAATCAACTCGTTCTCAATAACTGAAAACCTCTCCCTCCATCATTGCATGCTTGGCTTGGCTTGCTCTAGGACCCCAACGTCTGATTACGGTACTGTCAGCCAGCCACACTCCCACCATCCCATCCCATCCCATCCCTCCCATCCCTCCCATCCCTCCCGCTCCCTACCACACAGATCTCCTTCTTCCAACCACGTCCGCCGCCGGGGGACTTTCGAGTGCGTGGATGCTCTTCTACATACTACGTCAAGCCAGATCATGTCAAGTCATGTCAAGTCATGTCAAAAGGCGTGGAGAGAGATGGGGAGGGTGAGGGCGAGGGTGAGAGTTGGAAGCAGAGCAGAGCGGGTGGCCACGAAAGAGAGTAAAACGAACCAATTCGATATCACATGATGACCTTTTCCCCGGCATCCCGCAAAGCCATACATTCTGCCAACTTCGCTGCTCCCTGAATGACACGCTCGCTCGCTAGCACAGCCCTCAAACAGACTTCTCTCACCAAGACCGCTCCTTGTCCCGCCACCCACTGACATCCGGCCGTCTCGTATCCACCATATCCATCTCCAAGAGACCCTCCCTCAGCCTCCACACGCACTCGTCCACAAAACAATCACTACCCCCCCACGTCAAGATCCCCTGCCCCCAATCGCCATAACACGCCCAACCCCGCCTCGACGGACGTCTGGCCCACATATGGCTGACTCCCAACCTGAGCGTACGTCCACGGCTCCTGCGCGTTCGCAGCCGCAAAGACGCGCACGTCCAGGATGCCATGGAAGCTGAAGACTTCCATCAGTGCGTTGTGGTTGTTGAGGGGCTAGCAGCGGAGCCATTTGATGTGGATGACATAGCTAGTGTTGAAGGCCTAAGTGATGTTATATGGGCCTTCAGCAACGGGCAGTTGAACCATGTAGCTGGAAGAGCTGGGTTCATGCAGGCCACTTGCACTTGAATCCCTCCAGATAGAGAGACGACTGTGATCTCTGGGTTACTGTAGGTACTGTATTCAGCGAATGTCCCGAAAAGATTTCGAGTAAGGTTGCTTGCCTCGACGTTGGAGGACTTCAAGTCGACAAGTTTCGCCTGATCGTAGGTAGTAATACTTGCAACCCTCCAATCTCTGATCAAAGCGGATCCAACTCGCGGGACGTCGCATTTCCCCTTTGGTTGATAATCTACGATTCTGTTTTTGGAGGCGGCAATTGCACCACCACCCGGCCCAACTGTTCTTGGCCCAACTGAGGCCGACAAGTTTTGTCGCTTTACCGTCGTACCACTTGGCCCAGTGAAATGGTAGCGGACTCTGTGCACCCGGGGACACTAGATAAGTTATGCGGCTGCGCATAGTAAAGGTGTCTGTGGAGCCCTCTGGGAGTTTGATAGTAGCCGGACTCCAGAGGTTAGCACAAGTCGCTCGGCTTCCAAGATCTCCAAGTCCTGCACTTGAATAAAGCTCCTAGACCTCAATTCATTGATCGGAGTAGGCTTCGGGAACTGGTCTAGCTTTTTAAAGCCGCTTGTTGAATAGATATAGAAGGGTCATTCGCCGTGACGGAGAACAAGTTGTTTTCCTTCGGCGCAGGCGATCCTTGCTGTCTGCAGTAATCGGAATGATCTTTCAGGTTCTCCCGATACATGAAATCGTTATCTCTAGGTTGAACTTTGTAGGCGCCCTTCTGGCATATCCGTTTTCACTGCCGTCAGCAGCAGAGGAAGAAGGTACAGGATCATCATGCTTTCTGAAACCCGTATACAAAAGCTTATTAACTGTACCTTGCAAAACGTGTTGCAACCAAAATCCGTGGACAGCAATGCGGCTCTCTAGGAGCTGTTGGTCCCCTATCACAGAGTTTCAACCAATGTGGGAGGTAAATCGCAGACAGGGTTCTGCTCCGAGTATACGATCCACTGGTCCCCTTCCCTGCGGTAATCAAAAGCCCAGTCGCGCTGTCATCACCGTGCATCTAGTCAACTCGTTAGAACATTTCCTCAACTCGGATCCAGAAAACTTGCATAGCGACTGTGGTGATCCCAGACAGGGAATTTCCTCCTTACCATTTATATATGGTAAGACACTTTCGCTGGCAACTTCATAGCTAGCCTCTTGAAGCTATCGACTGGGAGGCCGCCAATGCCCAGCGCTGAACAAATCGCCCAGATAATGAGCGCTAAGAGCCTCATACGTGTACGCCATGTCCGGAATCCTCTTTCTTGTCCTATCATCGTTCGACATGCCGCCCGCTCTAGCCGCTTGTTCTGTGGCTACGCCATGGCAAGCTCCATATGCAGTGACAGCATCCTAATACTGTTCCGATATCAGCGAGAGACCAAGGCAAAGACGTGTCAAGACCCACGATACGATCAGCGCTGATATATCCCAGCCAAGCATAGAGACTCAACTGAGACCGTCTGCCTCGGGTCACCCAGAAGAGAGTGTTACCAGTTAGGATACCACACGCATGGTTGTGTTATGCTTGTGAAACGCTCTCGCCAGTGGTGTGGACTTGATCAACTGTGGCGTACTCGTCTTGGAGATGTTGGTAAGATCGTTGAGGAAGCCATCTTTGTCAAAGATCAAGCTATTGACGGCGGTTCGAAACCGCTTCTGTGGAGTGCTGGCCGATTTGGAGAAGGCTCCGCAGATCGGGTCTTGGCCATGTTTCCCTTCTCCCAAGTGGAATAGTAGTCGCTGGCTAAAGCAATGATGCGTCCAAAGTCTAGAGTAATACTTTTTTAGAAATCAAGCTCCTGGTCTTCACGGGGTGAAATTTGTAGCCGATGGCCACCCTGCACTCCTTGTTGACGGTGTAGAGATAAACTCCCTTGGCAGTCAACTCGTGTGCAGCAGCTGTATGGGTTTGTGAGTCGTCAAGCAGGGCCCTCAGATGGGTTGCGATTCCCTACGGGCCAACTCCTGGTCCGTTCAAACTTGTATTGAGTTGAAAACTGAGAGCTTCTAGGAAATCAGGACCGGAGCGATATTGGTTACCAGTCTGACAGCCTAAGTACTTGGCTTGATTGCACCAATTGCTTCGTTCCTGTAGATCGACAGTTCATCCTCAACCGTAGACCCCGACGCCCAACGCTTATCTTCAACCTTCATAGCCTCTTCCGAGATGCCGTCAAGCCTGACAACGCTCTACCCCGCCCGGGAGCATAATTACCTACCCTAAGAAAGTCAGGGCGGGAGCGGAGCGTGCCGAGTAGGAACCCTGGGGGGAGAAAGCCATAAGGGTGGGAATGGATTGCGGTGTTCGGGCCCGGAGGGAGCGCGTGGTGACGATGTGTTGGGATAGTCCAACACACGACATCTCGTCTTCTGTGTCCTGTCGTGGGTGTTGGGTGGGGTCGGTGCTGGGTGCGGGTTTGCAGATGTCGACGTTTGGGAGGTGCTTTATGAAGGGTCAAGAGGACTAAAGTGTGAGGGATCGAGAGCTCGGTGACCTTGATGTTATCCTCTGTGTGTGCGTATGTATGGAAGAAAGCACACTGCACGTACGATTCCATTGATGTCTCTCCCATGGCTGGATATTGGGGTGGATGGAACGACGTGAGTGCCTGTGAGGTCAGTTGCGGTAGAGACTTCATATGTCTTAGGTGTCGAGTCTGGGTGGGGTAGAACCAGTCGAGTGGAGTGGGGATCATGGGAAGGTGCGTAGACGTTTGAGGTAGGGGGATAGGATGGGATAGGGTCGACATGGTTGACGGTGGGCGGGTAGCTGGAACGTATGTGGTGAGGTGTCATGGTTTGTTTGGTTGGTGACGACTAGGAATGACGATGTTGGTAATGGGGTTGATGATGACGTCCGGGGCCGATGTGCAAGGAGGTATTAGCATCACGACAATCGAAGCGTGTCTCAATCGAAGTTCCGTAACGTCTCATCACTACCTACCCATCTACCATCGCCAATCCCACCCTCCACAATCCTTCTCCAGTCCAAGCATAGACGACGCCAATCCCACCCCATCCCCCTCCCCGTCCTCCAAGCAGTCGAGCTTCCATAGCCCCTCACCCACTTCCCCCGGCATGCTTAGCCCGAATATGTTGCCAACAGCTGTCCAGGCGGGAAAACCCAGCTCCTCCCACACCATGCTCGCAGCCAGCAACAGGGCAGTAATAGTGCTGGGTCGACATGTGGTAGCTCTTTTGATGACGATCGAGATCGTAATGTCGCTTGAAGGTGCGTTTGGTAGTGCAGCCTGTCCAGAGACAGACATATTCGTTTCCGTTCCCAGATGGGCCTTGGTGTTCGGGCTGACGTTGGGTTAGAGTTGTGGGAACAGTATGTGATTGGATATAGGCCCTTACATTGGAGACCACATTGGGAATAGACTGCCGATTCCCAAAGGTTGGTAACCTCGAAGATTAGCGCCAAAAAAAAAACCTACCCGACACCAGCAGAGCCGCGCGATCCCAGATAGGGATCGTGCAGCCCGCTGAATGCAGGATCAGGCTCCAGTTTGTCCGTCTTGTTGGTGCGATCCATCGAGGGCGACTGCGTGATGCACGAGGGCAAATGCGTGATGCGCGAGGGCGAACTGCGTGATGCACGAGGGCGACGAATCAGGCGCAAGCTGACAAACGAGGCGACGAGGCTGAGAAAATGCGGCTGCAACGGTCACCAAAAAGAGGCACAATGGCGGTGAAAACGGGCGGAAAGTGCTGAAAAAGAGGTCGGGGGATCGAGCTAGCTTTATGCTTCTGATTCCACAGCATTTATTCCACGACTGTTGCCCTCATGCATCTTGCAGAGCGCTCAAACGAATGCCGAGGCCGCCACCGCCCTGCGTATGCACCACGCACCGTCACTGATCCAGTCCGTCCAATTCCACTAAACGCCGCACGAGGCCTACAATCTCGTTTTCGCTCAGATCAATCCCCGGGTCGTCGATTTTCTTCGCGAGGATGTCGTCGAGCATCATCCGTAGTCGAGACACCAGCACGCCGATCCTGGCCCAGCCGCGTAGGCGTAGCCAGCCATCGACGAGTAGTCCCCGACCGAGGGTGTCGAGTGTGATTGGACCGGAGAAGAGAAGTAAGGTGTATGCGTTGAAAGCTATGGCCTGTTAGCGTACGCTTGTCGGAGTGTTGGAGAGTTAGAGCATGTACGTACGTGTGAGATCTCGGATGAAGACTTTGCTCGTTGCCAGCTTCGTGAAATAGCTCATGTAGACCGCACCTCCGGGGAATGATTGCGCGTCAAAGAGGGTGGAGCTTGGGTGGACGAAGACTCTCCCGTTGTCTTGGTTGAAGTATTTGATAGTTCGAGCTTCCGGGTCTAATTCGACGGCACCAGACATGGCTGCGGCAAACTTCTTCTCGGGAAACTCTATGCGTGCCAGCTGGGGATTGAAAGCCCCTGCGATGAGAGCTCGGATTAATGCGTCGTTGTTGTGGTGACGGTTGTAGGTCGCTCTGGAGGAGACGTCTGAGCTGTGGTACGTTACGGCAAGGAAGCCGATCTCTTTGAGCGATGACAGGTACTGGGATCTATTCGAAGAGATGTCGTTGAGAGTCTGATGCGACAAGAAATGATCATCGCACCAATTCCGAAGCTCCCGTTGGTTTGACGCCTTCCTCAACAGATCCCACTCTTCGTACGCCCGGAGGTCACCGATGATATCACCCTGGCCTCGAGAGAAAGATGCTCTTTGGACCTTCGATTCTTCGCGCTTGTTTTGTGGAGATACGAATGGACTCCTCACTGTCAGTATGGCGGCGATGGTAAGGCATGCCTCGAGGCATCCAAACATAGCCCCGTAAACCATAAGCTTTCCACACCTAAGGTCTGCCGGGATCATCGCCAGGTGTCTTCCCAGTGCCGTCAACTCATCTCCGTCTATGGCACCCATTTTGGCAAGAAGATCTACTGCACCCTCTACGGCCAGACTGTGTGGTGGTGTGAGAGCACTAGCCAGGAAGCCCGCAACGTCTCTCACGCCCATCGCCCTGACCGACAAGCACAACTGCTCAAGAGGTACCCTTCGAATCTCAGGTTCTGGCCTTTCCATCATCTTAGCTTCAGCATTACGAGTGTAGAGCTTGTAACATGTCCCCGCTTGTACCCTACCAGCTCTGCCTCTCCGCTGCTTACACGCGGCACGCGATGCCCAGACTTCCTCCAACTTGACCATATTGTTCTGCGGGTCAAAGCTTGTTTGTTTGACTCGACCGGTGTCGATGACCGCGACGATGTCCTCAATGGTGATTGACGTCTCAGCGACATTCGTCGCAGCAATGACCTTACGCTTGCCCTTCGGCGCTGGTAGGAACACACGTCGTTGCTCGCTCGGCATCAATGAAGCATGCAGCGGTAATGCATGTACGTTTGTCATGGACCGGACTGCGTCGAGCGTACGGTTAATTTCAAGCGTACCTGGGAGGAAGATGAGGATCCCTCCTTCGGCGTCTCCAAGCTCAGAGTCAATCTGGACTACCGTACGAGCGATGAGTTTGTAATTGATGCCCATGCCTAGGCTTTGAAGAACACCAGCAACGGACGAATCATCTCCATCTAGCTCGCCTGTGTTAGCTTTGCCATCACGGAAGCCTGTATTGAAGTTTGTCCAGCGTACGATGTCGTCAACGTAGTAGTCGGTTACCGGAAATGAACGTCCCTGTACCTCAACACGACCAACACTGGATACCTGCCCAAAATAACGATCGAAGATATCCGCATCTAAAGTCGCGCTCATCAAAACAACCTTGAGATCTTTCCGTTGCTTTAAGACATCCCTCAGTAGCACTAGAAGGAAGTCCGTATCTAGACTCCGCTCATGAACCTCATCGACGACGACATGACTGACATCGGTCAATGCTGCCAGAAGATCGTCGTTGCTGCCGCCAGAAGTCTGAAGCCGGCGAAGAAGTACACCAGTAGTGACGAAGGTAATCTTGGTTGTCCCGTGCTTCTGCTTAGATTCGCCACGGATGGCATATCCAACTTCGTCACCCACAGGAAGGCATCTTTCCTGGCTGACGCGGTCAGCTAGACAAAGCGCGGAGATTCTTCGAGGTTGAGTGCAAATGATGTTGGCAGCACCCCCAAGCTTTCGCTGTATCATGTCATCCAAGATGAATTGTACCGACTGTGTGGACTTCCCCGAGCCGGTTTCTCCGGAGATGATAGTGACTTGACACCTGTTCACGGTATGAACGATGTCATCTTTTAATTTCCATGCTGGTAGCGAGCGTCGTATGTCAAGCATCTTTTGTTGCTGAGGTAGGCCCTGCCTGGTTTGCCATCTCGCAAGTAAATCAAGGCTAATACGGCTACCAGGGCGCCAATCAATCGAACGGACAGGTCTGCTCCGCAGAACTGATCTGCGCTTCATTCTATCTGAGCCCGACTCGCCGACTGTTGTTGCTGCTGAAGAGACATCCCGCAGCCTCCCTGGGTTCTCAATGATCCGGAGAATTTCGGCTTCAAGCCAGTCTATCATGTTGAATATCATCGGCTCTCCCAACAAAGCTGTGTTTGCATGTTCGACGACCTGGCGAATAATGCTCAAGCGAATGTATGCAGGGAGACCTTCAGTGAGGATGGAGATCACAGGTACTGTGGCTGGGTACGAGTCGGAGGGTTTTCGAAATTTAACGAGAAAAGACTTGTTCGAATGCAGTACATCTAGGGTGATCTGGCATACGTCCGCTGAAAGTGACTGATATCGATCTCCGAAGATAGCTTCAAGGGTGCTAAGCTCTTGCTCCCAAATGACACCATCATCTCCAACTTGATCAAATTCGACTGCTGTTCCCACTGACCTGTCGCCATAGACGAGGATTTCTTGAAGTGCTTCCGCTGCCCTGCCTTCGTCTCCACCCACGCTGTCCAAAATGCCGAGGCAGAGCTCAGTGGCATAGCCAGCCTGTGCAAGTCGTTCTATCATTCCCTCCTTCTTTAGATTAGCACTGGCCATACTAATACCTGCAGCATAGCCCTCGGGAAGACTCCATCCTGGCAGGTCGTCCTCCGGTACATGCACGAGGAGCCACTCCAACGTCTCTTCACGATCCTTGCATTCAGCAAGGGCCTCTTCAACATGGCTTCTACGAAACCCGAGCTCAGTGAACTCATTGGCAATGGCTTTCTGCACGGAGTCGGACATGACGACATCATGCGGATTCCACACAGCATGTCTCCTGACGAGGTCTTCCATTTGGGCGCGTGTTCTCTTGCCCATTTCAATCTTCGGGACCTTGGTCCAACCTTTCATGCTAGTTGAGCCATGGCCCTTGCTGCCTGCTGAGACATTGCCACCTCCAAGGCGAACGGGTAGTTGTTCAGCCTGTTTGGCCTCATCGCGTGCTCTTTCCTCTCTCTTCTTTGCCATGATCACTTGCGCTTTCTCTCGTTCCTGTTTCGCAGCGAAAGGATCCGCCTCATACATCCAAGCTCTTCCATCACGAACGTCCTCCTTCTTCAGCTCCTGAAAGTCACCCTTCCACAATTCTCGGTATATAGGCGGTAACAGCATGTGTATGTTCCGCATGCTACAGACACGGAACAGTGCATAAGTTGCTGCAAAGTGACGGGCTTCGACTGCAGTAGGCTGAAGGGCAAGATGTTTGTGAGTTGGCGGGAGCTTGAACGGAGGAAGAATGCAAGCTTCTTTGGTCTTTACATTGACCGCTTTGAGAATGACCATCGAAGAGTATCCGTCGGGACTTTTGTTCTATGAACCACTACGATGTCAGCAACTGTAGATATGACGCCTTGAGAGGACTTTTACCATAGTATACTCCGACTTCTCCCATCTCTGCTTCTGACAATGCTCTGCAAGCATATTGACCGGAAGCTTGCCGGTCCACGAAGCTCCCCCAATTAAACTCCTTGTATCCGCTCTTTTCTCCGCCTCTCCGGCCGCACCCTGTTGTGCGCCATTTGTAGCACCTTGCTCTTTCCTCGGCCCACCTGCATCTTTGTTCTCAGGTTTGTCCTTTGCATTAGAGAAAACGATATAGCTGTCATCAACATTTGTTGTTGGTCGGTTCGAGGCTGCTCCGCCATGCTTTTTCTTTGGCATTCTCCCAAATACCAGAATGTAGGTGATTCCAGCAAGCCATGGAGCAGAATATCTGAATTCTGAGACACCAACGTGGATTGTGTGTAGCGTTGATCACCTGTAAGCCTTTTTGCGTGAGAGATCTGCGCCAGGGTGTTAGCGAAAGGCTACCTTACGTACAGTACCTTATCTTAGCTTCGTAGGGCTGATCCACATTCATACTATGAGAGCCTCCATCAAAGGATGCACAACCGCTAGAACTATCGGCAGAAGTTTCAACAGACCTAAAAACACATCTTCCAGTACAATGGAGAACCATCCAGCATCCGACCAAGAGGCCATAAATAAAGACGAGATGACAGGCACAGCAATCCCACCTTCGCCATCCACCACGCCATCCACCAGACCCAACAAACGCAACGCATGTACTACCCTCTCCCTCCCTACTTTCGCACCTCCAAACCCCGCTGACCCCCCCGCACAGTCACAGAACTCATGTCACCGTCAAAACGCCCAATCCCACTCCCTCCCCCCACCCCCTCCTTCTTCCCCGGCCGCGATGGCCTCGGCGCCTACCTCGCCAGCCCCGAATCCTTCCACCCCTCCCGCATAATCTACCACAACGCCGACTTCGTCGCCATCAACGACCTCTACCCCAAATCCTCCGTCCACCTCCTCCTCCTCCCGCGCGACCCGACCAAAACCCACCTGCACCCCTTCACCGCCCTCGCCGACCCCACCTTCCTCCTCAAAGTCCAGTCCGAAGTCACCAAACTCCGCCACATAGTCGCCACCGAGCTCCGCCGCCGCTACGGCAAATTCTCCGTCCAAGACCGCGCGCGCGAGGAGGCACTAAACACAGATCCGCCGCCGCCGGAGCTGCCGGGGGGAAGGGACTGGGAGCGGGAGGTGATGGCGGGGGTGCATGCGCGGCCGTCGATGCGGCATTTGCATGTGCATGTGCTGTCGGTGGATCGGGTGAGTGCGGGGGTGCGGCACAGGAAGCATTATAATAGCTTTGCGACGCCGTTTTTGGTGGGGGTGGGGGAGTTTCCGTTGGGGGAGGGGGATGTGCGCTGGCATCCGGGCCGGGAGGGGTATTTGGGGAGCGATTTGAGGTGTTGGAGGTGTGGGAGGAATTTTGGCGGGGGGTTTAAGGCGTTGAAGCGGCATTTGGAGGGGGAATTTGAGGAGTGGAAGAGGGAATAGGGGGGTCTGGTGAGGGGGCGTGATGGGGGTTATGGAGTCTTGTGTCGTTGGGACAGGGACGTGTCTGGGCGGGCTTGCAGATGGATCTTGGTTCATCACTATTTTGCACCTCAATCACGCGCGTTATTCATCATGCGTTGAATTTGTCTGGATTTCCAAGGTCGGATCATGCAAGATGGCACTTGATGCCCCGCACAAACGACGCTCCAGCTGTATATAGCAAGTCGTAGCCTATCTACCGACGTCTCACAAGCAATCTGTGGCTTAAAGACGGAATCTTGTCTTTCCCTCTGCCTACGATTGTCACGTCCATTTCAATGCCTACTCTGGCTTACTCCGACTCTTGGGTCTCGCAGGCGCTCCACTCTTGACCCTCTTGGCCTCAGGCCGGTTGATGTGGTGCTGTGGAATCCAGCTCTCGTCGTAGGCCTTCGCGCCGGACGTGACAGCCGGTCCGTCCGCCCCAATCACGGATACTTGATCCGCAGGATCGACTTTCTTCGAGCCACCAGAGGATCGTTTCGCCCGTTCCCCGCCCTTTCCACCACGACGCTTCTGTGGGAACAGAGTACTGATCCAGGTGTTGTAGATGAAATAGCATGTGCCGGCGAAAGCTGCGAGGAGGAAGAGGTAGAGGAAGATGCTGTGTATGTATAAGCAATCAAATAGCGGCTTCCATCATCTAACACCTCGATTCCTCGAGTGGTGCTTACATTTGTGGGTCGAAGAAACTCGTATCGGGCTCCACGATGCTCACAGTCTCGTTGAAGGCCTGTATATTGTAGAACGTGCCCTTGTTGTCGCTCAACACGGCAGCGAGATTTAGCCGCATCTCTTGCGGATGAAGCTCCGTCGCGAAGCTGTAGCTCAAGCTCTCTTTCCCCCCCGCAGGGATCTCAACATTGTACCTTGTCGTCGTCAGATTGCGAACAATGCGGCTGCCCTGAGGGTCATTGGCTGGCGTCCACAAGCTTCCGCCGATGAAGGCGACGCTGATGGGAGCAGGTTCGTTGTTTGTGAACGATAGGAGCGCTTGCGTTGGGCGGCCATTGATCAATTTGACACCGAAGATCTCGGAGGATGGAAAGGATGCTGATGCGAGAACATCGATATTCGGCGAAGTCGATGGGGATTCGAGCTCCTCATCCACAATATCCTATGACCTCGCCATCAGCGCCGTCCTTTGCACACGTTCTTAGGGTACTACGTACAGCGAAGCTGCCAATGGCTTGCAGCCCGAACAGAGCCAATGTTGAGAGCTTGAGGAGAACCATTTTAAATGGCTGACGAAGTTTCCCTTTGCTTGTTTAAAGAACGGTTGAGATGGGTTCGAAGTTAAGTGGAACGTGGTTTTTGACAGGTACTTCGTACGTGATGGTGGAAGATTGCTTAGTCATCTAGTTATCGGTCTTCCACACGAAAGCACTGAAGGAAGCATTCGACATGGACGAAGGTGTTCCAATGTTATAAATTGAATCCCTGGAGAAGAAGGGGGAAAAGAAGTCATTCATCTACGGCCGAAGATATCAATGATATCCATATTCTTTTATCATTTCGACTTTCTCTTTCTGTGTGTAGTCTGTAAGTTACAAATACCTACGGTGGTGCACATGGATTTGTGATCGCTTTGACGCTGGTTTATGATGGCTCGACGTTCGAAAGCAGCTGTATTGGTGTTGTGTTTTTATATTACAATTCGCTGAAATGCCCATATAGGTCGTTCTGGTGGATATCCTGAGATGCGGCTCTGCGAAGTAGCTGTCGTAATCATCTCTACTTTCTCACCATCAAAGCCGCCACCTGTCACGTATCCTGCAGCATACTTCTTGGCTTCCTTACATCCAGTCCTTTCTCCCCTTCAGTCCAATCCCGACAGCCTTGGGGGCAGAACAATTCCCTCCCAGCCGTCGGTTTCAGCTTGGAGCCTATCCGTACTCGACTGCACTGTACTCATGCCTTCGCGCTTTGCAAAGCCTTGTAGTCGTTGGTGCCGCCATTGAATTGCCTGCTGGCCCCATTCTCTTGCCTGTTCCACAGGGATCGGGAGAGGGGGCCACGTTGAGTTCTTCTTGACTGATGCAGATCGATGCGAGTCCAAGGAGAAGCCCCCCTTGAGACGGATGCCTTACTGGATGTCTCTGGCGCTCCAGCAGCCGAGGCTCATCATCAATATTAATAGTAATGATGGGCGGCTTGAGTGGTACGGAAGTAAGGTGTTGTAGTACAGTCTGGGTGCATGTAACTGAGCCCTGGTCCAATGATGAGGTTTATTGGCCTGCGCTGTTACGCGCCGGTTCATGATGACTCAGCAGACGCTTGAACATGAAACCTCAGGTACATTAGGGTACGAAGTTCTTTCCCCGTCTCTTCCCTCTCCGGCTTCTTCTGTCCAGTCCAGGTTGGTGTTACAGATCATGCTGTAACGCTCAGCACTTCAGCACCCGGTAATGCCGGAAGTAATGAACCCGCTCTCTCCTTAAATCTTCCTTTTCTCCTACCTATAAGCGGTCCTTCTGTCTCCTTAAGAGCGAGGGTATCCCTTCCTCACTTTATTTCTTCCTTCTTCTGACATTATGACATGATAATGTCCGGCGTTCCTTCTGACTTCTGACTTCTGACTTCTGACTTCTGACTTCCTTGCACTGTTCATTCACTTCCATTCTTGACTTTCTCTGAAGTACTAGCAGGCTTGTTCTTCACTTCATCAGCACGTTCATTTCACTGAGTGCCTACAGCACTACACTTTGTCACACCGGTGTTGTCTTGAAGCGGATCTGTTCGGTCTCCACCTCAACCACTCTTCACCATCTCACAGTGTCTGGAACACCTTACATTCGAATTCCATATCGAAAATCTACGAGGACAAAGATACATAAGCAGTCAACAAAATGTTACGAGTGCTTAGTCTCTTGCTGTGTGGTGGGGGCCTAGCTCAGGCAATCCAGCTCGACCTTGGTAGTACCGGTACGTGCAGTTCGAACACCTTCCTCCGAGCTAAAACAGTCTTGTCGTTTTTGTCCACATTGCTAAGCACAGGTGATTGTCTACAGATTCGATCAAGGCCGCTGCGAAAACAGCCGCCGGGGGCATGATGCACTACTATCATGGCAACGAACCGGGTCAGACCGTCGGCAAGCTAGTACAGCCTTACTACTGGTGGGAGGCAGGTGCCATGTTTGGGCAACTGATAGAATACTGGTTCTATACTGGCGATACGCAGTATAATGATGTAACTACGCAGGGTCTGATGTCTCAGATTGGACCTAAGCGCGACTTCATGGTTCCGCAAGAAGCGTGGGACGAGGTAAGTGGCTCGGAGACTCCGATCGACTCTGAGAGAACCGCTTGTTGACGCCAACCAGGGAAACGACGACCAAGTTTTCTGGGCCTTCGCCGCCATGTCAGCTGCCGAACTCCGATTCCCGGATCCTCCCTCGCAGCAACCTTCTTGGCTTTCTCTCGCTCAAGCGACCTTTGAATCTCAGATTGCTCGTTGGGATACAGCTTCTTGTGGTGGAGGATTACGGTGGCAGATATACCCGGCCAACAGGGGTTATGAGTATAAGAACACCATCTCGAACGGCGGCCTCTTTCAATTGTCCGCTCGTCTTGCCAGATACACCAACGACGGCAAATACGCCGAATGGGCCGACAAGCTCTGGGATTGGCTCGCATCCGCTTCCCTTTTGGGTCCCAACGGCGAGGTTTATGATGGGGTGGGAACAGGGAACAGTTGCAAAGACATCACTCGTATTCAGTGGACGTACAATTCCGGCACGATGCTCATGGGCGCCGCGAACATGTTCAATCACGTACGTCTGCTTCCGGGACCAGTTGATCCATTTCTTACTGACCAGAACTAGACGGGAGGAGATCCGAAATGGAAAGCTCGGATCGAAAGCATCTTGACAGGCGCCGAGATCTTCTTCCCTGTGGGATCCGGCGGGAAAACCATGGTCGAGGTTGCGTGTGAGCCCGGGCGGACTTGCAACTACGATGAGCCTTCGTTCAAAGCGTACCTGTCCCGCTGGATGGCTGCTACCACTCAATTGGCACCGTTCACCACGGACGCCATCATGGCGAAACTGCGAGCCTCGGCTCAAGGAGCAGCCGCCCAGTGCTCTGGAGGGACAGACGGGGTCACGTGCGGCCAGAAGTGGGCGCAGCCTCAATGGGACGGAAAGTACGGTGTGGGAGAGCAGATGAGCGCTATGTCAGTGATGCAGGCGAATCTGATCTCCCAAGTCGCGGGGCCGGTCACGCAACACAGCGGAGGGAGCAGTAAACGTACTCTTCCGGCTGGTAAGCGCTTTCGGTACTGACGTCGGAAACGGAGGTCGCCTTCTGTCCTGGCGACACGCCGAGTCCGGGTTGAGGTGGAGGCATCAGTTCGGCAGTGGATGCGTATGTAATGGGATGCATATTCCTGGTACATGCGACATGGGGCGTCGATTTCCTATGTCATGTTTGAGGGATTTGTGGCTACGGGGCTTCAAGTTGGGAAGGGGTGGGCATATCATCATGTCGAGCTGAGTGTATTTGATAGACTTAGACATGATCATCCTAGAGTCACACATTCTAGCTGAGATCAAGACCCGTCCTGATATCCAGTACGTGTGCCCCAACTATGGGCACAGCGCGGACCCGAGATAGAAATCATGCAATGCCATTCGCTCTGCCTGTTTCACGGTGATGTGGTGGCGAGGAGGAGGCAGCACTTAACAGCCTAACGATGTCAATCCGTCCGCGCCGTGCCAGCTTGGTAAGTGAGCCACTAGGATGAGATAGGATACCTAATTGCTACAGATCCATAGAGACATGGGGCATATTAGAGTACGGACATCGAAGTATTTGTATGTTGACAGGGATTGAGGGCAGGGCGGCGTTAGACCAACGTGGAACGCTCCCCGAAGGTACATAGTACCTTAACCTGTAGGATCGCGTGCATCAGAACTCCCATTTCCCTTCCACCACGTCCTTCGACCTTGAACTTCTTGAGACTCTACCATCACACTGTATCTATGTGATTAGTTGGGCGTCATCGCCATCTAATTGCATCGTCTACATCATGACGGACGAGAAATCCAACAAAGCTCTCCTGGACCGTTATGAACTTCTGAAAGGTGCGGAGCAGCACAAGAACGCACTCATCGAGGTTAGCAGGGCTTTAGATTTTACTCCAAGACCACCTTCGTTTTGTCCCCACAAAAAGAAGTCGTGTCACGTCCAGGGTTTACAGGGCATCATAAACCCTTGGTCTCAAACATCCCTACTGACAAGCGGTGTGACTTTAGGAGCTTCTGCACCGGCTTAATACAGTCACTTTACAGTATCAGAGGGAACACCTTGACTTAGAAAGAGAGTCTCAATACAATCGGGATGGGCAGATGCGTGAATTTCAATTGAAAGAGGAGCTGAGGAGGACTAAGGCTGTTCTAGTACGTGATTCTACCATGGTACCCGTATTCTTGGTGAACACTGTCCTTGTTGGATTGGGACCTAGACCTTTTTTGGGACATGAAATGTCTTCATCATACAGCTGAAGCTCACAGAACCGCCCAGGAACGAGATCCTTTTGTCTTGGTTTTAATCGATGGAGATGGCATGATTGTACGCACCCGTAATCGATTCTGGGATGCCCCCTTCAGCAAGATATATCTAACATAACACAGTTCGACGAGCAACTCCTTTCAAAAGGGGAACAAGGCGGTAAAGAAGCCGCAGGTCTTCTCTGGGGATGTGTTCGAGATTATGTCAATCAAAAGGATCCTGATCTACCGTCTGACATCCGCATTGTCACGAGGATTTATGCCAATCTGAAAGGTCTTGCGGACGTATGCTGTAGAGCAGGTCTTGTGGAAAAGTCTTCTGTTGTCGATGACTTTGCTCGGGGCTTTACCGGAAGCAAGCAGTTATTCGACTATATCGACGTGGGAAGCGGAAAGGATCGTGCTGATGATAAACTTACTGGTACCTTCAAAACTCCTCTCGGACCCCGGAGTTCAGTCGCACTGACGAGTACGCCTACAGAAATTTTCAAACTCCACCTCTACGATTGTCATTGTCGTCATATCATATTTGGCTGCTCGCACGATAACGGATACGCGCGGCTGCTCGAAGATCTGCTGGCGGACAAGCCCACTATAAAACACATCACTCTCTTGGAAGGCGTCCCTTTCGAGCGAGAGCTGGCCAACCTCAAGAACACATATGAAACCACCAAATTCAGAAACCTTTTTCGCACCACTAAGATCAGTATTTATCAACCTCCCCCACCGCCGCCGCAACCGCAATTTCAATTCCAGCCACCACCACCACCACCACCACCCACAACAACCACGCGCACCCCATCGATCCCAAACTCCACTCTCACGATGAACCCCACCGCCCCCTCCTGGGCCTCGACCGCCATGACCGCCCCCGCAACCATCGCCTCCGCCCCACCAACCCCGAACCCACCCCCCGCCACCGTCCCGGGCATCCCGCGCAACCGCTACGGCCAGCGCGTCGACGCCCAGCTGCAGTACGACAAGAGCGAGGTCAACCGCGTCAAGAAGATCCACATGTGCAACGTCCACTACCTCCGCCGCGACTGCCCCTACGGCGTCGAGTGCACCCACGATCACGGGTACAAGCCGTCGAAGAACGAGCTCACGACCCTCAAGTATATTGCGCGCATGACGCCGTGTCGGTTTGGGACCGAGTGCGATGATCTCTCGTGTATTTATGGCCATCGCTGTCCGTTGTCGCGGCCGGGGTTTAAGGATTGCCATTTTGGTGAGAATTGTCGGTTTGAGGTTGAGATGCATGGGGTTGATACGAATGTGGTTAAGATTGTTAGGGTTTGAGGGGGGTGGGTAGGGTCGATCGGCAAGTGGTTTGTGTTGTGGTGCGATGAGATGAGATGAGCGATGATGTCGGGGGAAGCTTGGGGAGAGAGTGGGAGTGGGAGTGCTCGTCTCTTCCGGGAATGGCGGTCTTCTTCAGATTAATGGAATAATTCAAATGGTGATCAATCAATGGGAAATCTCTCTCGGGCCAAGCTCGGACCGTGACGTGGTGACTCTTCTCATCCGGACCATAAGGCTATCTGTACTTCAGATCGGCTCCGCTACGACTTTGACTACCACTGCCCACATCCCTCTCCTCTCCCACTCGAATCCACACATCCCGCAGGACCCCCCCACCCTGTCACCCCTTCTCTCCAACCCACCCCTTCCTCTTCTTCCCCAGAACCCATGACTACCTACTCCGGGCCCTGCATGCATCTAATCTCTCCTCACTAGCCCGCCCGCCTGCATCCGCACAGCCAGATTCTCGACCTACACCAAGCCTCCCCTACAGCTCCGACGGATACCCGGAGGGCAAGCACAGGATACCATCCTCCCCACAAGCAGGCACACCCCGCTCCCATCTCCCGCCCCAACTACCAGAGGAAATGTCCACCCTCGACCCGTCAATACTATACCCCTATCGTTGTGCTGCGCTCGACGTTAGGGGTGTTAGGGTGTGGGACCTCGAAGGGATGCATGCATGCGTGCTGATGGAGGTGAGTTGTGTATGTGTTCTTGTGCGTGGTAGCCGGTCATTGTCGTCGCTTGGTTGGAGATGGAGATGGAGATGGAGATGGGTCGTTCGACTGTTAGGTTTGGCGGTGGTTGTGGGGTCTGGCTGGGTGGACATAAAGGCACGGTGGTTGCGTCTTCGATCTATAGGTATGCAAACGGGGAGAGTCGATGACTGCTCCTGCTCCTGCTCTCGCTCTCTTGGGGCGGGTAATGCTTTTTAGATTCACCTTCCCAGACCCCGCCGATCGACAATGCCTCAAACAAAACGGGTATCAAAGCAAAAGCGCAAACACCCCCCTATCTTCCACCGCCCCGGAAAACCCCTACATAATTACCGTCCCAAACAACCTCCACCGCCTCTCCCACCCCTCCGCATCCACACCCGCCTGCCCCATCTTCCCCTCCCCCTTCCCCCTCTCCCCAATACCCACTGCATTCCCCTCCCACGTCTTGGTCCTGGTCTTCACCCCGTACTCCTTCAAACAACAAACGAACGGCTTCGCACCCGGCGGCGTGGCCTCCTCCTTCTTCCCCAGCGCTTTACCGCCGACCGCAGCAGAGCGCTGGCCTCGGTTCGCATCTCGAGGCTTCAGCGCTGACGCATCGGCCGCTTTGCGCTCTTCGAGGTCGCCCCAGAGGATGAAGAGTTTTTCGCGCAGGGTGGCGAGGGCGGTGGGGTTTTGGCGCAGACTGTGCGGTCGGTTTTGTTAGCGTGTGCGTATGTGGGTCGGGACGGGAGGTTTTGGGATTGGATAGGATGGGATGAAGTGGTAACGGGGAAGGGGCCATACTCCTCAGCATCCATCTTCAACAACATAACAGCATCCTGATCCGCAACGAACGCCTGCAATCTCGCGGTATTCCCCTCCGCCGCCGCCGCCCCTTTCGCGCTCGCGTCTTCGAGGAGCAAACAGAAGCGCCATTCCCAGCGCGTCCCCCCGCCCCACCCATGGCCGCCGTCCCACTGCCGACGGTTCTCGTCCGTGGCGGCGTCGCTGTCGCTGCTGTCGTTGTCGGAGAGCACGTCGTATTCGCTGACCTTGCAGGGGACGGCGAAGTCGGCGAGGTCGCGGGGGAAGTAGTCGACGACGCGGACGCGGGCGCGGGTGCGGATGTTTTGGAAGGGGAGGTGGTAGGTTGTGCCGGATGGGGTGGTTGTTTCGTGGGTGGAGGTGGCGAGGATGGTGGGGAGTGGGGTTGTCGGGATGGCGGGGTCGTTGCAGCGGACTTGGAGGTGGTGTTAGTGTGGAGGGGCGGTGGAGGGTGGGGGGATGGGTGCCTCACTGTGCTTGTTTGTTTCGTTGCGGTCAAGCGGGGCGGTTTGGATAGCCTCTTCCTTTCGAGAAGCTTTCTGTTTTTGCTGTTTTTGCTGTTGCTGGTGTTGCTGGTGCTGTTGCTGTTGTGGTTGCTGTTGTTGTTGTTGTTGTTGTTGTTGTTGTTGTTGTTGTTGTTGCTGCTGCTGCTGCTGCTGCTTTCGTCTCTTCCCCCTGCCTTTAAGCGGCCCCTCGGCGCCCTCGGCTTGTTTCCTCTTCTGCCCTCGCGTGAGCTCCACGAGTTCGGAGCTCTGTGCTTTGGCCTTCAGCCAGTAGTCGCGCTTCCGCCTCATCACCTCCTTCACTCGATCGTCTTCGTGGTCCTTGAGTATCGTCAAATCGATGCGCTCAGGGTAGCGCTTGTCCGTGTGTAAACAGCCTTCAAGCTTTCCATCCTGACCCAGTTTGATCCGCAGGTTTCTCAAGTGGATCCAGTCTGCGTCTTTGATACTTTGCATGGCGAAGTAGGAGTGTGGTTCCCATAGAGCAACTTGTAGTGTCATTTTTCCATAGGGCCCAGGCCAATCTCGGTTTTTGGAGCGTTTCGGCAGGTACCCGTGTTCATCACCGTCTCGGGCTATTCCTTCTTCTTCATCTGAGCGGCCCCATTCGTAGTTGTACATGAGATTGTTGGATGTGTAGTCGGTGAAATAGAGCTCGCACCGGCCGTTGCTAAAGTATGTTTTGACGACCTGGCCAACAACATCGTAAAAGGAGTCGATCTTGACGTCTTTGATGAGGGAGAACTTTTTGTTCCAATTGACAGCCGCGGAAGAAACGACAACAGATGAGTTTGCAACGGTTGTGGGTCCAGGTTGCATCGGCGCTGTGAAACTGCTCCTATCTTGCGAGTTGCACAAGGTAATGGCATAGAGAGTTTCTGCAACAGTCGGTGCCGTCATCCGAGTGCTCTTGTTGTGGGCTATCTTCGCATTGCCAAGTCCCGCCCTCTCTGGGATCGCAGCAGCCGGAAATACAGTCCATGCAGTGTTAAAGCTCGAAAGTGCAATCTTCATGCCGCTCCAAACTTTGACCCTGACTGCTATGAGAATGACGACGTCGCCGGTTCCTTGGATAGACGGGTGTTCCGATTCCATAGGCCGGAAAAACCTAACTTTCAGACCATCGTAGCCTGTGGAGTCTGCTAGTGAGAATGTGGACATGTAATCGGTGCCCCGCGAGCGAGTCGGAGGCAGAAAATCCACCACCACGCCCATGATGTTGAGGTCTTCATTGAGGCGATCTGACGCCGTTTGCAGGTCGACGAAGCCTGGCGGTAGACCTGCGGCCATGTCTGACGAACTCAATATGAGGAAACGAAAAAGTCCTGTACACTTTGGACACCATGCAGGAATTCTTTAGATGTCTATGCCGAGAGAGACGCGAAAAATCGCGTGAAACGAGACGCGTCAAAGTTCAACAAGGACATGCATGGCAAGACTGGAAAAGAATACCAGACCACCTCAAGAAAGAAAACACTGGAACTGGAATGGTATAAATGTTGATATAAAGTCTCACACTTATCGCATGACCTGAGATGGCCAGTCACAAACAGCAACAGAGAAAGAAATGGGGCAAACATGCTTAGTCAGACAAACACCAAAGTCACGTTATTAGCGCCGTCGAACCGAAAACAGCGCTGAAGCTGCTCATGTTCGTAACTTTCCAATCAGTCCACAATCACCTCACCTCTCCCACAACCACTGAGGTTGGCACCACACGCAATATTCTCTCGTTCATTGAACCTGCAAAATCCAACTGAGGGGACTTAATCTACAAACACTCAAGATGGCGGAACGATACATCCCTGAACACCGTCGCACTCAGTTCAAAGCGAAAAACACCTTCAAGCCCGATGAACTACGTCGACGTCGTGAAGAGCAACAGGTAGAGATCCGTAAAGCAAAGCGGGAAGAGAATCTTGCAAAGCGAAGAGGTATTACAGCTCGAGACGGCTCGGTCACGGTCGGAGGTGGGCCCGGTGCGTCATTGGGGGCGGCGCCAGATAGCGATGATGAAGGAGGGAATATTGAGAGTCAGGTATATTAGATGCTCCTTTTTCAATCTCATGGTCTCCGCCTAGATGTCACCCCTTGTCATTACAAGCACTATCTATCACGTCTCCCAATCTCTATGTGCCTTGTCCACTTTTCATACTGTTTGCCAGTTCTACTTCTTTGCGATGTCGTTCTCGGCGCTCTACAACTATTCCCTTAACCATTCTGAGTATCCAATAGCAGACTAACATAATCTCCTTCTCACAGCTCGATGTCGAACTTCCAGAGATGGTCAAGGGAGTGTTCTCCGACCAGATCGACGCCCAGATCCAAGCAACCACCAAGTTTCGCAAGCTACTCTCGAAAGAACGCAATCCTCCAATTGAAAAGGTCATAGAGACTGGAGTCGTTAGCCGATTTGTCGAGTTCTTACGCTCGCCTCACACTCTTGTTCAGTTCGAAGCTGCCTGGGCTCTTACGAATATTGCCTCTGGCTCTGCTCAGCAGACACAGGTGGTCATCGAGGCTGGCGCAGTACCGATCTTCGTCGAGCTCCTGAGTAGCCATGAGCCGGACGTTCGAGAGCAGGCAGTTTGGGCGTTGGGAAACATTGCTGGTGATAGTCCTTCCTGTAGAGATTTCGTGTTGCAAGCCGGCGCTCTCCGACCTCTTCTTGCCCTCTTGGGCGACAGCCGCAAGCTGAGCATGTTGAGGAATGCGACGTGGACTCTGAGCAACTTTTGTCGTGGGAAGACGCCGCAACCCGACTGGCAGACAGTGAGTGAAAGCGAATATGATGAAATGTCAATATGCTTATTGTCTCAGCAGATTTTACCCGCACTACCAGTGCTTGCCAAGCTCGTTTACTCGCTTGACGATGAGGTCTTGATCGATGCTTGCTGGGCCATTTCATACCTATCTGATGGCGCCAATGACAAAATCCAAGCAGTCATCGAGGCCGGCATCCCTCGTCGTCTTGTTGAGCTTCTGATGCATGCGTCGACTTCTGTCCAGACTCCCGCTCTTAGATCTGTCGGTAATATAGTCACTGGTGATGACGTCCAGACTCAAGTGATCATCAACTGTGGTGCCCTTCCGGCGCTGCTTTCGCTCTTGAGCTCTACCAAGGATGGCATTCGGAAGGAGGCCTGTTGGACGATCTCTAACATCACCGCTGGCAACTCCACCCAAATCCAGTGTGTCATTGATGCGAACATCATACCACCTCTGATCAACTTGCTATCTAACGGCGACTTCAAAACTCGAAAGGAGGCTTGCTGGGCCATCTCGAATGCGACCTCCGGTGGCTTGCAGAAGCGAGAACAGATCCGTTACCTGGTCTCTCAGGGATGCATCAAGCCGCTATGCGATCTGCTCGCTTGCCCAGACAACAAGATCATCCAGGTTGCTCTCGATGGGTTGGAGAATATTCTCAAGGTTGGTGAAATGGACAAGGAGGCTTCGGAAAATCCGACAGAGCAAAACATCAACCGATATGCTCTGTTCATCGAAGAAGCCGGCGGCATGGAGAAGATCCACGACTGCCAAAACAATGCCAACGAGGAGATCTATATGAAAGCCTACAACATCATCGAGAAGTATTTCTCGGACGAGGAGGAGGCAGCTGGCGACCTGGACGACTTGGCGCCTCAACAGGGTGAGGGTGGCACGTTCGGCTTCGGCACACAGCAACAGCAGCAGGAAGGCAGCTTCAACTTCGCCAACGGGGGCGACTCGATGGACATGTAATTGGTATTCAGGTCACAGTGCCATACGTCCTCGATGGCCCCGAAACTGTTCCAACGGCACCGGAAGCCTGGCTAGGCCCCGTTTCTCGTCTTTGCCCCTACTCGCGGTACATTGTTGTAATCCACCCCTCACGTTCGAAACGATCCCCGTCGCCCCCACCTACCCACGCAACTCAATTGGCCCCATATCCCCTCACGCCGCGTCTTCCCTTTTCTGCTTGTTGTTGAAACGACCTCCCCACGATCCATATTAGCGAGATTCCCAATCATGTACCCCCTGCAAATTATGTCATAGCACAGCATCATCTACCCCGGCGCCCATCTTTCCTTTTCCCGAAAGCCCCGGTTGTGGTGCTGGTGGATATGGGCTATCTTCACGTGTCTCTGCTCGTCGTGGCCTGTTTATAGATGCGTGGAGGATGGGTGACGCATAATGGTTGCAGGTATTGAAAATCAGAACCCCAAGTCAAATCTGCTACAATTTCCACTGAACGGGTGATGTGACTTGCTAGAGGCTTTGTTGTCGGTAAAGCTCTGTGTGTATTACAACATCGCAATAAGATCTCCTCGGGCGAATTTATCTTGAGTATGATGTACCTACATCAGCTCCAGCATGTCGGGTCTACACCCACCACTATTTGCGAAGACCGTGGAATCTCCTCTCTGTTGTTGACTAGGTCCAAAGGTCACATTATTCCACACTCTCCCCCCTCGACTCCAGATCTCTCCACACTTTCATACCCTCCTCCGTCTGTCCCCCTTGCCAAGCCCCTACCTGGTTCACTACTGGAAGGAACCCCCATTCGGATGAATCAACACCTTCGTATACCCATCAATGCGCTTATCAAACTTCTCATACGCCCCCGGCGCGTCATCGATGTTGATCTCATGCGACACCACAAAACTCGGCTTGGCGCGCCCCGCGACGATCAGGTCGCGCAAGTAGCGATTGTAGTGCTTGACGTTGCACTGGCCCGTGCCTATGCTCAAGCCCTATTCGTCGCACAACCGACGTTAGCGACGGCGTCCGCAGATCAGAGGAAGAGATTGGGCCAAGGAGAGAAACGACCGAAAAGGGAGAGCGAAGGAGGAAAATCAAAGCAAAAACCCCACCTTCTCAAACAATTTCCCAAACGGAATCAAAATCTGCCCCTCCTTACTCTTCTCATCCGCTGCCCCGGGATCGGCAGGCACATACAACCCCGGCACCCCCAACCCCCCCGTCGCCCTCGTCACACGAATCAGCTGATCGAGCACGATATTCGGCTTCTCCGTACTCCCACTACTATCCACAGCCTGATACCCCACGCAATCCACCGCGCGATCCACCATCCCGCCGTTCTTCTCCACGATCGCGGCCACGGGATCCGAGGCCGTGAAGTCGATGGCCGTGCAGCCGATCTTGGTCGCGGCCGCGAGGCGCTCGGGGACCCGGTCCACGACGAAGATGTTCGATGCCCCGCGCAGTACGGCGCTGTACGCGGCCATTAGCCCGACGGGGCCGGCGCCGAAGATGGCGACTGAGTCGCCGGGTTGGAAGCCTGAGAGGTTCAGCCCGTGCCAGCCGGTGGGGAAGATGTCGGCTAGCAGGGCGAAGTCGGCTTCGTGGGCGGTGCCGGGGGGGAGGGTTAGGGCGTTGAAGTCGGCGTAGGGGACGCGGAGGTATTGGGCCTGGGTGGGCGGGGCGGGGGGTTAGTGGTGGGGTGTGCGTTGGGGGGTTGGGGACTGGATTCTCAGGGTAGGTCTGACGATGTTGGAGGTGGGGAAACGTGGTGGTGGACGGAGGAGGGAGAGGGATATGTGTGTGACGCGCAGAGCACAGCAAAACAAAAGGCCGACGGAGTCGGCACAGGAGTACGTTACCTGTCCGCCCTTGTAGGGCCCCATGGACACATACCCGTAAGCACCCCCCGCAAATCCCGGGTTCACGCCCGTGCAGAATGCCGTCTTGCCCTCTTCGCAGTTGCGGCAGCGCCCGTCGGCGACGTTGAAGGGTAGGACGACCCGGTCGCCTTTCTTGAGCAGGGTCACGCCGCTGCCGACTTCTTCGATGATGCCCATGTTCTCGTGGCCTGTGTTTCGTACTCTACTCAGTATGATCCATTCTGGCTTCTGGATTCGGAGCAGGGGTGGGTTGTGAGGGAGTGCGGACCGAATATGAGCCCACTTTCGGCCGCCGTCCGCCCCTGATACATGTGCAGGTCGGACCCGCAGATTGCTAGAGGGAGGTTTGTCAGGTTTGGGTATCCTAGGGAGATAGGAGGATATGGTACCGGCTGTTGTGACTTTGATGATGGCATCGTCAGGGTGTTCGAGTTTGGGGAGGGGCACTTCCTTGACGGAGACTTTGTAGGGGTTTTCGTAGTGCACTGCTTTCATGGTCTTTGTCGAAGTCGACGACATCTTTACTTCTGGGGATGTAGAAGATTGAACGAGTCACGAAGAGGAGAGGTTTGATTGTCGGCGTTCTGAGGTGGTTCTCCAAATCTGGGGCCCCGCGCGGGGCAGCGGGCACTAATGCGACCCACTGGACTTGCCGGCCACCGGGAGATCGATACAGCGAACGGTCTTGGAGCACAAGCGTGACGATGGCGAAGGATGTTATTTTCGTGCAAAAAGCAAGACTGCCACGCCTGATCTGTATAGTCGCTGAGGGAAGAATACATTTGAGGAAAGAGAGACTCGTGGCAGATCTCAGCGAGGGTCGCTGTAGAGTAGAATACAGCACTAGAATAACAAGCAATTGAATAAAGCAAGGGAGACTCAGTCACCCATAATGTTATCTTCTTCTTCATCCGGCGTCCTTTCCTGCTCTTCATCCCCACCACCACCACCATCCTCATCTTCGACCGTTTCTTCGACTACCAATTCTCGAGCCCTCAGATCCTCTTCCCCTCCCTCCTCCACTGGTCCATTCCCAGGAGCCTCTTCCTCTTCATCGTCGATTTCATCTTCCACAACTACAGCTTTCGACTTCTCTACGGTCGCGCTACCACTCACCCCTTTCTTGCCCTTGGCTTTATGAGTGGCCTTTGCCTTCGGTTCGTCGAGGTAGGCGACGACCTCCTTGTAATTCTGGCCCAGCTTGACCTTGTTCCTACCCAGTCTCTCCTTCATCTTCCCCTTCAGCGGCCCGCTCGCATCGAGAACACGTGCGATGATGGCTAATACGATCTTGCCGGTCAACTCGCAAAGCTTTTGCTCTGCAAGAAGCCCGGCGCGTTGTCGTTCGAGCTGTTTCTCGTCGTCTTCATCCTCCGACTCTTCTGACTCTGACTCCAAGTCAATGGGTTCATCGTCGTCGGCGACTTCCAGACTCCTTCTACACCTCTTGGCATATGCCTTCTCTGTGACTGCGTAGATGGATGTATGGAGCGATTGGGTTTCGGGATTGATCTCCTGCACAAGAGTCTTGAGATGTGCATTATCATCCTGGTTACCCGTGGCTTTCGTATTATTTCCGTGCCTCAGGGTTGCGAAGAGTGTATAAAGATCCAGTAGTGTGCCGGCAGCTGCAAGCCGTAGCTCATCCACACCGGATGTATTCTGCAATATATTTGTGAGAGCATCGACGAAGGCCGTGCGCCGGTCTTGTGTTTCATCGACATCAACATCTGGTATCTCTTCGCCCGTCTCTTGCTTTGTCCGTAATGATGTGATCTTCCACATAAAGTAGAAGAGTGTCGTTTTCATTGCGCTTGCAACAAGCTCATCTTCAATCCCGTTGATATCTTCATCGATGTCTTGACCAGGGACGCCTCGGCTCAATATCTCCAATAGAACAGCTAACGGGTTCGCGTGTGATGATCGACTCTTCTTTGTGCTCTTACTCGCTGGCGCGGTTTCCAATATTGTTGTGCAATCCGAAATGACAGCTAGGTTGGTAACACGGCGTACAGTATTTGAGAGGCCTGTCAAAGTGCTGTGAGTGAGGTTGCCTCTTGTCCTAAGATCTCTCTGTCCGGCCAAAGCCAGTAATGTGTGAATCGTATCTTCCCAGAGCACCTGCATCTTTCCTTCTGTAACCTCCTCGAGATCTTCGAAGCCTTTCGCATGCAGCAATGCCGCGCTAGCTTCGGCCAGGACGTTTTGATCGGTGTGAGTAAGAAACTGCTTGTTGATGTCATCTAGCAGCGTTGAGTAGGTGGTCGAGTCTTGGCGCAGCTCCTCGAATATCTCCAGATTAAGTACATGCTCCAGTCTTAAGATTGCTGAAGCCGTAGCTGGCTCGGCACCGAACTTGTTGAGAAGCCGGGGTATGAGCTGCACAAGATGCAACGCGATTTGCTCTTGAACCTCCCGTGACTCTTCTTTCCGAGCTTTTGTCTTCTTTCCCTTTTTGTCCGCTTCGGATTCTATGGTTCGAGTAAGACGTAACTTGGCAGCTGTATGCAAGATTTCGAGAAGAATGATCTCTTCTTTGTCTTCGAGCTTACACGCTCTCAGAAACCTGGTAGCTGCATCGTCATCAGATTCGCCTTCTGGATTCTCGGAGTGATCGTAAAGGAGGTAGCCTGCCAGCACTTCCCACTCTCTAATCTCTGGGATGGCTTCGTATAGCGCCTGTGCTGCGAGCGAGAATCTAGATTCGACACCAGCTGCGGCCAACAAATCCGCAGCGCCAGGAGCTCCGCGTTCAATATGGGAGGAATCTTCGTCATGGTCATCCGAATTGTATGACTGCAAAACTTCAACAAGACACTTGAGCTTTAGCCAGGCTCTTCTTGGGGAGTCAAAATCATCATCAGCCGTTTCTCCCAGCGCTTCATCCAACTCCTCCTCCGCACCAAGCTCTTCAACCTTTGACTCGTATAGATCATTGATGTTTTCTGCAAAGAAACCAACTACAGCCTTTCGTACACGTGGTTCGGAATCGAAGACGAGTCGACCCACTGTATCCACATCATCAGGCTCTAAAAACCCAGCTTCTCTGATGAGGTCCAGTAACTCTACCGTCGACGCTCTGACACTGGCTTCCGCGTCTCTTATAGCCATCTCTACTAACCGTGGCCGAAAACGTTCTGTGAAGGTCCGCAAGCCACCGATGTTATCTTTGTTCTTGAACAGCTTCTGAAGTTGCTTAATCACCTCTCCGCGGGTCGGAGCAGAGATATCTGACAGCACCCAGCCCAAGTATCGAAGGTATTGGCCCTCGAAGAAAACATCTGGTAGGACGATGATCCAATTACCAAGCGCCGCAACGCAATCAGCTCTGATCTTTGGATCGACGTCGCGGTAGCGATGTACAAAGACAGTATCGAAAAAATCTTTGATGATTCCCTCCAACGTCTCCCGTTTCTTGTCTCCCTCGGTAATCTTCTCCTGAAGCGCGGCAACCCGACCCTTGTTGACCGATTTCTTCTTTCTTTCACCCTCCATTTGTCGCATTGTTACTGCAGCACTGTCGGCGATCCCGTTGGCGGTATTACAAAGAGTGCTTGTAATTACAAGAGAGATGACAGTCGCAGTATGTCTGAACGGACGGATGGCAGATGATGACATGGTGGTAACCCATGCTTGTATGTTTTCGATGAGGGCCAGGTCGTTGTAGAGTATAGATGAGACATGCGCGGCTTTGATTAATGCACTGAAGAAGCCGGTAAGGGTAGATCGAAACGGGGCATTGCCCTTTGACCTGGAGATTAGCGGATAATCGGTAATCTTCTGCGCCTGGTATTCATCTTGTAGATCTGACAGCCGACTCGGGATATTATCAGGGTCTTCAATATCATGGACATCAACTCGAAGGTCACACCCAGTGGATCTTAAGACAAGATTAACCAAGTCGCACATGGCGTTCGTGTTGTTCTGGTCGTATTTTGAGACCCATTCCGCAGCAACCGCATCTTGCGTGTGCCCACGAGCGAAGACCTCAGCTGCGTGTAGATTCTTAGTAAGACCTTCTAAGTTCCTGGTTTTATAGACATACCGTAAAGCCCATCAGCATCTTGCAACGCACTCTGCCTAGCGCATGGCTGCTTCTTAGGCCTGGCTGCCGCCTTTTTCGCCCCGTTTGGAGCCGGCCTGATCGCAAGTTTCCCCATACCGTTCACAGTCTTTGGTTTCTTCGCTGCAGGCTTGCTCTGCACTGTTTTCACTTTGGGCGCCTTCCTCCGTTTCTCCTTCAGCTCTTCCTCGTCCGCCTGGCCATCGCTCTCGTCCACACTGTCTTCCATGGACGCGTCATCCACCATATCTTCGTCCTCCACCTCAGCTCGGTCGACGCGTTTCCGCTTGCCGGAGTGATTGCTATGTGTACTTGCGTCCTCCTGGAAGAATTCGGGCTTCTTGACCGCACGCCCTGACTTGCGACGATTGATCGCATGACTGCTTCCTGGATCGGAAAGCTCCATGCTCGATAGTCGTGCGGGCATTTAGGTCATTGATGTATTCCGATGTTCTATGGTGCCTTGGTCAATGGCGATGTTTACTTTCGAGGACGTGTATGTATGATTCGAAGATGTTATCTAGAATCGGTCGCTTGGCGCGGCCCCTCAACGCGACTTTGCGCTTAACATTAGCGCGTTGTACTTACCTTAGGTATCTTGCAGTACGGCAGGCTCTAAGGCCAACAACCCGTGCAGTTATTCGTAATAGGTAAGGTAGGTATATTGATTGTTGACAAGACGTCCTCTGCCTTCTTCGCTTTAGCCCTGCATTCCGTAGTCACAAATCCGCCTCATGTTGCTACGTCGCGAGCCATTATGGAGGTGCGATTAAGTACCCGACGATGACTTGCAGCAAAATCAGCAAAAGACGATAATGACAGCAGCCCTTCCGAAAGCCTCCCCCTTCGGACGCTCCCTTTCCAAGGCCGGACAAGGCATCGTTCAAATCTCCATACTCCCGCCTGCGACACCAACGATCGCAACACTGAGTTACACGTATCCCCTCAAGCTTATCGCACCATCCCCAACCACCCTTCCTGAAAGCGGCCAGAGGGTTCTTCTCATCTTCCTCTTGACTTACGGCGGTGGACTTGTTGCTGGAGATGCTATCGATCTCTCAATCGCGCTTGCTCCCCACACAAGGCTTGCGCTTGTAACTCAAGGAAGTACGAAAATCTTCAAAACTTTGAACCGCTCGATAGTATCCCGACAGACTCTGGAAGTGCGAATAGGGAGCGGCGCAGGATTATGCTATCTGCCAGATCCGACGCAGCCCTTTGCGCAAAGCTGTTACGAGCAGAAGCAGGTTTTCAAGCTGGAAGAGAAAGGAAGTCTTTCCGTGCTCGACTGGGTTAGTGAGGGGAGGAGCGCGAGAGGAGAGAAGTGGGATTTCTGGAGGTGGCAGGGTAAGAACGAGATTTGGACATTACCATCAGAGGCAAATGGGGGCAAGGATGCCCTGGGCAAGTCGCGGCTCCTGCTCAGAGACAACGTGATACTGGATAGTGGTCGAGCTGATTTAGGAGAGGGCTTGCTCAGAAGAATGGATGGGCTAGGCGTCTTCGGGACTCTGATTCTTTGTGGCCCGTTGTTCGAAAGTCTTGCTAAGTTCTTTATGGACGAGTTCGACAAATTGCCCAGGATAGGTGGCCGAAATTGGTCATCTAGCACAGAACCGCCCAAGCTATCCGAAAAGGAAGAAAAGAGAGCGGCAAGGCAGAGGGAGGAAGTCATGGATGGCTTAATCTGGACAGCTGCAAGGATCAGGGGCTTAGTTGTCGTCAAATTCGGGGCAAGGGAGGTCGAAGGTGCAAGAAGATGGCTTGGAAACGTCTTGCGGGAAGAAGGTAGTGTACACCGGGAGTTTGGTGACGGCGCTTTACTGTGTATGCGATGAGGATACCCTGTCACTTTTGGCTCATCAGTATACCCATCTTGTCTTGTTGGTCTCCCAAATGCACACTGGATCAGATTTACATTAGGATGTGGCCAACCTCATGCGGCCGGCCACACCTATCGCTCTTATGCAGAGCTCTTAAGCATTAACGCAGATACCCCCAGGGCTTGGCATGTTATCAAGCGATGTGGCTTATCTGTTAGCCTTCCAGGATTGTGGTCTGTTGCTGTTGCACCTGACGTTCATAGGTTCCGAAAAACCCCATGTCTTCTACTCCCGCACGTTGTCAGTAGCCTATATCAGCGACACCCTCGGCAACCTGATCTGCATTCGACCACTGAATGCTTTCGCTTGCTGGCCGTTTGTCTACTCAAATTTAGACCAAGTATTCACTGCGTCAAGCTGGTCTATATATGCTCGTCTTGCCAGCCAGAGGACCATCTTTCTTACACCTCTCCTCATCTCGTTTTACAGCCTCTTTTTGGGCCCATGCCCACCAATTTCCTGTATCCTTAGCTTACTATGACATGACATTTGTACATTTCACTTTTACCATTCTAGTCTTGTATTAACGAATTGTTTCATCCAGCTCTCATCTCCGGAGGCAGAGCGTGCCTTTATCAACTTACATCACTGTCTTTGTCGAGCATCTCATCTTCAGTGACCTCGTTCTCACCCTTACTCTAGGACATCATCATCATGTCTATGACTTACGTCTCCTCAAGTCTCTCGCACTGACAGAAGAGCTCATCAAACTGTCAGGCGTAACAAGGAGTTACTCAAGACACAGCAGAACTTCAGCGACTCCGTAAGGTGGTGACGCTTAAGCGCCTTCGAGTTTATTCGACAGCTGATACCACAATGACTCCCTCGAGGAATTATTTTTGCTGCCTCATTTGGGTTCTCCCCTTACTGCTGTTCTTATGGCTTACACCAGTTTCCTCAGCCTTTCGGAAGCACTGGGCCGAATGGGTCCGTCGGCTGTTACGCTGGTCGGTGACTTGAATCTCTCTGACAGACCACGAGGGTCACTAATGCTGTCTCCGGGCACGGCCTTCTACATCAATCTCTACAAGCTTGTGTTTCAATTTGGTCTTTATCTCAGTTTTTCTGGCACGTTCTCCATCTGGAAGCAGCTTTTATACCTTACTTTTTCTGAGTTGAGCTTACATTATGCACGAAAATTTCAGATCTCTTAGTGCTAATTTTCAGCTGTCATCACGACTTCCCTTGCCGCCACTAGTTGGGATGTCTGGTGCGACGGGACAAGGCAGTTCTGGAATCCGCACGTAGCGAAGATGCATTTCCTGAACTTTCTATCTATTCTTTTCTCACGATGTGCATTTCCATACAGGTATTCGTGTTGCCTCAACTTCCGAACCGTTCAAGATCACTCGGAGCGTTTTCTGGGTCGTCAGAGATGTGCCAGCGAGTATAAGTTGATCCTAGAGAGGCAAAGATGAGACAGCAGGCTTTGGATGCCGCTCACTTTCAGGACTGTTAAGCAGCCAGGTGCCAGTGATGGTTCTTGGTCTGCGAAAGATATTATTCTCATTTCAGCGCCAGGATGCCATTGCATACCTGATAACTTGACTCATACTTGATACCACTCTCTGCCAACTCTCATGAGTAGGTACTCTGGAAGATCTTTCGAGGTATATACCTCGACACGGGAAAGACCATATTAGGGAAGATTTTTGATCTCTGTACAGTCACAGTCTACAATTCCTTGCGCTAGGTCGCAAGTGTATCACCGAGTTCAAAGGTCTCAGCCTGGACTCACATGCACTAAGTCAAGCCGTCATTCACTTCAACCAAGTATCCAGATCACGGCAGAGAGTATAGACCTCTTACACCGTGGCCTGATTGAACAAAAGGACCTTTACCTTCCATACAGTCACCTTCAACAACTCCTCGCGCTAGGACACAAGCGCATAACCGAGTCCGGAGGTCACAGCCTGGACTCAGCCACGATTCCCAAACTCACCAAGACCGTGATAGAGGACCTGACCCTACCCTGGTTCTTCCTCCCTCTCCCAATTCAGCAACATCAAATTCATCGAAACATCGCTCTCATTGCCCAATTCTTCGACATATCTCATCTTATTACTGCTTTTTATGATCTAAGCCATCTGGTTACTCTTTATCTACAAGATGTCCAGAACAATCACCGTCATATGGCAGACATTCGGACCACCACCGCTGAGGTTTAATTTCCCTTTCAGCTCCGGAAAAGAGCCCCTTGCTGAGTGATGATGAGTTCCAGCGTCTGCGGCCACATATTCAAGAGACGCTGTATCTGCACTACATTGAGGAACAGTACATTGCTCAATTTTATGAGCTCTGGAAGACGAAATATTCACATGGCTCCCTCCGAGTACCAGCCCTGCTCACAGAATGCGATGCATGTTCCGAGCTCAATACGGGGCTGCTTTCACGGTGTGGATCAAACTTCATCCCACTGGCCGGTGCTTCTCCCACAAGATTGGGAATCAACTCCACCATGTCCTCAACCTTTCATTGTTCGGAGAAAGCTGCGAAAAAATTTGAGAGCAATGAAACACATCTAACAAGCCAATATGGACCCAATGCTGAACAGCCCCCAAGGAAGGAAATTCTTCTCGATGCCCTCACTGATCTGCCGCTGGAGGGTCAGTTGGGGGCGTTGTTAGGGCCGTTGCCGATACTGCGGCAGCCGACAACCCGAGAAGGTATGGAGTCGACCCGTTTCAGCGACCACCCCTCCTTCGTCTGGCTATAGAGTAGCAAGTACCGGTTGCGCACTGGATTGGGGCCTTGTGGAAGTGGGGAAAGAAACGCAGCGGCCACTTATATTCATGATGAGGTCAAATCAGTCCTGTGCGGACACTGCGCCCAGGAACTCAAGGAGATTTCCAAAGTGTGTTCAGACCATGTCACACAGTGAGTATTTGCTCTTAAGTGCGTGGACAAACTGCGACTGGGAAATCAGGGATCTTGTTCCAGTCTTCGTAAGTTTTCTCTTCATATTGATATTAAGACTGCAAATTGTTATAGGAAGTGGGAATTCAGCTGGCATTTCTTTATCTGCCGACTCGATGACACCTCGTCGTCGACGTGTCGCTGCCCTGCCACCACGTTAGGAGACGTTCCGCTTCCGGCTGGCCGAGATTATTCTTTGGTCGATGAAGTGCTTGGTGCCGCCGACCAGAGATGTTGTGATCGCATCTATTGTTGACTCCAGTGGCCTGTTGTGCGCTGATAGCAACTCTGATCTCCACCATTGCCGCAACAAGCCCGTGCTCGTCTATACAACTCTACAATTAACAATGCACAAACGCTGTTCCAACCACTGCAAGACCATCACAATATGCCTGTGCCGAATTTCCCAGGTAATGGCGAACCTGCCCGACGCCTGGTCAGCGTCGGGTAAGCCCAGTCAGAGTGACCGGTGACAAGGCCTACGCCCCGAGGACCGCGGCTGGTACGCTTCAAGCCGGATGTATCGCATCATAGCAGCGCAACTTATTGTAAAGCTGTGGGCTGAGGAAGGTGTGCTGTCATGGGAGTGTTGCACGCTTGACAACTGGGTGAGCGTGGACATCCTCCGGCACGGTGTGTCAGTGAAAGCCGCAGAATGACCTCCGGAAAAGAATTTCAGCCGCCATAGCGCTTTTAAAGAGCAAGAAGAAACAAGGTGGCTTTTAGGTCCATCAAAACATGAGATGAGCTGAAAGAGGAAAGCTGCCAGGAAGAGGAAGATCTCGTTTTGGAGGAGCGTCTCAAGAAGTGAGGTACGAAGCAACCGATCTAAAAGATGCATGTGATCATTTTTATAAGCCGTCACGGTGAATAGCGCATATCTAAAGAAGAGGTATGACGTGACAAGCCTGTCTACGCTGCTTGTTCAATGTGCTTTCATACCGAAGGTACAAAAGGTCCGCAAGTTTGTTGTCAGGTGCTTTGCATGGTGGCTGAGGCCGCCATATTGGCAACAACCTGATATTGAAAATCGGCGCGATTTCTGTGTTGAAATTCTCATAACATTTCGAATGCTTCTCCTAGAGGAGCTAATCAAGCAGAGAGGTACGAAGCAAGCAACCTTGGGTGTGCTTGACAGGTTTCTTAGAAGACTTCCAATAGAGAAGATTGTTCAAGACCACACTTTCTTCCCGACGGTCCCACCGCTGGCGGCCTTCTCTGGTGGCCAATCCTGAAGCGATACAACCACTCCAAAGACCTAAGCACATGTGCTAGGAAACAAACATCACTGCAAGATTGGATTGCAGTTGGCGCCCGCAGCCTTGGGGAGAAGGGACAAGCTCACCCACGATGGCTTTCGGAGAATGCAAAACGTGTCCTTATCCCGATCAAAGATACGACACTTGTTCACCACGTTTACTTTCACCTGACATCATTTAAGATGGGTAAGGTCCTTGAGACTTGAGATTCAATTTGATCAGGATGAGAGTGCCACGTATACTGAGGTCAATCGAGATTGATATAGTGAGCTGAACACGGCTTGCGGGGAGACTCACAATACATCAGACTTTGATGTAGTAGACATACTGTTCTGAAACAGTACAACGGAGCTTCAGCACTTCATCGCTACTGTTCAACTTTGGTCAAGAGTGATGAACCAAGCACTTCAGAGGTCGAGAGAGACTTGCAGAAAGATGTTCGAGAGTTACTCGACTTCTCTCAAACTTCTCCCATATGCACAGCAGGGTTAGAGAAAGGGATTCTTGTCCAACAAGAGCGGCGGCCTGCGTTATCGGTTCCGAAGGCAGATAGGGCATTCGGCGGGTCAAGTTTCGCGTTCCAGGCCTAAAAAAACAAGTGAAGATTGTAGTGGAAAGAAAAGAGAGCAGCGAATGAATGAAGGGGAGTCCGGAGACAAGCGGCGCGGCAATGCCTGAAGGACGCCCATGTCGTCTGACCCTTCTCCCTAGGAGCCGTTGCGCACTTTTGCAATGACCGGAAAAGTTTGACTTCCCTGATGAACAGTGACACTATGTTACTCACAGCAAGCGAGCAAATCGAACAAGATGAAATCTACCAAGCACTTAGCACATAGCCATCATGGCACCGTACAAAGCGCAAACTTACATGTACAAGGTCGCCCTACACAAGAAGGGGGTTGCTATTAAGAAGGATCCACGCGATATTCAGCTACAGACGATTGATGACTTCCAAGGAAGTGTGGCCGCAGTTGTCTTGTTGGACCTTGTTGTCACAGACTGCGCCGGCTTTGTTAAACAACCAAACCGACGAAATGTTGCTCTGACCCGCGCTCAGGACGGACTTATAGTGATAACAGATGTTTGTGTGAATGAGGTGAAGTGGTTATGATCACATTGATGGCTCACAAAGGTCATATCTCTTTACAAGCATCGTAAGCTTGTCAAAGACTACACTTCATGTGAATGTGCATACCTACCCGACCCAAATGGACGGAACGTCGCCATTACAGAAGTAAACGAACAAGACCCAGACCTTCAAGATACCGTACCGGATACTGCCATCGACGAGCCGAAGGCCGCGGTCACTTCTGACGGACCGATGAACTTAACCACATCCTTGAAAGATGTCACTCAGGCATAAGACCTTCTCAATGTCCATCAACATATACACAAATGCTGGTCAATCAGTCACTCGTTGTTGACAAATACAACGTTAAGCCAGCAACTTATATGTGTCAAGAAGCATATTTGCTGGTTAATAAGCTTATCTGGAGACCGGCAGGTGCTTTGCGCTCCTATCTTCATATTCAACGGAATTGATACCGTCGATACCTACCATCCAGGCGCTTATGTTGGAGGCCTGGAAACCCTGAACCGCGGCCAGCATAATTATATATATGTTGGGTCAGCGACTGGCCCGGATGAGAGGTTGAACTTTCGAGTACATGATCAGCATGAGAGTCCACACATAGGAAAAAGAGGTATTAAACTCAAATCGGGAGACTCAAATTTTCATACCAAGTATCCCGGCTAATCCACGGTTTAGCCCAGGTTCATATCATGACATCATGGTCGACGATGATGTAAATCGCCAAATGCACTACTGTATCCTTCTGGAATCTGTATTCGTCCCTGGGGACGCAGCATGTGTTCAGGGAGTGCGGATCCATCAACCCAACCACCATGGATAGATTGACCGTGGCAACAGATACGCATTTATCCCATCGATGCCCGAAGGATACATTTTGCTGCAAATCTGGTTCCTCACGGGAGGTGGTCCTCTGGATTCCTGTTTTGTGGTAGAATCAGCGGCTCGCAATGCGGCTCGAAATTTTCATCACAATGGTTTCAGCTTTTGTTACTGTAGCTGGCAGTGCCTAAATGACAGGTATCAGGACTAGAACAGCTTTATGTGAACGGTCTCTACATAATCTCCTACGGGGATATTACAGATGAAATATTCGGTGAAGCAGCTCTCGGATCATCGACGCGAGCATGCACAGGAAGAAACCTCGAAGGGATCCCTCTCCCAAACAACTCATAGTCAAAACTATGATACGCGGTATCTTGCAGACAGAATTACTGCAGCGAGAGTTGCACAGCGCAGCTCACACAACAGAGCTTGTTGACACGCCTTAAAACATTGATGCGTTACTTGTTCAACGCAATCCAGGGACCAAGCAAAACACCAAATGCGGGGGAAAATGCCCAAACCATATGGATTGGGTGCAGAAGGGCATGCAAAGCTTTCAGCAATCCGGGAGGGTATGTCGGCCGAATCCTCATGATAGAACGAGCCATCCCGCTGGTCTCTCGTGTCCACAACGGATTCGTCCCCCAATTTCAGAGATATCATCTACAGCATCTGATCAGCGGGTCTCTGTCGACCATGAGAGAACTGATCAGTCTTCAGGTGTACAGCATGACTATAGCCACAGATCAGTACAGCAAACCAATGTCGCAAGACTGGATCAATAACCCCCTGGGCAATGAACTCGCCTCTTGTACACTTCCTCTCGATCCACGCCATCAACCAGCGCGACCAGACATGGTTAACACCACAGGAATTCACACCTATCCTCCCTGACTTGATATATGTTGGCCACATCCTCATGATCAAACACGCCATGCATGATGGGTTTGTCCCCCAATTTCAAAAGTATCATCAACAGCACCTAATCAGTGGATCTTTGTCAACAATGAGAGAACTGATCAGTCTCCAGGTGTACGGCATGACTATAGCCACAGACCAGTACAGCAAGCCAATGTGTCACTGGTTGCAAGACTGGACCAAACTCTACTATTGGCAGCACATCATCTTGATGGAGAAGCTGCAGTCAATGTCCACAACTGTTATCAAACAGGCTCAGGGCGAACTTGTTGATCATCTCGTCGCGCAACCCATCTCATATATTCAGACCAGGGACCCCTCCAGGTTTGTGGACAACTGTATTTCACAACTAAGCTGGAGGCGAGATAACTCAGGCTTCCAGATTGACATTGAACTACATTTGGTTTCTGGAACAGATGTTCCAGACACAAATTGGGCGGTCAAATCGAACCTGAGTGAACACAAGAGAGAATGTCCACCTCCGCCCTTAGACAATCAAAAGCGAAGTCAAGCAGGTTCCCCCTAAGCCCACTGTGCCAATGACACAGCTTGGGGCCACGCGTCGTCGCCGCGATGTCCAGCTTACGGTCGGACGGAGCATCGAAGGGAACCAGCCGGTACGAGGGGAAACGTGGCAGCCCAGCCAACTGAAGCTGATTAGCCATGAGATTAGAGAAAAAGGAGAGGGCAGCAGGAGGAGGCAAGAGCAACGTTTGGTGGCCTTGGAAGGAGCGACACCGCTCTGCTAAAACGCAACAACAGTGCCTGAGACGATCCAATGAAGAATCAAGAAGCAAGGAGAGGAGTGATTCCTAGTGACTTTGCTGTGAGCATTTTGACTGGCCATTTCTTTAGCATTGACGACTTCACTTTTCTGGCTCAATTTTCTCACACTCGAAAGGCTAGTGACGACAACAAGGGTGAGCATGAGGCTTATGTGGCTGTTTCATCGTGTTCAAATCTCGATCACAAGTCATCAGAGTAACCAGGAATACTCAATACAAACATCTCTTCTTCTATCAATGTTCTCTGCACTTCCCAGTCCACATCGGGCGAAGTACTTGAATCAAGGCCCTTGATCATATCCTGCTATGAATTCATCAGACATTGAGTCTCAATCTATTCTCTTGGCGTCTTTCTCTTAGATTTCAGTGCTGACACTCACTGGGTTCAACTGTCTCCCTAACCGCTTGGCCACTGGCTCTTCATAGGCTACTTGAGGGCTACAAACAAGAGTGGGCAAGGTTACCCTGCAGCAAACTTGAACACAGTATGATTGATACCTATGGCCTGGCTCCAGAGAGAAATTGAGGGTTCGAACAATTCGACCGTTGTCCACCTTTTGTTCTGTCTATCGGAGAATTCAAGGCTACGAGAGAGTCAGGTTGTGCGATAGACTGGGGACTTATTGAAGTGGATGAGAAGTGAGTAGGAGGCAATATCTTGAGTGCCCTCCACTTCAAGAGCTAGAAGAATATGTGAAAGCTCTCTGCATGCCCCAGAACATAACCAGAATGGCTAAGATGCACGACTGTTGAAGAGCGCACAAGTCAGTTCTGGAAAATCGCTCTCTCTTCAACTGCCTTGTATAGAGTAGGTCTCTTGTACATTGTCTGTGTCATAGAGATGGAACGGGACGAACTTCAGACCAAACAAGGAGTGGACTCTAAACCAATCAAATGAAAGATTGCAAGGAGTGAGATTCTTCACTCAAGTCTTCAAGGATCGTGTCGCAGAGTCGTATCGAGCCAAATGGGTTGGATTGGAACTAGTGGTCACTGCCTGAGTTGAAGGAGGATTAGAGGCATACAGCAATACACAAGAGTGAAGAAGATCTTCGAACATACTGTCTCATACACCAGAAGATTTGTCACAGATGTGGCGGGAAGAGATAGTGAATTAACAAAATATGCTGCAGTGATGAGTATTTGTATGACTAGGAGGGGTCATCACTGCGGAAATGTATCTCGGTTGAGCCGATAGACTATCCAGATGCGTATCACCATCCAGATGCCGGGTACGAGCACTTTTTCCAAACAAGAAGAGAAAGGGCAGAGTCGAGGAAGATGGCATCCTCAGTTGTCGAAAAGCGAGCGCTCAGCTTCTCGGACCTGCCGGGATAAAGGCAGAGTTGAGGAAGATGGCATCCTCAGTTGTCGAAAAGCGAGCGCTCAGCTTCTCGGACCTGCCGGGATAAAGGCAGAGTTGAGGAAGATGGCATCCTCAGTTGTCGAAAAGCGAGCGCTCAGCTTCTCGGACCTGCCGGGATAAAGGCAGAGTTGAGGAAGATGGCATCTTCAGTTGTCAAAAAGCGAATAGAACCGCACAGAGGAACGCCACCCATAAGAAGCGGTGCCGCAGTGAGGCAAAACCCAAGGCCAAAGATGGAGAGGAAGGGGCGCGGTATGAAGGATCTCTTTAAATAAATCGATCAAACTAGCATTGCCCGGGCGAAATTTTGGCGCTACAGGGGAACTTTGCTGTGATCACCTAAAGACGAACGCAAATAGGACCGAAAAGCCCCTTGGAAATGTCCTGGGGAATGGACTACTTGCTCCTTAAAAAGTGGTGTTCAACTCATGAGTACCTCCAGAAATGAGGTGACCGCAGCTCTGACAGAAGGCACACTCAAAGGTCAAGAAATCCAGGGACAACGATAACACCCTTAAGGGCACACGGCGGATACATTTGCTTTCAATACAGAACCAAACAAACCCCTCATTTTCAATCATGACGATTTCTTACACTGTTCTTATCAAAACGAATTTTGCCACTACAGTGGAAACTGCCGAGAGCAGTCTGTGCCCACAAATTGACCTTGAACATAAGCATATGGGTGCAACAAACCAAGACAGGTGTTTAGCTCAGCCATAGCTCAACCAGCTAACCGCACAGCATTTCTCGTGCCAGCTCCACATCGAATTACTACAAAGCACGATACCAGGTCTAACGATATGGAGAGGGAAGACGACCACAACACTTTCTAGCCATTAGATTCGCTCTAATCGACAAATACTTTCCCGAACAAGTCAAGGAAGACGCAGAAAAGAGCGAAGGAGTTAGAAGTTTCGGGTGATGATGAGATAAAAATGACTCTGAAGTCTAAAAAATCTGTCTGCTGAGCGGGCTGAAGCCCTAAAAAGGGGGCTGGTGCTCTGGGAGCAGGATGTTCAGCAAGTGGACAATGACATTCCTATCAACATATGATGGCTGCAAAAACATCTTTGAGCCGCTTTACAAGATGCGCGACACCATCAGTCACCCAGGGTTCGATCTGACACAGTTGCTCAAGTCAGCTCAACAGAAGTCTGTATGCTTGACTATGACAGCAGTCAATTGGCCAATTTACAAAGGCAGTGTGCCACATCTTGAAAGCTCATTTGTGACCTAATAACTGGTAGCACCAAAACAGATCCTTTGTCATCCTTGCAGAAGATTTGGGATGGAATCTGTACCTGGGCTGTCCATCAGGATGAGCTGTCTTGTCGTGAACACCTGACCTATCAAAAGCATGGCTTTGGCGATGCTGGTGTCTGTGTAGAGGCGGCGCCAGCATGCAGGCACTGGTTCACAGATCAAACGGCCCAAAAGTTATGAAGGCCCGAATGATCAGAAATATGAAGGTGACTCGAGCCTGTCTCTAATCAACCTTGTATACTTATTAGGGCTATATAAATATATGTCAGAAACCTCATGAAGCATGATGATCCCGGGAGAGTCTTGCAATTCTCGTCTGAGCCTATTGTTCTCGCCCATTCTTTGTGTCCAAATGCTCCGGTTTCGCGATGTTCACCTTGTCTCAGTCACACCTTACTACCAAAGTCGAGCGAGAAATCAGCTTACGATATCGCGACGTTCACCTTGTCTCAGTCATATGACCGAACCTCTTCCGCCAGACTCCGACATACTGGAAGAGTCGCACACCGTTATGCAAGGGTTCTACCACGTCAGCTTGACAGAGATATCGGAAGACTTCCGAAAACGCCTGGAAGAGGGATACAAAAAGGACACCTACAAGCCATGATTGCTGGGCCATACAAGCGGCCTTGCAAGGTGATCGAGGGACTTGAGAGCATCTGTTAGATTCGGACGAATCTGTCAATAGGCTCCACCAGGATGACCCAGCTTTCTTTGACCCACATGTGAATCAGATTAAGTTAGAGAAACTTGAGAGTGCAAGACTACGAAAGCGAATCCTATCCTACCAGATGATGATCCATCCTATATGTTTGTCTCTGCAAAACTTGAACACAGCATGACCTTGTTGCCGTTGCTCTTTGATCATCTCTTGGTGGTGGTCGGCTTCTGTGGTTGGCGAGGAGCCGAATCTTTTTGCTCAGAGAACGAAGACACCACTGTCTGGCGCTTGCACGCCGATGGGTCGCCAGTGCGTTGGACATCCGCGCAGCCGTGATTTCGGAGCTTTTGGGTCTTGGGACATTCCAGGCTGGGAAAAGAATGGAGTTATTTCCTCTAGAGGGCCCATCAATTGACCTCCGACCTCAACCCAGAAACGTCGAGCCACTTAAGGGGGCGGTAGCAGAGATGTCTAGCCCACCGGAAATTCAATCTCCAACAGCAATTATCACTTGCTTTGTGAGGGCTTTCAATTCTCACTCTCCCATATCCTTTCTGCCACGCACGACTGTCAAGACCGTTGACACGATGAACAATCGTGATCGACGCCGATTGCGAAGAGACCCGGAGTGGCAGATGTCACAGTTGAGGCCCGAAGAACATCTCGCTTCAGGAGCTTTTTCATTTCCCCATGTGCATCTTTATCATCATATGTTGACACATGCAATCAGCTTACACTAGATCCCTCCTTCTCCACGATCAAACACAATGGGAAATTGGTCTTGAAGGTGTGGCAGGTGGTTGAAATTTCATGGATGATAAATTAGGAGACTTTGCTACTCTGAAACCGATTGTTCATGTGGCCCTCATGGTGCTGTTGGAACATGGCCACCCCGTTGCAAGGCGAGAAATCAACCCTCGTTCGCTGAGAGAATTCGGGCGATACGTTGAATCAACACTGGCAGTGGGTTCATTGTCAGCGATCGCCGAGACGTGTAATCTCTTGACCTTGGCAAACCGCCTAAATGGTGGGGATGGTCCGTCGAGCGGGTTGGGCATGGACATATCAAGCACCCAAAGGAAGCGACCTAGACTCGACCCTGCCTGAATCTGAACAAAGAAGAGCTGAGAAACAAGAACTGCAGTAAGATCATGCCCTCATCAATCTCCTGCAGCAGGCTTCATCACATAGTCAATCCCTAACAAACTTTGGACCTTTCAGGGAACCGGCAGCAACCCATCCTCCCTTGAATCATCATGACCGCCACCAAAAACAAAGAGCTGCGGAGACACGAACATTGCAGACCAACCGTGCCAACACTGCTCATCGAACACCATTGATACATCCTATCTCTTTTGGCAATTCCCTTGGTATTGAATTACACCCATTTATCTCCGTCTTAATCACATATTCTCACTGACAAATGCGTGTCAACTTTGGCAAGAAATCGAGGCTGCACGGTTAAATGGCCGTTCCTGCCTTCATTCATTGCTTCGGCCTCTCGGCCTTTCGCCTACTCAACCTCAGTGTCTTCATGATCGTTGTCTTGCACTACCTATGCTCACATCAATGCTTTGTAGACGAGCCTAGGTAGAAGGAAATACGCAAGTGGCAAGACGCAACCGTCGATGGCCTCCCGAGACATCCTGGGTATACGCGAACGCATGAAAGCTGAACTAAGGAAAGGGAGCCATGAACAAGAGACGGAGATGGTTCATAACGGCGTTTTTACGAAGAAATCAACTTGACGTGTGCTTGTAATCCAAAATTCAAGGATAAAAGAGTGCGCTGGTCCATGCGGCTGCAGAAAGACTTGGATAACCTGACGCCGACCAAAAAAGACTTCCATAGTTATCGTATATACATAGTAGCTAGTATTTACCTCACTATCCTCACTGCCCTCGCCGCCCTCGCTGCCCTTGCTATTCCTAGTGCCCTTGTCGCTGCCCTTGTCGCTGCCCTTGTCGCTGCCCTTGTCGCCATTGTCTTGCTCATCACAAGGGGTATCGGAAGCCTGGTGAGGGCAGGACATTAAGGTCTTGGGTGAACAGTGATGATGTGGGCAACACTGACAACAGTGGGTGACAGTAAGGGGCCGCCTGGGAGTTTGTCCACCGGAGTCTTGGTGGCGTCGACTGACCAAGTCCTTTATGCAGTCGCATGGACCAGCGTAGTCTTATTACCCTTCAATCAATATTGTAATCCACTACAAACTACCGCAGGGAGTCTCTGGAGCCTGTGCGAGAAAGACTTTGAGAGTTCTTCCGTTTCTGGCCACTCCCTCTGCCAGAACGACTGGGGGGCGGTAACATTCCATGGTTTGGGTTCTCCAGTCTCCGTTCGAGTTCCTTCATGTCTCGAGATATCCACTCGAAATTCCTCTCCTTCATCCAGACAATGGCGCCGAAGACGCTAGCCTTTGTCTGCGGATCATCCACCAACCAGCTTTTCACACGACGTCCGTGGTATTTAATACCTTCGTCGTCGTGCCGGGAAGCCCAGTAGCACGAGAGTGTTACGGTCTCGGTGGTGAACTCCACGGAAAGAATGTGCGTTTGGTTGAAGAATTCTTCTTCCTTTCCGACGGCTCGCTTCAGCGAGAGCAGGTTGTTCAGCATGACAGCTCCATTGTGTAGATTTTGCAAACTGACGATACGGAGGCTGCCGGTTTCCCCTATGAGTTCAATAGTCAGGTATGGCCAGCAAAGCTGGGAGCGTGAAGGGACAGGGCGGATGGTACAGCCAAGGTGCTGTGTGGCCTTGGGAAAAGGGAACGCGAAACTTGACCAGCCGAATGCCCTATCTGCCTTCGGAACGGATAACGCAGGCCGCCGCTCTTGTTGCACAAGGACCCCTTCATCCCACGGTTGATCGTAAACAAAGTAATCATCGTTGCTGCTACACGGTCCGCGCAGGACCGGGAGAATTTCGTTGAGGAGCTCGGCGACCACATCAATCTCTGCGGCGCCAAGCTCTCGCACCTGCCGAAGTAGGGTGACGGTCGACTCGGCCAAATCAGGACTCTTGCCGTCGGTGGCCAAAGCCTTCTCGAGCTCATAAAAATTATCTGGACGCAGATCTGAGCTGGCGAACAGTATGCTCCGATCGCGTAGCGCCAGTATAAAATCTGAGTTATATGGAGTGACGTTAGATCCCTTCGTGCTGGTCTGCTCAGACGGTGTCACAGTAGACTCCATATCTTTCCCCTCTAGTTTCCTAAGCGCTTCTCTCGTAAGCCTCCCGGCAGAACCGCACTCTGGATTCAAGCGTCTCCGCTTTGGACTTCTGCTCTCGTGAGGGGTATCGTCCCCGTTGGTCTCAAGGGCGTTATCGTTCCTAGAGCTAGGTCTCCGATCCAAGGCGAAGTCTGTTCCCTTCTCTAACTGCGCCGTATCTAATGGCTCCACCTCGGTATTGCTCAACCAGTCCTGGATTGCCGAGTGTTCCTCCGAACACACTGTGGCTCGGCGTTGTTTGGCAGGGCTTGCCGCGAAAAAAGAGCGTCCTTTGCTGGTGGAAGGGGGAGTTGAGGCCGTAGCAAGTATCTGAGCAGGAGACATTGCGAGGGACTCTGGCGGTGTCATATACCGATTGCTCAGGGGTATAGAAATAGAATCTCCTCGTATGGTTTTGGGGTCTAGCTTCAAGCACATGGAAAGCAGCGATCTAGCTCTCGGTACGCGCTGGAAACTGGGCGTTTTGTCCAATCAGTCGGCACTCAGCTCAGAGGTTCGCGACTTGGACCCTGTGCGAACGAACAAGAAGTGCCTTAGCGGAGTCATATGGTTTCAAGTAACTGTTGCTTCTTGAATAGTTGGAAGGAACTATTAAGTTACCATTCTTCAACCGTTTGGATTTCAAATGACCCTGCTCGCTCCGTCATTATGTACTGATCTGTTCCAAGGAAGCAACAGTCGTTCACTTACGAGAGGTACAAAGTACTTCTATTAGTCATTCGTCGTTGCAATCTGGAACCCACCTGCAATTAGGTAAGCGACCAAGCACCACCTCTACCTATACACGCGCGCGTGCTGAAACCAATTTCAGGCAGCGGCAGCGGCACCGTAACATGACGTTGAGCCAACAGCACCGACTTTAGCCCACCGCTTTCAGCGCTCCCGGGTCAAAACACCTAAACACCTAAGCACCCGCCCTTTCCCACCCCCAGAACCACCTGCCCCCCAACGCCCCAACCGCCCACAATCACGATGCCCCGTCTCGACGAAAGCGGCGAAGCCCTCCTGCACGCCGGCCAGAACGCCGGCAAACGCGTGCAGCGAGCGTGGGACGGCTTTCTGGACTTTGCGCTGCGCGACAACGTGCTCGAGGTCGCTGTGGGATTGATGTACCGCATCCCCTCCCCCCCTTTTTTCCTCGGGATCCGTTATCAATACATACATACACACACTGTACTAAAACTCCATCAGCATCGCCTCCGCCTTCACGGCCGTCGTCTCCTCTTTCGTCTCGGACATCCTTCTCCCTCCAATCTCCCTGATCCCGTTCATCAACAAGAATCTCGATGAGAAATTCGCGGTGTTGAGACGTGGGCCGCATTATGCGAGGGGGACAGGGTATAATACGCTGAAGCAGGCGACGGACGATGGGGCTGTCGTGATGGCGTACGGGTGCGTTGCCCTTTTGGTTTTGCCAGCCGCTGCTGTTGCGTTCTTCCGTGAAGGGAGAAGCCAGGGGGTGGGGGCGCCATAAGGAGAGTGGGCGGGCTGATGCTATGGCGGTAGATCCTTCGTCGACAAGGTGGTGCGGTCCTTCTTCGTTGGTCTTACGCTATACGTTGTCGCGCAGATGTACGGCTGGGTGTCGCATGATTCCATCATCAAGAGGACCGTCAAGTGCAAGTATTGCAGGAAGTCGATAAGCGAGAAGGTGAGTACCCTATATGAGGCTCTGGTCGAGGAAGTGGTGCTGACCAGCGGTGTAGGCGCAGCGCTGTGTGAACTGTACGAGTTGGCAGGATGGGAGGGATGGCTGATTGTAGGGGGATAAGGGATAGCAGGAAGAGGATACAGAGGAGGTTGGATAAGGGGCTCATAGCGGCACTTGCACCAGGATTGGATCGTGGATACTGGATAAATGTCTGCAATCTAAAGGCATGGACCTGTTGTTCTCTAGTTGGTAAGGCATACTGGGGGAAGATCTATTTTACTTCTTGATACGCTAGTCTCGAGGCTTGGCTCATTTTCTGCTCCTGGGACGGGGTGAGATGTTCGTAGTCACGTACTTGACGCGGTGTTTTGTTCCAGCTGCAGTCAGCTTTCTTCCTACATCTTCGTCATAGGATGGGATTCATGATGTAAGATAGTGGTGTATGCAATACCTTACCAGCGACGAAGATTTATCACTCAATGACAACCTCTTCTGGTCACAGCTTTGCTCACGCTCTGAGTCCTCAAGATCTATCCCATCACTACCTCAGTCCCCTCCCCAATCCCCCCTCGCAGCAGCCTCAAGATCGTCCACATTAAGCACGTCAACGCCTTCTCTGACCAACACATCCCAAACATGATTCTGCCACCCAATCGGCCAGTTCGGCAGGTCCCAGTACCGCACCTTCAGCCCTCTTCGGTGCGCACCTCGGATCTGGCCTCGGATCAGGTTTTTCTGTCGTGGAGAAAGTTGGTTCCGCCACATGCGGCCGATGGTCTCGCCGAATGACGCCGAGGCGTAATAGGAGTTGTTCGCGGTGTAGATGGGTGGGGGTATTTGATCGGGACCGCTTGGGTTGCTCTGGTTTGTGGTACGCCTGTGTAAATTAGCGTCAATGGCGTCCGCGATCATTTTAGTAGTGCCTCGCGGTTTCTGTGCGTTTCTCTTGCGAGACGGGTATATGTATGGATCTTTCACGGTGGATGGTTGACCGTTAGTCGGGATCTTGTCGTCCTCTACGCCACCTTGGTCCACTTCTCGGGCGGTTCCTTCATCCTCCCCCTCTGTTCCACCAGCCTCCCACATCTCTTGGAGCGGCGCGTCGAAGAAGACGTCGCGGTATGTGGTGTTTGAAAGGAGAAGATCGAAGGGACACCCGCCCGTACAGACCGCCGTGACCGGGCCAGGTACGAGACCGGTACTGTCGAAGTAGGTCAGGTAGTTTCGGGAACGAAGCGGTTCAAGCTGGGTAAGCACGTGTGGCCAGAGAGCGGCGCCGGAGGTTTTGAAGTCGATTAAGAGTGTCAGGGACTGGGAAGGATCGACGTCGAAGACGCCGTTCAAGGGAAGGCTGTGGTTGGGATGGAAGGCGGTTGTTGGATTTTGCTTGTCCAGGATCGTGACGAGGGGATCGACGTATAAGCTCTGCAGGGTGCGATTGCGCGTCAACGAAGACGTCGAGTGCCCGACGTATAGATCTTGGTCGGAGTTGTGGACCAGCCAGACGTCGGCTTCGACACTGATACAGCCCGCACTGACGGCAGAATAGAGTGGCACAGCGCGCCAGTAGTCGTTGTGAGAGTGACATGGTAAGGGGTTGATGTCCCGGGTAAAGTCCGTCGGCCATGATGACAGATCGTCACCTGTCTGGCTTATCTGGGCCCAAGAGCGGATTATCGGATGGATCGTGCCAAAGGGAGTAATCCCGAAAACGCTGGCACATATAGCAACCAGCTGGAATAACCCACTGGACAAGTATTAGAGCTGAGATTGATGATATTAGACACAGGCTTTAATACAGAGTAATCAACAACCCAGCTCCGATCTTAACGCAGTGCCTAAACCACTTCTGACTCCTACTGCTGTCTTGTCTGCAGCGTACACAAGATTTTCTCGAGTCTGCGCCACCACGACGAAAGCCTTGTGTGAGCCGTGTCTGCATACGGCGCAAAACAGACCGAAATCGCATGTGGGCGGAACCGCCTTGGGAAGTTGCATCTCCATTACTATCGTTGATCATGAGCTCTGTGAGAGGGCTCTCGCCATCAGGATCGTCGGGATCATGTCTATTAGTAGAACTGCTATAGAGTGGCAGTAGATGTTCGCCTGAGCCATCTTCTAGGGTCTGGCTGCGGGCCATGGGAAAGCTTGGAAGGGACTCCCTCATGTCCTAATCATTCACAAGCTATAGGTATAATGCTAATAAAAGTAAGAAAGTTGGGAAAAAACGAAATACTCATGAAAGTTCCCGAGTTGATTAGGGTACTGACACATCAAGGTGGCAGCGAGGAAAAAGGTATTCGCAACACCAAATAACCTCTCAAGTGACAGTCTCAACTATCGTATCAATGGCTGTAATAGAAATGAAAGAGATAGTCCAATGCTTCTACAAGTGAAGTAAGAACGATGATAACGTTTATGTTGATTTGAGGTGTACCTAAGGTACCTTCGTAACTGTTGCTTCCATCTTTGGTGGTCGTTTACTAATTCAGCCCTAGCGTCAAGCTTAGTAAGCAACCTTACACATCGTCGCTAGCGGAAGGAGAAGCGTAGACACAAAATCTGAGTTGAAGCAATGCCTCACAAGCACAGGCGGGACAAATCCACTGATGCGAAAACGTGAGAGCAGCTCCACAATCGGCTTGTCTGACGCTCACGCTGACCTTACAGCTACGAGTTACCTCCTACCACCCTTGCCAAGCCACTTCCGGTCACTAAGCCCTCCAAATCTACACCGTCAGATCAACCAGCCAAGAAGAAGGCCGCATTCAAGCGTAAGAAACAACAAGATGGAGGCGATGACACGCCTCGAGCGTTCGCACGTCTCATGGCGTATCAGACGACCGGTTGGAAAACACCTAGCGGGTTAGATGACGGGAACCCTAAGAAGCAGAGCAAGAAGCGCAAGAGGGAGCCGGACACGGCCGAGCCGACCAAAGGCAATAAACAATCGCAAGATTTGATACCTACGATCAAGGCCGGGGAAAGGATGTCTGAATTTGCGGCGAGGGTCAACGCGGCACTGCCGGTGGCAGGCCTGGTGCGGAACACGAGGAAAGATCCACTGGGGCTGAAAGGAAGTCAGACGAAGATGGAGAGGCGCATGCAGCGAATGCAGAAGGAATGGAGAGAGGTGGACGCGAAGAGGAAGGAGAAGCTGGAGGAGGCGATGGAGGAAGCCGAAGAGGAAAACGACGAGGCGGGTTTAGAGCAGAACGTCAGTCAAGGGGCTGGAGGGAAGAAGTCCAAGAAAGGGAAGAGGCGGAAGGTGATTGGCGAAGAAGGCGCTGACGACGATGACCCGTGGGCGGTCGTCAAAGCCGCGAGAAATGAGAAAGCTAATGGGCTGGTCGGGCTGCATGACGTGGTTCAGGCACCACCTCAGTTCAGCAAGACTCCGAGGGCAAAGTTCCGAGTGCAGGATGGCGCCATGGTTGACGTGCAGGATGTGCCAAACACGGCAGGCAGCCTCAGGCGAAGAGAGGAGCTAGGGCAGGCGAGAAGAAGTGTCGTAGAGGGCTACAGGAAGATGATGCAAGGGAAGAGGAAAGAGAGTTCCCTTTCTTAAGAACTATCAAGAAGCTTAGAGTTTACGACTCACTACTGCGGGCTCCTCTCTGAACTGAGCATGCCGAGATATCGCGAATGCTTAATCATATCGGAGCAAACCATGGCCACTACTGCCCGCTTGATGGATATGGTTCTGCAGGAGTGGATCTTTTGCGCCGCAGTGCGACCTTTGTTGAAGATAAATTGTAGCACATTATTCCAACCCTTTTGACGCCAACCCTACCTGGTAATCTGTTAATATTCTTGAGCTCTTGGTAGCAGCGATCTTATGAACGTAATTTCTCCAAAAGGATCGACGAAACATCTACCTATCTTCTTTATGTATGCCATCTTCACCCCTTGAACCACCCTTCTACCTAAGTACCTTAACATACTGTAGGATGAGTTTACAGTAAGTTGAGGAGGGATATGATAACAAGCTGACAGGAGCCTTACTAAATCAGGCCTAGTCTCCGGGGCCCCGCCATAACACAGAGCGGCGGCGGAACTCGTTTAACCCCACCAGGAAAATATTGATGTTCAACTGCTTCGACCAACACAACACGCATAGCTTCATGTTCGAACCTCGAAGCCCCATCTTTCATGATTATACCTTTTCCAGACTTGTTGATAGGGATGGGTGGAGGAAGTGGACAGGATGGTTAAGAGTCTCGATGAGCTCATAGGTTATTTGTTGGACGAGATCGCCTTGTCCGGTGAACAAGGTACGTCGCTGTGAGTGTTTGGATAGCAGGTGCAGGAGTACATTCGGCAGAACTTCTTCATGATACTATCAGCATCGTTCTTGCAAAGAAATCAGTATAGCGGCCTCTTGCATGAGATGCTATCTAACTAAGGCTTTACTGAACCGAGATGTGAACTCCGCAGGTTCGAGCCCCGTACTTTGTCTTCTGCTTTTTCAACGATTTTTCTCATTCCGATATTTGGTTGCTTTACATAAGACATTTGCTCGCAGCCTGACATCAGATGCAGGAGCTACCATAGCCGAAATCTTCAGTTATATTGAGGCATTCTATAACGATGACGCCAATGCTGCTACGGAAGCCCCTACAATCGATGCGCACGACCGCTCTGTACACCGACACACTGTTGATCGTGCCTTTCAGGAAAAGGTGTGGAAGTGGCTGGCAGGCCATCCTGATGTCTACGTTGACAGGAATCAAAAAGGCAACGAACTCACATTTTCAGAAGCCGAAGCATTATCATCGCCTATCAGTATTGAGAATGAGGCGCATTATGGTTTGTCTGACAGCCAGCAGAAGCGGTCTAGTGGCTATGTGGATCGCGCGCCATCAGTGCAGGCTGAGAAGACTCTTACTCCTGCCGTGGAAGGGAAGGATACATCAACAGGAACCCTACCAGTTGGCGATCAAAGGGATTCCGCCACTGCGCCAGCACGGGCAATTGTCGATGACCTAGTTTCTGCCACATCGCAATCCCAGGATTCGAAGACGCTTCGAGTTCATGTCAGTGAAGAGCGAATGTGGCACGCTGTAGCAGGCCACGCTCCAGATTTCAGCAGGATGCAGCGGCTGGACTTCATGTTACTTTCCATCGTTGCTGCACACCGTGAGAATGGCATCCTACAGCCCGATTTGACACGAATCAGTGGCCAGGACAAACGTTCAACTCCGGTGAGAACACAACGGCTCCATGATAAAGGTTACATCGAAAAGAAGAAAGTGCAAACCAAAGGCCAAGCGACGAGTTTGTGCACTCTTCGCAAGTTTGTAGCATCGACGTCGAAGACAGCCTCAGATCCGACCGGGGTCACCGATGAGGTCATACGGAGAGACACTTCTGTTACGAAGGCAGGCGCGCAAGAAGAGCTGATAGATGTCAGGGCTATGTTACGACGTATGTTTGATATTCTGAACGAGATGAACATCGTCACACATCTTGATCTGAAACGCAAATTGGTAGCCTTTCCCCAGTCGCATATATCTCGGCGGTAATGCTAACGCATGTACTACAGGGTTTCTTGGGACGACGATGGCCTATGCGCATTTTGTCCAGAACGATTCGAAAATTGGAGGTTATGGGTTGTGTTAGGAGGGTCAAAGCGAGATCACAGTACGGAAGGCATGATAGATACTTTCACCGATGCGTTAAGTTGATCCGCGAGCCGGAGAATGATGAGTGGCAGCTTTTCTGGGACCCTATGCGCGGCTTACCTGCCCACATGAGAGCGAACGGTGATGTGGACGGTGCTATTGCCGACCTCGAAAGGGACGAAGAGGACGAAGAGGAGGAAGAGGCGATGGACGACAACACTAACCGGGGAACTCAAGAACCTGAGGGCGACAGCCTAACTGCAGGGTTGCAAGAGATAGGTAGACCAGTGCCACAATGGACGCCGGACCAAAGTCTCAATAACTTTCTGTTGGATCTTGTCTCCATGTCTGGCACGAGAGGGTTAAGCACTATGGTCTGACTCCAACGTCCTTTTTATTTTCATCTGTCACTAAATCTGCTATACGACAGGATATCAAGGCGTTCGGTGTTGGCAACTTCTATCGGAGGCCAGTAGAGCACCAGCTATCCCGCTTGGTAGACGCTTGGCAGCTCTCGCAACCTCTTGAGCTTCGTCACCTGGCAATCGTACGCGATACCGCCATAAGCAAGACAATTGCTCACTACGTTCATTACTCTTATGAGAGCTTCGAGAAGCTAGTCAATAGCGGCCAATCCTCATGGGATGCTGTCGAAATCGTGCGTAAGGACTCCAAAGCCAAGAAAGTAAAGATAGAGATTGCACCAATCGGCATTGAACCTGAACTCGACGAGTTTGGCTTCGCTGGTGTGCAAACAAGCTGCTTTCTGGGTGGAGCAGGCAATGCGACAATCGTGGAAAGTGTTCTGGCTGCGAAGCTAGAACCCTTCTATATTGGCAGGCTTGATCCCGTAGCCGTCAAATTGGAGGATGGAACCTACGGTGTGCACTGGCTCTCTTCTTACAGCGCATGGCTGATACAAAACAGGCATCAAGTTCCGCTCTGATCTTGGCTACAACTCTATGGACATTCCAATGCCATTGTCGTCGCCCCGCAGGCCGCGAAAGAAAGGAGAACAGACCCCGGACAAGCCTTTCAGAACGATGGGCAGACCCAGAAAATATCCCAAAGGCGAAGAACCTTACTACAGTGCAAATTCGCAGAAGATGAAGAAATGGAAGATATCCTTAGCCAGGGCACGTCGATACGAGACTATGAAGAAGGTCAGAGCATCAGGGCTCCAGCTTGGTGTTGAGAAAGTTGCAACGCGGGATACGCCCAGTATAAACGGCGCGTTGCTGATGACTGATGTAAATCAAGAGATGCAGTCCGCTCGAGAGCCTGACGTTATAAAAAGCCAGCGACCTTCGAAACGATCTGCAACCGATGCAGAGCTGAATGAAGAGACTCCGGAGGAAAACTACTTTGCTACTACCGAAGTTACCATGTCAGCGACCCCACATAATGAACGTATCGGAGCAGCCGAAAAGCACCAAGAAGATGCTCCAAGATCAGGAGAGGAAATTCTTGACGCGGATACGATCAGAGTTCGTACACCTGGTGACAGCTTTGCCGTATCTAGTCTTCCAACGGTTGCCCCACACGCTAAGGACCTTCAGGCAAGGCCTAGGAGACCACCGCGAAAGAAAACCAAGAAGGCAGTCGAAGTTGTGGCACGAAACTCCCAACCCCAGACCAACCTGGCTGTGCTTGCCTCAGCCGAAATTGGTCTCACTTATGACCAACAAGCTCAGCTACTTGGGGTCCGAACGACGACAGGCGTATATATTGGGCAGAGGGTATCGCGCAAAGGTGGACGGGGTCGTCCGCCTAAAAGTCGGCTTCTGATCGCGCGATCTTCACGTCTCAAGGAGTTTACATGGTTTGTTGAAGATCATCCTACAAACACTGCCACCTCAATGGAGCTGGTCTCGGACCCGGTTCCGTCAGTCCAGTCATCCAGTCCGAATCACTCAGCCCACATACCTTCAGTCACCCACACCCACACAACATCAGCTCCAGTGCTCAATACCTCCGATGATTCATCTACGACAAACACAGCAACAGCTCCGGTGGGAACACCCGAAGTTGTCTCTACATACATTTCAAAGGTGGGAAAGAAGAGGAAGCGGAAACCATCAATACCAGGGTCCGCAATGTTGACATCAAGCATCAACGACCCAGTATCACATATAGCTGCCCAATCTGAATCGAATTTCCAGCCTGCGCGGAAAAGGCGTGGAGTAACGAAAGTTTCTAAGGACTCGTCGCTCGTCAGTGGTCCAGTGCAGGAGTTATCCTCGCAGGACACCTCTGTTCATATTGATGCACTGTCCGATGCACCATCCCAGGATGCTGATAACGATGCCATACAACTCCTGAATGACGTTATGAATGTTGTCCAGCTCAAGCCATCATCAATCAACGCTGATGCTTTCATGCGAGCCGACCTGCCGGTCTTGTGGGATGGTATTGTCAGGACGACAACCTCATCAATGATAAAACACCAGGACCAAATTCTGTCTGAGGTCAATCTGGAGACGATCCAATCGGTGCGCACACTTCCGGAGACACCAGCTCAGATTTTGTGGCCAGAAGACTCATCTAAAGACCTTGCGCAACCTAAAGCCCTTGACAAAGTTACTCAACATGACCAAATCGAAGACGGTTCCGGAGGTGATAATTCCCTAGACACGAGCTTCGCTGCAGTGGGCCAAGTAAGAGATGCGTCAGCTTCTGAAGGGGACAACACTATCGAGACCCAATCGTTCAGCGCAGCTCATTCAGTTCCAATAAAGCCAACCGACCTCCAGTCACCGAGCTCTCTTGCAGAACCTGAACAGACCAATGGAGCGTCAGAGCCCCAAGTGGACGGAGAAGAGCTTTCTCTCCAGCAGGGTACTCAACAACTTTCAGCGGTCTCTGTCAGCTTAATCGAACCTGATACGACTTCTTCACCGGGCAAGCAAGTTGCAGATCCGCCAAGCCCAACGATAGAGAACAGTATTCAGGGACCGGGAAGGAAAAAAACTCGCACCTCATACCCGTCAAGATCTATGATTGCTATGGGCGGTGGCTCGGTTGGGGCACAACGTCGGAAGATCATCATGGAGATAATCGAAAGATGCGGTGGTCTCTTTCCCGGTGAAAGGGAACTCTGGTATCCTTTCGCAAGTGCTTGGATGAAAACTCCTGATGCTGGTAAACCTGACCAGCGTACCATCAAGATGACAACGAAAGCACTTGTTGACAGTGGTAAATTGAGACAACTGAAATTCAGTTTCAGAGACAAGAAGGGTATCATGTTAACCAAGACGATTCTTACTACACCACACATCTCGCCAACTTCGCCTGCAATCAAGGAGTTGGAGAGAAAGATCATTGAAGAGGACCCCAACCCGTACATACCCCCGGATGCAGTTGTGACGCCTGAGATTCGAAAAGCCAATCAACGCTCTTTTAGCAAGCTTGCCTCTTCGAAAAACTTGGCCGTCGAGAAAGATGATAAAGTACAACTTCAGTACGTTCCTGCATATGTCAGACATGCCGAGATGAACAAGAAGATGGCTTTGGAACGGCGTAGGATCAGACAAGAAGCTCTGATGGGAAAGTCTTTTACTGAAGGCAAGTCTCAGCGTGGACATGATCCGACATTTAATTCGCTACTAGGACAAGTCGAGTTACTCGAGAAGGCGAATAGACCTGCTCGAGTCCAGCGGCTTGCTCGCCTTCAGCGACCATTCGGTTTCAGACCTCAGGTATTGCCGTCACCGCTACCAACCTTTGCAGTGTCTCCTCCACTGAACGAAGATATCGGGCCAACCTCTGACCTTGAGCTGCCGAGGGATGACCCCATTTTTAGCATTCGGCAGACTCCCAGAGTTATGTCTTCAGAATCCGCTTTTCCGCGAAAGCATGGATTGGATTACGAAGCGTTGGACTCAGGGCGACGCAGATATACATCGCAAGGACTTCTGGTACGACCCAAGGAACCTATGGTAAGCGGACTTGGTCCAAGATTTTCGAACTCGAAAAGCGAAAGCTCCTCATTTGGGACGCTTAACGCGCAGCCTTCTCAGTCTTGGTTGAGGAGAAGTCGGGACTCTTCTTACAAGAAGCACGCAGTCACGCTGTTGAAGCCGAAGATTGTATTCCATCCGTCGACTGGGACTTTCGCGACGGAGTATCTCACCGTCAGAAAGTATAGAAAACACAACCGAGCAGAGTCGGCGTGGGACCAGGTCCGGGGAGTAGCCTTACCCCATCGGTTGGAGGATATCATATTGCACCCCAATCTAAGCCCCGAACCGGATCATACCAATGCAGATGATCCGGCAAAGAGTAAATTCGACTGGGCCGTCGACGCTGTTCAGGAGTGGGAGCTTGAATATGCCTACGCTCTTTCCGAGAGGTCAAACGATCTACATTTCATTAATCATTCTCTTGGCAAGGACCATGAAAGCATCCAGTATGATCCCGTCAAAGAGCTCTTCGAAGCACAGGAATGGGAGCCTGGTATGACAGCCAAAGATATGCGTGACAACTACTTCAGACATACAAAACGATCACAGATCGGCCCTGATAATAGAGAACACACAAGCCTTGAGATCATAGCCCCGACATCAGCCAAGCGGCCATCACTGGTCCCGAAGCTGAAGACTCGTCGGTTAACATGTATTCTTGAGAATAACACCGCAGGTATCAAGGGAGCGAGCGATGTCGACAGTGCAGCACCGGACCCAACAAGAACGGTGGAGCCTCGAAAGCTGCGTGGCCCTCAAATATCTCGATATATACCTCTGGCCACGGTACACCGAATCATGACGGCCGTGGTTGTGATTCGTACTATAACGGGCGGCCTGGAAAGAAATGTCGACTGGGTACTCGTAGCACAGCTTTTTGAAGACCGTTATGACCCAAGCTTTGTTCAATCACGCTGGTCAACAATCTTGCAAAGGAACCGACTACATGTCCAAAGACTGCAAGCCAATTTCCAGGATATCTTTATCGAGGCGTACGAGAACAATATGGTGCCTCAAATTGATTACGACAACCTTCAGGACTACGATTGGGCATGGTTAGTGGATTGGGCACAGAAACAGTTGGACATGCCGGACACGCGGGCATTACCCAGTTTGCCGTCCACTCGAGAACAGCTTGATGACCTATACGACCTACGGTCCGAGAAAGAGCCTGAGGTGGAGGCATTGTTTGATTTCAACCGTGGTGCCCCACTTCTAAAACGCATCAATGTGATTACTGCAGCTCCATTCACAGTCCCATTGCAATCTCGAGAACCCAAGATTCGAGACGCTCACAAAGAGCGACTCAGCATTGCCAAGTCCTGGGTTCGTGCCAATGTCATCACCCCCGAAGAAGTCTACAACTCGGAGGAAGCTCGGCGCAAACTCCTAACTGTCGGCGAAGACACGATCGAATCCGCCTTGAGGGAGCTCATCTCCGACAAGATCCTGCAACAAGAGAACCGCGGCCGCCTGATCCCCGGCCGCAACTACGACATCTCCGCCTCCTTCCTTAGCAACCTCAAAATGAACCTCGAAGTCACACACTTCCACCAAGCAGTCGCCTACAAATTCTCGCTCGACCGATCCTTCGCCGAGCACGGCATGGCAACCCACTCCTACCACGCCTCCGACGGCGACGCCCTGGCACTCACCAACCTCCTCGCCCACCACCGCGTCACTATCTATGCCCGCAATCCGCCCCGCGAAAAATTCGGCCTCACCGACGGCGGCTACAAGACGCGCTTCATGGACAAATCCCGCCTCCACTTCGACGTCGGCATCCGGCCCTCGCCCACTTACCTCTACGGCAACCCGCTCCTCCGCCTCCCGCCTCCACCGCAACACCACCTGGCCCACCCGCACCTGTCCCTCGACGCTCGCATCCCCGCCTGGTTCGACATCCACGGCAACCTCGTCCCCGTCATGTGGGAGGTCGCGCTCGCGGCTTGCTTGGCTGCTTTGGCGCTTCGGCCGGGCATGAGCGCTTGGGAGCTGGCGAAGGCGTTCAGGGGCAGCTTGGAGGCGTGGGAGGTGGAGCAGGTGTTGGAGTGGATGGTCGGTGCCGGGGCGGCGACGAGAGCTGGGCGGGAGGGGTACGTGGTTGGGGAGTGGTGGTGGGCTTGTTTGTGGATGGCATGACGGACGGGTCGGGGTCCAGGGGTGTTTAGGTTTTGTTTTGGTGGCGTTTGAGTTTGTGGCGTTGCCCTTGACAAGCGGAGTACGGTGTTTTCATTTTCAACCTTTCAGTACTTGTACTTTATGCTGTCTGCTGGGGTTGGGAGGGGCTTAGATACATAGGGTCCGCGCCCCTTTCACGCTCAGCTGGTCACCTTTGTCCTGCGCTAGCGATAGTGATAGTCTAGATGGATGTTTGGCGTATTCGACCTTGTCCGAACGAAGGAGCCTTGTATGACGCGCATTTAATCTATCTCAATCTCGATGTTAAAATCTCAACTTCGATTGCCGGTACACCTCTTTTGAAAATTGTCGCATATTACATCGCTCATGACCAATCTTCCTCATCGCTGAGTTTCTCAAAACACACGCTACCTTACGTCTGAAATGGACATCGTCGATGTCACGATCCATCTCGGCGTCAGTATCGAGCGAGAGAGTCGTGGATCATGGAGTCTGGAGTCCTTAAAGATAAAGGGTCTATCTGCTCATGCGAGGATGGGTATATGGTATGGAATTATAGTACTGCACGTTGCGTTGCGTCTATCAACCAAGGAAACATCTACGACCTCAAACTCCCAAACTCCAAAACTGCCCAGACAACCATCCCAACCTCTAAACCCTCCGGCCTCTTCTCGTCAAGAAAAGAAAGGAGAATTCAAACACCCGCACACCCCATCGACACCCCTCCCCAATCTATTTCCATCTTCATTCCCAACCCCACCCACATCCCTCCTTCCCCCCCTTCCTCCCTCCCTTCCTCTGCCAACCTACTCCCATGCCCAGCCTAACCCAAACACCCACCCAATGCTACTAAAAAACTATAAATAAACCAATTTCCTACACACCATAACCGCCAGCCCGACCGCCACGCCGACGATGGCCCGGTCGAGCCAAGCTGGCACCGCGCTGTCTGGGTTCCGGTCGCGGTGGGGATTGCGGGGTTGGGGCGTGGCTTGCGTGCCAGTTAGGCCGGTCGGTGCATGAAGAGGGGGTTGGCGGGTATCTTGCGACGAGCTAAGTCGTTGCTGCGGTTGTGGTTGTGGTTGTGCTTGTGCCTGTGCAGGGACGGTGCGAGTAGGTTGCGGTGGTGGGTCTTGCGCGTCGGGCTTGACGGGATCGAGGCGCGGGGCTGCGTCGGCGGACAAAGTCGGTGTTCCCACCTCCGCCTCCGCCTCCGTCGTTCCCAGCCGCCGCTCCCCCGTTCCCATCTTCTCCCCCTCCGCCCCCCTCCCCATCTCATCCCGATACGCCAGCCTCAACTCCCCCGGCACCCTCACCTCCTCCCCCTCCCCCCCCTTCTCCCTCTCCCTCTCCCTAACCCTCTCCCCCACCTCCCCCAAAACCTCCACATTCGTCCTCCCCCCACACCCGCCACACCTCCACGCCCTACTCTCCCGCGCCAACGCCCTCCTCGTCCCCTCGCCACACTCCAACCCCCCAACTTGCCCCTTACTCTCGCTATCCATAAAACTCCTTATCGCCACCAGCGCCGTGCGGATCCCCCACGCCGGCTGCCACGTCTCCTCGTGGTGGCCCGAGATGCTGAGGCAGATCTCGCGGTTGACCTCGAAGCGGCCGGAGGGCGTCAGGAAGCGGAAGGAGGGGGGGCGCAGCGGGTAGGTGGGGGGCAGGATGATTCGCCCGTGGTAGATGCCGCTGGAGTAGGGGGAGGGGGAGGGCGGGCCGCGGAGCGTGAAGTGCCATTCGAAGAGGTTTGAGTCGAGGGGGTGGGCGGAGTGGTCGGGGGAGGGGTGGGTGGTTAGTTCGGTGGCTTCTTTGACTGTTGGGAGATGGGGGGTTAGTGGGTGAGGGGAGAGGGGGAGGGGGGGAGAGGGGGAGAAGAGGGAACGTACGGATGCGTTTGATGGTGGGGGATTTGGTGTTGAATTGGGGTTGGGCTGTCATTGTGGGGATGGAGTTGGTGTGAGTGGCTTGGATGGGAGAGGTTGTGGATGGAAATTCGGAGAGGGTTGAGATGAGGTTGGTGGCAGTGGTTGATTGGGATATGGTGTTGATAAGGTAGTGGTTGAGGGAGCGTATCGGGGATAGAAACTGCGGTTAGGGTAACGTGGCATGTGAGAGCGGCCGAGGAATGACGCTAGTCTACGGTGACCGGCAAAGCCACTCCTACAAACCCCAACGTCACCTCCTCGACGACAACAGTGTATCGTTGTCAAGCGCAAGTGACTGCCTTTTGGAGCGCTTCATATGAATGGCGATATCATGAGCTTGTATCGCATATTTACTGTTTGAGTTCTTCAATTGATTCTTGCGTTAAGATTATGAAATTGTGCTGCTGCTGTCACGATGCATGTTGTATTATTATTCAGGGGCTTTGCCTTCACCTGTTATCTCCATGAGTTGAACTCACACAGAATATGTGGGCGATCTGTATTTCTCTACGAGCTCTTTGTTACTTGGAGGATGAATCAACCATATCACATCGCTATAGCATGTTGTCCAAGTCGGAGTGCAAGGTAATGATATTGAAGAGCTAATCTACGCTTGGTAAGATATCACCATGTCAAAACCACCACTGGCAGAAGCCACACCATCAGCTTTCCCCACGGAACCATCTCGTCGTCGACCTATGATAATCCTCATCAGCTCTCTGTGCTACACAATCTCAACCGTGAAAGCAAGGCGTCACACTCACGTCTTCCACGCTACTTCTTCTTCGCGTGGATGAACACCTTCTTTGGCAAGATGGTCCCCATTATAGCTCTCCTTAAACGCGTTTCGCAGTTCCTCGGCCGTTGGAATTGCTCCCACCTCCACCATGACGTGGGCATATGTTTTGCCCTGATTGCCTGCCCTCTGGGCGTTTCTTGGCCCTCTGGGCGTCCGTGGGCGAGCGAAGTGGCCTTTGGGTGAGAGACTGCTTGGACTTGCAGATTGTAGTACACTCTGCCTTCCGGAGGCGGGGTGGGCGTCGTCGCCTGTGTTGTTCGTTAGCATCTTACTTTGTAACTGTCGTGCCCCAAATCGAGACTCACCCATCCCCTACTTTCTGGAGATCTTCACATCCTCAAGGCTAGGTTTGTCTGTGCCGTCACAGCTCTCGATGCAAGTAGATGAAGGTCTCCAGCAGTAGGCCTGACTTCGACCTCCACGATTACACCCGAGATGGTGACGCACTTGCCGCCGTCTCTCGCTGCCGTTACGTCGTTGCGTAAGAGTTTTGACCGTGAGGCTTTTCGTAGATAAGGTCATCGGAGGTTTCCTGTGAATTTACTGATTGTAGTGAATGGTTTCAAGGCACAGGAGCTGCTCTAACGGCTCGATGCGTTGTGGATTATGTCATCTCAGTATTGTCACGCTATCACGGTGCAAAAACATCATACCATGGCGCTAGGAAACTCCAAGCCAGCGGCGGAGAATGAGCAGATATTACTCGAGCAAGTGTCTAATAGCTCGTCACTTGAGAAAGCATCAGACATAAACCTGAGCCTCAATATTGGTTTGCTTCATCCGTCGGTAATCCCAAGTCTTCCCCAAGTCCTCCCTTCCAGCAAGTCTATCAATCCACTCCTTAGTCCTTCGGAAAGTAAAATTTATCCCCTCCAGATTCCAAATGAACTCCTTTGACAAAAGAGTAGCTTCCGTGAAAGTGCGCAGCCACGGAGACTGCAGCTCCTCCAACCGCTTTCGAAAGACCTCTTGCAGCTGTGTCTTCTCGTACAATTCATCATAAGTCTTCCTGTTATCGTCCTCCTCCGACTCAGGCGGCGGCGGTTTGTCGAGCATACCCGTATCATCTTCTCCGTAAATACACTCCAGTGCTTTTGGAAAGGGCCTTGCCAGCGCGTATGGGACTGTAAGTATGTTTTCCCAGTCAACCAGACCGACCAGATTGCCGGCATCGTCGACGAGGATGTTGCTGACTGAGATGTCATGATGGTAGAGGACTTTAGGAGTCTTCTCCGGCGAATCCTCTGGGAAGACTTGTGGGAGAATTTTGAGAAGTGCATCGCAAGCTTTGGGAATGCCAAGTATAGCACGTTTTTCGTACTCCATACCATCCTGGTGCTCGTGCTCTTCCGACTCGGATTTCTGGTTCTTCTCTTCGGATGCCTTGCCCTCTCCCGATCCTTCTCCGTCTTCCTGCACGTTCTCGGTGTAGAAATTGACGTCCATCCGTCGACTTAGGATGCTAGACTGGTAGAATTGCTGTGCAGTTGAAAAGGGTCCTCTGTCTAGTTCGTACTGCAAGCAACGCCCTCGATAGAAGTCGAAGTCGACGGCCGGGCCCACTTCGAAGCCACCGAGGTTCGCCTTCGAGCTGTGGTACAAGCTTCCAACCTTCGTGAAGCGACATCTCGACAACTCATCCATCCACTCCGCAAGACGCATAGCAACGTAAACCTTTCTCTCCCACTCCATACTGTCCCAAACCTTGGCCAGAGGGGTGCCGGGTATCTTCTCCATGAGCATCCACTCGAAGCCGAGCTCGTTCTCGCTCGAAGAGTCGTACGCGTAAATCCTTGGCGCCGGGATGCTGGTATGCAGACGGACATAGTTACAAGTGGCAGCTTCACTCTCGGTCTTGTAGTAGGGTTGCACAGGAAGAGCGACGCGGAAGACGAAGTCGTGCTCAGTGCCAAACTCGGCATGGATGGCATGGATGGTGTAGAGCTTATTCAAAGCTCCCTGGGCAAAGAAGGTGACGGTAGGATCAGCTAGTCCATTGATTTCCAGATAGGGTAGGATGACTTTCTCGATCTTCTGCACGTCTGGCTGGATGCACCAGATAGGTATCTCGAAGAAGATGTCGGTTTCCCAGCAGATTCGCGGGTCTTTAGACAGTGGCATAGTGATGGTTTGAGTGTGTGTGTGTGTGTGTATGTGTGAGTGTGTGTGTGTGTGCGTGTCAGAAGTGAAGTTGTTTCTTGCCGTCACAGTGAGAGAGATAAGTTAATGGACACGATGAATGTGTTCACAGAGTGAAGTTGTGTCATGTGGTGATGTGTTAAGGTGCCAGGTGGGTATGGAGCGATGAATAGGTTAGCCAGTGAAGTAGCAGTGAAGTGAATATCGAGATGAAATCGTACACAAAAGCAGAAGCAAAGCAGCAAAGAACTTCTTCTTCCTACAACTCCTCACAAACACTCAAACTCAGAGATAGAAACCCAAGCCTACTACCTACACACCTACAGTACCTTAACAACATCGAATCAAGTCATATCACAATGCCTAGCAAAGTCAACACCGGTATCCGGGATTACCTGAGTGATCAAAAGGACAAGCTCGCGGAATACCAGCGTAACGGAGGGGAGCACAAGTTGGAAAATGCGAACTTCAAGTTCATTGTCCATGCTGTAAGTGGAGATGGTTCTGTTGGTTTTGTTACGTTACTCTACCTACTCTGTACTTGAGTACAAATCCCTTAGCTGCAGCTACAGCTATCCCTGGAGCGATCAAGCACTACCTTACTGAACCAATATTCAAAGCTTCCTGCTTTGACATTTGGACAACAATAAAAACCCGACCTCAGGTGATAGTTAGAGAAAAAATCCCTACTAACATAGGTGGCCAAAACTTTAGGTCGCTCCTGGCGCTACCCACCGCGACATTGCTCTCCGAGTGTCCAGCAAGCCAACCTTGTCCTCGTTGAAGCCTAATGCCAACAGACTTCTGGCCATCGTCAAACTTGACGTCAACGGAGAGCCCAGCGGGGATGAGATTGAAATGTGGCTTCACCGGAGTCATGACGACGATGTTGCAACAATCATTGTCGATGTAAGTTGAGTTTGAAACCTCTTCCCAACTACCTTACCTTATATCGCAACGAACTGACCTGAGAAGCTGATCCCAAACTCGGGTGGAGTTCTGGCTGCGAGGTAATGGTTGGGGGAAGGCAGCGTGCCCTGCGCACCGAGCTGTCATGGACTAGATAGCAATCAGATCACTTAAACCCAGACTTTCCAGTGTGCAATCAGGACATGATTGTGATGAAGACATGACTGTATAACATTCCAAAGCACAAGTAAGAAACCTATTCTGCACTAATAGTCCCCGATTCCGCTTCGTTATCTTCTTGCCTTGCTCTGTAGTTGCAATGAGGATATTCTGTCGACAGATTGTCGCTGCCGAAATGCTGATGCATCATCTCGTACACGCAACGCACAGCAGCCCGTGCCAGCTGCAATACACCGGCGATGCGGCTTCGCCGGCTGCCGTCAATGCCTGATGTGTTGGGAGTGTCTGCCGTGATGGAGATTGGAGAATAGAAGATGTAACAGGGTCAGAGGATTCTTGTCTGGTAATTGTTCAGACGAAAGTTGCGACGACGCTTGAGAACTGTATGTGTGGGAAGAAGAGGAAATAGCGAGCTGTCAGGAAGGAGATTACGAAGGCGGTGAGCAGAATTGTCTGCCACCATATCAGTAAGCACATGAGCAATGTAAGATAACAGTCAAGAATCTATGCGAAATGCTACAATTGCTGAAAAGCTCCTAATCTGCACTGGTCGTTCTCCGCTTCTTCTTCTTCTTCGCCGCCTCATCCACCGCACAATCTTCGCCCTCCGACTTTCGCCGTTTCTTCTTCTTGTCAGTCTTCTCCTCCCCATCCACGTCGCCATTGGCTTCCTCGCTCTTAGCTTTCTTCTTCTTGTCAGTCTTCTCCTCCCCATCCACGTCGCCATTGGCTTCCTCGCTCTTAGCTTTCTTCTTCTTGGGTTTGCCCGAGTCCTCTACTCCGTTTGAGATCTCCACAACACCAGTAGCGGAGCCTTCCGACTCCCGCTTGCGCTTCTTCTCCTCCTTCCGCGTTCGCTTTTCTTCCTTCTCCTTCAGCCTGGCGTCGACCTCCTCGGTGATATCCTCTAATTCCACTTTGGTCTCCTCCTCGCTTTCCGCGTGCTTCGTCTTCGCTTTCTTCGACTTCTTCTCTCCTGTGGCTTCGGACGCTGTTGGTTCGGCAGAGGCTCTTTTGTGAAGTCCATGAGAGATCCCGTCAATATTGACGGGCGTTGGCTTGGTGTCAATAACGAAAAACGGGATGTCTCCGTTCCCCGGTTGCGCTGACTCCCCGGCACCCTGACCCTCGACGTCCTTTGCCTTTTTCTGCGGCCTCTCATTTGCGTTTCGAGCGTCGGCGCCAAACCCAGTCCCAGATCCCACGCCATTCGTCCCAGTTTGCTCGGCTTTCATTCGCGTAGAAGATTTCCTCTTTTCTCCTTTTGCCTGGCCAATCACGTACTCTGGGCCATTGGGATCTTTGCTCGTATTGAGGTCTATGCCTTGTCTTCTAGCGTCCGCAACCGCTTTGCCATACTCGAGTGCCGCTTTCCCATATTCGTGATCGGCGGGAGAGTAGCCGGGGTACATTGAAGCGGAAGAGGATCCGAGAGGGACTTGTTCACGCTGATTGACCGGCGGTACCTGCATCATATTAGTGATCGAGTCACACAAATCCGCATCCTGATCAAACAAAACGAAGAACGGAATACTTACAAAGTTCCTTGTCACATCCTTTGCCATCCGCAGCATATCGTACGTCCTGTCCACCATAGGACATATACTCCTCCAGTTCCCTGTCTCGGGCACCGTGTGTTTCTTGACCATCTCCAACATTTTCAGATGACCTTCGACAACGGAGATATGATGCTTGAAGATCTAAGCAAACAGTAAGCTGTATGCATAATGGTCACATAGAGCGGGTCAAGCCTACTTCGGGCCATGGAATGTGTCGGGCAGGTTGAGGTCCACCTCCCGTCCATCGCTTCGGCCCACCCCGTTGCCCGCCACCCTTTGTATCGGGTCCTGCCCCGCCTTTGGGAGCCATAAAGTCGTCTTTCGTTGCTACTGTTGCTGTAATGAGGAGGTGCTGATAGAGAGGGTCCAGCTATCAGAGTGTGCGCGAGTCGGCCAAAATATAGAGTGCAAGAAGACGGAATTCTGCGGTCGTGTGAGCGCTGCTCTAAGGTTTAGTGGGCATTGCTTAAAAGCGGCACTGCAATACCTACTGAGGGAACCCTTTGAGCGAAGATCTGTTTCCATCATTGAAGCTCCACAATATTTATTGCTGTTAGATTTGATTGATTTGAATGCATTTACTCGCACCATTTCGTACAGTGGCCCTTACTGTTGAGGCTTCAGGTATACTTACACTGTACTCTGCTTTGTTTGCCTGGCCAAAGTCTGGTGTTCCCCCTCATTGGGCAATGCGTGCTGACTGCATGCCTTCCCCCCACTCTCTTTTCCATGATCATTTGAGCTTCAGCGGCGAAGATCTATTTAAGACCTACCCATAACGTTCTGCCGCCATTTCTCTCCCAAAGCGCAATGTCTTCTTCCTCCTCTTCTCCCCCGCACCCCTCAAACGAGGGTCAAATCTCCTCCCCCCTCCCCGGCGTGACCCACCATCTCACCGGGCACGACCCCTCCACCGGCCAAGCAATCATCCACTCCACCCGGCCCGGCACCTGGCGCGCCTACGACGACAAGTCCCTCGCCTTCAACGTCATCTACACCACCTCCCAGTTCCCCGCCTCGCTCACCGACGACCACGACATCACCACCCACGACGCGCTCGCTGCCTCCGGCAAACTAGGGCTCGTGAACCCGCACGGCACCGTGTGTCGGATGGTGGACTTCGCCCCGGCCTCCGACTGCATGATGCACCGCACCCAGAGCCTCGATTACGGCATCGTGCTCGAGGGCGCCGTCGAGCTTGTTCTGGACTCGGGCGAGACGCGCCTCATGCGGAGGGGGGACGTCGCGGTGCAGCGCGCCACGATGCATGCTTGGCGGAATCCGAGCGAGACCGAGTGGGCGAGGATGGTGTTTGTGTTGCAGGATTGTCAGCCGCTTGCTGTGGGGGGGAAGGCGCTGAAGGAGGACCTTGGCCGGGGTGCGGAGGGGTTGCCGCCGAGTGGCAATGATTAGGCGTGGAGGAGGTGGATGGAGGTGTGTTTATTCCAGGAGCCGAGTCTTGGGCAGGATACAGAGATATTGTTAGGGATCTGGGCCAGGGATCTGGGCACCATGCATGTCTCTTCTGTCTTGTTGCTGGCTTGACAGTTAGTTATGAAGGCTTGAGAAGAGCTAGATAGGTACTTTGCTGAGGTGCTGGGAGCGAGTGGGCTAATTGTCAATGCATCCATAGACATATGTCAAACTCAAGTGTCCCTGGGTGCGAGCTATTGGCGCGATAGTCAGTTGACGGGAGTGTTGAGATGAGCTTTTATCTCATGGATATTAGATATTCACCGAATTCATAGCTGACGCATAGAGGCGCAGGGAGGGAGCACGGGGGAGCACATAGAGAATGCATACTAAGAGCACAATGGAGAATCAAAGGCTTGCAACGGGCTTGACCTTCAGCTTGTTACATTATTGAGATAGAACTGCTATTTCACATCTCGAGACTTGGATTCTTCATTGAGAACGCTGCCACTCAAGTACAGTAATTGCAAGGCACGCAGCTTCAAAGTTATTTGCAACTATGATCTGAGGTGGTAAATTGCTGTGAAAATAGAATGAATGACAGCTGAGTTCAAACGGTGCTGCGGAGCCCTAAAGCTTCTCAATCTCTGACTAAGCTCAGTATCTGTCAAGTTACTTATATCGTGAGATTGTCAAAACAAAACAACCTTCAACTCAGATAGACCACATCACCCTGTTCCTGTACTTCCTGTACCAGCTTGAGCAAGGGTGTGGTATCATGACAGGATTTAAGCATCTCACTTCGGAGGCAGCTTTTCATGGCCGCCAGCACCACCGTTGTGTGCCTAACAGAAATAGTCTCATGACTGCGCATATCTTCAGGAAAAATTCTGTCCAGGTCCACAATGAATTGTTGCATCACCCCAAACGCCGAGGGGACTTTGATCGTGCCTGCTCGCATGTCCAATTCCACAGTCGCTGTGGTCGATTCCCGTAAATGACGCATGGACTGATACACAAGTTCTTGGAACTCGACGTTTGTCACGGTTAAAATGCCGATGATATGATCGACAACCTTTTCCTGACTGCCGAGTTGTGCAAGTACATTATCGAGTTTGCAAAGGGTTGTTGACATTGCTCGACTGGCTGATGGATCTTTGTCTAGGCGACGGAATGCAGGTTCGAGCGCCTCATTCAGTCTGTTCCTTTCCTGCTCCCCTAGACTGAGAAAGTTGCTGTTCTCCCTTATACGCGACATGATAGGTATAAGCCGCCAAGACACAGCGACCAAGAGCTCCTCTGCTGCACCGAACGCACTTGATCCTATCAAATAGTTCTCAGGGTGCCATGGCATGGACAGTAGAGCATAAACCATTCTCTGAGCATCGGTTCGGGGGAGATAGATATCCATAGGGATCGGTCCGGTTCGCACTATTCTAATCCACTGCATCATTTCAGAGGAAAATGTTAGCAAAGTACTTCTGGGTTGAGAACTAACGGGAGTCATAAGACGTGTCTCGCCAACAAATAATTCTGGAAGAATGTCTCCTGTATTAGGTCCACTGTGGAAGTGGATATCGTAAGCTCTGAGAATCGACATACATTACTGTCTGCAGGTACATAGGTTAGACCTTCAAGTCTTTTGAGCTCTGATAATAGACTTCTGTTATAGGTGCGTTTCAAATCGTAGACCTCCTCGGCACCAATGTCGGCAAACGGTCTAACCATTGCTATCATGGAAGAGTCAAGGTCAATAAGGCTAAGCTGAAAAGCCCATAGATCAAAATCCTCTCTCTCCTGTTGTTGGACACGATGAGGTCCGGCGCTTCTGTGGTGGTAGCTAGATTCGTGGGGACCGCTCTTTACAGGCCCATCGTTAAATCGAGAGACTTGAGGTAGTCGTGCTTGGGTGAGTTCTTCGAATTCCTCAGACGGACCGTCGGACCGGTGAGAATCAGCGTCACCGTCCGAGCTTCCAGTCAGGAAGAAATACTGGCCGTCGGCAAACTGCATACAACCCATTGCCAACATGAATAACACTTTCAGAGACACGGCTTCAGGTTGAATTTGAAGGAGATCTGAAGCAGGGTAAAGTTCAAATGTGACGACCGGAAGTCGGGGTTGGCCGGCCACGCCGTGCAATTCAGACCCTTTGAAGGACCCAGTTACCCCACAGAGCGTGCTATCTGTTTCTTGTCGCCACTCCCAGTCTCGTTGATGACTAACGTCTCCGGGTTGAACACCTCTATCTCTCGCTCTTTCGGGCCCTGGAAGCCTGTGTTTACCGGATCTTTTCGCGGATCCGAATTTCCCCTTGTCCCGTCGTTCAGAATACCTCCCCAACAGGCCAATACTAAGCACCCAAAGAGGATGCACTGGTAGGAGTGCTTTTCCATGTTTGATCACCAGACTATCTCCCCGTGAAAATATAACTCCGTAGGCGTTAAGCAGTGCGCCAAACTGCACCCATGTTGACGGAGACCGAGTTTCTTTCAACGATGCCGAAGACCACTTTATACCCTTATCAGTCAGCCCAGGGATTGTCTTCAAAACTGGAGCCCGGATTCGCTGGCCTAAGTAGGTGTTTGGGCCCAGGCGAATTCCTTTAGACATGTATCCATTGTTGTCGTCTCCAATGGCCGCCAACGCCCGATGCCGTTCGGTTCGAGAAGCTCGCCAAATTAAGATAGGACCAGCTATGCCGACAAGTGCGATGATTGCAACGCCTGCTGCGACCCATGTGCCGACAACACCAGCGACATCCAATCCACCCATTGTTAATCAGATTGCGACGAGGGTCTTAAGATTTCTTGAAGCGCAGTACGAGTGACACTGCTCTATGGGAAGTAGCGTCTCATTGCGGAGTCGTCGCCTGCTATGCAGTGAAAAACGAACCGTGCCGACGGATATGCCTGCTTCGGCCCCCAACCCAACCTGCAAAGCTGCAGGAGCAATGATCCATCCTCATCAGCGGCCCTACCGCCGAAGTTGAATCCGCAAGTGTAACCCAAATGACCCGAACGGCGTAGATCGGGTGGAATGACGTCATCAAGAGCAAAGGTAAAGGCCAACGAATGACATATGTGCCCTGCCCAAACCAAAGCAAACAAAGCAATTCCGCATAAGGGGGTGGTGGGGGTGGGGGGAGGAATGGGGAGAGAACGGGGTGTACTCATTTGGCTCGTCCTTGTTTCCCTTGATACTCAGAGCTGTTGTAGGTTTGATTACGACCAATCACGAATCTGTGGGGGTGGCATGAGGCGCACGCGCCCGAGGAGACGCGGGCGAAGCTGCAGGCGTGGTTGCCGAGGTGTACCGGCTGCCTGCCGGGATCGTAAAGAGAAGAGAAGTCCCACAGCGGCGAAGTGCAGGGCGCGTGGTATTAACTTATGGGGTTATTGCACGCTGTGGCGGACCGTCCTACCTCCATTGTTCCAGCATGTAGACCAGCCAGACCGGCCAGACCAACCAGGGCACTGCTGACGTTGCCAGCTCAGCGGGGCGGCCGACGTTCGTGTACTGACCACCCGAGTTGCCTGAACAAGCGCAGGTCAGCATGTCTTCCACAGCCCTGCCCAGTTCGGTCCCATGGGTGGGTAGTCAGTAACGGCGCGCGGGGTATCTTGCTGCTAGGATCGAAGACGAATGAAGGAGTGTTTGGAATCGAAACGGCAAAGGGCGAGTTCAGACGAAGGCTGCCAACAGGTTAAAGCGAACGATTGGGGACGTTGATCGTGGGTTTGCCGATTCGACAAGCGAACACAGGGCTAACTCTTACCGTCCCTGGCTCTTCAAGAGTCTGTCTTGCCGCCTAACAACTTAGGACTCATCTGTTGGCCACTGAACGCAGCTAACGCTCTCAGGCAAAGTCGTAAGTTATCTCTTCATTGGAGATGATTACTTAGGGGCTCTGTTCTCCAGGAGCTCCTAACTTAGCGTGCTTGAGCATAACTTGTAGCTTAGTCATCGGCCCTTATGGGCCGGGCCGGCTAACTCCGTGGCGCGTAATTCACGCGACTTTCTGGGGTCGAGTGCTCGCCTTACTGAAATCACCAAACATTGAGTTCCATAATCATTGAACCACATGCTCGTGTCTGCTGGCCGCGTCTCTATGACACTATCTCAAAATGCCAGCAGCAGTACTCAAACCACAGAAACGAATTCTTGGTGATGCTACCAAAGCACATCGCAATGGAAATGTCCCCTCACCAAGCGCGGCGAAGAAGCGCAAGCTTGACCCGCAGTCATCACCAGCTACCAGATTCAAGAGCTCTCAGAATGGCGTCGATAGGAAGATAGGATCTAGCCAACCTAAGAGTCAATTTGAAGAGGAAGTGTTGGAGAAATTGACACAGGACATCAGTGGGCTGAAGCAGAAGAATTCGGAGAAGGACCAGCAGTGGGAAAGGCCAAGCTTGGATGACTTTGACGAAGGAAGAGAAAGTCTATGTTTTCAACAAATTGAAGCTGAAGAGGGATCTCTTCATGGAGGCAAGACGACGGTCAAGCTATTTGGTGTCACTGAGGTAACTTCCTGCGATGCCCTTCGTACGAAACAGGCAGCGCTGAAAGTTCCCGACTTGGTAGACCGGCCACTCTGTACTCCTTCATGTCACCGACTTTCTCCATTATCTTTACGTCGCCGCCCCAGTCTCTTTCCTCAAAACAGATTGCGAAGGCTTCAAGGCCTACCTTGACAGCCACCTTGCCCAACATCAACCTGCCATACAATCCGTGCAGATGGTAATGCGGGAGAACCTCTTCGGCTTTCAAGGCAATACGAAAGCAGCTTTTCTTAAAATTATCGTCACCGATCCGAAATATATAAACAAGTTGCGAACGACGATAGAGAGTAACAATGCGAATTACAAGGGATTGTGGAAAGGGGTCGACGGAGGTATCCTGACTTTCGATAGCATACAATATGTCCTGCGCTTCATGATTGACACAGGCGTAAGTGTCACAGAGCTCTACGCTCAAGCAGAATGGACTGACAATGGCAGATCTCCGGCATGTCTTGGGTATCAGTACTGCCAGGCAAATACCACATGATCCCATACAGGGATCGCCACTCCAACTGCCAGATCGAGGCACACGTACATTATCGAGATCTCATTGCACATCATAACGACGGAGAATGGGCGAAGATGGCGCCTCTTCGGATCCTTTCCTTCGACATTGAATGCGCAGGCCGCAAGGGTGTCTTTCCAGAAGCAAACCAAGACCCAGTCATCCAGATTGCAAATGTCGTAACGAGATACGGAGAGCCGAAACCTTTTGTCCGCAACGTTTTCTGTCTTGACACGTGTAGTTTGATCGTCAACACGCAAATCTTCGAGTTCGATGCAGAAGAGAAGATGTTGATGGCTTGGAGGGACTTTGTAGAAAAGGTGGATCCGGACGTCATCATCGGATACAACATAGCCAACTTCGACTTTCCATATTTGCTCGATCGGGCAAAGCATCTGAAATGCACCCGTTTCCCCTATTGGTCGCGGCTGAAGAGTGTGATATCGCAGGCAAAGGACACAAACTTTTCCAGCAAGCAAATGGGCAACCGAGACACGAAAGCAACCAATACCAACGGTCGACTTCAGCTCGATCTTCTCCAGCTCGTGCAAAGAGATCATCAGCTGAGAAGCTACACGTTGAATTCGGTCTGCGCCCAATTTCTTGGAGAGCAAAAAGAAGACGTACACCATACAATGATCACAGAGCTTTACAATGGCACGCCAGAGTCAAGACGACGTTTGGCAGTGTATTGTCTCAAGGACGCTTACTTACCCCAGCGACTGATGGACAAGCTGATGTGCCTGGTGAATTACACAGAGATGGCAAGAGTCACGGGAGTTCCCTTCAACTATCTGCTCGCTCGAGGGCAGCAAGTAAAATTCATCAGCCAACTATTTCGAAAGGCTCTGGAACAGCATCTGGTGATACCTAATCTACGGAGTGATCCCACGGAGGAGCAATATGAGGGCGCAACGGTTATTGAGCCTACCAGAGGATACTACGACGTCCCTATCGCCACACTAGATTTCGCATCACTATATCCGAGTATCATACAAGCACACAATCTCTGTTATACTACTTTGCTCAATAAGACCAGCGTCGACAAGCTGGAACTGAAGAAGGATGAAGATTACATCGTCACTCCGAACGGCGATATGTTTTGTACATCGAAGATTCGGAAGGGCTTGCTGACGCAAATTCTGGAGGAATTACTCGGGGCCAGGAAAAAGGCGAAGAAGGAGTTGGCTGTCGAGACTGACCCCTTCAGGAAAGCTGTTCTGAATGGTCGGCAACTGGCCTTGAAAGTCAGTGCCAACAGTGTCTATGGCATTACTGGTGCGACTGTGGGGAAGCTTCCGTGCTTGGCTATCGCGAGTAGCACTACCAGCTATGGTCGACAGATGATCGAGAAGACCAAGGAGGAAGTCGAGGCGAGATATACCATTGCAAACGGATACTCGCACGACGCCCAGGTCATATACGGAGACACTGACTCGGTCATGGTAAAATTTGGCCCGAAGGAGCTCGACAAAGCCATGGACCTTGGTCGGGATGCTGCTACTTATGTGTCAGCCAAATTCATTCAGCCCATTAAGCTTGAATTCGAGAAGGTCTACTTCCCGTACTTGCTGATCAACAAGAAGCGGTATGCCGGCCTGTACTGGACGAACCCAGCAAAGTACGACAAGATGGATAGCAAGGGCATCGAGACGGTACGAAGAGATAACTGTCGGTTGGTGCAGATCGTCATCGAAACAGTCTTGCGCAAGATTCTCATCGATCAAGACGTTCAGGGTGCTCAAGACTATGTCAAGGATACCATCTCGGATCTTTTACAGAACAAGATTGACATGTCTAAGCTCGTTATCACGAAAGCGCTGTCCAAGAGCGACTACACCGCAAAGCAAGCTCATGTGGAACTAGCGGAGCGGATGAAGAAGCGAGATGCCGGGTCTGCACCAACGCTGGGAGATCGTGTAGCGTATGTGATCGTCAAGGGTGCCGGAGGAGCCAAGAATTACGAGCGATCCGAGGACCCCATCTTCGTGCTGGAGAACAACGTCCCAATCGACACCAAGTACTACCTCGACAATCAACTGTCCAAACCACTAGAGCGAATTTTCGAGCCCATCCTGAAAAAGAAGGTGGCCCAGCTGTTGACAGGAGAACACACGCGTTCCATCTCCGTCGCCGCCCCCACCCTCGGCGGCCTGATGAAGTTCGCCAAGAAGACGCAGACATGCATGGGATGCAAGAAACCACTCGTCGGCAAAGAGGAAATGGCAGGCGCGATCTGCGAAAACTGTCGGCCCCGCGTCGGCGAACTGTACCAGAAGACACTCCACAAGGTGTCGGATCTGGAGGTGCGCTTTGGCCGATTGTGGACGCAGTGTCAGCGGTGTCAGGGGAGCATGCATTGCGAGGTCATCTGCAGCAGTCGGGATTGTCCGATTTTCTATATGCGCATGAAGGCGAAGAAGGATGTTGAGGACGCGGGCAAGGAGTTGACTCGTTTCGATCATGATTCTTCTGCTTTGTTTTAGGGGGTCAGCAGTGATGCTTGTTGAGGAGTAAACACCGTCAACGAATACACCTGGCGTTGCTCTTCGTCCAATCTTGAGGCTGAAACCTCGGGCATCTTGAAGCGTTTCGTTCAATACCAAATATCAGAGTGAGCTGCTATATCATTGATGTCGTCTCAGTGAGGATATAGCATTAGTATAGCCTCTGGGTTAAGGGACGGAACTCATGACCGATGAAGCGCTGCGGAATAACAAGGCCACAAGCCAAATAAATTGCACTACGTCCTCCGTCTCCCTTTCCTCCCAACACCTCCAAATATCCCACCCATCCAAACAATCCACGACCTAGACCACCCCACCCCACCCCTCCCTCACCACCACATCCCCAACCCCCATCCACCCCTCCACCCCCCTCCCCCCACGTCTCCCCAGCACCCCCATCCCATCAACACCGACACTCCCCCAAACACGTCCGCTTCGCCAAAAAATCATCATACAAATGCCGCAAACAAATAAGAGCCGGCTCGCCCGTCGCCGAGCTGTCATAACAGCGACACTTCAGCCCGCGCTCGTGGTCGGTGCAGAAGGCCGTCAGCGAGCTGATGCGCGGGATCCCCTGCAGCGTCGCCCACATGTCCAGCGCCGGCGCCACGATGTAGTTGGGACTTTGCTGGTCGTTGTCTTGGTACCGGGGCGGGAGGGCCGCGTTGCAGGTTGGGAGCCACTGTTTAGGGGGGGGAGGTTAGTTGGGTGCGGTGCATGGGAGGGGGTGAAGGGGGGGTGGTGAAGTGGGGGTGGGGGGGAAGGAGGGAGGGGGGGGGGGGTTTAGGGCTGGAAAGGAAGGAGAGGGGAGGGGAGGAGAGGGGAGGGGAGGGGGACTTGCGGGTCCTTCGGTTGGGTGGATGCGAGTCCTGGCGGGGGTGGGCGAGGCGGTGGTGGGGAGGGCGAGGAGGAGGAGGGTTGTTATCGTTAGGGTTAGAGTCGCCGTTAGTGTTAAGGAGAAGGCGTGGAGGTTGGTTGGTGAGAAGCGAAGCTGGCGGGTTGTCGGTGGGGTCATGGCGATGGAAGGTCCTGAGAGGGTCGAGAAAGAGAGAGAGAGCAGGGAGGAAAGAGACGGTATCTTATAAACATACATCTTGTGCCAGCTGTTTCGGCCGTCGCTCCATCCTTCAGGACAAGGGCGTGGCGTATTGTACTAAGCAAGCATCGCGGTTTGTGGTTGTGATGATGAGATCCGGGGATAGATGCGCTTGAGCGGCTGTATCACCATTAGTCCTTTCTTACACACTATGCCGCAGCATGCTTACTTCTGACTACACGGAACGTTTCGTGAGGACGTTTAGGTGCGCTTTGACCATGCGTGTATAGAGTGCATGGCTGACGGGTGATGGCTGCGCCACTGGTTCCCACTTTCCTTGCTGCATAATGCGTTGTGGTAATGTTCCAGGGAGCATTAGCATTGCATTTACGAAGTACAGACGGCTATACTCGTACCTTGAGGTTCCGAATTGGTCTATACATACATGTATCATCTGAAGTGCGGCGCGCGAGCTAGCTGTTCAGGACGAAGAATTCGGAACCTTTTCTGACACTTGGCAATAGGGGATGCATTATTTCCGGTTCCCATTTCAATCTGTCTCTTCCTAGCCAGTCAGGCCACCCACCTGCTCATCCAAGACTCGATGCATCAAAGCACGGCTCGCCCCCACAAACCGCAAATAAATCGCCTTCTTCTCGTACAGGAACATGGTCGGGATGAAAGGCAGGTCGTACGCATCCAACAGCCGTGTTATTCCCGCGTCTGCGCCCACACCTCGGTCAGTGCCTCTCTTCGCTGGACGGTCGCTACACACAAGCTGTAAAGCACGGCTTACGGTCTAGTCGTTGCACCATCCGCCCCGTCGACGGCGCGTCGCGAGGCAGCTCGCCGTAGTCCAGCCTCGGCAGCGGTTGCAGAATCTCGTCCAGTTCCGTCACGTGCCTGCGGTTCCAATTTCGGAGCTCGAGTCGAGTCCTGCTCGTCGCCGTCAGCCTCTTCACGGAAGTGCCGAATCCGGATCGGCGCCGCGCGGTGAGGGTGGGTGGGGCACGCACCTCTCGACGCGACTCCGTCCGTTGCTGGGGTCCTCGTGGCCGGAGCCGAATCCGGTCTTGATGAAGGTCCTCATGTCCTCGCATTGTCGTGCGAGTGCGTCCAGATGCACCAAGACGCCTATCACCAGCGTCGTCTGATCTTGGTATGTTGTGAAGATGTACTTCTCGGTGTCTTCTTGAATGGCGAGGCTTCCGTCGGGATCCGGAACGACCGCCGAGACTGGCGCAGAAGTTGGCCCCGGCCGACGAGCTCTTGGAGTATACGGTCTTTGCCGCAACGAACTGGACGGTCGCTGGAGGTGCGGTGATCTTTGCACGTGCCCTGAATACGGGCTTCTGGGAGGATCCTGTGGGCGAGGGGATCTCTGGCTTTTTCCCAAGTCCCTCGCCTGGCTTTGGGTTCTGCTGGACGCTGGCTCCGGGTTGGGCGTAGGATACCTATGCTCGGATCGGGCAACATCTGGAGCCGGGGAAGAGGTGCCGGCATCAGAGCTGGCATTGCTTGCGTAGGTATGGGTGGGGGTGTAGATCAGGGATGGATCGATCACGGTGAGAGGGGGATCTGGATCTGAAAGGGGGGACCGCTCCATTGCGGTGGCTCTCTGTGACAGCGTAGCGTCAGAGACTTGGGGGTAGCGAAAGTCAAGAAGAGGGAATCTGTGGCGGACTATAAAGCATCGTTGGCTATCAGTACTTTCGGCCATGAGAATTGGACCATACTGCTGGGCAGCGGAATCCAGCCCGGTATATACGATATGGAAGAGTTCGTGGAATTGTATGGAATGGTTCTTTGTCCGGGAGCCGTGCAGCAGTGAGACAGAATCGGCTTGGAGACTCCCTCAGACGGCTCTAGGAATGCACGATGGTGAGACACTGGGAGAGTTCGCGAGATATTGCAGAGGCGGAAGGATCTGGAAGTCGATAGGGAGCTAAGAGCAACTGAACTGATCTAGTGTAGTATGGGTGATGGATCAGCGGATCCTTCAAGCATGGAAGCCCTCGTAGTCAGGTACATAGGTAGGTAGTAATTGATCATAGCAGTGATGAAAGCCGATTGTTCTGGCTCCAGGACTGCTTGTTAGTTGGTCAAGAGAAAGGAACCTGCCATCCTGAGGAGACAAGTAAAGGACATTCCAGCAATATATGACAGCGACATTTTCTCGATGAATGTTTTGCGAAGATCTCTAAGAAAAAGGAGGATGGTCTTAGAATATCTATTTGTGCTTCAACCATCCCCACTGTGTAAGCAGGTGCTAGGTGATTGAAGACACCCCTTCGCAAACAGTAAAATACCACAGGTGTGGTGGAGCTGATGACGCTGAAACTGACGCTGACGTTGATAATGATACTGATACTGAGACATACAAGAATAGTAACGACCTCAGTGCAAAGAATTAGGCCTCTCAAGGTGTTGAAGAACGCCCAATTCCCACGGTCTGAGATTGCTAGCTTGAGGTAAGGTGAGATGATGGAGGCAATGCTGGCTTACATAATCAAACCCAACTTCCAAGCTTGTCTCAAATAAACACCAAGGTCAACAATGCATCTCACATCCTGCAGCCTGCCACTCTTTAATGCTGCCAACAGTATCGCTCACTTTTCAGAGACTGATCTTCTACCTTCCTGCACCTGATCTTTTCACAGCGCAACAAGAAAACTTCTCGTGCGACAGCTGTCGTGCTTTTGTCTAACCTTCTAGATCCTCATTCTAAATTTAGCAAACCACTCTCGTATTGTACCGTGAGCTGGACAGTGCCATTAGGCATCTGGAAAAGCCCAGCAGAGAAAACTTCATCGACCTCGCTCCACATGATATAACCCTTTAGGCTGCAGTATCTAGATCCGTCATGGCCGCGAACGACTACTACAACCACTCATCCTCTGGCCATGATGGCCGGAGGTACGACTACAACGCGCCCTTGCCGCCTCTACCATCGTCTTCACCATCATATCCGACATCAAAGCCCACAAACGGTGGAAACTCGCTACCCCCGTCTCCCCTTGAGGACCCGGCATATCCTCCATATCCACAACACAGCCAGACCAGCTTTGGCTCGGACTCCGGCTATTATGGCGCTGGCCAGGGGGACAGAGTACAAGACCCGAGTGTGTATGCGGAAGACAGACCGTTGAGACCACATCCGCGGAAGAAGGACTCGGAAGAATGGGCGGGGCAGAACCAGCAGCAGTATAGGCTAGATAGTGTGGGAGAGGCAGTCGAACCAGGGAAACGAAGGAAGAGCAGCCGAGGCGGGCGAAAACGTTCGACCGGCTTCTTCAGTGGCCGGATACCTTGGGTCGTATATATACTTACTCTGATTCAGACGGGCGTGTTCATTGGGGAGCTCGTCAAGAATTGTGAGCAGCGCCTTGGGAGTCTCTCGGAGTGCGATGCATGCTGACTTAGCTTTGTGAAGCAATACTAACCTCGTCACCGATCGAAATACATCCACAGTTCAATCCAATGATCGGTCCATCGCAATATGTCCTGATCAACATGGGTGCTCGGTTTGTCCCCTGCATGCGGAATACTGCCGGCGTCCAGGACGCGAAGACTGTCATTTCTTGGCCTTGTCCCAACACCACCACTCTAGACCCAAACGATCGAAGCCAGCATTGCCAACTGTCCGATCTGTGCGGCTTCTCACCCGTGCCGAATCCCAAGGCTGGTGGAGGAGGGGCAATGACTGACTCGCCCGAGCCGAATCAGTGGTTCCGATTCATCATACCGATTTTCCTGCACGCGGGCATCATTCACATTGGCTTCAATATGCTGTTGCAACTGACCCTCGGTCGGGAAATGGAGATCGCAATTGGACCTTGGAGGTTCGCGCTTGTATACTTCAGTAGCGGCATCTTCGGTTTCGTACTAGGGGGTAACTTTGCAGCTCCGGCCATTGCCTCGACTGGAGCGTCCGGTTCACTCTTTGGCATCCTCGCTTTGACTTTACTCGACTTGTTATATTCTTGGAAGGAGCACAAATCACCCTGGAAAGAGTTGGCGTTCATCGGCTTGGATGTTGTGATCTCCTTCGCTTTAGGTTTATTGCCAGGACTCGACAACTTCTCTCATATTGGGGGGTTCCTTATGGGTCTAGTGCTTGGCATATGCCTTCTACACTCGCCGAACGTACTGCGCCAACGCATTGGCGAGAACGAACCACCATACGCCCGCGTCAGTACCGGTCAAGGAAAGGATGGTGTAGTTAACACTGGCGTCCAGGATTTTGTGAAACGTCCTATTGGTTTCTTCAAGGGTCGAAAGCCGTTGTGGTGGGTGTGGTGGTTGGTTCGAGCTGGTGCCCTCATCGGAGTCACTATTGGCTTTATCGTGCTGCTCAACAACTTTTACCGGTACAAGCAGACGTGTGGCTGGTGCAAGTATCTGAGCTGCTTGGTACGTAGCTCTCTCTCGTCGTTGGACTAAGGTACTGTGCTGATATCTTGACTAGCCCATCAACAATTGGTGTTCGGTCGGGAACATCAACCTCACGAATACAACGCAGTCAAACAAACGGGATTTGTTTAGCAACGCGCTCCCTGCTCCATTCTATCCCTTTCCATAAGCTTGTCATCCAAGAATCTTCGAGGAATGCATTTCGCCATATCTTTGGCCGGGCGTCTTTACTTTTATTTCATTGAGCGTTACAGCGAAGCATGAGGACACTTGAACGCGGGTGAGATTCGGTGCTTCGGGAATGGAGTTGCGCGCTTCAAGGAGTGGCAATCAAAGAGGTGTTTGCAAATTGTAAATGGGGAGCTGTACCAATTCTGGGCGCATTCGAGGGATGCATTGCTGATGCTGGATGCGATATTGTCCACAACATTCTCAGATACATAAACTGGGGTTAAACCGCCAGAATCCCTTCGAAGATGAATGCCGCAGCCAACAATAACTTGAGCATACCCTATGGTGAGATTCGAGGTGATCAGATTCGATCGTTACTCGGAACATGGTGCGGTCGTGTAGTTATCCTCTGAGGGTGAAGCCGTCGCCAATGAGCTCCAGAGATACGGAGTGCTTTTGTGCCTGCGTCTGCGCTCTAAATCACGAAGCTTTTCAAGAGTGACTTCCATTATAGAATTGCACACGCGAATTATGAACTAGACTCGTAACTTCTACCTTCTGGTTCTCACTCCACTATCAAATTTGTAGTGCACTACGAATTCCATAGTCATCCTACCTAGAATAGAAACTCCCTACCTACCTCACGATACCTCCAGGACTCTCCGGCACTCTAGCGCCATATCGTCAACCAGCTCCGTACAGGCTACTCGACTGTATCAGACATCTGACGAATCACCCGGGAATAACATGCTTTGGAGAGTAATACCAAGTCAGTCAGGTCGGGCCAGCAGTACCTGATTTCCTCCTCCTCAGAGGAATGGCGACTCTTGCGCCGTCGTCATCACCATCGCCCCCACCCCTGAAGCGGCGACGGAAGACTTGGGCGCGAAAGTGTGAACGATACTGCTGCAATGTCGTGACATACCTGCCGCTCGGTTTCATATATGGCTTGACCACTTGGGCGGTATGGGTTGAAGCTGGCATTGGATTTTTGCCTACGAGAAGCTCCTGGGCTGGTAGGTCGTCAGATCCCAGGACCCGTCCTGATACTGACGACGTCCCCGCTGCAGGCTACACATCTTCCAGCATCGGTATACTTCTGTATCTCCTACTCAACTGGTCTTATACTACTGCCGTCTTCACCGACCCTGGTTCTCCTCTACAATCCCAGAACGGGTATTCTCATCTCCCAACCCAAGAACCCCGACACAATACTTCCTTCACGGTCAAATCGACCGGCGATGCACGCTTTTGCAAGAAATGCCAGGCACGGAAACCGGACCGTGCGCATCACTGCTCGACATGCCGGCGATGTGTGCTGAAGATGGACCACCATTGCCCCTGGCTGGCAACGTGTGTTGGACTGCGGAATTATAAGGCGTTCTTGCTCTTCTTGGTGTATACGACTTTCTTCTGTTGGATCTGTTTCGCGGTCACTTCCACATGGGTTTGGAGCGAAGTCTTGAGCGATGGGCAATACACGGAGAATTTGATGCCTGTCAATTATGTAATGCTGGCCGTTATTTCTGGTATTATTGGCCTGGTTCTCACCGGCTTTACGGCTTGGCACTTCAGTCTTGCCTGGAGGGGGCAGACTACGATCGAGTGTTTGGAGAAGACGAGATACTTGAGTCCGCTACGGAGGTCGATGGAGCAACAACACTACCGACAGAGCCAACTGCATGGCAACGGGACGCCGAGTTACGGGCAGCAACTTCGAGAAATCCACGCCAACGCATTACCAGGAGTCACAAGACCCGAAGAAGGAGAAGACACGGCCTCCTCGGACGGCGATCTAGAGCGCGGACTCACCGCGCAGGAAGCCTTGCGCAGGAGCTATAGCCATCGTGAACGATCTCGCGAACGCGAACGCTATGAAAACTACCTCGACGAACAGGACTCGGAGAAACTCCCCAACGCCTTCGACCTCGGCTGGCGGCGAAACCTACAGCACCTGTTCGGCTCCCGACCTCTATTCTGGCCGTTTCCAATCTGCAACACCTCCGGCGACGGCTGGAACTGGGAGCCCAACCCCAAATGGCTCGACGTCCGCGACCAGATCCGCCGACAGCGCGAATCGCGATGGCGCGCCCAAGAGCGTCGGGACGCTGCCGCGAGCGCCGCATCCCCGTTCTCGCCGTCGCAGGCACAAGCCGCAGAATATCGCGATCGCGACTACTTCGCCAGCCAGAAATGGCATCCAACTCCCGGCGCTATCGACGACGACGACGGGCAGAGACACTACCTCACCACCTCCGCCGGCGTGGCCTCCGTGCCTGTTTCGGGGCGGCGATCGCCCGGTAAGGCGGATCAGATCCTGGGCCGGGACGGTCGGTCGTATGTTGACGGCGGAGGGGCCTATCTTGGGATGGAGGCCAAGGGGAGAGCGGGGAGTGGGATGTCGATGGAGACGTTGAGGAGGCGAGGCAGCGAGGATGGCGGGGGTGGTGATGGAGAGGGGCTTGAGCGGTATGAGGTCAGCGGTGATGATGATGATGGGCTTTCGCGAACGGAGGAGCGTCGGTCCGCGGAGAGGGAAGGGGGAGGGAGGGAAGAGGACGCGTGGCGGGAATGGTGAGGGGTTGTGTGGGGTGGAGTGTGTTTGATCGGCGGTGGGCTATGGTGTGAGGGGTGTGTTGTATAAGGTATTCATACTGTACTGGCGCTGGGGGAGGCGATTTAGGGTAACGTTTTATCTTAGAGTGTCCATAATTTCTTGAGAATCTACTCTACTTCAAAGAGTGCATACTGTTACCGCATCAAAACGACACACCGTCTGTGAGGGCGCCGCGATAATTTATGGCAGCTTAAGGTACAAACTTCTGCCAGTTGCACTCAATGTTTGCATCTCAATTCAGACACTCCTCTCGACATGGCGTGCCCGTAGACGGATCCCTGGTGCTCAAGCATCCGACGCCGAGGACGGCGTGAGGGGGTTCTCTGTGCGTCAGGTCTGGTGGTTGGTGGAAGCCGGAGATGGAGAAGTGCTGGTAGGGCTTTTGGGTGGGCTGGACGTCGGTTGGTTAGGGCGCCGGGGAGGGGGAGGGGATGGAGACGGACGGTCTGGTGGAGGGTGGTTATGTGATTGTTCTGTTTGGGCGATGGGGTTGGGGTGGGTGGAGATGCATGTGAGGGTGCGGGGGAGAGGGGGGGCTAGGTGGGGAGGTGGGTTGCTGGGAGTGGAGTTTCAGTGCGGAAGGGAATTAAGAAGGGATATGCGTACGGGCTGGTGGTGGCGGCGGACTTTAGGAAGGCTGTACACGCGGACCGTAGGCAGCATCAAAGAGATGAGGGGGTTTCCAAAGCGCCGGCGAGTTGGTGTTAGCTTATGAGGGAAGATTCGTTGAGTTTCACCAGCTTCTAGAGCTGGGGTTTCCTGATTACACTATGTGTTTACATGCTCGAGATCCCTGGAAGAGCAAACCTTGGCATTCTTGGGACGTCATCTGATGGACGACTGGGCTGGTAACGAATATCAATCAAGCCCCAGGTCTTTCAATACACCACTAACCCGCGCCAAAGCATCCACCAAGATCCACATGTCCGCCAAGTCTTCTGGGCAATCACGGTGCATATATCCGCCCGCCGCGTCATCACTCTTCGGTGCGTCCGAGTCGGCTTTAGAAACCTCCTGCAAAGGGGCCAGAAACCGCCTCGAGACATCGTGCTTCTTATGCAGGTTAGCGATGTCGAGGACTTCGCGGATATGGCTGGACGAGAGGAGCAGGTAGTAGAAATTGAGGGAAGCGAGGCAGAACGTGAAGTTGGGTCTCAAGGCGGTCCAAGACTCGGGGGTGAGCGGTTGTTGTACTGTCTGAGAGAGATCCGGGAACACGTATGGCGCCACGTTGTCGATGGCTACCGGCGTTGCGAAGACTGAGAATTTCTCGGGGCGCTCATCGCGGTGTTTGTTGGCGGCGAGTACTTCGTCTTTGAGCCAGCCGACGGCGCAAGTTTTCAGGTTCTCGTACGGACAGTGTTCGAGTGTGTCCTTTATATAGGTCAGACGAACAAGATCGGATGGGTGTGAGTGCAGGACAGAGGATGTTAAGATGTGCGCCTGATAGCGGAGGGTAGGTGATGGTGTATTTGCGGACAGGAGGGACAGTCGTTGCAGGTATTCGTTGAAGTCCTCGTCATTTTGAGGCTGTCCGACGTGTTGTCCGTCGTAGGCCATAAATCCTAAACATAAGACGGCGTCGATCGTAGCCTCTGGTTCCGTGCCAATACTTGCCATGCCATCTCTTCCGAGGTAGTTTCGAACAACAAGTGCGTGATCTGGAAAGATTGATATCTCAGGAATGACGGCGATGGATTTGAACAGCTTGACGGACGCTATCCGAGCGACGAGTAGATATAGGGCACCGGCACGAGACAGTGGTATGTCGGATGCAGAGGAGGGGAAATTGTCTTCATCTTTGACCGACTCAGAGTCCAAATCCGCTTTTGAGATAGTGCGAAGCAGCTCTCGTGAGTCGAGTTCCAGATCACGGGCGAGCGCCTGTAGGGTCAGCGGATGATAAACTGACGAGAGGGGCATACTTACAAGAATCTGCCCTATCGTAGCATCCCTAGCATGAAGTTCTTCGTTCTCTGCAAACAATTCCGCGTGTGTTTTTCTGCCAGGTATCATCTTCTCCGGATGCGCCTTCTCCTGCAGTCTACTCGTCCAAGCCAGTCCCGTAACATCTTTGACAAAGGACATCCATAGCATGTAATACTGGAGAACTTGCGTGACAAACGACTGCAATAGTCGCTGTTGCAACTTCTTTTCTTTGCCGGTGGGCACGTCTGGCTGAGCTTCTGGACCGGGAACAGAGGGCTGCGATGCAACGGTATGAATTCCCTTGCTGTTCGTCCGAGGCGGTAAGTCTGGCTTCTTCTGGCCCGATAGAGTTTGGATGAGCTGAAGTACTGCCGTAGTGGCATCTTGTGACCATGCTACTTGTGCGTATGCTCTGAGAACGGCACTTCGACTGGTGGAGAGAAAGCGGCTTGGGTACTTGGTCTTGATTCGGGAATGAAGAGTCGAGAGCATGGAAACCAGGTTGTTGAACTGACAAACAGCACTTGTGGCATCGCCGTCGCTCTGTTTCGGCAAATCTCCTATTCCACTTTCAAAGTCGAATGCACGTAGCAACTCTGTCACCTTCAACACCACCTCGCGTGGATTACCCAATCGGGCCACATCCTGCAAGCATTGCTCCGCCGCGGGAAGAAGCGGCAAGAGGAGGTGGACGAGATCCCAACCGATGTTAGACGTAAGCTCAGGGTCCTGTAGCACTTGATGCAGCGTCGGTAATTGGTCGCGTGTAAGGTTGAACTCGACAATGGTCAGGTACGTAAGGTGGTCTGTTGCTGGGGGAAGCGCTTTGAGCAGTGGATTATCGGCCATGACTTATCCGTCAACCTCGGTGGAGCCTTGGAAAGCGAGAGCCGTCTTAGAGCATTAAGACTCCGAAGCACATGGCTGTCCCCGCGTTGCGAGCATGCAGGGTCCAGTGAACCGCGTTGGAAACACCTCTATTCACGCACCAGACGACACGCGTAGCCAATGGCAACACTCTGGCACGACCGAAGCAATCCATATGGTCTGCCGTAGTCTGCCGTACAATCCCGGATCCTGCAGTCTGATGCGACTTTGGCTTGATGTTGGTGTGGCTTTGAGTGCTGCTGTATGCAGGGTCCAGTGCAGTGCCTTCAGGCCCGCGTCATGCAGTGTCTGTATACTGTACTCCCTGCGAGATCTGAATATTCAATGCTGGGAGGATGATGATGAACAATATCTTGTACTCATAAAAGCCTTGGGTTTAACATACCTGGCAAGTTTTCCTTGACCTGTCCGCTCACCCGTTTTACATGGTCTTTCCTTCTTTATTGCTTCCCACCTGTTCATGTCATGCATGTTTTGCGTCGTTTCAAACCTTCTCTTCAAATACTACGCCACACAGATCTCTCAAGACTGTAGCATCACATATCAGGGCTATGTCTCCCGAAATACGCTCGGCGAACGCTCCAATCTTTCGATATCTACCGCAGCCATGCATCGACTACTCCTCCTGTTGATATCCTGCTGCCTAAGCTTGACTTCAGCACTGAGCATCCCGTGCCCCTCCAACCCACAGCCAGGCTCAACGTCATGCCAAGTCCTCGACAACGCGACACAAACACTCGACGGACCCACTGCCGTCGTTGGCTCGAAGCCGAACGTGCTGGAAAACAGAGGCCGGCCGATCCCAACACACGCAGAAGATTCCCCCCTCCGGATGCTGCCCCACCGCTACGAGCCCACGGGCATCTTCACCAGCCGCGACGACGGCGAGATGGGCCCGTACCGTCTACAGCCGGGAACCTACCAGATCTACATCCGCTGGATCGGCCAGTTCATCCCGGGCACGAGTAAGCCCCACCCCACCGCTCCCCTTTCTTCCCTCTCCAATCCTTTACCCGAACTGTGCAACCGTGGTGGAGACCAGGCGCGGTGTCACGTCCAACCTGCTGACGGGAAGCGTCGCCGCACCATAGCTACTCTGTACGTGATGCCGAGAGACGACTCGTTGATCGAGTTCATGGACATTGTCATCTGCCCGGCGACGACCCTAGGTCACCTTCTACGCGCGTCCGGGCCGGTCGAGTTCGACTTGCGCCTCACGGACGATTCTTTCATGCCTGATGGCAGCTTTGACAGGCGGCCGTCAAGGGCGCAGGCGTCGTGGTCGATCCGTACTCAGTGATAGGTTTCTCAATACGCTTCGGTACTGCGAATTTTGGGAGGGCGTTGGGGCTAGGTCTAGCGCGTACACATGAGGGGGTGTTCTGCATGCGCGGCTGCCACCGCGTGAGGCGGGAGGGTTATCGGTGGTAGTGATCTTTCTACGTGAATATCCGAGCCAGAGGGTATATGTCTCTGTCTTTCCAGTAGGGTCCGTTAGACCGTATCTCGAGAGCCACTTACGTTGCTTGCTCATCTACTCTGGTGCATTGACACTGATTGACACCCTCTGTCTAGCATAAAGACGGGCATGGGGGCGACTGCCGAAACCTGCCGTTTCGCTGCCTTCGTACCTACTACACTTTGGAGATAAGTTCTGAATACCATTCAAACAGTGCTGTCTGCTCTCCTCAACAATGCCCCACCACCAACTCGTATGCGGATGCCTATGTTCCCTACTCTCTTATGCTCAGGTAGTCTGTTACCGCACTTGGTCCCGTCTCGTCGGACAGGTAATCCGAACCTCAGACAGAGCCCATGAATCCTGCATGTACTGTAGCGCTTAAGGCTGCAACTCAGCGATTCCAGATAAGCTCGAAAACTTAAAGGATCTGATGGAGGAGACTGGAGAGCAGAGAGCGGAGAACGTCAGAGAAAGCAACGCAGAGTCAAGAGGCATAAACAAGCACCTACCTGCCTAACACAGCTATAATGCGTCGTGGTACTTCATGAGACCGGGACACGAGGACAACGGTACCTGACAAAGCACGGAGACCACTGATGACGAGACCCGAAGGAATGACTGTAATTTATCGAGCTCTACCAGCTCTATAGTATAATTAACCGCTCCGAAGAGCACAGCCCGTAAAGAAGGAGAGTGAGCACCAAAGAAACAATCCCGTCTAAACCCCATCTCCCCACCCCCCCTTGACCGCCATCAGCCCCGAGAGGCCAACAGACAGAGAACGGAGCGGAGAAAATGGCGTCCAGCGTGAAGCGAAGCGTGGTGAAGCGCCGCGAAGTAAAGTGAATGTAAAGTCGAACCCGACCAAACAGAAGAAACGAAAGAAAACGAAACGAACGGCATTGCGTGTATAAGCATCATACACCGCGCCTCCCTCAACCCAGGCTTTTCTAGTTCCCACCCCGATCACAAGCTAACTAATCTCTCCAAGCATCATCTCCACCCGACCAACGCTCTCCAGCCGCCCGTGCGTGCGACGGCCAGATCCCGATCGGGTCAGGAATGAAGAACATGGAGGTGGGCGGATCGAGGACGGTGAGGGTGAATGGCGCGGGCGTCATTTACATGACGGTGCAGCCGTAGCCGGTTTGGCCTGTAGAATAGCTGTTAGCGGGGGGATGGGATGGTAGGGAGTAGGTAGGGGGGGTTGGTGGTGGGATTGGATGGGATGGGAGGAGATGGAACTTACCACGCGAGTCGGAGGTTTGGGGGAGCTCCTGGGGAGCGGCGGAGGTGGTGGGGTTGGTGGTGGAAGGCATGTTGGGTGTTTGGTTGGTAGTCTGGTGACCTGGTGGCGGGATATTAGCGCTGAAGATGGGGTGGGCGGGAGATGGGACGGGGTGAGGGGGAGGTGGCTTACTGGAAATGGTTGGATAGTTGGTCTGGTAGATTGATGAGTGACTGAATGGGTGAGGAGAGGAGGTTGTTAGAGGGTCGAGGAAGGTGTATTTATGCTGGGTGCGGACAATGAGAGGTTCCGCACGTCGGTTGGACGAAGGGCAAGGTAACTAACTGGTAGAGCGTTGGCGGTGCTGAGGACAGTCGGGTATGTTTGTAGCTTTGTTCGAAGGTCGGGGTTGAGGTTGTGAGGGCTTAGTATTGTTGTTTGGCTTGGTATTGTTCGGTTGATAAAGAACGGAGTGTGTTGCGGTGGGACTGTGAGATGGTGGAGATGAAAAGGAAGAAGAAATCTTCGAAGATGGATGGGACGACGAGAAATCGAGTCAAAGGATCATTGGGGTCCAGAGTGAATGAAGATGTGTTTTGAGACTGGTGATGTCAGATGTTCGAGTAGCGAGCCCTATCGAAGAGGGGAGACAACTTCTGACGCATAAGAGATACATCACACAATGCTTTGCCTTACCAATCGAAGTATGAGCTCAATGGAAAAGACGAGAGACTTCTTGAGACTGAGATGGCATTGAGAGGTTCAAGCAACACTTCAATAGATGGAACAATCGGTTATTTACCTTCGACTATCGGGACACACAGCACTGGTCTAGACAGCAGCTTCACCGGGGATGATGTGACTGACAGCATGAACTTTGAAGTGATACTGCGGCAGACATACCTTAAGGTAAGATATCCAATTGGCAATCTTCGCCGGCAAGCTGACAAGCCAGCGAGCATCTGATGTACATTAAGGTAGGACCCAGCATAATTCGTTGGCTACCTTATGTTTCACTACGCTAGGCAATTGGTGTTCATAGGCTCCAGGTTGTATCTTGAGAATCTCGTGCCCGGGGCATTGGGAGATGCGGGAGACTGCCGAGGTGTGTAATGGAGGAGAGAAGACCCCATGGAAGTTAGGGCTGATAAGTTGGCAAACAGAGCAAGCTCAGTACTTTATGTTGTTGTTGCTGCAAGGTTGACGCTGGGTGCATCAGAGACTTTAGTGGTTGGTGGTTGGTGGTTTGTGGTTGTTGATGTCGTTGATAGTAGATGGCGCTAGTCCATTCTTGGCACCCTTCACCTTCATCAACAATCACCACAAAGAGATCGATCGAGACAGCGAGATCACAACCATCAAAGGAGTCACTAATATTGTTCTCTGCATGACAACGAGAAACGAACGACCCCAACACCACATGTAGTCGCGAATACACGGACTTCACTAAAATTGGCTATGGAACCGCCTGGATCCGGAACGCTGATGCGTCTGCAAGATGTGCCTTTACGCTACCTACCTTACTCAGTGCGCCAATAGTATACAACTTTTCTAGATTCCTGATCCGAATGCGACGCATTTTGAACACCTCGCAGATCGTATTGCACTTGGTCTACGTGTAAATCTCCTCGGTCAATGCATTCAAGCTGACCCCTTCCTTCGCCAGATCCTCCTCGATCTGGAACAGGAGCGGCATCTCAACCAGCGTCCCTCGGATGCTACTCAGGAGATCTTTGACTTCTCGGACCCCTTGAGGACCCGGAGAGAAGCTATCTGCGACGACATGTCCCCACCGGTACTTCGGCGGCACCTTTGACCCTTCTTGACCATCAGCCACTCGGTCGGAGTCGTGGAAGAAGTTCTCGTAGAACTCGTCGTACTGTTTCCAGTTCCTGACGGCATCGTGTGGCACTGGATGGAATACTCGACCAAACGCCTCCGTATTCTGCCGAGCCCGAGAGTTCCAGAGGTAGAGGAAATCATCCGACAGTGGATCGGTGACCGCCACGTCCTCCGCCGAGCCGAACTCGTATGTGTTGGGCACACCGATCGGTTCGAAATTTGGTTGCGGTCGTTCCATGTCTTGCGGACGCAGCAGGCCCAGGTGCTTTCGGAAAAGTTGTCTTCGCAGTGTCGCGGCGAACTTCGTCGCTCTCCACGGCTGACCGGCCATGTACGAATCAAGCGGTGTACTATCCTCTATAACAATGGCAATTTCCGAGTCGTGATATCCAAGCTGCGACCGATCATTGAGGTTGGCGGACCCGCAGATGACGATCCGGTCGTCTGCTATCAGCACCTACGATATCGTCAGCATATCCCAAGCTGACCACTGGTGGAGACTGGTTCGCCCAATCGGAGCAAACAAATACCTTCGAATGGATGTAAAGCTCCTCGCTCACAAAGGCTTCTATCTCCGACAACTCCCCATTCTCCCAAGGAACATCTCTAATGTCCGTGCCCCCAAGCATGTAGCACTCGTTAACACTATCCCATCGTCCACTCCCAAGGCCTTGACGCCCACTTATCTCTTGCGCGGCTTGCTGATACCGTAGATAGTCTTGATTCGACGACGTTCCCCGCGGATCTTTGGCTCCTCCGTAGGATCGATTTCCTATCGGATCGACGGCGTTATCATGCCCCTTTCGAGCGTCCTCGTAATCGACACCGCTCCGTTGCTCCGCCTCCCGCATCGAGGCGCTAGCATTGATGCGATCGTAGTTTCGGAGGTTGTAGAATCGGATGTACTCCATCGGGTCAAAGCCTTCGTTCGCAATCATCTCCATGATGCTATACCCTCCACGGTTGATGGAATTATACTGGTACTCCATGATAGCACGAGTCCCTAGACTGGATTCCTCCTTCAGGTCACCAGCAAATGCCGGTATGGCGGGCATGAGGACTATGACCTTGTATCTTTGACCTGCTCGGGCAGCCCTCAAGATCCTTTCGACAAGAGCCGCGCCAATCTTGTTCTTGATCGGCCTTTGGGCATCAGAGGTAGCAGTGATGAAGAATTGGTTCTCGATATATACGAAATGCTGACTGTTTCGTATGACATTGATATAAGCATCCGCAATAGAGTGTTCCGTTTTGGTGCCGTGACTCCATTTCGTGCAGCTTCGTACGATCTGACACGATACACCTCGATCAAGAGAACGATCATGAGCTTGGTTGTAATTCTCATTGCCGCTCCGGTGATGATCTTGCACGTGCTGCATGCCATCCGAGATTACTCCCCGGATAGCGCCCTTTGCATCGCTAAACTCTTGAGATAAGCGGTGGTGATGGTGGGGACGACCAGATCCTTCCTCGTACCCGCGCCTCTCGTCGAGTTCTCCATTCTCGTCCTCGCTCGATCTGTCATATTCCGGAAGACCACGCCGTTGCACAAGCGGCGGGGGAAAGTAAGGCGTTTGGTCTTGTGCGGAAGCATAAGATGGACCTCCTTCATAGGACGATTGCTGCTGGGTATATGGTGAGCCATATGCCGGCTGCGGTAGTTGACCGTACATCATCCCCTGAGGTTGAGCCATCCCAGCGGTGTTTTCAGTGAAAGTAAGCCGCGAATATCTTCGGTCTCCTCGAACATCGTATTTCTCGTTGTAGATAAAGTTCCACCTCTCCACAAAATGTGCCCTTAGATCTTCGACGACGGGTCCGCTCAGACATATAGAGATATCCGACCACCCCATACGGGAGCTGGATTTCCGATCTAGCTTGTTGTTCTCCCAATGTGCGACATCTTGGAAGTCCATGATCCTGGCATTATTGAAATCCTGGCCTGGGAAGACGATATCATCGAGATTTCCCGGATGCGCATCCGCGATAGCATGCTGATTCGTGTCCCAGCGACCGTAACACAAGTCGAGACCCCCCATGAATGCTACACTACCATCCACAAGGCACAGTTTCTCGTGGTGCGCCCAGTAGAGTATCACATCTTCGTTCATCCCATACACTGCCTGCAGAGCGTTGCCAGGCAACTTTGAAATCTGAGCAGCGTTCAACGACAGGTTTTGTATTGACGAGAGAAAGGACGACTCTAAGGTTTGCGCGTCCGGGAGGTGGTCCGGATGGCGGAAGACGGAAATGTTGATGTGCAGGTCCTCCAAGGCATGCTTAGTATGGCTCGATGATACTGTCACGGGCGGCGCGATCAGTGGGTTGTATGTCTCCATCTGCTCCAGAGCCAAAAAGGTCGCCCCCAGCCCCATGCGGCTCAGCCAAGACGTGATTGGGTCAGTCGATCGAGGCAAGAGGGAATGTAGGTAGCCAGGTAAGGTTGGGGTCAAGTACTTACGAGTCAGTGCTTGCGCCACTTCTTTGTAGACAATGATGTTGACTTTGACACCCCGCTGGGCTGCAGCAAGCAGAATCCGATCAATTCGATATTGCTCGTTTCTGGAGGGTGGCCTGCGAAGGTATAATTCCGGAGAGAGCCACCCTTTGGAGCATCAGCATGCCCTAACTTTTGCGGAAAGGTGTCCATTGCTTACAATCCAGGATCCAAATGGATTCTCGCGCCTGCTCCAAAGCGCGTGATACAGCCCACATGTAGCCACAGCCGTCGACGTACCACTTGGCATCATTCTCACCGCGCTGGGCAGCAAAGCTACCGTAGCGATGTTGCGAAGCATCATGCATCCCAGCCCCACACTCCGCACCACCATGGGTGTGGGTATGTACGTCATCAAGTCCCTGCAGCTTTTGACTGATTTGGGAGCCGAGCCCATGAACGACGCCATGTAACTTGTCAAAGAGACCGCCGGCGAGCCCTGTCGACAATCCGGGACCTCCATTGGGTTTATTGGGCGGGTAAGACGAGTAAGTAGGGTTGTTGTTATCGTAGGGGTTGGATTGGTAGGTTGGGGCCGTATTCTCGGGTTGACCGTAGGACTACAACGAAATCATACTCAATCAGCAGTTCGTCCTGCTTAATAGACATTACGAGGACATAGCTTACAGCTCCATAGTTTTGGTTTTGCATTGGCTGTGGTTGGTGACGATCTCGCCATCGTCGATAGGTATCACCGATTATGCCTCGGTCACCACCTTGGTAATTTTCCTCCTCAGTGGCAGGCCCGCGTCCATGATACTCTCCATATGCCAATGCGTCTTCTTCGCGCTCGTTCGCTGCCATACTTCAAAGTGGATGATTGCAGGACTGAAGTGAATTCTCGAGGTTCGTTGAAGGCCTCTGCCAAGTACCTAATCTAGCGTCAGATGCAGTAAGCTCATGCGACACTCCCCGCTGCAACTGCAACTGCAGTACTGCAGGTGGAGCTGCAGATGAGAGGCTGGTGAAGTCATGGTGGAACATGGTGGATGTGCTCTTCGCACTTGTTTCTCCTGTTTCCCAATCGACCGTACGGAGACTGTGACATTGAACATTGAACACAATGTTGCTTCATACATGTATCTAACTTTCAATACCTAATGGATTGAACGAAGCAATGATGATGAGCGACCTTATACTCCTACCTTAACGTTACTGTAAAGTAGTGGTAGGTAAGGTACCTGGAGGTACTTTGTCAGTTACAAGTTACAAGATAACTTAACTTACCTGAAAGGGATTCGTTCGTCCGACCTCGGCATCGGAGGGGAATCGGCAGTGGCTTATCGATAAGGTAAGGGCAACATTGGACAATCAAGGTTACCTAAGGTAGCTTCATACCTTGCCTTACGTAATGTACCTAGACTCCAAGCTTCCTTTAATCCTCCCCCGCTTGATTGTTCTTTTCCTTTCAACCGTACTTGTAAGGTACTGTACTTAAAGGCCCGACCTTGCACCAATGGCTTCTCTGATTCTGTCCACCACTCGTACATCTGCTCCCCGCTTATTACGAACACGACTCTTCACTCCAGCTTTGACGCCGAGAAGCACCATCATGTCTATCGCTACGCTTGATGTATGCTTGCCCTATCCCCCATATTAAGCTTGCAAGCTCTTCGAACGCTGATGGACCAATGCAGACGTCGCTCGTACATAGGCTTCCAGCCTCCTCTCCCACCCTCTTCGAAGCCAAGGCCAAGAAGAACATGACCTTCGAGTCCATCGCCAAAGAGGTTGGTCGCAACGAAGTCGCCATCGCTGCCATCTTCTACGGCCAGGCCAAACCCTCGCCGGAAGATATCCAGAAGCTGTCCACAGTCCTCGGTATTCAACAGAGTACCCTGGAGCAGCAGTTCCAAGGTTTCCCGGACCGGGGTCGAACCATTGACATGCCGCCTAAGGAGCCGTTGATCTACAGATTGTACGAGATCGTCCAAAACTATGGATACGCCTACAAAGCAGTCTTGAACGAGAAGTTTGGCGATGGAATTATGAGCGCCATTTCCTTCTCGACCAAGGTGGAGAAAGAGACGGACAAGGATGGGAACCACTGGGCCGTCATCACTCTGAGGGGTAAATGGTAAGTTTTCCGCCCATCTGACCGGTATCCCCAAATACTTACACTTCGCTAGGCTCCCGTTCTCGCGCTTCTGATCTACTTGTACATATCAGCGCGATCGATAGATACTCCCCATATACTCAAGAATGAAGTTGGTAGATGTTTATGACAGCTGCTCCTCAGCGAACGTGGTGGTGACTGGGTGATTATCGTTGACATTTCGACACGTTCAACCTGTCAATCCTCGTACATCAGGTCAATTGCTTGGTTGCTCTAGTCTTCAAGAGATTCTGATGCTTTATGGTTTGGCGCTTTGAATCGTGGCGCTCGACAAGCCTGGATCTACAAGATGGGGTATTCTCGAAGATCCTACCTCGTTTCTAGCATTATCACAAACGCTCCTAGTATATCATATTGCAGTTGGACAGATCTGAGCCAGTCTTACGAGGAATGCTAACAGAAGTTCGCCCAGACAGAAGCAGTCAAATTTCGTTCAGTGGGTGCTGTGTGCTCCCGGCGAATTTCGTAACTCCAAGACCATTTCCTCCACCACCAAGTCCACAGCTTTCTCGCTGTTCAGTCCCCACTAGCGGTGTGAGGGCAAGACAGCGTCATGATGTTAAGGCCCCATGCATCCGACGAGGCACGACACAGCGTCGAAGCATCTCCCTTCCGGACAGCTTATCGGTACCCGATAGCTTTCCTGGGCACACCCGGCGGCCTCCTACCACGGTGAGCGGCCAGAGAAGATTCGAGCTCGGATGGTGACAATAAGTATTGCCACGGAAGCTGAACTGCAGAGGCAGAGATTCCCAGATAAAGACAACAGAACGAAGGAGAGTCGCAAGACTATGCGGGTTTCTGGGTCGAAGAGAAATAGAACAGAGACTACCACGCGATCAAATGAAGTTCGTGCAGATCTACTGGCCTGGTCTTCTCTTATGGCAGGGTAGGAGGGGCCATACCTAGATGACACATTAAAGCTATCAGTGACGCTTTCTATCACATCAAACATCCGGACCAAGCAGTTGCGCTTTAGTTCTTCTGAGCTGTCAGTCATTGAGGCATTGCTGCAGGCATCGAGCCATTGGTGCGACCCCGAAAGCCCAAGTGTTGAAGGTTAAGGTAGGTAAGTATCGCTGTCAAGGCAGTACTTAAGTCCTCATATGTGTTTACCTCTCATACTTTACCCAATCATCAATATAATGTGAATGAACATTGCCTACGGATCAACTTACTCCGGTGATTGCCGTTGTCAACACATTGGCCGAGTTCGCGTACCTGTATCCATCCTATGTTAGGGCAATCACTCTCGTGATGCTGCCTCTGACCTTTGAACCTACCTACCTACCTACACTTTAATCTATCATCCATTCCATTGCAAAGTGCTTCCACACCAACAACATGGCCACCGAAAACAAGACCGAGCTCATCTCTTGCACCTTTCCTGACTGTAACGCTCACTTTGAGACGGAAGCTCAGCTCAAACGTCACAAGAGGACCACTCCGGAGCATGACTATTGCGCCATCTGCGACAAGGATTTCGAAGACGATCAAGCATTTCTCGTCCACAAGATTGAGAGCCCAAAGCACATTGTCTGCCCGATCTGCAACAAGGACTTTCGAAGTGAGGAAGGACAACACTTACACCTGAAGCAAGTACGTGGTCATCTCCTGCTGAAGTCGCACCGTGCCTGACACATAGCAGGCCCATGCTACCGAACAAAATATCCGATGTGTCGGTTGTGGCGAGGTCTTCAAGCGTGCCGGCGGACTGATGGGTCACATCGAGAGGAACAAATGCAGCAAGATCACAGCCCAAGATTTCGAGAAAAGACGTGCTCAGAAGGAGATTATCAAGGTGTTCCTTGCCGACCCCGATGGATTCAACAGCCCGTCCCGCGTCATATCTGAGGCCGGAGATTCGGAGGACGGTGGCGTGGTGCTGAATCTGAACGGCACCTCCCCTACTGCTCGCAAAGTTTCCAACTCTTCCATTGCCGTACCTCCCGCCATCTCGGAGAAAGAAGAATGGCCCCAGCTCGAGTTGCAAGCTTTCAAGAACCCGGACCAGGACGATCTCCTTACCGGTGTGGGTAGTCTAGCAGTCACCGAGCCCACCATGACCTGGGGTACCGAAGCTGCTGCGAAACTGTTTCCTGACGCGCCAAAGACGCCGGCCGCTGTCGACTGGTCTGCCAAAGCGCTGACGGAGAAGGACCCGAACACCGAACTGTTTCATCCGAAGTCGAAGAGCTGGAATCCGGAGATGTTTCGTGTCGCTGCGACTGGAAAGTACCAGTGTCCTTGGAACGCTTGCGGGTATATCACTCCTTTTCCACTCCAAACCCATGACAGAAGCTTACAAGAAGCCTTGAAGGAAAGCTTTTACGAACGTGTTCGCCCTTGAAGCGCATCTTCTCTCGCCAGCTCACACGGGCGGGGACTCGAGATGCCCGTACTGCCTCAAGATCTTCAAGACCACCACGGCCCTGGTGCAACATGCCGAATCGGCCAGCACGCGCTGCAAGATTCGCGAAACGGTTCATTACGGGCAGGCAATGGACACGTTCACGGGCGGGTTGATCGAGACGCAGGGTTATCATGAGGACGGCAGCATCAAGTACAAGGCCGTTGACCCTGATTGGTAGAGAGAGGCTTCGGGGGAGGGCTCGGAGATTCGTTGGCTTCAACTCATGGCTGCTCCATGAGAAGCCATATGTATAGTGGCTGTTACAGCAGCAACTAGTCGACCGATTCGAGCCAGAGGGGACGCGGCTATCTAGATAGATCCAGGCTAATCTGCATCTTTGAGCCGATCTCCGGTAGAATGCGAGCACATATTGACCTGGCCATATCCCTAGTATTAGAAAAGGGAATCCCGGAGTTGTGATGAAGAGGACACAGTCTCCGCCGAGCGCTCGTATCTGAGCGTGCCGTAGCCCCGATCCCCGATGATGAGGAATAAATCGTAGCCGAAAGAGCGTGTGAAGAAGGCGCATACAGTAAGCTCAGATACAGTGCGATAATCGCACGCAGTATCAATTGGACAACATGATGCAAAACCTTTCATGATCTGTGACAGAACCCTGCGTGAGCGCTGGTCTCTTTGTTGTATCGAATCGGTCTGCGAAAAGATAAGATAAGATTAGATCGAGAGATCCGTTGATGTCATGTTCAACCACAACCAAAATCTTTCGTCAACACGCGCATATACCTACACACGAACGTTGTCAAGGACAGGCGCAATCTCCGAGCCTTCTCTCATTAGAAACACATCGCATTTCCAGCGCCTAAGGTCCACCGAACCGTCGGATCCACCTCCACTCCCACACCCACACCCACACCAAGACCACGAACGAACGAACCGGCAAGACTCATCCACTCTGCCAACCCACCTAACACCAGCATCACCCAGCCAAACAACAATGTCCACCGCCAATACACCCGCACCCATCCCGCCCGCAACGCCCACACTCACACCCACACCCACACCCACACCCCCATCTTCCACCATCCCCCCCTCCGCCAACGCCAAAGCCAACGCCGACGCCAACACCTACGCCCGCCTCAAAAACACCACCTCCATCTCCCTGCTCCTCGCCTGCCCGCTCCTGATGCTCCTCCCCCCGCGCAAACTCGACCTCTACACCTTCAGCCTCGGCGGCGCCTGGCTCTGGTCGGCCAACGCCCTCAGCCGCGAGCGGTCCGGCCGGTCCATCCTCGAGCGCGTCGATGCTTGGCGGCCGCGCGATCTGCCGGGCCGGAGGGCCGAGGAGGTTAGGGAACGGTTGAGGACGGAGAGGGGGGTTAGGGGCGGAGGGGAAGGAGATGGGGGAGAGGGAGGGAAGGGGAAAGAGAAGGGGTTGGTGGGGAGATTGTGGATGGGTGGTGAAGAGGAGGGGTGGAAGGAACGGAGGGACAGGGAGGAGAGGGAAGCGTTGGAGGAGGGGAGGGGGTATGGTGGGTTGATTTTGGATCAGATTTGGGAGGTTTGGAGTTGGGGGGAGGGGAAGGGGAAGGGGGAGGGGAGAGAGGGGGGTGGACGGGGCGAGAGGGGTGGGAGGGAGGGTGAGGAGGGGAAAGGGAAGTGAGGTGAGATGGGGTGGGGTGGTTGGAGGGGTGTGGTTCGATGTGGATATACGCTGTACATTGTACTCCCAGATGCGCTGGGTTTCGCTGTGTGTCATTATACCATTGTTTGGATGTTCAGGTTGATGAGGTCGGCAGGTCAGATTGGTCACGTAGAAGCCGTAGCAAGGCTGGTGGTATGCTGCTGTATAAGGTAGCTCGAATAGCCAACGAGCTGATGGATGAATCAGGGGCCATGTGTGCAAGGTAAGCAGAGGCAACAAGGCTGATATCAACATGAATGATGTGATTTGTTTCAGGAATGATATACTGGTACATAAGGAGCAAGATGTTGTTTGGCCTCAGTGTCAGTGAAACAATCAACTTGTATATCGACTCTGGGTGAGGTGCAGGTGGTTTGCACTTGCGCGCTTAATTATTTCTTATTACCTAATATTAGCGATCGGCCAGCACTGCCACAACTGATTTTCGAGGGCAAACATGTTGACAGACTATCGTGAGGAGGGAAGTTGAAGCTCATACAGACGCCGCGATTGATGTTGTGCTGAACTCCCTTTCTATGGTGAGTCTACTTCGTATAACGCTGGCAGTCAGAGCATAAACCTCCACGATGGTACCCTAATCGATGGCACTTTCGGTCGATTGATCGTATTGAAACGGCACGCATTGGCAATGCACGGCAAATGAAACAGCTACACGACCAGGGAGTGCACCCAGATACTACTTCAGTTTCGAGGAATTGACTGAAGACATGAAATTGTACTGTTCAAACCTTGCAGCGCATCCTGACTACCACTACCGCAGCATAAATCCATGACAGTCCGGCTTATAGCACCTTTCAACCCCTGAGGCTCTCCTGGTAGAGGATCACTCCTTCACTCCGCTGTCGGCAAGGATATTTTGCACCCAATCTGCGATTCGATATCGGCAAAGACCGCAGATATAGGTGTGACATAGACCCAGTTTAAGAGTGGGTTGCCTCCTATGACCAAGCCTCCAAGCTGACCCTTCTTGTTCAACACCCACGCTCCAGAATCACCATTGTTAGCGAAGCATGCTCCGCGGCGACCGGTGGCGAGGAAAACGTCTTCGGCTGTCTCTTGCGGCGAGTCAGGAAGATGTACCGCAGACTGCAGATGACTCCAACAGCCTTCGGTGAAGCCTGTGTTCCGCCCGGACTTGTACACCCTTGCTCCCTTATCAAGCTCGCAGGTTCCCCCGACTCGGTCGCTCATTGGCTGAAAGTATGGTGGGATAGGTTTTAACTGTCGTGAAGGGTCAATCGATGTGTACTTCTCCAAACTTCAAGTCACGGGCTACGAGAGTGAACACTCACCAAGTTCCCTGCCACCCTTTCTTCGTTTACTTCCACGAGGCCCCAGTCTAGTCCGCAGCCGGTACTTGCCACTTTAAAGCCGGATGACGCCAGAACGCGACCCAATTGTCGGTCGAGGTTCTCCAGACCTCTGACTTTCTCCTTCGTTTCTTCTACTGCGTTTATCTCGCCCTTCCGGCAACGTATCCGAGCGTTGCTGGCAATCCCAATCTCAATCTTCTCCCTTGTTCCATTCAGTCGCTCTTGCTGGTCGTGCAAATAGCTAATCCAAGCTTGGATGCTCTCGTCGATGTCTTCCTTGCTCGGACTTTCAACCAGCCCTTCGGACGCTTTCAAGCATCCGGGTCGCAGCCCATTTTTAAACACATCTGGCTATCTTAGCATCTGGCTTGGAGAGAACAGCGGTGCAGTTTACCTCTTGAGGAGCTATGCTCTGACATTACGACATGGTGACAGGTTAGGGCACACAACTTACGCCCAATCTTAGGGTTTTCCAGTCGAACAAAACCACCAAGAGTGCCCGTTCCGGCCTTTGGATCTGCCAGTGCAACGCTGGCCCCCATCTTCACACTCTCTTCAATGTCGTCCAGTACCTTGTACCGCTCTACAGTGCCTTCAATAAACTCCACGGCGGCGTCCAGATTGTATCTCTCAATGTGGGCTTTCACTTGTTCCGCCACAGCTTTACACCCTTCGTCCAACGTTCCTGGACCGATGATGACCACTATGGTCGGCGGACATTCTGCAGCATTGTGGGACACACCGCGCCGAAATACGTCAACGCTCACCCAGTTGTTGAGTGTGCGAATTGCCCCCATCACAGCCCCGCGCAATCCGCCCTCAATCCATGGCTCAACAATGGCGTCCGCGGCTACAATGGGGTACGTGCGAGTTGTGGCGAACCACCCAGAGTCCTCGGGGTCTGGGCCACGCGGGGGGCTCGTTGCAGCGGTTGAGAACGAGCGCAACGAGTACTGAGTCGAAGAAGATGCCGTTGACTCGTCGCTGATGTTAAACTTGCGCTTGTTGCTTGACATTTTGGATGGCGAAAGAAGATGATCGGAATGAGCTGGTCTTTAACGTCGTCACAGGTGATACGAGAGCAAAGATGAAGAGATTATCCGAAGGAGCTGGAATACGAGCGATCAAGGATGAGTCTTCTTCAGAGAACACAGCTTGAGAAACTACCCGGTCAAGTTTGAGAGAGCAATCATCACACTTTACTTCAAGCGGTCGCAACCCTGTTAGGTCTAGTCTTACGGGATTCTGCTTAGTAAGATCTCCTGATTACCTAAGGTACCTTAGGGGAAGAATATCACGCTAAACGGTATCATCACCATGATAATTGCAGCAGCGACTCAAGAGAAACTTCTACCTCAAGAACATATACCTTAGCTAGACTAGCTCCATGCTGAGGGAATGCTCAGCACTTTGATCAGATTGAATCTGCGTAAAAACTATACACAGCCATGCCCCTGTCACTAACACATCGGCGTACCGTACGTTTACTACTTAGTCAGCTCGCAAAAACCAAAACCCCGAGACCCACAGCGGGTCGGGTCGGGTTAACCGGCACCCGCAACCCACCCTAAAGAACTTACGGACCCAGCCTATTCTTGACGTCAACGGCATCCACCCCCCTATCCTCCGATCTTGAGTATGAGTTCCTCAAAATTTAGAGCACCCTGCTCGCCTTCAAAGTCATCGCCATGGCCAGAACCCCCTTCAATATTGCCCAAGCATCCAATGACAATTTCGAGAAGTCGGTGCCCATGTGCTGAGGCAATCTAGCTCGTGCAATCTCAATTAAAATCTTCTTCAGCTTTCCGCTGGCGCAAAAAGCATTCATCCTTTTGTACCTGTCATCTTGAGCCGTTTCTGGGCTGGTGTCCTTTCATGTGGACTCGGGATAGCCCTCGAGCTCGGCGGCTGCGGCAAGGAAACAATCGATCAATTCAAAACTTCCGTCCATCTCTACAATCAAAGACTCCCACAGCCCAATCTCGAGTAAGCAGATGCCCAGGCTATAAATATCGTGCTTGATAGCATACCGCTGCTGGGGTTCAGTACCCTGACGCTCTTCGTAGCAGTAGAAATTCTTCGTCCATTCCTTGTCGCCAAAATGATTAGAACTTGTGTTTCCCTTGGGAAGCATCCTCCAATCCATGGAATACACAGAACTGAGATCACGCAAGCGTATCTCGGTAGGATCGGTCTGCTCAGTCGCAGGACGTTTGTCGAACGTGAAGAGATTGTCAGGGCAGATATTCTTGTGTACATATCCTGCCGAATTGATCGCGTAGACCGCCCTTTGGAACTCCGTCGCCAGTCTAAACCTATACTCCAGCGCGCCAGGACGTTCTTCTTGCTGCCACAACTTCCAGAGGTCAGAAGCGTCCCCACAGAACGGGGCTCGCTGTGTCCATTGTGAATCTCAAAGATCAGCTCGATAGACTCTCGGAACAGTGGCGCCAGGACAGGCATGCAGCCGGCAGTAATACCGATGTTGAGCTCAGCATAACTGGAACTAGTGAACTATAGCTATCGTGGTCCAAGGAAGGCAACTACGCTCACCTCCATAGACGAGTGGGGATGCAATACCAGGCGTTATCTAGGGATGCGAAGAGCTGAGCACGATAGATTAGGGTTGCCAAAGAGCAGCAGCATGTGCTGATCGATGTCAATGGTCTGTACTTCTGAGTGGAAGTCTCCACTACTCACAAAAGACCCGCTAAGAAAATAGCGCTGACACCGACTTTTCGATGCAACGGAAGGTTCAGACCCCACACCATGTGCAAAGGTATGGCGAGCACGTAAAAGTCGCTCATGGTGTTGAAGATCCCTTGCGCGAGAGTGATATGCAAGTCTGGCCCGACAGAGCGCGTTTCGTGAGCTTGAGAGGTCCAGCCCCCGTCACCTTATGAGGTTTCCCACCATGCATGATAGGTAAAGGAAAATGATGACGGAGATGCCTGCCAAGATCAGATATCGAGCCACCTTGCTTGGTTTGAAGAGGCGAAAGTAAAGGAGGAGGATTGACAACTTGAAGGCGGCTGCGGCAACATCGTATACGCAGCTGGTGGTGAGTGCTCTCTAGACAAGGTTAATACCATATCGAGTCTATGCTTGTCACTCTGGAGAGTTGCCACTACCTTCATGAATCTTGCGTCGAACGAAACGTTCAACTGGTGAGGTCCGAGGGCATGCCCGAAGACTGTTCCATTAGCAAGGGCCGCGAAGGTCTGTGGTATCCTTACATGAAAGACTAATTCCGACGAACGCGAGTGCTGCTGCCTACACGACTCTGAGCCAAGCCTCCGGGCTCATAGAACTTGAACCTGCAACTGCTAGCATGCACACCTTTAAAGTTAGTCAGCAGAGGTTGAAATGTTTTCATGAAACGGCATTGGTTATACAGTCATCGATGCCCCAGCTTTGAGTAACAACTACCTTGGTGTATATTTGCAATGTGAATGTACACAGCATGATTGGCAGACATACTCCCGCAGCGATGTGACTTTGGTAGGCACGAGAGTAGGGGTTGTCAAAATTTGGCGTTATCTCAGGTGAGGTGCCATTGCAGGCATATCGGAAAAGTCAAGATTAGTCATCGCAAGGGACTCTGTATGCAGACTCAAAGAAGTTTGCACAGCTCTCAGAAAAAACTGACTGTTGAAACCTGTAAGACGTAAGGATAAGCAAGCATGAAGATCCTTATATGATGCCAAACATATGAGCACAGATAGTCCAGCCTTGCTCATTTGAGGCTCTGGGAGTGTATGCTGCGCTTTGATTTGTAACAGTCTAACAGAAGGCAACCTGTAAGCCGTCTATCAATCTGAAGCCCTTGGCCAAATAGCAGACACAAACCGGCCACCATGGGTATATTTGAGTTAAACTGTATGCATATCAGTCAGTAAATAGCTAAGGACTGCGTCTCTGTGTACGCGGGCAAGTGGTAACAGGTGGTTTTGAAGAAGCTGAATAATTTGGGGGCGCTCTGGCCCCACTGCAGTAATGCATTGGATTGGTAGAACAGATGTTCTGAACCTTTGCCTTGAATGCGTCCATAAGGCTCAATTCGGTTGCGTTGTCTTCCGCCCAAAAGGGCGGATTATGATCAGGAAAGAAAGAGAGAAGATTACCTAAATTGAGAAATGTACCTCAAGGGCACCACCAAAAGGGGCCAAAATAATTTTGATCTTCCCGTGATCTTGCATTAGCATCATGATAGAACCCAGCAAGTATCAGCTTGTTGAGTAAGCTGATTGTGACACACAACCAGTCAAACTTAACTTGAGGGTACAAAGCCGATGATGGCCCAGTGATGATGGTGCTAGCTCTCATGGTTTCAGTACTTCTCCTTCCGACGCACTGCGTAACTAGGTATGTGCTGACTTGAGATGACTGGAACAGGTATGGGGGCCAAAGCTAAGGTAGAGAACCTCCACTGTTGGGGGCCGAAGCTAGAGATCCTTTGCCGTTTGGAGCGCAAAGCATCGCCACATGCTTGCAGCATTCACCCTGTCTTATGCATAACCGTCCGGGCTGGCGGTATGCCATCCTTTCCATGCAGAGCTGCATCTCGCATTAACTTACCTTACAGACGGTGAAGGCATATCATGCCCTCACTAACATGTGCAGCTCGTTATGTAAGCTTCTATGCAATCATCCACCAAAGTTGACAAACAAGCCATTGATCACCTGCTTTTTGAATACACACCAACCTACGCTGAAGACAATGAGCCCAAGCATCCTGCCCACTTGAGTAAAGCTTATCCTAGTTGACAAATTACTCTTACCACTCAAGGGGCGTCAAACATACAAGCACTTCGTCTCCTTTCACTGGCGCAATGATCCCACCCATTGGCGTTTCCTCGTCCGGTCTTGGGAAGGTCGAGTCGCCCTCGAGGGCCACCTCATAGTGGTGTATAATAACTGCAACAAACAAATAGGCCTCCCATCGGACGATAAAACGACCCAGACAGTAGGTTGTGCCTCCTCCAAACGGCCTTAAGCTTGGAGAACGAGACAAGTTCCGATTTTCCAAGAATTGAATGGCTTTGAAGTGTCTAGTGTCCGAGCCGAATACATCTTCATCAAGATGCAGTTGGCGATAGGGCATGAGGACCTTGGTGTCAGCTTTGAGCATCTTACCGCCAACACACACATCAGACATTGTTGTTTGTGCTTCAATAGGTGCGTTCATGACCCTGAGTATTTCCTTGTAGACAGACTCAAGCTGAGGGCACTGTTCCCATAAGTAGTCCATGTCGACTTCGTCATCCTGAAATGCTGCCCTTGTCTCTTGTCGAATCTTTTCCAGCAAGATTGAATCGTAAAGCAAGTACACCAGGAACCAGAAGCAAAGCTTGTATGCGTTGGAATTAGCCCTGTGTGAACTTCATCAGCAACCATCTAGCTAGAAGGATCCAAAAGATGACATACACTCAGTACATCATGAAGATCATTGACGCACTTTCTTGCTCGTCCATGTTCAGTGACCTGAAACCCTCACGTAGAGTAGTTATGATCCATGCTGCATCAGGTTTCTGGCTCTTAGATGTCGCAAAGTAATTCGTGACAGATTCCACCCCTTTGGCCTTGACATCGTACATTTCCCGAGCTGCAAAGTATGAGTATTTGTGTAGTTTAGTTTCCAGTTCTCTCAATCAAAAGCAAAAAAGCTGGGCAAAAGCTCTGGCACCATTGTCGTGACATCATCTCCCAAAAGCCCTCTGGTGGCGGATCTCAAGAGAACTTCACCGCATAAGGTGAACAGTGAGACGACTCTTTGCAACTTTGACAAGAACAGAATAGCTTCTTGAGGGAGCTTGTTCAACTGGAGATACTCCTCAATGTTTTCAAGAAACCTTTGCTGTAAAACTGTTAACAGCTCTCCGGGATGCAACGGAAGCTTCCAGTCGTCATGAGACTTTTGCATAAAGGTTCTGCCTTTTGTGCCACCAGTAGATGGAACTTGCCCTTCACCCACCAGCATTGGTTCCTGATACATCTTCCTTATACTCTTGAAGGAGATGCCAAAGTTTGACAGGACATCCTGGATAAAGGGATCAAATGTCAGTGCTTTGTAGATTGTCATGTGGCGAAGTTATGATATATAAAGTCTCCCCCATGATGGTAAGAGAGAAAGGCTCTCATGTGTTGCCAAAATATCGCCTGGTAATTCGTAAACCATTAGTTTGAATAAGGCTGACCTTCTAGCTATTGAGAACTTACTGGCCATATGAGAAAACTTCATTAGAATTCCTTATAAATGCTCCAACATGACCTGAAATATACAAGGTCAATGCCTATCATCATGCAGGGCCTCCACTATCATGTACCTATAACTGAAAAATATGTCAGTCTTTTGATCTACCCTCCTAAATCACGAAGAATTGTGTCAGTAAAACTCACATGGGATCCAGTAAGGCAGTTGCTTCGACTTGTCAGGGTGTAAAGCCGGATGTATGGTGAACGTCCATACCCCCCAGGTGAGCCAAGCGATTGCGACACTGAGGAAGATGGAAAAGGCGTATGAAAAGCCTTTGAGGGACCTATAATTGTGCCAGGTTGCAGCTATGAGCTTCATGGCATCGGAAAACATGCTGAAGCACTTTCGAAGCTATTTGGAAGTTTCAACAGGCACTTGTTTGAAGATGAACTATAGCTGGCAAGACTAACACAAGCAGCAGTGTTAGAAAGTAATATCCCAAAATTCTCTCAGTCAAGCTCCTCTCAGCCTTGAGTTTTGTTGTACAAAACTTAATGCTGATGTGCAGAGCACCCTTGTGTTTATTAGCTGTTTTAAGTGGGCAAAGAAAAAAACACATACTATTGGTACATCAAGTCAAGTCTGGACCGTCTGGCAAGAATGTGTTTTGCGTGTGAAATGTGTGACAGCTACCTATGTTGATTGTGAAACTCAAACTACATGACAGCAAGGCAGCTTAATTTAAAGCCAGTAGTAATAGAATATCTGCTATGAAGAACACTCATTGAAGTTGAACCGACCTGAACTGAAATGAATTTAGACAGTCTACAATAATGAACCTTTTCTGAGCAGAAATATGAAAGAACACATCTCTGGTGCGCACATACAGAATAATGAAACCTAGACCTAATATTGTCAATGTTAAGTAGTCTGTCAAAGTATCATGAAGACTACAGAGTACCTCACAAGTAAAGAATTAATGATGTCATCATGAGCTCTTCAATACACTCTCTGTGATCAGAACTCAAAACAAAGTCAAGATTGATACAAACATGATTAGGTACTCAGACTGGTGTTCTGCAAGTAAATCAGAGCAATGAGTCTTTTTTAGCATAATGATTAAGAGATATGATCTGACACCACAGAGTTAAGTGTGCAGTCTGTTCTAAGAGTCATCAATTCAAGTTTTAAGTATTATAAAAGAGAATCAGCAAGGGCAGTTAATGCAATTATGAGTGAGAGAAGCTATCATCTAAACACTTACAATGTCACTTTAAAGAAAATTAATTTAGATCTTGTCTGAGCTTTGCTGAGTATCTTTCTAGCTTGATTCTCTCTGAATTGCTCACTGATTATTGTCATTACAGACTTGTAGACTATCCTTAATGAGTAATTTCAACGTACATAGACTGGAATTATTTGTTAGTGCTGTGATTTTACTGACCGGCGGGTATTTCTCAAAATGGGGGGTACACTGGAATTATTTTCGCAATTGATTGTAATTAGGTTCTGTCCCAAATTTGATAAAGCTTTGGTGAGCAAAGTTAGAGTTCAGCTTTGAAATTATTGATTGCACTTTTCAGATTCACGAGATTCGTTGTGGTTGTCATAATGCAACTGTTGCAAAGTTGGGTGTCAGAGGGTTCAGTTACTGTTGCGATTTTGACATGCAACCGCGCAGTAGAGTGCAGACTCGCTCAATAAATAATAGCAGGAGATTTGTATTTACCATATCATTGTGTGCATCAGAAGAAGCTATGGAATTCCAGATTTTCAACTATATTGAGCTACTAGATGGTCCCTCACTTGTGGTCTGCAAGCAATGCCAGCATGCAGTTTGGCCCAAGGAAGTTATCAGGCATTTTTGTGGCGCAGAGCATGATTTACCCAAGAAGATCATCAGACAGATTACCACCACTGTACAGGAACGCAAAGAATTATACCAGTATTTGACCCAGCTAGAATCACCCATTGCCATTGAACGCTCATTCAAATCATTACAACTCCGTTGTGATGGATTATTATGCCAATTTCAACCAGGACATTGCCATTATGTCTGCATTAGTGAGAAAAGCATGCAAGAGCATGCTTGACAAGCCCATCATGCATCACAATATGGACGAAAAGGGCGGCCAACAAAGCGTCAGCAAGAACAACAAGGAACTGCAGATGGCCCAGTACCATGGGTTCCAGTGGCATGCCAAAGATTTTTCCCATCGCGTCAGGGGTCACAGTATTTCCAGGTGCGACAGCCAGATGAGGTGTGACCATGGACAGCAGATCGCATTGTACCAGTATGGGATCAAGCAGTCAAGGCCATGAAAGAGAGGGTTAAGGAAGTTGAAGCAGAACATCAGAAGGTGATTGTGGAGGGAACTGATTGAGAGGTGAATCAGTGGTTAGAATGAGCTGGATGGGACAAGTATCTGGCTGATGTTGAGGTGAATAAACTGCTGGATTGTGTTGCAGCCCTCAATGAAGAAACTGAGTGAGAGTTATGGATGATTTGGCAGGCAATGGATTGCATGGTTCAAGAGTGCCAGAACACCATCATTTTCTGGGCTGGGTTATATATTCAGTTTGAAGCCATTCAAACCAAAAAACACCAGACCCAATATACTTCGTTGAAGGGTTACATGGACTGTAAGGCAGTTGTGAAGCATGCCCAACCGTGAAAGCAGATTTTAATGTTCATTGGGTGTACCCAGGGAGAACAGGAGTGGAGAAAGCCCAAGTATAAGTTGAAAAAAGGGCAAAAGAAGGCATGAAGGCATTTGTGGTGGGTTGCAGGGATAGAGTACATGCGGAGTCAGGGGGTTATGGATAAGGAGAGTGAAGAGAAGAGTGATGATGATTTAGAGCAAGACAAACCCCAGTTGAATGGATTGTCACATGCATGTTTAGATTTTTGTTTCACATTATTACAGGAGCAGTATTTGAAGAGTGAGTACAGCAATGTTTTGGTTTGTGAGCTGGCAGTATTGGGAGTTTGGATATCAGGGAGTCAATGGGGTTGGATGGGTCCAGATAACTATCTGCCCATATTATCAAAGATGATCAAGATTGCGCATTTCATGGTTATTGAACAGGCATTTCAGGAGTGAGGACAAGATATCAGTGACAGCAGTTCTGACAGTGGGTTGAGTTTGTTGAATACAGACAGTGAATTGGAGCATGAAAAGAGGCCAGAGTGTTTGAAGTTGGTTTGAAAGTACATGAATAAATTTATGATTTGAGGAACCAACAGGGCGATGCAGTGGATGTTGGATTTGCAGACATATGGGTTGAAGATTCATTATAACACCACTGCAGAAGGGTCCATTGACTGGGTTGGAGAGCAGATTAGATGGAAGGGATTGGTGCAGTTTACCATGAAGCAATTATGCGAAATGATTGGGGAGTTGATTCAAGAGAGTAGAGAAGTGTTGTTTTATGATTTAATGTTGATCAAGTCTGAAGCGGAGATTCCAGTCATCCCATGGTCATCGTTAAGAGATAATCCACGAAATGAAGAGGTGGGTTGGAATTATTTACAGGATGAGCATAATATATGGCCAGTGAAAGGAGATACATGGTTGCAGACCCAGATTGAGGAAGATCAGACATTACAAGATCAATTCATTCAAGAGGGTACTGTATCAGATTGGGACAGTGAGAAGATACAGAAGTATTTAGACAGCATTGTTTGATTTCAAGGTTTGTTATTGGTTTTAATACATATTACAGGGGGTCAACCCGCACAAGGCCCCGAGATCACCGGGTTACAGCATAGCAATGGCGTGAAAGAGTGATGACAGAACATTTTCATTGAACAGAACACACCATTCAGTGAAGGAAGTAATTGGTTGAATCCAGAGGCATTAGTGGTGTTTGTTACCCAGTATCATAAGAGGTATTCAATTTCCAGGAAAGAGAAAATCATTCATTGTTATTTGCCATGCATGGTTGAGAAGTTGTATGTATATTTCAATTGGTTGGTCCAGCCTATCCGAGAGGACGGGTTCATTTCCACTGGAAATGCGACAGACTCGGCTAGCGTCGGGGTTCAGGCTAACCGAAAACCGTCGAATCTCGGTGAGAATGAACAAGTGGGAATGAAGCTTGGGTTTC
>JAABUY010000108.1_pt1 | contig 176230 bp, 172 predicted proteins | sample 5560271 | NCBI WGS metagenome assembly JAABUY01 (sample SAMN10711886, study PRJNA513374) | rock metagenome | isolation source: Antarctica rocks | place: Antarctica: Victoria Land, University Valley | reverse complement strand
ATTTCTCTATACTTTTCTATAAAAATTTAACAGTTAATAAATCTATATATATATAGTTATACTGTCTATTCAGTTTTATGCAAACTATTTATTTATTGTAATTTTAACATTAAAACACTGAATTTAAGTGTGATTTTCAAAAAAAAGTTGCAAAAAGTTCTGAGCAAACTGAGAAGCTAACATTCTAGAAATTGCTGTAGCAATACTGCTGTGCATTATGCATTTACAGCTATTCTTAGAATGTTGACTTCAAGAAATGCATAGCAAAAATTTATAGAAAATAAACAATAAAATCTATTTAAACTCTCTTCTCTTTAATCATCATTTATAAAATTGATCTTGCTGTCTTTCTCAACATCATCATCATTACTGTCACTATGAGACATTCTTATAGTCTTAATTACAACATTAAAAACAATATATAAATAAATTTAAAGTGTGAAATGTCACTTAAAGTCATAGTGAAGATCACAGAATATAGTTGAAAGTATATTGAGAGAATGTAAAGAAATTTATAAAATTAAGAATTAGTTATTGTATTTAAATTGTTTAAATTAAAAACATTAAGACTACTTATAATTATTATGACAGAGATAGATCTTAATTTAGAGAGAAAGATTTAATTTATTAATAATTAATATAGAAAGTACTTAATTTTCTTAAGAATCAATTCATAGCATATCTGAATGAGATGCAAAGATATATTTAATATACAGCTATTTCTAGAATGTTGACTTCAAGAGGCACATAGTGAGAATTTGTAGAAAATAAACAGTAAAATCTGTCTAAATTCTCTCTTTTCTAATCATCATTCACAAAATCAATCTCACTGCCTTTCTCAACATTGTCATCATCACTGTCACTATAGAGCATCCTCATAGTCTCAATTACAACATTAAAGACAATATATAAATGAATCTGAAGTGTGAAATGTCACTTAAGGTCATAGTGAAGATCACAGAATATAGTTGAAAGTATATTGAGAGAATGCAAAGAAATCTATGAAATTGAAAGTCAGTCACTGTACTTAAATTATTTAAATTAAGAGCATTAAGACTACTCACAGTTACTATAACAGAGATAGATCTCAATCTAGAGAGAGAAATCTGATTTATTAACAATTAGTATAGAAAATACTCAATTTTCTTGAGAATTGATTTACAGCATATCTGAATGAGATGCAGAGATATATCTGATATGAATATGAAATTTAGATCAACATTAATACTGTTAGTCTCATCATTAAATAAGCTAACTAATCAAGAAAGTAAATAAGCATTTTCTTATCACTGTTACTGTCATTAAGAAAATGATTTCTAATGTTAAAAATGAGTCATTGAATGTTCTTAAAAGACTTATAACAACTAAATGATGCAGCTAAGTAGCTGACATGCTAATCAGTTAATCTTTATTGACAAAAGTGTCATCAATCTTCATACTGCAGACAGAAAGTTTGACTAAATTGTTATAAGAAAGTGAGCAGTCATAAAGAAGTTCTTTTAGAAAGAAAAGCACTACAGCATTCTTTCAGCATATATAATTGATAGCTATATTGCTTAAGAGATCTATGAGAGAAAGATGAACAAGAAAATGTTTAATATTTTTATTTGAGAGAAGATCTTATCTTTATATAAACAATTTTCAGAGTTATGCAGTGTTCTATGCATAAATAATTGTGAAATACATTGTTCAGAGATAAGTCTTCATACTAATATAAGTATTCTTGCTATTGCTATTGCTAATCTCAGTGACAGAAGCTTACAATTATGTATTATAAGATCAGCATCATTCTTGCATTTCTTTCTTTCTATTTGTCAGACTACAACTTTATTAAGAAGTTGTTTAGTGAGCTAAAGACATGAATGTGAAGACATAAGACATTGATGAAGAGATTTAAAAATGAGTTTTCAGTGTTTATTTATATGACTGTACAGAAGTATAAGATGAGAGACAATTCAGAGAGATATTTTTGAAACAGTTTTATTAATTGTACATAAATATATTATTATAATGAACTAATTATCATTTCTCATTGTCTTTAACACTTACAATGCTTTCTGCTTCTTCTTAAAATCATAAATCTCTGTAAAATAAGTCTCTATAGTTGTTACATGTCTTCTTTTCTTTTAATATGAATGTAAGACTTTCTTTAACTATCATTTAAGATTAACTAAAATGCTTAGCTTTCTTTATGTCTGCTCAGTGATTAGCTGTATATCTCATAGATTGTATATCTCTTTTAAAAGAATATCACAATAATTCATCAATTATGTCTTCAAAGTAAAGTGTTTTCACTCAAATTAAGTGAAGAAGTTCTGCAGTTATGTTTCAGAATTGATGCTTAAATTAAGTGAACTGCTAACAAATGATATTGCAGACAGTGCTGACAGAGATGTGATGAAATGTATTTTTTATGAAGATTGTGAAGTCTGCAGTGAAGATGATGAAGACAGTGAAGATAATAAAGATGATAAAGAAGACAGTGAAGATATGAACTGTGAAGAAAGCAGTTAAGAAGAAGATAAAGAAGAAGAGTATTGAGCTGAGATATATAAAACATAATGTGAAGATTATGAAGATTGTGAAGACTGTAAAGAAGAAGAAGAATGCTGTAGTGCTGTAATTAATGAAGTTAGTAGTCTTAATATAGTCTTAATATTACTGAAAGAAACTGCAGAAATAAAGATTTCTGATGTTGATGTTGATGCTGATGAGAAAGTGTAAATTTGAATGAGATAAGATGATGAAGATGTTGTGAATATTGACAACATAAGAAAGAAAAAAGACAGTGTAATTAATGATGAGATTCTCTTCTTTGACTGATCAGCTAACATGATTTTTATGCTGATGAGTGATGCATAAATTGTTGCTTCACTCTTATTAACAGTCTTTGCTCACATTTAAATAGCTGCAGAATCAAGAATCTTATGAATGTTGTTGTGAGAAAGATAGTAGTAATCATAGTTAAGATATGTTTTGTCATCACATTAATAGTAAACAACAATAGCATTTAATGTATAATTAACATTCTTCAAAGTCTTTGCATATTAATCTGCATTCTTCTTATGTATCACAGTAGCTGTTCTCTGATATTTGTTAACAAAGACACTAGAAATCAATGAAGAAAGAAGACAGATTTATATTTAATACTTAAATTTATTTTTCTTTTTTACAACTTCTTTCTTTACTGACTTCTCACTTACTGTAGTGATATTCTCTGCTGCCTTTCTATCTCAGTCAGCTCTTATAATGACTATTATTTCTTTTCTTTTGTTACTGTCTCACAATTTAACAAGATTCTCTACTTTCTGTCAGTCATTTATGTCTTTAAAAGTCACAGTGATCACAGCATTCTTCTTTGCAGCTAGACAGTTAATCTTGACTTTTATTCAGTGTCTATAATAAAAGTATTCTCTCTCATTACAGTATTTCTTGATCACTGCTGACTGCTTAAGATCTTAAATTCTTTATATAAAGCTCTTTTCTTTCTTATTCAATTCAAAGACATTTGAGTTCTCATTCATCAATTTCTTATTCAGATATACTGTGTGAGACACAGTATATTGTATGAATGACATTGAATCTTTGTTGACAGCAATATTAAGAGTAAGAATCTTAATAAGATCATTATTAAGATTCAGTGAACAGACTGATGTAAATACTGATATGAGCACTAATTCTTACATTATAGAAGACTTCTTCTATAAAGAAGAAGTCTTTGCAAGAATCTTTTGTTTTGTTATAATGATGATGATAATGATAATATTAAGAAAGGCAGTGAGGTCAATTTTGTGAATGATGATTAGAAAAGAGAAAATTTAAACAGATTTTATTGTTTATTTTCTACAAATTCTCACTATGTGCCTCTTGAAGTCAACATTCTAGAAATAGCTGTAAATATAAAATTTAAATCAGCATTAATACTGTTAATCTCATCATTAAACAGACTGACTAATCAAGAAAGCAGATAAGCATTCTTTTATCATTGTTATTATTATTAAGAGAGTGATTTTTAATGTTAAAAATAAGTTATTAAACATTCTTAAAAGATCTGTAACAACTAAATGATGCAGTTAAGTAGTTAACATGTTAATTAGCTAATCTTTATTAATGAAAGTGCTGTCAATCTTTATATTGCAGACAGAAAGTTTGACTGAATTATTATGAAGAAGTAAGCAGTCATAAAGAAGTTCTTTTAAAAAGAAAAGTATTACAGTATTTTTTCAGCATATATAATTGATGATTATATTGCTTGAGAGATCTATAAGAAGAAAGTGAATAAAAAAATATTTAATACTTTTATTTAAAAGAAAATCTTATCTTTATGTAGATAATTTTCAGAGTTATGCAGTGTTTTATACATAAATAATTGTGAAATACATTGTTCAGAGATAAGTCTTCATATTAATATAAGTATTCTTGCTATTGCTATTGCTAATTTTAGTGACAGAAACTTACAATTATATATTATAAGATCAGCATTATTTTTGCATTTCTTTCTTTCTATTTATCAAACTACAACTTTATTAAGAAGTCATTTAGTGAGCTAAAGACATAAATGCAGAGATATAAGACATTGATAAAGAAATTTAAAAATGAGTTTTCAACATTTATTTATATGACTGTACAAAAGTATAAGGTGAAAGACAATTCAGAAGAACATTTTTGAAACAGCTTTATTAATTGTACATAAATATATTATTATAATGAATTAACTGTCATTTCTCATTATCTTTAACACTTACAATGCTTTCTGCTTCTTCTTAAAATCATAGATCTCTATAAAATAAATCTTTATAATTATTATATATCTTCTTTTCTTTTAATATGAATGTAAGACTTTCTTTAATTGTCATTTAAGATTAATTAAAATGCTTAATTTTCTTTATGTTTACTCAGTGATTAGCTGTATATTCTGTAAATTGTATATCTCTTTTAAAAGAATATCACAATAATTCATTAATTATGTCTTCAAAGTAAAGTGTTTTCACTCAAATTAAGTAAAGAAATTCTGCAGTTATGTTTTAGAATCAGTGCTTAAGTTAAGTGAATTGCTGACAAATAATATTGTAGATAGTGCTGACAGAAATGTGATGAAATGTATTTTTTATGAAGATTGTGAAGTCTGTAATGAAGATGATGAAGACAGTGAAGATAATGAAGATGATAAAGAAGACAGTGAAGATACAGACTGTGAAGAAAGCAGTTAAAAAGAAAATAAAAAAGAAAAGTATTAAGTTAAAGTATATAGAATATAATGTGAAGACTGTGAAGACTACAGAGATTATAAAGAAGAAAAAGAATGCTGTAATGCTGTAATTAATGAAGTTAATAGTTTTAGTATAGTCTCAATATCATTGAAAGAAACTGTAAAAGTAAAGATTTTTGATGTTGATGTTGATGTTAATGAGAAAGTGTAAATTTGAATGAGATGAGATGATGAAGATGTTGTGAATATTAATGACATAAAAAAGAGAAAAAATAATGTAATTAATAATGAGATTTTCTTCTTTAACTGATTAGCTGACATGATCTTTATGTTGATGAGTAATATATAAATTATTATTTCATTCTTATTAACAGTCTTTATTCACATTTAAATAATTGCAGAGTCAAGAATCTCATGAATGTCATTGTAAGAAAGACAGTAATGATTATAGTTGAGATATATCTTGTTATTACATTAATAATGAATAACAATAGCATTTAATATATAATTAATGTTCTTTAAAGTCTTTACATATTGATCTGCATTCTTTTTATATATTACAGTAACTGTTCTCTGATATTTATTAGCAAAGACATTAGAAATCAATGAAGAAAGAAGATAGATTTATATTTAATATCTAAATTTATTTTTTTTCTTTATAATTTCTTTTTTTACTGACTTCTCACTTACTGTAATGATATTCTCTGCTGTCTTTCTATCTCAGTCAGCTCTTATAATGACTATTATTTCTTTTTTCTTATTACTGTCTTACAATTTAATAAGATTCTTCACTTTTTATCAGTTATTTATGTCTTTAAAGATCACAGTGATTACAGCATTCTTTTTTATAGTTAAACAGTTAATTTTAATTCTTATTTAGTGTTTATAATAAAAGTATTTTCTCTCATTACAGTATTTCTTAACTGCTGTTAACTGCTTAAGATCTTAAGTTCTTCACATAAAGCTCTTTTCTTTCTTATTTAATTTAAAGACATTTAAGTTCTCATTCATCAATTTTCTGTTTAAATATACTGTATAAGACACAATATATTGTATAAATGACACTGAATCTTTGTTGACAGCAACATTGAGATTGAGAATCTTAATGAAATTATTGTTAAGATTCAGTGAACAGATTAATGTAAGTACTGATATAAGCACTGATTCTTATGTTACAGAAGACTTCTTCTTTACAGAAGAAGTTTTTGTAAGAGTCTTTCATTTTGTTATAGTGATGATGACAATGACAACATTGAGGAAGGCAGTGAGGTCAATTTTGTGAATGATGATTAGAAAGAAGAGAATTTAGACAGATTTTACTGTTTATTTTCTACAAATTCTTGCTATGTGCCTCTTGGAGCCAACATTCTAAGAATAGCTGTATGGCTTGCCGTATTCTAGCCCCAGCTCTGTATTCCTATCCTTCACTGAACTCCTATCTAGTAGAGACATTGTCAGCAGAACATAACCTCGCGATGATTGGATCCGCTTCGCAGCAGAGTACCGACTATTTGTTCTTAACAGTTTGATTCTACATTGGAATTATAGACTTGACCCAACATGATGTACGGCTTTGAATATGTAAGGCGTACGAGTAAGCGTGAAGTTATATACAACAATGCCGCGCCCACTCCGTAAGCTAACACCCGCTAGTTAGGCTTTAATTGATGACGCTGAAGAGCCAGAAGATCGACACAAGACTCAGCTCTTGAGAAATGTGTCTGGAGGTGGCTGGGTGTAGGGATGGAGATGGACCCGTGAGGAGAGATCGAGACAGATCGGGTAAACGGAATAGATGTGAAAGAAAGATGCAATGTAATCATGATATGTATGCGCGCATTCCCAAGTCTATTGTTTTTCTGCCCATCCTGTCTCATGCCCACGCAAGCACAACGCAATGCAATCCGATGCTAGAAGAACTGTAGATCACCAAGGAGAGTCATCACCCGTTGAGTTAGTTGTGGGCTATGATTCTCTCCGACTCGGGCTTCCAAGTGCCTATGTGGCCTGTGTCAACATTTCCCAAAGGGACAAGGCCTCTCCGGATGATGCGACATACCCTTAAAATCATGCTTTACAAAAGCCATCGGATCGTCCGGCTCCCCAGCCCCCATCTGCTGCACTCCTGGACTGAAACATGTGATTGGTAAGACCACCACATCGCCCACTTTCTTCGGTGTCTTCATGCCCATGAAGTGCTCAAAGGATATATTACCCTTGCTTCGCTCCATTTCAAAATGTTCCGGGCTGTTGAAGTATCGGAAGATCGCATCCGTCCACACGGCTGGCCCGGTAAACTCGACCACGGACTTGTCCAGTTTGCCAGACTTGAGGACGCCTGCCTTCTTCATCCGGAGAGTGTCTTCCGTGATCGTCGCGACGATGTCACGCAGAACTGGATGTCCAGGTTTGGATTGAATGGTCCACTGGACGAACTGAATGCGACGCGAATACCAATCGCGCCAGTCCTCTCGATCCGGATCGGCTTCAATACCGATGATCAAGCCAATCGATGCGCGTGGTACTTCCGCCGGTATCCATTCCGTCGCCGATTTGAGCGCAAAGGTGTCGATGTCAGTGTAAATGCCGCCACGGGCGAGAAGCACAAGATAGCGGAAGAAATCAGCCTTCAAGACAGGAAGGGGAAGGGCCCTGTAGGCTTCGAGAACCGACGGCACTGAGGCGTAAAGATGCCGGATCAAATGTACAGCAACCTCGTCGGTGATGACTTCATGTACAAAACCGGGATGTGCCTCCGTCCAACTCGCTTCTGCCGGGCGAAAGTCCTCCTCGAACTTTCCCGATGCTGGCGTGTATCTCCAAGTTTGCCATATGTACGCGGGGAACTTCCCTTCCACATCGTAAGGAAACTGGTATTGGAGCTGTTCCCTCAACGGCTTGCCTGCAATATCCGTCAAGGGCTGTTGCGTCGGTTTTTTCTTTCTGGATGCGGTTGGTGGTGGATACAATCTACCCGACTGTGATGGCTTGTATGCGGCCTTACCTGTGGCGGTAGGGTAAGAAGCGGGATCGGTTACGGGCCTTCGACCTTCGGTTGTGTCTTGTGTCGAAACCGAAGGTGTCGTTGTGTGTGAAGTTTTGAAGAGATAGATGAAGGTGAGAATAAAGGCTGCCACAATCAGGGCTTTCCGAAATGTGAACATAACGGGTCGTGGAGGGTCGTTGCAAGTCAATGATGAGCTGGACGGCGATGATATAGAACCGGTGAGGAAGTCCTTATGGAGAGATTTATATGGTTATGGTGAGAGGAGAATTGTAGCGTTATGTTCAAAACATAGATCACCTAAGATCCTACGACCAAGCGGCTCTCTGAAGCTCAGTCAGTACAGCTCAGTCAGTACCTGGTGAGGCTGTTGACGACGCGCCTCCCAATTGCCAGTGCTCACCTCAGCAGTTTATGGAATTGCAACCTTTGGCGAAGGGGCAGAAGACCCCAAGTAAGGGGATAAATGGTCGCTGCTGTACGACATGCACGAGTAACCCTCCCTCTGTCTGAGCTTGATTCCGGAGAAGAGACGAAGATGGCGCTAAATCCAAATGGTAAGACAGGTACGAAGTAAGGTACCTTAACTTACTGTAACAATAATAAGGTACAAGATAAGGTAATAATGCCAAGGTGTTTCGAAACTTCAGCAAAGAACGCATAACTTACCTGGTATCTTTTATCTCCGCTCCGATCTATAATTGGCGTGGCGGCTCAGCTGATCTCTAGGTACCTGGTAGGGCAGTGTTTGCAATGGAAAGAGATAAGGTATAGATATATATGTACGAATTCTCACACACAGAACTGAGCCTTCTGGCAAGAGGTAATCTTTGAAGATCTTGACTGGGTTCCATGGAAATATAAGGAAAGGAAGATTCTGTTCTGGACTACAGTACATCTCTCTGCTCACGGCTGTCGGAGTTTCCGTCTGCAGGGTTGTCCGCACACCACGACTCAAAATCAGCCTCCAAGAACATGTGTAATTTAAGGTTTCTATGGTTCCCGAGAGATACCTTAATGTCATCTGTATACCTACAGTACTGCTACTCGGACTTTCTAAGCTTCCTCCTACCACATCGTACCTTAAGGTAAGCTTCTGTTAGACCCCAAGTATTGATCAAAGCCGAATATTAGCATTGTTAAGGTATTGATGTTTAGAATCCTGTAAAGCTACAGTAAAGTATCGCCCGAGTAAATGTTCGCCGGAACAACTGTGTGCGACATTGCTATCTACCAGGTACAGATAAGTAAGGTAGAGGCAAGGCGATCCTGTCACATGCTTTTCATGTTTGGGTGGGAGCTCCCAGCCCAGGTTACACCCCAATGTACTTCGTCAAAATAGAGTGAACCAGTGTGATAACATTTGGAAGTATTCAGCTTTAAACTTGTAAGAACTTTGTAATCTTCTGTGGAGCCGAATGATGGGAACTTCAATTCAATTCTTTGAGACGGTAGACTTGACATAACGTATGGTGCTTTCATGTTGAGTCGTCAATTTCCACATTCGTCAGAAGTAGGTCCTTATACGGCTAGTCTGACATCACGTGGAATGGTGTCAGACTTGAAGCTTCATATTTAGCAATCAAACCGGCGAATATTTGGTTACTAAGGAACCACGATGGTGTCGACGTCTTTTCATGAGCCTTTACAGGCTGCGGTCTGCTGCAATAACTTCCCACCGAGTTTTGATGACCATGAGCAGCACTAGAGGTGTAGTTGCGGCTGGGCGACTTACGACAAGCATTTTACGAGGCACTTCGCATCACCTTGAACGGACCCCTCGAAGAGCGCGTTTCCAGCCAACATGCGAGCGGATTCACCAGCCACCGAATATTTCTCGATCACTTCATACTATATCTCGTCAGAATGCTCAGGCAGCAGGTGCCGAAGCTCGAGAGGACCCTACATTTTCACCACCCGACTCCAGCAATCCAGCCCAGTCTTTTCCGTGCCTTGACGCCCGAGAAGCCAAGACCGCCATTCTATCCGTGCGTTCGGATTCATCCGGCCCAGAACCCTCTTATACAACTGGCAAGCACCTCAGCTTCCAATTCCATGAGCCCCTACTTTTGGATTGGGGTGGTGTACTTCCCCAGTTTAGCATCGCCTATGAGACGTGGGGCCGACTCAACCGCGACAAGAGCAACGTGATTCTCCTACATACAGGCCTTTCGGCCTCGAGTCATGCACATAGTACGGAAGCAAATCCTAAGCCAGGTTGGTGGGAGAAGTTCATAGGTCCTGGAGGGGCTCTCGATACGAATAAGTACTTCGTCATCTGCACGAACGTTATAGGTGGTTGCTATGGAAGTACGGGTCCAAGTTCGAGAGACCCGGCGGATGACCAGCCATATGCTACGAGATTCCCTATTCTCACGATGGAGGACATGGTGCGGGCACAATTCAGGTTGCTTGACGGATTGGGGATCGAGAAACTGTATGCAAGCGTTGGATCAAGTATGGGGGGTATGCAAAGCCTGGCTGCTGGAGTACTCTTTCCGGAGCGAGTGTTCAAAATTGTTAGCATTTCAGGATGTGCGAGGAGCCATCCGTACAGTATAGCTATGCGACATACTCAACGGCAGGTTCTGATGATGGATCCAAACTGGTCTCGAGGATTCTACTATAATCGTATTCCACCTCACGTTGGGATGAAGCTGGCGCGAGAGATCGCAACGGTCACTTATCGAAGCGGACCGGAATGGGAACAGCGATTTGGAAGACGACGAGCCGATCCGCGGCGGCGGCCCGCACTTTGCCCTGACTTCCTCATTGAGACATACCTTGACCACGCTGGAGAGAAATTCTGCCTGGAGTATGATGCGAATAGCTTGCTCTACGTTTCCAAGGCCATGGATCTCTTCGACTTGGGCAAAGAGCACCAAAATCAAATGTCGCAACACCGTACTAGTAACCAAGCCAAGATTGCTGCTGGCCAACGGGACATAGAATTGGACCAGGGCTGCAATTTGACTCTCCCACAAAGGCCCTATGAAGAGCAGCCATCTCTCAACCAGGGGCAATCGCTTAACGAACCCACTGCACGCCCTCTTTCAAGTCCACCAGAAGATCTTGTGGCGGGTCTTATGCCGATGCGCAACCATCCGACTTTAGTTATGGGCGTAGCCAGCGACATCCTCTTCCCCGCGTGGCAGCAGCGAGAGATAGCGGAGACCCTGAGAGCTGCAGGTAATAGATCGGTAACGCATGTCGAGCTCGGAGAAGATACTTCACTTTTTGGGCACGACACATTCTTGTTGGATCTTGAGCATATTGGTGGTAATATAAAGAGCTTTTTGAACTGATCTCACCTTCAAAATTATTATCTCGTAGCCTACCTAGGGGGCAGAGCGTCGCAGGAAAGACCGACCGATATTGGGTGCAAGTTTTGTTTACTAGGCTGGTTCATCCGGCGCTGTGTGATGTCGAGCGGTACAGCCGTAACGTCTTTGAAATGAGCATTTCCTTCCTGATTCGTACTTTGATATATGAATACAGCTGGCCATCGACTCCACCCTTGTCCTCATCAGAGAACTGATGAAGAAACGACGCGAAAAATTCACATGGACTATTCGACAGCATTTCCAGGTTATGCACCGATATCCTACCAACTGCAGACTGGATGGATTCTACCCACACTTGAGGACCTTTACCAATTACTCCATGGCCAAATTAGACTACTACTGAATGGAATCGACGAGGCAGACCTCACTTTACTATGACGTCCCAGTCTTTGCTTATGATCCACGACTATAATGCCCGTGCATAAATTTCAAAGCGACGGTGTTGACTGGGTGTCGTTGTCTCTTATGTCAATGTTGTTATTGAGGTCACAACGAGTAAAATCAGTTCGTAGTTTACGTCGGAGTATTGCATGGACAAAGCGTCTCGGTGGTGGAAGGATATCGTGGAATTTGTAGAGCTTGATGTAAACTACAACATACAAGCCCACAGGGACTATCGTAGTAAGGAAATTAAACTCTCCGAAAGGCCCTCAGATTAGCTCTCGAGTTCTCATTGACAACCTTTCCATGCAACGAAGCACCGGCAGGCTGCCTAAGACTTTGGCTTTTGACACAATTTCTCATCACCGGGCCTTTCTTCTTCTCCTGCTAGACCACCATGACCTCCTGCTAACCACATGCACCCAGACGCAGGGTGTCGACGCCCCCAAGACTGGGCAGACAAGACCTATGACACGTAAGCATGTGATGCACGTTCGGATTTCGTGCATACTTACGGAGCTCTAGCATCCGATTGAAAACTACAAGATCGCGCCATCACTGGTACCCCTTCTTCACCACCCCACCACAGAGCCTGGCGGACGGACAAGTATCCATAGATATACCCACCCCTTGACCCTGACTTGCATGTTCGGCGAGGAATCTGTGGTGAGGCAGCAAGGGACCTCCGAGCGTGCTGGTATCGTCATGGCAGCATCACGCCTTCCATGCCCCGAGCCGAAGAGGTCGAACCAGAGGTTCAGGTTTTATAGTCTGAGGAGACTGTAGACAAGGCAAGGAGATGCATTCGGAGATCTGGGACCAGCAGAGTATATCTCTAAGATTTCTGTTCACGGTACTCAGTCATTGTTCGTCCGGAGCCGACGATTGGATTCGTAGGCTCGGACGCCTCGTGGTAGCTCTGGTGAGGGGGTATCTTCATTGAGCTCTATTGGGTGTTTAATATCAGTGTTTGATCTCATATGATGCTGTTGGTGGAGCTATGAGCATGGTTAACTCACCTGCGGTTCTCGAATCTCCGATACGATGAAGTTAGAGAAACACGCGACGGGAGGTGCAGCTGTATGATTGAGACTAGTCAAATTAGCGTATCCTGGTATCAAGCATGGGTACCTTGTCTAAATCTTTCCTCATTGGACAGCAAACAGCTTCTCAGCATTGCAAAGCTTGGTTACCATCGACCAATTATGTACTCTTTAACTCTACACTTGCGCCATGGCAAGGCGATGTGATAGACGGACGAAGACAGTACGCTTTGCGGTAGAGGAGGAACGACCAGAGACCATGTCCTCATGGCTGCAGCGGCAGGCCTCCTCCCACAATGCACAGCTAGTCGGGACGGCCTTGCTGTCCGGCGTAGCAGTTACCGGTGCAATGTTCGGCATACAAGCCCTACGGCGGCAGATTGCGATCGAAGACCTCAAAGCTTCCATACCCGGCTCTGATGAGAAGGAAAATTCGAACGGGGTAAGATTCTTTGAGACTTAGTGGCCTGGTTTTGTAAGACGAATGCTGAACAGCTCAAGTGAAGCTTACGGATTACGGCGCCGCAACTAAGATACCGATTCCTGGCACGGAAGATCAGCGTAGTGCAGCCCTGGCGCTTAGGGCTCAACATGGAGATTACGATGAGGGTATAATAGCCACATGGACGATTTACTATGAATGTTGTACTAACTTTCATACACAGATCTCATCCTTGAACAGCTTGCTCGCAACCGTGTATTCTTAACCGACGAGGGTCTCTCCAAACTCAGGTCAGCCTTTGTTGTGGTGGTCGGTTGTGGTGGCGTTGGCTCGCATGCCACTTCTGCGCTTGCACGATCCGGAGTCTCGAAGATCAGACTCATCGATTTTGACCAGGTCACTCTGTCCTCTCTCAACCGGCATGCGGTGGCGACTCTCGCAGATGTGGGCACCCCGAAAGTCCATTGTATCCGAAAGAGATTGGAGCAGGTAACGCCATGGGTGAGATTTGACTGCAGAAACGACTTATTCAGTGAAAGAGTTGCCTCGGTGCAATTGGAAGCTTGGGATGGACGGCCACCGGACTACATTATCGACGCTATTGACAATATTGACAGCAAAGTTGCGCTGTTGAAGTATTGCCATGATCATTCTCTACCAATCATATCATCAATGGGAGCGGGATGCAAGTCTGATCCGACAAACGTCTTCATTGGGGATCTTTCGTCGAGCATGGAAGATCCTTTGTCACGGGCGACTAGGAGAAGACTACGGGCCCTGGGTGTCACCGAAGGTATACCGGTAGTTTACTCGACGGAGAAGCCCGGTCCAGGCAAGGCGCAACTGTTACCGCTATCGGACGAGGAGTTTGCAAAAGGGCAAGTCAACGAACTCGGCGTTCTTCCCGACTTCCGGATCAGAATTCTCCCTGTACTGGGGACTATGCCGGCAGTATTTGGATACACCGCTGCGAGTCATGTCATCTTGGAAGTCACCGGCTATCCGCACGAGTATGTGCCGAGCAAGGGACGTGAGAAAATGTATGACAGTATACTAGGCAACCTGCAGAATTCAGAGGAACGGCTGGCCAAGGCCGCGGGAGAGGATGTGAAGGGACTGAAGATTCCGGTTACGAAGGACGATGTTGGATACTTGATCGAAGAGGTCTACAGGGCCAAGAGTGTTGTCAGCGGGCTGTCTACAAGGCTGACTCTTGTGCGGTGGGAGGCTCCAATAGATGGATATGCCGCGGATAAGCGTTGGAAAGGGCAAAAGGGTTCGAGGCTGAGACTGAGAGACTTGGTATGTATGACGAAGGAGGAAGCAGTGCACCATGAACGAGAGGTTCTGAAGGGGGGCATCCGGGTGAAAGATGTTTACGACAAAGGTGTAGTGGAAATTGTTCAGCAGAGACTTGAAGAGGAGAAAATATATGAGCGATATAGATGAATGAAGAACGTTTGGGACATGCTGTCGCATAGTGTATCGGCGCACAGTGACGCTTTGATTTCAACAACGTGGAATGTGCTGCCTCGCCTTAGGGTAAGTCATTTAAACCCGCACTGTACACCCCCCCCCCACAACTGGACTTGGTCTTATTAAGTCCTCCTCAAAGGCCAAATCTGAAGCATTCACAGACGAATTCTTAAATATGAGTATTTGAGGTCGATAACCTCTTTCAGGAGGCACGGTCCACCCGTCCGTTACATTTAGACTTTTGGGCGGTTATTGATGTTTGGTAGTAACCGCGCAAGAGGGACACTATAATATTAATAACACCAGCTTGTTGCTGTACTGTATCAATCATAGCAGGAGTATCCTTGTTCTCTTATAAACCCCCATCTATCCCCATTCTTATCGTTACTGGCCGAGCAACCGTTGGTGGAATGCGTCCTATCCTCGCATACCAAGCCCTCTAGCTTCTTCTTGACAGAACGGACGGGACGATGAGAGACAGATTAGCCAAGGACGGTGACTCCTCCTCTCACAAAGTTCCTTCTCCTTCGAAACCCCTCGAACAGAATACGCATCGATGCGCCTCAACGGAGTCGCGGGTGATGCCCTTGCCGAGTTCGCCGACACGGTATAGATCCAACAGCAAAACGGCTTTGGATGAGAAAGCGCCAAACTCGGAAGGAGTCTACATGCAAGAACTGCGAAGAGAGTTTTCAGAGCAAGGAGTAGATGATCGGGTTGGGCCCCAAAGTCGACCAGCAGGGGAGGACATGTCCTCCGAAAACGTTCCCTCCTACACATCAAGATCGTTTTATCGCACTCGGCCTCTCTCAGACCTGGTCAAGGGCGAGTGGCGTACGAATCCAAAGTATGGTCAGACGCAATCCCCTTCACCAGACCGAAGTTATCGGTCCCGTTGGGTGCGCGCCGTAAGAGTTCAGCGGTATTTGCTCGTATACCTTTTGCTAGTGGGTGCGTGCTGGTTGAGCTGGAAGTGGTATCTGGAGCCCCAATGGGAGGAGCATCTTTTGCTTGGTGAAAGCCTGGACGAGAGGATGAAGACCGGGAAGGGCTGGTTCGGAAGTAACAAAAGCCTTGTTTTCACGGACATGGTGCAGTTGAAAACGCTAGACAGACGGTTAGTACCTGGGTCGGGATCGAGGCGGACTGGGAAGCGCTTGATTTTTGTGGGAGATGTTCACGGCTGCAAGGATGAGTGTACGTTTCCAAAAGGGATGAGATATACCCTATATATATATTTTTGCCTGGCTAACCTAAGATTCCAAGTGATATCGCTCCTCGACAAAATTCACTTCCACCCTAGGAACGACCACCTCATATTCGCCGGCGACATGATCTCGAAAGGGCCTCATTCGCCCGCCGTGGTCGATTTTGGCCACGACATAGGTGCCTCTTGCGTACGCGGCAACCACGAAGATAGGGTGCTCCTTGCCTACCGTGACATCCACTCCAAGCAGCTTCGGCTCCAAGGTCCGGACGAGGACCCGCAGTGGGGTGACGACGATATGGCCGAAGAGTCTTTCTCGCACGGTGACTACCGGGATCGTGCCTTGGCACGTCAGTTGACAACGCGGCAGGTGGACTGGCTTAAGAAGTGTCCGGTGATCTTGAAAGTCGGGGAGCTTGGTCGGATGGGCGAGGTGTTTGTCGTGCATGCGGGGTTGGTGCCGGGCGTGGAACCCGAAAACCAAGATCCGGCTGCGGTGATGAATATGCGCACCATAGACTTGGATACTCATGTCCCGAGCGAGCGAGTGGACGGCATTCGTTGGACCAAAGTGCGAACCCTAACCCTCATTCCACGAACAACCCCTCGCTCAGAGCGCTCCCTCTGCACACGATGACTATTAACTAACGCGCCCCTCTAGCTCTGGAACAAATACCAACGCAAACTCCGCCACAACTCCCGCTCAACGGTCATCTACGGCCACGATGCGAAACTTGGCTTACAACTCAAGCGATACTCCAAAGGACTCGATACGGCATGCGTCAGAGGAGGCAGGCTCACAGCGTTGGTCATCGAGGAAGGAGGCTGGAGCGGCATACGGCAATCGATCGTAAGCGTCAAGTGCAAGGACTACAGGAAGAAGCGTTTCCCGGTTGACGAGAAGATGCTGGTTCAGGAGGCGAAATAGAGGAGTGATTGAGAAAATTCCTCTCTGCAAGGTAGGGATGAGCGGCGTGTGCTGGCGAGGAGCACCACAACCGAGCATATGACTTCGGCGTTTTGGGTCTCTTGGGTTGATATCCCTAGAACGTTCTTTTCCCGGTTTTGGTTCGCTTTGGAGTTTACATATTGGACGGACTGGACTGCGGGCTTATGGCCCGTGCTTCCATTTTGAGATGCGCGAGGGGGTATAACTCAGCGGGGTTTGTTAGGATACCAAGACTAAGGTTACTCGTTCCTTGAGCTCAACTGTTGCTCTATCTTACATCTTACGCTCGCTTCTGTTCCGAGACATGCGGCAGACCGATGAGCTGCGGACTTTTAGAACCGTTTCTGTACCCCTCTCGTATCATCTTCTCTACGTGTGACTGTGAGGTGGATGTCGAAGGTACACTAACTGACCTATCCCATCTATCCCATCCTGACCTAAACTGAAGAGACACAACTACTTCCATGAAAAAGCAGAAATCGATCCTGTTGCATCTAGGGACCTGGTCTAGCCGCGATAAGAAGAATGAGTTGGAGAGGTACGGTGGTAGCAATCCAAGCCTGCCGTTTTCACCTCGATCTCCGCACTCGGTCACAGGGCGTGGCAGCAACTGGTGCGTGGAGAGGAGGTCTGTTTTGCACTTTGCCACGTTGGTGTGTGCTCAGACGAGGAGCAATGATTATTGCGGGCGGAGGAAATGGGTAGCTATGTGTTGCATATAGGAGGAAGTAGTCTTGAGGCACGCAATGAAGGTGTTTCTGAACGTCTTTAGCATCAGCAGTGCAGTGTATACGAACCGCACAGCCCTGTTGACAAATTCCGAAGTGAGTGTCATCGACGAATGATAACCATCTATTCATTGAGTTGTGACCCCTACCACATGCCAAAAATCTGACATTGGCTGAATGGTTTACTCCTAGCTATGCTCCAGGTCCCCCAACCCCGTCATGCAATTTCCCCAGCAAACCACCCACCCAAAACACCAGAAGCGCTCCCACGACCTACCAAGCCAAAACTCAGGACCTCAACCCCTGCATCAAATCATGGATCTTATCGAACAGTATGGGAAAGATCGCATTAACACTATCACCAATGAGAGCCTCAAACCCCCTAATAGCCTCCTCCTCGCTCATCTCGAGATGGAACCTCTCCTGCACCTTCAGGACGGCCTTGTCCGGCTCGAGCTTGATGTCCGGGATGTTGGCGTCGACCATGAGGGCGAAGAGGTTGAGGATGAGGTTCGACGACTTGCGCAGCGTCGTGTAGGCCGTGAAGCAGTATTGCTTGAAGGCCGTGTAGTGCGTGGACTTGGCGCCGCCCATGCCGTCGACCATGTCTTTGCAGAGCTTCATCATCGGTGCGAACGGTTTGGGGTCGCGGCCGAGGATGAAGCCGAAGTCGGCGTGGAAGAAGCGGCCTGGTTGGTGGGTCGTTAGTGTCATGGTTGGGTTTTGATATGGATGGCTGAGGGGGGATGTCATGAGAGAGGGAAACTGTACCGTCAGGGGCCAGTAACAGGTTGTCGAGATGGCGATCCCCTACACCTAATAGATATGTAATCACACAGTAGCCGGCGCAGCTCTTTACGTATGTGTCCATCGTTTCTTTCCTTACGCCTAGAGGCTCGCTGCTGTCCGGATTGTTCGCCTTCAGGTATCCCAACACGCCGCCCTTGTAAGTGACGGCAATTCCTGCTAGGCTCATCGAACCGACAAACTGGACTGCACCGGCGTTGGCACTTGTGGCAAGGATCCGGTACGGCGAAAGTTTGAGGTCCAGGTTCTCTTTCCGTAGCAGCCTGTCCATAAGTGTGATGATTTGTATCACCAGTTGATCTTGCCGAAGGTCATCGCCAGTCTTGAAAATGACAGGGTATTTCTTTCCCTCGGTCGTTTTGAACTGGATCAAAAGAGGGGAGAGAGATGATTTGAAGACCAAGGATTCTTCAGGAAAGCAGCCCACTATGGAGACCGCAGGATCCAATGGCAGAGGCAAGGGAGGATCGAAATGAGTGAGTTCGTTCTTCGGATCAGCCATGTAGCTCTTCAATCGCTCAATTCTCCGCAGACGATCTTCTCGGGAGAATCGGATCTCTTTGGATATTTTGGAAAGGACGGTTATCAACTCCCCTTGTCGCAGCAATACTCTACGCCTCTCTGGGCCATCTGGTGTCTTCATGAGCTGCGTCATGAAATCATACTCTACCTTTGCAAACAGCTTGCGATGCTCCTTGATTTGATCCGGGCTACGGTCATCGCACTCCACCATCAAATACCAATGAAGGTAGTTGCCGAGCTTCAGGTTGGTAGATGCTCTAGCAATGAGGAACTTTGCTAAGGAAGAGTCCTGAGTTGAATCTTCGACAGCTTCCTGGGGAATCCTTTCAAACTTCAGTGCCTGTACTAGTTGCAACAAGTACAGCAAGAGCTCCTCATCGTCCGATCTCCGCAGTTGGTCCACTGCATAAGCTCGTACCGCAGGATTGTCGAACGTCGGCTCAAGAAGCTCGAGGGCATCATCGACATCAATCTCAGTCCACTTTGGTAGCATCTGTACAGCTTGTCGCGCCTCGCTTGGGTCCTGCCAAGCAACAGATTTCACGAACTTCGTAAGAGCTCCTTTGTCCCGCGTCAGATATTGCCTGAACTTCCAGACCAAGTCTTTCTCCTCAGGGTTTAGCTCTTGTGTAGGTCCGTAGGCTACAATGACATTTAACTCGTCTCGAATCTTGGCGTTCGGCTTCAGATCTCGATCAAGTACACCCGTACGGTGGTTTCTGACGAGCCGCCGGTGTTTATTCTCGGCTGGATTGTCCCGAATTCCAATTTCTGGATCATAGACTCGAATCAGAGGTGGTATATATCCGTCGTCGCCGACGGAACCGTGGGCGGTACCATTTATGCCAGGACCCAGCTGAACCTCAGGGGGCGGTTTTAAGGTGATATTAGACGTCGATGGCGTATGGTGCGGGTATGAAGAGATGGGTGGAGGAGGGTATTCATGATCAGTGAAGACTACTGGGAAGTCGAAGCGAGGAAAGTCTATTACCAGGGTAAACTTTTCAGCGTCGTCGGTGGTATTCCCATCATTGTCCTCTGAGGGAGTTTGTAAGTTCCCATTCGTTTCAACGATTGTGTTTTTATCAGTTGTGGTGCTCGTGGGCCTATGGTTGGTCACTTTTCGCCTTCGAAATTTGTTTGACCGGCTTTCGATCTCTTGTCTCTTCTTATCCACTGCACGAAAGACCAGCTGATCTAGCCAATCTACACGAGTAATTTCGCCCATCTCATGTTTTTTGAAGAGCTTCTCAAGCCTTTCTAATTCATCTTCTTCTTCGAAGTCCTGTGTCCGCCCATTGGCTTTGCTCTGCTTCCCATTCTTACGCGGTAAAGGTGGGACTGAGGGTGTTGAGGTCAAAGAAAGCCCGTCAGCAATCCTATGCCGGTGGATTCGACACTTTTGCCGACCCTTGTGCAGTGTATTGTCCTTATCGAAGAGTGGTATTGTGGTCCCGCCAAATGGTATAGCGTGACCTTGTGCGCCATCGCCCCCAGTTGGTGAAATATCCCATACCGTTATAGCAAGCTGTGATGTCACGGCAATGGTCGATATAGTTATAGGAAGCTCTAGCCATTCATTCCATCTGCGGCTAGCTTAGTCGACGATCAGTCAAGTGGTATATCAAGATCCGTACGTTCTAGAAGTCTTGAACGACTTATAAGCTGTCTGAACTGGTACAGTGAGCGGCTTCGAGTCAGCCCAGAGCTGGACGGTAACGTAGAGATCTGAATGTGGACTACATGGCCAAGAATTAGCAATGGGCATGACAATGATCTGACATATCATGTAGGCATTGCACGCCATTCAAGCTTCATGAGAACTTACCTTTGGTTAGATCCAATATGTCGAAGCTCCGGGTGTTGCACTAGGGTAGAAAAAGGCACAGGTGTTTGTTGCCCTTCAAGGCTGCCTCTGCGTCGTTGATTCGTCAGTATCGAGTACCCTAGCAGCAAGAAAGGTACAACCAACATCTTCACATTTACGGGCATCTCTAGCGCACCGGAGGTTACAAAGGAGAAGGAGTCCATGATGGTAATAGTAAGCCATATCTCTTCCTCAAGACTCGTGTTCGATGGGTGATACAACAACCTTCCGATGCTGCAGTTGTGCCGGAGAATTGTAGGGCCGAGGCGCAGCAGGAGCTTGGACCACCGCGTAAATGGGCCTCCATCCGGCAACGTTAATCAGGACCAAGGTTCAGACCAACCTCCATGGACACGTTCTTTGTTACATCAAACGCGACTTCAATTGAACAATTAGTTCAACTGATACTCTCATAGCTCTAAAGTCATTGTTCCACCTCAGATCACAGTGCCAGCAGCCCATCCAACCTTCTTGTCGCGACACTGTTGTCAACCGCCGCTGCAGCCTGGCGTTATACTGAGCAAACCTACTACCTACCTTCACGTCCTCTTCTTATACGCCGTATCTGACGAGATATGGCGCGCTTAGCGAACATGTCCTCGTCCCTGGAAGAGGACAACACGAATCAGGGCACTGACACTGCTTCTTCAATGCGGCAGAGGCCAAGTCGCACGCCACGCCATGCAGCATCGCTCTCACCTTCGCCTGCGGCGTCCTTTTCATCGGACAAAGAGAATCGAGAAGCTCTACCGGCTATGTCGCGTCAAAGCAAAGGAAAGGCTAGAGCTCCCGCGCCGTCGAAACTTCCTACGCCTACTTCAGCGGAGCCTGCCACACCACGAACCAACAAACGAAGGAGACTGGAGGATCGGGATGCGCGTATGAATAGTCAGGCCGTACACCAGCGAGAGCTGGAAGAAGCAGCGGACACTCAGTACTATGATCCGGATCAGGCTCCGGAGGAGCGGCGGGCGGTGCGCAAAGGATTGCGGGATTTGACAAGAGACCTCAATGGTATACTTCATTCTTATTCCTAGCATCAACTAGCTAACGACGACTTGTAGACTCTCGCTCGGAGTATCTGGCCCCAGGTTCTACCGGCCTTATAGACACTCTACAACGCGCGAATCAATACTTTACGTCTGTCAAGCAAACTTCAGATGCAACGCTAGACTCTAGACTCTTGGTTACCACTGCCGATTTATCGTACAAGAAGACTGCGCAGCTCACGCTCGGTGATGCCAGTCAGGGCATTGATTTAGACGAGTTTGTCTCGAAATGCATTACATTCATGCGCCGTGGTCCGAGCGACGAGGAAGATGCACCAACTGGAAGGGGTCATCGTAGACGGGGACGAAATACTGCAGACGACGTGGACATTAGCGCTCAAGAAGACAGTGCTGATGAGGGCGACGCCTTTAACTGGGAATATCTAGGTCGCAGGTTATGCTTCCCCCACAATTTCCGCCCAGCGGTGCCTGGCTTCTTGCTAGGCCCACTATCGGTACAGAAACGAGTGCGCAAGCCGATCCAACGTAGAGAGCGTCTCCAAAAGCGGAACCCTGCGGATGTTGTCCGCCCAGAGGAGTTGCAGAAGGCGGATCTGGAGAAGGCAGAAAATTCAAATCTGACGACGTTGTGCCGGAACATCAGAAGTACACTCGCGAAGATACAAACCGAGGGACAAGAGAAGGCAGACAGGGAGGTCACCGACGGCATGACGGAACAGGAAGAAGCAGCGATCATGTTCAAACATGGAGTCTGTGACGACGGAGGCGTATCCTTATTTCGATTTGTCATCAATCCTCATTCCTTTGGCCAGACGGTGGAGAATCTGTTCTACGTCAGTTTCTTGATTCGAGACGGAATAGTCGGGATTGGAAAGGATGCCCACGGGCTACCGACACTGCGTAAGTCTTGTCGATTGAACGAGTTTCTCAACATCTTTGCTTATCCTTCACGCCAGATGGCTCAAGCGCAAGTACAAGGGACCAGATCAAGAACAACGGTATGGAAAAGCACCAAGCAATCTTCCACCTCGATTTTCCCATATGGGAAGACCTCATCGACGCCTTTGACATCACAGTCCCCATGATTCCTAGTAGAAAATCGGACGAGGGAGCGCAAGTCAGCGCTACGGGGTGGTATGGTTAGCCTGGCATTAGGATACTATGTGTTGCAATTCGGAGACTTTTCTCCGGTTTTCTGTTATCACTTATTACTCGCAACGAATTGGCAATGCTTTCCAGTCTTGGCAATCTGGACTATTCGTTGCGTTGGCTTTGAATACCTGGTACTTACTTGCTTGACTTCTTTCTACGTACCTATTTTCTTTCTTTGGATCGAGCTGCTCGGAGCTTCGTATGTAGCTACTAGAAGCTGAGCAGGCCTTTGTGCTGCTCGGCACTGGAGTCGTTAGACTACAATTTTTTCAATTATCTCCCTCTCGTCTTCGTGCAAGCTCGTCACTCCAAGCCACTCCTAACGGACAACGAACGACTCGCTGAATCCTTGTTCCCGAAACTTTCAATCCATCCTTCCCTTTCTACTTGAGCATTGAGCAGAAACAACGGAAACACTTCCATCCACCATACCACACCACACAACACACATCCATACCTCGCATAATGTTACGGCAAACAGAACACAAACAGCGAACAAAACCCACACCTCCCTCCTTCAAGCACCCCCCCTCAAACCGTCCATCTCCAGCAGCAAAACCAACCCCCACCACCCCTCTCCACACTCCAAAGCATCAAGCGCCCCTCTCCTCGCCAAAGCATCAACCTCTCCCCTCAGCTCAGCACAGCTAAACCCAGCACAGCACACCCACAGCTCAGGCACAGCTCACCTCGACTCGACTCGACACAATCCATCCCATCCCCATCCGTCCATCTATCGATTCCTATACCTCTTCACCAACCGCTGAAGCAACTAGCCGAGGCACCAGCCAACAACCCACCAACCAACGAGCCAGCCCGTACCCACGGCCATGCCCACGGTCACGGCCACGGCCACGGCCACATACCCACCACCGCCTTCCGCTCCAGGGGACTCCATGTATCCACCCTTTTGTTCCTGAATCTCCTCTTTCTCTCGTGGCTCTGTGAACGGAAAAGGGACAAGGATTAATGTGACATCCGCTGTACGAGTGCAGGCATGTTATCTGTACCCACCTCTAGCTCGGTGTCTATGCTCAGTGTATGTACGGAAGGGGCGACTATAAAGAGAGCTACGTGTTTTGAAATCACGATATTGTAATGTCACTACTCGCTATGCGGTAGAGTTTGATGGGAGAGTAGAGCCTTGAGATTTTCGAATCAAGTGTTTATTGTCGTCACGAATGAGGCTTAGGAACGGAGACTGAAGCATAAGTGTGAACGTGCATTCGATTAATGACTCTATTACTAACGAGGGAGGGTATTGTTCGTTAAAAACTACTGTGAACAGAGGAAATCGAAGTTGGCACACGCCATTCATGACCAAAGAAACTCATCCGAATTACCACTCCAACAGCTCCAATACGTCACGCACCAAAGAGTAGAGACCGCGTTCCCTCGAGAACAGATCCAAGATCATTGCCATCGGACGGAGTGGAGCTCAAGCGTAATGCAGTCACCAACACACCCACACCCGGCTCGCGACATCTCTACTCTGGTGAGGAGACCTAAACGCGGGAAGTGGCATACCACTTGCGGCGGTTGTTGGGAGTAGTACTAGAACACTATCAGGATCCAGACCACAGGGTCAAGGAGGAAAGAAATCAGACTTACCCGTCGGCAGGGCCATCAGTGGCAACGACATTGCGGCGAGCGTTGCGAACGAACCAAAGTCCCTGCACACCAGTCAGCAACGTACTCGGACCCGTGCAGTTCAGAGCGAAGAGAGCTCACGAGAAGACAGCTAGCGAGCCAGAAGAGGGACGACAGGAAGGAAAAGGCGACGGCCGCCTTCCAACGCTGACAGGTGCCCTTCTGGGTGATGTCGCCCCACGCGAAGACGCTCCCGCAGTGGAGCGGACCGATGAAGTTGACGAGCAGGCCGAAGGCGACCATCCAGAGCACGAACAGGACGAAGTCGGCGATGTAGTGCAAAAAGCTGGAGGCGGTCGGGATGAGCCAGAAGAGCGCCATGAAGATGGAGATGGCGGCGATGATCTCCGTGTAGAAGAAGCGGCCCTGGGGCCACGCGTGGGTGCTGTTGTGGTAGGCATGGAGGTAGGACCCGATCAAGCCGGCCACGGTCTATGAGAGGAGAGAGGTCTGTCAGATGGATGGGGCAAGCCTCAGGGTTGGTAGGGAGGTGGTGGTGAAACTTACGGCAGCAAACGCGAGCTCACCGATCCGCAGAGGGATGGACATCAGACGAGCGGAGATAGGCATGTTGACTTATGTTGAGTGATGTCTGATGTATTGGAGTAGAATGTATGTATGTATGATGAGCAGTGATGGGGGTTTGGTGGTCGCGTTTGATGAGAGTGGTGAAGCTGCAGATGGTGTTTGTGAGAAGAAGAAGAGGAGAGAGGATGGACGAGAGAGAAAACAAAAATCTGTTATAAAGGTCAACAAATCACGATTGGGAAGGAGCAAGGTGCTAAGAGAAACGTTTGGACGTGGGTGGCGTGGTGGGAAGGAGCATAGCGAGCATAAGGTAAGGCAAGGTAGCAAGCAAACCAAGTTTCTTCATCTGCGGAAGGAACGATCCCCTTCATTCGCAGGCCACTGTGACGTATCCTTGCCAGTCAGGTTCGGTAGCTGGTATCACGTTAATTTATTCAGGTAATATTGACTGATGAATTCCATGTTCTTCTCTTGATCAACAAGTTCCGCTACGTCTTCAACATAACCGCCATCAATGATGAGTCAACGTCCATCATCCAGCATCCAGGGAATAGAGCCAGAGCAAGGACGTTGAATTGATTGCAAAGACAGAGCAAGTCTGCTGACCCAATAACAATGATAACAACATTATTATCCAATGCCAATGGAAATCCTGCTGACAGTCTTGTTGTTCATTACCTTATACGTAGGTAGTGTGTGAGGTACTGTAGGTAAGGACAGGAAAGGAGAGAAAAGCTATCAAAGTCACGCCACACACTACCTTATGTATCTGTACGGTACGGTACCTTTTGGTTCTCGGGATCTGCCACGTAAGGTATCAGCTTCGCAATCTTAAATCTGGTGACTCCTTTGGCAGTATCGGATCGACAAGAACTTACCTTAACTACCTTACTCTAACTTAGCCCTGGCACTTGCAACTTCCAAGGCAGATGACCGCTTTCTGTCAAGGCAGCAAGCAGGAGATGAGGTCCAACTTCAGGACACAGGTCGGATGGTCTCACTAAAACCTCAGATGGTCCTACACTAATTCTGAACTTTAAGGTTTTTTGTGGAGCTAACAAGCGAGAAATTGAAATTGTGACTGTGTAATTCATTAATAATTCATTACAAATTCATGAAGAATCTATTCATAACATATTAGTGGTTAGGGATTAGTGTTAGGGAGTTAGGTGGTTAGGATTAGGGAGTTAGAATTAGCAATATGAAATATATTGAGAATGCATTTTAGATACATTAGTGTGTTTGTGTGTTAGAGGTTAAGTTAGGGCTAATATATTGTGAATTGATTAGTAATATATTCAAAGAAATTGGACCTCAGTTGGTCTTGAGGTGTTTCAGAAGGTCAGATGGTCTCCCAATAAACCCTGTCAAGACCATCTGACATTTTAGTGAGACCATCCGACATGTGTGGTCGTCCAACTTGGCTTTGTCCTTCCAGCTTGCCAACGGGCGCTTGTCATGTGGTCCGTGCTGAGGCTCCTCGTTGGTGTGACGGTCAACGGTAAGACTTGCGATTTGTCCGCTTGGGCAAGGTACATAGGTAAGGTAGTGCCAGTGGAGATGAAATTGTTCGCTTCTCTTCTTGACCTCCGTTGATTACTCCGACCGAAATCAGTGGTGGAGGCGCAAAACATACCCACTAAGGTAGCTATGGAAATTATACGGTAATGAATAACAACATATACATATATATACTGCAGTGGGTAGTTGTAAAAATTGGAACTCAGAAAGTGAATTATCGAAAATTTCGCAATCGCAAACTGTTCAGTCCACGATTTGATGCCATTATTGAATAATACCTATACTCTATGAAAAGATCTCTCAAGATGCGCTCATAATAACATACTTCGTAAATGAATTCATACCTATTGAGGTAAATTCCCAACCTAGGTTGAGCTAGTCTATTCAGTTAGTAAGGTATGCTTAATGCAGAGCCTCAACACCATGCTAAAACGACCTGGATACGGATATATCTTCTCAGACTATTAACGCCAATGAGGTCGCAAATAGTCGTCGATGGTGATTGTCATTTGTGAAAACCCCTCGAACCTCCCGGATTATGGCATTGAACGAAAGTATGCTTGGCCCGCAGCCAGATCTCCCAGATTGCTTCCCACATTATAATCCTCTCGATGGCCTACGCAGCGTCGCCGCCGAAGAACTGGCAAAGATCGCAGGCGTAGACAAAGCCCAAATCTTTCCCGGTCTCGCCTTTACAAACACCCTAGACAAAGGTGATTTGACCTTTCCAGTACCACGACTTCGTATCAAAGGGGCTAGGCCGGACGAGTTAGCGGCGAAATGGGCCTCCGAGGTATGTACTAGATGGGCTCAATATATGACACGAACTCACATTCGCTCTAGTTTCCTTCAAGCCCATTATTGGCTCGACCCACTGCTTCTGGTAGCAACTTGATCTTCAGGTTCAACCCTGCCGCAGTGGCTTCCGTTGTTCTTCCAAAGATTCTCGAATTAGGCCCGCAGTATGGTTACAACCCCGTCCGAGGTCTTCAGAACATGTCAAATCCCTCGGCAGGGTGCCAGAGGATTATCGTCGAGTTCTCCAGTCCTAACATAGCGAAAGAATTCCACGCGGGTCATCTTCGAAGCACAATCATTGGTAGCTTCCTTGCGAATCTCTATGAAGGCTCGGGATGGGATGTGGTTCGGATGAACTACTTGGGAGACTGGGGCAGACAGTACGGACTGCTAGCTGTAGCGTGGGAAAAGTACGGCGATGAAGAAGCCTTTCAAGCGAATCCGATCAAACACCTCTTTGATATTTACGTCCAGATCAGCGCAGACTTTAAGCCTGAAGAAGAGGCCTACAAAGCCGCCGGCAAGCGCGGAGAAGATACCTCCGTCCTGGAAGGTCAAGGGCTTCTAGGCGAGGCCAAAGCTTATTTTAAGCGCATGGAAGACGGTGACGAGAAAGCGCTGAGACTATGGCGGAGGTTTCGAGAGCTGAGTATCGAAAAGTATAAGCAAACTTATGCACGGCTTAACATTGTCTTTACCGATTACTCCGGTGAATCTCAGGTCAACAAACAAAGCATGGAGCTGGCTGAATCCGTGCTGGCCGAAAAAGGTATCTCGAAAAAGGACCAAGGAGCAACCATCGTCGACTTTCGCGAGCACGGAAACAAGAAGTTGGATGTTGCGATTCTTCGGAATCGGAATGGAACCTCCAATTACCTTCTCCGTGATGTCGGGGCTGCCATCCAACGCGAAGATACCTACCATTTCGACAAGATGATCTACGTTGTTATGAGCGAACAAGAGACACATTTACGCCGCCTTTTCAAGATCATGGAACTGATGGGTGGCCAATACTCTGATATCTCGAAGAAGATGCAGCACGTCACATTTGGCAGAGTACGTGTCCAGACTTCTCAGAACTTTCCCGACGCTCGCTGATAATATCTAGGTAACGGGGATGTCGACACGCCGTGGAAACGTGAAGTTCCTAGACGACATTCTTGCTGACGTGCGGGAGGTGATGCATGAGGTCATGCGGAGGAACGACGCGAAATACAGCCAAGTCGAAAATCCTGAGATGGTTGCTGATATTCTCGGCATTTCCGCCGTGATGGTCCAAGATATGTCCGGCAAACGAGTAAACGACTACCCCTTTGATCTTGCGCGCATGACGTCTTTCGAGGGCGATACAGGACCGTACTTGCAATATGCCAATGCCCGACTTTGCTCGATCGCCAGAAAGGCAAATATTCCCGTCGAAGAGCTGGAGAAGGCAGACTTTTCACTCTTGCGGGAACCACATGCCGTGGATCTGATCCGCCTCATGGCATTGTATCCTGAGATGGTCGCGCAGACCCTGAAGACGCTGGAACCAACCACGATTCTGACGTATCTGTTTCGACTCACACATCAATTAAGTTCCAGTTATGACGTTCTAAACGTTATTAGGGCCCCTTCGAGAGAAATAGGCGTTGCGCGGGCTGCGCTGTATACATGTGCTAAGCAAGTCATCTCGAATGGCTTGAGATTGCTGGGTCTTACTCCCGTTGAACGGTATGCTCTATGATTCTCAAAGACGCTTGTCTTGATAGCTAACATTCAGACCTAGAATGTGACTTGCCAAATCTGTCATCGTCTTCGCAACTAGAAGGGTTCAAAGCCGGATTATGAGTTATGGCAGCAGTACAGACATTGCCTGCATGACACCATGTGCGAAACGAGCCGACGAAGCATATCAGGTTAAGAACGTTCTAGATCCATGTCTTGCCACGAGCTGCTATACTAGACCACATCGTTTACAACACTTCAGGGCTGATGCTCTGAGTTCTCAGGGTGAGCGTCACTGCTCGGTATGTCAAACCACTCTACTTCTCGAGTCAAGACCACAGTCACTTCTTACAAAGACTCACAGCCAAATAATTGCAGCGAGCCAATAAGCCAATAGCCGGTTCACAAATCCGAGGTGTGGATCAAACATTTCTCTACTCTTAGTATCTAAGGTCCCAGATGAGTCGCAGAAACTCGATTCTGTGCAGGGTCATCTGGACACTTTGAATCTCCTATGTCACTAGCTCACATCATTCAGCGCTTCCGGTGGCGCAGTATCCTGGAAAGCGTCTAGGGCTGGGAAGGGAGTGAGGTGGGTTTAGTGACTGCTGCGTTGTGGCAGAGATGAAGGCGGCTGATTGCTGCTCACTGTACGATTTCTGGAAATGCTGGACCACCGGCAGGTATGCTGAAAATAGTATGAGGGTCCTCCTAGCCTGACTGTGCGACTTGAATAATACAAAAAGGGTTCCTCAGCTCGAAATTTATCTGAAGCAATTCTCATCACGCATTCCACGGAGATGATGGTTCTGTCGACCTGAATTGTGCTTGAGGGCATGTTGAAGCCACAATCGGATAGGAGCCCGTGGTGAGCCAACACTTCAACCCCAAGACAACCTCGATCCAACTACCCAAAATCCACCCGCTGCTCGTCCTCTTCCCTCCTCAGCGAAGCCACACCCCCGCCACTTCCCAACGACGACAGAACGTTCCACACCCCCTCCCCACCCTCCCAACAGCGCCCTCTCCCCACCCCGAACGTAAACCTCCGCTTCCACATCCACTTAAATTTTTCGTCTGCCCCTCACCGGCAACCTTTTTGACAAGCTTCACCTCGACCTGCACAGGCATGAGATCATAAAGCCCCGATTCATACACATCAGTGCGCTGACGCTTCCGCCTGTCCAGGTCGAACGTGAGAGTTATTTATATCAAGACTTTTTCCTATAGAGTACCTGATCAATCATCATGAATATATCTCACTCGAGTCATCTTGTCCTCTTGATAGCTTTTTGTTTGCGTCACCGAATAAGATCAGATGGATGATTTGTATTACCAAGCTGTTAACTACTGTATTTCTTTGACGGAAACTGTCAGCTCTGCGGAACCCTTAAGGCCACTGCACTTTTTGTATGTAGACTTGGGTATTCAAGTCAATCCGTTTCAGACTCTTGAAAATATGATATATAGGCCAGGGCAAGATATTCATCATTTCTTCCGGAGGAAGTCAGTTGAGAGAACGACACGTGCTTTTCCAAGGCTCCTTGCTTTTTATTGGTTGAATTAAGACCCGCACTAGCTACCTACGCACGCAATGATCCGCCGAGGTTGCATTTCGTCATCATCACAAGCCTCATATCCTTTCCAAACCTGCCTGAAGATATACGGCCTCACCATAAGAAGGGCCTTCTCCTCCTCGTCTAGTCACTATCCTATCTTCCCAACTCACCACATTATCACCAACATGTCGTCGAAACTCATCCCGTCCAACCCATCCGAGGTGATGGTCATCCGCAGGGTAACTCCCAACATCATCACCTGCTCCGCGCCCTTCTCCCGCTTCGGTCTTTTCAAAGTCGGAGGACGAGGCACAATCGGTACCCCCACCCCCCCTTCCACCCTCCACCCTCCAACCCCAGCGACGCTAACCTCTCCCCTCCCTCCGCAAGTCCGCCTCCGCTCCGGCTCCCTCGCCGTCTTCGCCTCCATCGCCCTAACGCCCGAAGTGCACGCCGCCCTCACCAGCCTCGCCGGCCCCGTCAAATACCTGATCGCGCCCGACGCCGAACACCACATCTTCATGACGCAATGGGCGTCCGCCTTCCCCACCGCCGCGCTGCTCGGGCCCGAAGGGCTGGCCGAAAAACGCGCCCGCAGCCAGGAACCCGCGGGAACGCACTTCCAGCACGTCTTCACGGCGGCGAACAAGGACGCCTTCCGCGTCGACGCCGACTTCGACGCCGACTTCGACTACGAGTTCGTGCACAGCCACGGCAACAAGGAGCTCGTCTTCAACTACCGGCCGGACCGCACGCTGATCGAGGCCGACCTGCTGTTTAACTTGCCGGCGCGGGAGCAGTATTCGCGGGCGGGGGTGTCGGCGACGGCGGGGATGTTGACGGGGTGGTTTGTGGGGTTGATGAGTGCGGAGGGGAGCGCGGTGTGGCAGAAGCGGTTTAATTGGTATGTGGCGAGCGCGATGGACAGGGGGGGGTTTAATAGGAGTGTGAGGAAGATTGAGAGGTTTGATTTCGATCGGATCATTCCGTGTCATGGGGATGTGATTGAGAGTGGGGGGAAGGGGGTTTTTAGGAAGGTGTTTGAGTGGCATTTGAATGCGGCGCGGAAGGAGGATTAGGGGCGGGGATGGGGTTGAGAATGATGGTTACAGGAGTTGGGTGTTGTACAACTGGGCAGGCGGTGATGAATGGACAGGATCTATGTCACGAAAGGAGGGTTCGACATAATGTTCTCACAATGCCTTCCTGCTGATGTCCGTTTGCAGAACTCGGAGGCCAAGGACAGGGTTCCCACTTGCTCGGGGCTGATTTGCAGGCGGAAAGTGCTAGATAATATATTCGCAGGGGCACGGCGTTTGCTCGGTGCATCATATGGGTAGTTGATTGACCTTGGACCTTACAGTTTATAGAAGGTGAAACCATCTGGCCTTCAGCCTTACTCTTCGACTATCCTAGCAACCTCCAACCACGATATCGATGAAGCTCTACGTGTCTCCTATCCACACACAGTCATGCCAGCCGCACCCCAAATACTAACCTCCCAGCCCTAAACACCAAAACTCAATACATAACACCACACCCTCCACTCTTTCTACCTGGGAAGCCAGCATTTCTGCGCAATCGGTCAATGATCGAGAGGGAGATTGACCTGAGAGCTGACGGTAGGTACGCAGTAGACGGACATATCGGACCTGATATATAGCAATGGAAGGAAACGCTATGCTCCTTCGCTCGGGACTCGAAGACAGAGACGAGAAATGCGAGCAACATCGGAAACATTACCCTACTGCTACTCGTACCTTTAGTCGGGCCGTTCAGAAGTCGGGTGGAAGTGGTTTACATGATGCTGCCATCCTCAGACGACTCGCGAAGCTCGAAATGCTAGGGCTTTTTCACTTCACCTCAACGTGTAGGGCGTCAGCTACGGAGTGCGTTACAGATACCCTTGATAATAATGCACGAAAACGCACACGGACAGACGGGCCCTTCCACGAACATACTCTTGATGGGTCAGCTAGTGGGCGTCGCCATAACAAGGAGTGATATCAAATTTGATGTAGTATCTGAAAATCACACACAACTCCAAAATCTCCACACGACCGGTAGCCAACGATGAAGACATTGGGCGTAGATACCAACCCCACCATACGTACGCCGGTGTCTCGGTCTGTCCGCGAAAGCAAAGATGCGCGCATACAACGCACCATGGAGATACAAACGGCCTCGGACGGAGCTGCAAAGATGCAATTACATATGGTAGGCAAAACGAGACATGGTCTATTAGGTAGGTGCTATGCCGGCTTTGACATGGAGGGAGAAGCGACACACGACGTGCTTCCAGTGAGACCATTCCGGATCCGAGCTTATTTCCAGAAGTCGAGGCTCGCGACGACATCTTCTCCATTTTCGTCTTCGTAGGCGTAAAGGATCTTGAAGGTGTCAGCAGTGCTATTCATGCATGAGTCCTCAATAGTGGAAACCACATACCTCTCGTGTAGACGAATGAAGCATCCGAATATTCTTGCCCGTCAGTATGTGGACTAGAGCACTAGTCTCAACGTGCCTTATCTCGATGAAGCTTGGCTCGAATGCGAGAATGTACGGATACGACAATGCAAAGGATTGCGGCTGCCCTTCCCATGTAATCTTCCAATCAGGACGTGCACGCCAGCCGTTTCGATTGACGAAGAATGAAAACTCTGTATAGTTGAGGAGAAATTCACCGTTGAGCCGTTCGAGATGGATGGGTTTGATGTTTTCTTTTCGTGCAACGAAATCCAACGATGTATCGGCCTGGTCGAGCAGGGACTGCGTTTCTAGAGTCTCGACGCTGACAACTTCAAAGCCACGAGCGCAACCGACGCAGAGTTTGGATTTCAGAAAATGTATGGAAGATGACTCCGTGGGGATGTAGAACTCCTGGATGACGTCAATTTTGAGCCTGGGACAAGCTGATTGAGAACTGACCTTGTATGGTTTCAATGTGTCCTGACCGCTCTGAAACATCTTGCTGATGGCAGGCTTCTTCTTCCCTTTGGACAGAGTGTCCATCGGCTCAAAAACCTTGATGGTGGTTGAAAGTGCCGATGTCTTTACGGAACAGACCAGATGACTGCCGAGGCAAATGCCAGACTTGAAGAAGTTTGCATGACCCTGAATTTTCTTAGGTCTCTTTGTAAGTGGCGCTTGATTGTCGCTTGAGTCGAGAGCTTCCATAGGATAAGAGAGAAGCGTCTTATTTGCGAGTACGAGAAGTAGCGAATACTCTTCCAATACATCGATTTGCGTGACCTGGCTAGCATCAACTACACGTCTTGGCTTAGCAGCAGCTTCTTTGGGCCGACGATCAGATAGATAGATTCCATTGTCAGTACCGTAAACTAATTTACGGCCACCATCTGTTACGGAGAGTCAGTAGGGGAAATCCATTGTGATGCTGTGCTGCTCATACCTAGAGGAACGAGACAGTTCACTCTGTTGTTCGGAGTAAAGAATCCATCACACAACACTGTTCTATTGTAAAAGTTGCTCCGTTCTCGGAGTTTGCTTTGTTGGCCTTCGATGTGCTCCATCCACTTCCGTCGCTGAATGTGCGACATTGCATAGAGTGTAAGATCATAACCTCCCTTCCCGAGATGTTTGATGGTAATTGGGAATCCTTCCTTGCCCGCCGGTGCTGTTTTGGGTGCATTAAGTGCCTGCTTTGCACCAGGTATCAGACTGGAAGATGGACGTTTCGATATACCCATTTTGGGAATGATATCGTCCATCTGTGTTATCACTAACAGCTCCAGTGGGATAGGTTTCTTGTAGACTTTGAGCTCTTCTCGCTTGTTAATAGTCTTAACCCGGACAAGAAGAACGGCGTGATCGAACAGGTATACATGCACTTCACTCGCATCCGTAGGGCCTTTCTTTAATGCACCTTTGAAGAGTAACTGCCTGCCTTCTTCGGTCAATTTGAGATCGACATATTCTCCCGGGGACCATTTAAGTTGATGGTTGAGCTGCATGAGATTGAAGTGATTCTCCGCCTTCCCGGACTCGACATTAACTCGGGATAAGAAGTCTCTAATGAGTGATATCGCTTTAGGGATGTCCTGCTTATCGGGATTGTCGTCGGCTGTGTTCTTAATAACGTTCTCGAGAAGTAATGGGTATCGGGCCAGTCTCGTCGTTGGTTTAGTCAAGTACCCGTTAAGCTCCAGCTTTCGTGATTCTTTCAATCGTTCTGTTTCGTCGACGAATTTCGAAAAGGCAGGATTAGACTGCCGCTCTCTTTCGAACTCAAACTTCCCATAAAGCTGATTAGCACCATACTTGATGAATGGATCGAATCTTGGCACGAAGCTCAGAAAGATATCTCCAACGTTCTTGACAACTGGGCTTTCCTGCTGTCGTCTGGTCAAAGCTTCAGCCAGCCTTGAATTTACCGCGTGTACCTCCATACAATTCGAGAACACTGTACGGATGAACTTTTCTCGTCGATGCTCTGGGATAGGTGAAGGATTGGCAGGGTTGGTCGAACGTAACGGTTTCATCCAGAAGTCTCGTAAGTACTCCAGATCCTTGACAAAGTCGCGTTCTGTGTACATGATCTCCGAGATTACCTCTTGCCGTTTCTTCTCCCGGTCCCCTACGCTGTCGGCAACCTCCTTGGACACGGTGTTGATCCAAAGTTTTTGCTCGTCACTCTCGTCTGCATGCAGACTCGATTGAGACTCCTCTCTCCGCAAGCCTGGTTGAGGTTTCAAGTTCAAACGTGCCTGCTGCTCTAGTCTCCGTGGACATGCGATCGAATAGCACAACCGGTCTCTTGTACATGTGGGTGAATAGCACTCAGTGAGTAGGGTATGTACTCCATTGACGTTCGAGGAGTCTTCCCTAAGACTCTCCTGAAATTGATAGAGCTCTGTTGGCGAGTCTCGCAATCGGTGATCGTAGGTCACATCGTGAAAGAACTTCTGCGCATCTAGGGCGCGACCAAGTAAGAGAGCCAGGTTTCTGTCGGTCGTTTTGATGATGTATGCGAGCAGATCTACCGCCTCTGCTCCGGTGAACGCATTCTTATAAGTCAGTTCGTTCTTGCTCCGCTCTCCCACAGCGATTCTCTCACGAAAAGTATCCGCAACCCGTGACAGCAAAGCGGGATATACTAGCGGTGCTCGCCGCTGGGCAGTATAGACAGCACCCTGCGAATTGGTACTCGAATTCTGCATCGACGGACGATGACGCAAGGAATGATTGCGCTCTGATGGCGAAGCTGCGTTGGAGATGGTTGACGCCATTGACATCGAACGTGAGGGAGCGCTTCCTTGGCCAGGGCTCCTTACCTGAGAATCCGGAACCAACGTCTTCGCCGAGCCAATCGAGCCGATAGATTCGTGCGTCGATTGGTGATCCAACGTCGGCAACTCCTGCCCAGATTCACGTCGTCTGTTTGGTATCACTCGTCCACTCATCGTCTGATTATGATCCCTCTCCACGGAATATGAGGTCATGGACATCGCTCGCTCGTCGTGACGCTCAGGGACGATTCGACCTTGGGCAGTGGTACGAGACGCAACCGACTGGTAAGGTTGCTGCCGGAAGGTGGTTGCTGAGGCTTGGTTGTAGTTGCTAGGGGGTGGATTGTACTGAGGAGGTCCTGACATGGTTGCCAATGACCTTGACCGGTATGGGTCAGCATTGAGAGCCGCAGCATTGGGGTAACCGTGGCTTGGAACGGGTTTGTATGGATTTTGAGTCGGCTGTCGTGCATCGATCCGTTGTGGTTGGGGGTATGGACGCCGGTCCGGGTAAAGTGGTTGAGGCAAGTTCTGTGGTTGTGGTTGTGACTGTGGGTGCCCATTTGGCTGCCGCAGACCCTGATAGTAGCCATTCATTGCTGGAGGACCGAAGCCATTTTGCTGCTGACGCATAGGCGGTGGCCGTTGCATGGATACATCCGACATCTGTGAGGTCATGGTCTGAAGGCGTTCAGGGGACATTGGAGTGGTCTGTGAGCTCATCGTCTGCGAGCGACCCGGCGGCGGAGCTGCACCGAAGATGGACGAGAAAGCTGCATCACGTTGGAATGAGGACGCATGGCCGTAGTTGTTTGGTCGATAGTTTCGACCTTGCTGGCTACCGTAGTCCGCCATTTGGCATCAAGGATTGATCACGACCGACGAAGAAAGCAGTAGTGGCGGGCTGGCAACAACTGGCTCTTTCAATCGTGGAGACCGTCCGTAAGCCTTGAAGAGCCCAACGGTGGGATACCAGCGTGTAGTGCAAGAGGCACTCAAACACACCACGAAGGGTGCATTGTCTTCTTGTGACCAGAACCACCTATTCAGATCCTTGAATCTGTCTTTGTCTCTCCCATTACACTACCTTGGGTTTGCGCAAATGATGCTGTCGTGGTACTCATGGATCGCGTGGAGCCTATCCGAGACAGAGATTGGCCGACCAAAGTCTCATCAATTCCTTTCTCCAACTCTGCCCAGGCTGGCGAAGTCAAAAGCACAGGTCAGAAGTGAGGAGAGGTGGGATGGTTGGGGTTGTGGCGAGCGGTTTCCGAGGTATCGACGCAATCACGTTCCTGAAAGCGAGAGGACTTATGTAGGTATCTAGTTCCGGACTTTATGAAGCGGGCAACGTGAACAAATGTAACACTCAAGCGTTCCGCAAACAGTAGATCTGGGTCGCTGGATTTCGGTGTGCGCTGAAAGACACTCTTTTCCAGTCTTCCAAAGAAATATTCCCTCATATAACTAACCAAGCTCTACGAGTATGATATTTGCTTTCAACATGTTCTGCTTTACTCCGGACAGTCTACGAGTTTGAGATCATGTGACGATTCGCTTGACCGAGTATTGTGATCCCTGCTCACCTCAATTTGCCCATGACATCGTCAATAACGCCAATACCGTCTGTTAAAGCTCTGCGCTTCGAAGCTGTCAAAGCTTTTTCCGGTTCTAAGCCGCTGAAGTCAAGATGAACAATGATAGCCGCACCCCCAGCTTTGCGCCCTTCTTTGGCATGGTTAGTCCTTGCCATGTCACCTAGAGAGTTCGCTGTAGCTGATTCCAACCTAGGGCGGTATTGCCTCCGCGGTGAGCTCCTCTAGAGGTTTAGATGCTGCTGACCAGAGGGTTAATGGTTGGGAAAGATGATATTCGGATGTACGCTATCCTTACTGTCCGAGGTCATGGCAGCTAAGATGCTGATCCGTCTTCCTCAGGTATCGGAGCGGCGTACGGCACAGCGAAGTCGGGCATAGGAATAGCTGGTGTAGGGACTTTCAGACCCGACCTGATCATGAAGGTACGGCATCCTGGGTTATCGAGTGCTATTAAGGAAATACGAACGCTAACTCTCATCTTGCCGCAGTCCCTTATACCCGTTGTCATGTCCGGCATTATTGCAGTATATTCCCTCGTCATAGCAGTACTCATAGCCGGAGACATGGATCCGCAAGGTGGAAAATATAGCTTGATGAAGTACGATATCATTTTGGCCTTCATCATAAGATTGCATGACAAGCCTGGACTGACCGTCGACCGATCGCAGTGGCTTCTTGCACTTAGCTTGTGGTCTTTCTGTCGGCCTGACAGGTCTCGCAGCGGGTTATGTGATAGGTGTCGTAGGAGACATGGTGCGTCTACTCAGCAGCCATGAATAACCCTTTACTGATAAGTTTCCTAGGGTGTCCGATCGTATATGCAGCAATCAAGAATCTTCGTTGGAATGATATTGATTTTGATCTTTGGGGAGGTTCTCGGACTCTACGGGTACGTGGTCCACGTCACAGGACGTGAGAACACATTGTAGATGCTGATGTGCACACAGATTGATAGTCGCTCTTCTCCTTAATCTGAAAAGGTTAGGCTGATTAGCCAAGAGTCCAATTAGATGCGAACGTACACGAGAGCAGTATCATGCAACGCTTCATGTACAGTGTGTTCCGAACTGAGTGGAAGAGCTGCTTCAGATTTGTCCGTCACAATGCAATGTCAGCAAGTATTGCTGAGCAAATGGTATACCTACCTACCTTAGGTACCTTAGGTGGGCGTCAGGGGGTAGACCTTGGAGGCTGCAGGCAGGCGTTTAAGGGTTTACTCTAGAATCCCACAGTTTACATAACTTTGACATCCCAGGCTCTGTCCATATACGGCCTAAAGAGGTGAATTCGGCCACCTATTGGTCTTCCGCACTAACAAGCCACTGCGTCTATGTTCTTGATAATCTCTCATCTCATGCCGGAGAGTTAACTTACCTACCTACTGTATGTCCGCTGCTGGGCGGAGATCGCTGGGAGACAAGGGTAAGCGAGCACCAAATATGCCACGAGGACCCTGATGGTAAGCCTGCCAAGACAGCGCCTTACGACGTCATTTATCCCTCTGTTACAGTACCTTGCTATCTTCACATACATTCACTAGCATCAATGCGCCATTGACTGCTCGCTCGCTGAGCGTGTAGTGCCCGACGGCCATCCCAAAATTCCGCGAACCAAACAGATATGAACATTGTCAGCCACGATGGCAGCAGCAGCGATGCACGCGCACCTTCCATCAACTGGCGGGATCCCCATACTCGGTAGCAATGCGCCCGCTCGCAGCGGCTCAGCACCAGGAGAACGTAGAGCGGAGGAAAAAGCCTTCGTCGCTCAATTCGATAATGAGCCTCGATCTCTATCGCCCAAACTCATAGCGGAGGATCCGAAGAATAAGAAGCTTGGCATGTCCTCGAAAAATCTACGACTGCAAGACTTTGAGCTCCTGAAGACTCTAGGGACAGGTCAGTCTGGAAGTTATGATTGGTGCGATGCAAGTAGACAATCCGAACCTGTTCCGCTCACTGCTCCGTTCTCAGGAACCTTTGCGCGGGTATCGCTTGCACGACTTGCAGACTCTTCGAATGAGGATAGGGACAAGGTGTTCGCGCTGAAAATCCTTCGGAAAATCGACAGTGAGTACAGCACGCGTGACCATCAGTGAGAGGGTCTTCAACACATTTAACATGTACCTGCAGTCATTCGCCTAAAGCAAGTCGAACATGTTCGTAACGAACGCAACACTCTCGCTGCTATTGCAGGCCATCCCTTTATTACCACGATGATAACGAGTTTCTCGGATAAGGATTGTTTATATATGCTTGTATGTGTCGCTCGTACTGGGCAGGTCACTTATGCCTTGCTGATCGATCGGAGATAGCTCGACTATTGTCCTGGCGGCGAGGTTTTCACATATCTACGAAGAGCAAAACGTTTCAACCAATCGACTTCTCGTTTCTACGCTGCAGAGATTGTACTAATACTAGAATATTTACATGACACGGAAGGAATCGCATATAGAGACCTGAAACCGGAGAATATCCTCATAGATGCGGAGGGACACCTAAAACTAGTGGATTTTGGGTTTGCAAAGAAGATTGATGACAGTGAGTGTATTGAATCGGCTGTCGTTGACGTGGTATGGTAAAGCCAACCTTCTACAAGTGGAGACCTACACCCTCTGTGGTACGCCTGAGTATCTAGCTCCGGAGGTGATTAGAAATTCGGGTGAGTCTCCCACGCCACCGCGCTGTTTACTCACACTCATGATGACTGACATATCAATCTTCAGGGCACAGCACCGCTGTCGATTGGTGGGCACTCGGTATCCTGATATATGAATTCTTGGTGGGGCAGCCTCCTTTCTGGGACGAGAACCCCATGAAGATCTACGAGATGTAGGGCCGCAACCAGATCAGTCCTTACGCTTGCTATTGACTCTTTGACAGGATCGTAGAAGGGCGGGTTCGGTATCCTCACGGCATGTCCCCTGAAGCGCATGACCTGATTGGCGGACTTTGTACCGTCAATCCGTCGCAGAGACTTGGGAACATCTCTGGTGGGGCCCAGAGAGTAAAGTCTCACCCATTCTTTCAAGGGATTGACTGGCATGCTCTATACTACCGCCAGATGAAAGGTCCCATCATCCCTCACCTCCGGCACGCGACTGATGCGAGTAACTTCGACGACTATGAAGATGCACCAGAAAGTAAGAGTATCTACACGGAGGAAATGTCGACTCAGTATGAAGAGGCTTTCAAAGACTTTTAAGAGATGCCTGCGGGTTCTACTTCCTAATGCGTCGCATCTGGTAGATATGTCCAGGTGTGCGAGTTGGGTTTGGTTTTTTGAATGCTTATGTAGAGTTACCTATTTTGATTCAGCTCATATGCTAAAGTATACTCCATATATTGGATCAACACCGATCATGGAATGCTGCAAAAGGACCGATGTATATTACTGAAACTGCGTACCGTAGCGGACTTGATTACCTAAGGTATCTCTTCAGTACCTTACATAAGGCACTCACCCCACTTCCCCCATATTTGATCCCCCAATCTAAGGGTCCTCTGGCTACCTTATCGATCTACCGAACTCCCGACACCCGATACCGCGGTCTCTTTCAGACCTGGAAACAAACGAAGCCTCTGCTAGCCGATCATGCGTCGTGCTCCAGAGTGTCGGGACTGGAATCGCAATCCTTAGGCCGACTGCATATCTCGATGTGGAGTCGGTATGCGTAAAGCCCTGAAGCATTGCTGGTTGCGGCCACGCCCTGTCATTACCGTTCCGCGCCGGCGAATCTTAACAACTTCCTATGCAAGAGGTCCTTTAGAGGTATGGGCCATGAATGTTCCATTTCAAGACGTTGACGTTGACGTTGACGTGCTAGCCGCCGTTACTCGATCAAACTGTCGGGGAACACTTTGCATCCATCGTTTCGAAGCACGGTAATCGAACAGCGTAAGATGGACTCAGATAAGCCCCTGAAAATACCGGTACTGATGGAGTGTTCAGGGTGATCTCGAGACATCAGAACTCACGCCTGACGTATGACGGTCTGCATCAGAAGAGTACTGCTTTGGCGCATGGATTGAGGAACCTCGGTGTGAAGAAAGGTGATCGAGTGGCAGTATCTCTGGGCAACAACATCGAGTTCGCCATTGTATGGTGTCTACAACGTTCAAGTTATGTACTTGACTAAAGATGTGATAGACGACTTATGCGCTCTTCAAGCTCGGAGCAGTACTAGTTCGTTATATCCCCTTTAATAGTTTATCCAAACCTGACATCCTCCAGGTGCCACTGAATCCCGCCTTCAATGTTGGGCAGATTATCGCGGGCCTAAGCCACCTCAATGCGTCCCATTTGATTATTGGCACTGAAACGAACTTTCCGAGGAGGGATCCTCGCCCCAATGTGAACCTCCTCAACCAAACGATCCTGGACCTTGGGGGAAGCAAAGTGGAATCAGAACTGGTGCCTTCGCTGAAACATGTGATCCTGGTGGACAACTCTGCAGGGCGAGTTGACATTACGCCTCTGAAATGCACCACGGCGTTCGAAACGGTGCTCGAGGATGGCGCACCAGGCCGGACCCTCTCTTCCGAGCACCTTCATCCAGATGATGTGGTCAACATACAATTTACCTCTGGAACGACATCCATGCCGAAGGCAGCCTGCCTATCACATAGGTCCATCTTAAACAACGGTAAGAGCATTGGGGATAGAATGGTCTTGACCGAGAATGACATTGTGTGCTGTCCTCCACCCCTATTCCACTGCTTCGGCTGCATTCTCGGTTACATGGCTACGGCAACACATGGGTCTGCAATCGTTTTCCCAGCAGAGGCATTCAGCGCGCACGCGACGCTCAAAAGCGTTCAGGAGGAGAAGTGCACCGCTCTATACGGTGTTCCGACGATGTACGTAGCCGAGCTAGAACTTCTCTCGGACGGGACAATCCCATACGAGGGCTTTCAATACCTGCGTACCGGCATTGCCGCCGGCTCCAGCATACCCGCCGAGCTGATGCGGAAACTCCACAAAACGCTCAACCTGACGGAGCTAACGATATGCTACGGCATGACCGAGACGAGCCCAGTCTCGGCTATGACAACGACAGACGATCCGATGGACAAGCGAATTGACAGTGTTGGAAGATTGATGCCGCATGTGGAAGCCAAGGTTGTCGATCCCGTCAACCGGACCAAAACCCTTCCCATCGGTGAGCGTGGCGAGTTGGCGGTCAGCGGCTACCTTGTCATGAGAGAGTATTGGGATGCGCCGGAGCGAACGGCAGAAGTCTTGATCCCGGACGACAGTGGCAAGATGTGGATGCATGTAAGAAGTTTTCTGTCGCAGCATCACTCATGATCATGCTGACGAAAGCTCCAGACGGGCGACGAAGCCGAAATGGACGCAGATGGCTACCTGAAGATTACCGGACGCATCAAGGACATCATCATCAAGGGCGGCGAGAACATCCACCCGCTCGAGGTCGAGAACTGCCTCTTCGGCCACCCTTCCATCGCCGAAGTCAGCGTCGTCGGGTTGCCGGACGAACGGTACGGCGAGGTGGTTGCCGCCTTCATCATCGCGCATCGGGGCGCGACCATCACGGCGACGGAGGCCAGAAGCTGGGTCAGGGAGAAGTTGAGTCACCATCTCGGTAAGCTGCTGCACCACACGTGGCGAGGCCTGGATGGCGATCGGAGATCGAGCTTACTAATTGCCAGTTCTAGTGCCAAAATACGTCTTTTGGGTCGAGGATTATCCGAAGACGGCGAGCGGAAAGATCCAGAAATTCAAGCTGAAGGAACAAGGGATTCAGCTTGTGAGAGACGGGAAGGGATTGGAGCAATGACGTCTGCGTTTGTGCAGTGATGGGTCCAGTCTTGGTTTCAGCGTTGTCAGTGATCCGCTCTTGGGGCAAAAGAATCCTTATAGAGAATAGAGAATATCAATGTTCATGAAGTAAGGTCAGTTTTGGGGTCTGGGCCCATTTCTTGGTTATAGCTTGGCAGCGAATAACCCTAATGGAGGTACCTTACTGAAGCCAAGAGGATCTTTCAGAGGTACTGCTATGATTAGTCGGGTGTGCAAGGGCTTACGCGTACCTTATTTGTACTCCCCTTACGAATTACATTGCATCGATTATTTACTGATCACGCTCTTACATTCACTTCTCTCTCGTTCGTGCAAAATTCAATCTCATTTCGCTTTCTACTATGTATCTTTGATTTCAATTTCCTGCGCACCTCAATTGCACTGCTTTGATAATTTAATTGGCTTCGGTATCGGTCAGGCAGATAATGCTGCCAACTACGCAGCAACAACCATGAGAGGTGTCGCCCGCCTTGCGATATGTACCTCCATCCTGTTGATCGTGCCTCTGTGGTTATTGAAAAGCCATTGTGAAGACCTCTGGCACCAGTACGACGTTTCTGCGTACGTCGTCAGCGCATACGAAGCTTCTTGGCTTCCGGGCGAAGGTCATGTTACACCGAACGGCACAAAGCCATCTAGCAAGAACTCGAGCGATAAGGTGATTGTGATGGCAAGGTTGGAGCAGGAAGACACAAGTTGGGTTGCTGAAATGCTCCCAGAGTGAGGGCACTGTCACCGCCTTTAGTTGAGTTCATCATCAGCCCTGACTGACAACTCGAACGTTGCAGCTGGGAGCGGGCCATCTATACGGTCAACCCGTCCGACGCCACTCGAACAGATGGCCTAACCACCGCCCTGAACAAAGGTCACGAGTCAATGGCCTACCTCACCTACGTAATCGACCATTACTCCTCCCTCCCGCCCATCATGGCCTTCATCCACCCGCACCGCTCCGGCTTCTGGAACGCCTGGCACACGGACACTCCCCTGCACGACAACGTCTACGCCCTGGAGAATCTCCAATTGCCGTTCATCCGCCAGAACGGCTACGTCAACCTTCGCTGCAACACGGCCCCAGGCGGCTGCAACAAAGCCCCGGGAAGGAACCAGCACATCACGCACCAGGTATGGCAGGAAGTCTTCAACGAAACCAGCACACCCCACGCCAACCGCTCCTCGACCGCGATGGCTGACACCGACCCCACCCTCGCCGTGGCGTGCTGCGCCCAATTCGCTGTTTCTCGAGAGCAGGTTCGGAAAAGGCCGCTGGAAGACTACGTCAGGATTCGGGATTGGGTGATACATACGGAGCTGAGCGATCGCAAATCTGGCAGGATAATGGAGTATTTGTGGCATGTCATTTTTGGGATGGACCCGGTCTAGTACGCTATCTCACTCCATTTCTTGGCTTGACCGTAGGTAGCTTGCTGATCGTGGTTGTACTTATAGTTGTCCGGACGAAGAACTCTGTTATTGTCAGGTTTATGGGCGTTGTAGATGATCTTATCTACATCACTTCAAACGTCTGTAAAAGGGGTCATGGATTTGGTAACGTTTTGTATTAGCGTTACCGAAAGAGAGCACCACGTTCTCCTCAGTACATGTCGGACATTCTGACGTCCCCTGTATTATGAACTACCAACAATCACCCGGAAAGGAGCCCGGCGTCCTCCTCACGACCCATTCCAATAATCTTTCCTAAAGTCCTGCACCACGCATGAACTAGCCAAGCACACATGACTCTCAACCCACCGTCTACAAGCCCACAAGCCTCAACGACCCCAACTCAGAGTAGATCGAACGGAAAGACCAGAGCAGCAAACACAGCCCGCCGCCCCTCCTCCACCGCGCAGTCCAGCCAGCAACTCGTTCGCACACGGAAAGTCCCCGGCAAATACGGTCCAAACGCATCCAAGACCTCTCTCCGCTCAGCAACATGCAGCAGATACTCGCTCGAAACCGTCGCGTCCACGACGACCGCCCCATTCTCCGCTTCGTACTTGGCCACGACCCGCGGCTAGCCACGGCAGCGACCTGTCAGCCACGTCGCACTAACTTCCTCTCCCTCTCGGGCCACGCGATGCGATGCGGTGCCTCCCGCACCTCCTCCCGCTGCCGAGGGCAGCTGAGCCACGCACAACAGCGGAAAGAAAGAAAAGAAAGGAACTACACTAACCATAAATAGCCTCCTCCGCGGCTCGACCCGGAACTGCTCCAACCCCAGCGCAAGCAAATGGCCCGCCGTCGCCGTGTCGACGTCCGTGTCGGACGCCGGCGCCGGCGCGGTGATGTACACGAATGAGACCATCGGCATCTCCATCTCCATCGGCGTCGTCGCGGACGCAGACCTGTCGCGGGACGGCGAGGGCGAGAGCGCTGGCGCGTACACGACGAACCAGGGCACGAACTCCCACCCGACACCATCGAGGACCACGGACCTGTCATCGCGCCGGGGAAGGCCCCCGTTACATCAGCGCTCCGTCGACACCCTCACCACATGGGGGACGCTCGAGAGGTTAACTCACCACTTGACTAGCCCGGCCTGCCCTGTACGGCGGCGGGCGTAGAAACGCGCCCAGCTGGCCGCGTCCTGCCAGGTAAGTTGCGCGGGGACGCCGCCGAAGCGGTCGAGGGCGGCGCTGACCCATGGGGTGGCGGGGAGTGGGGGGGTCGGGAGGGGGTCGGTGGTGATGTTCAGGCGGTGGCGTTGGCGCGCGCTGAGGGTGCCGTTGTGGAGCCGGTTCGCGTCCAGGGCTTCTTGGCGGAGGGCGGCGTGGATGAGGGGTGGCATTTTGGTTTTTCTTTTTTTGGGGGGGAAAGGGTGGGGAAAGGGTGAGGTGGTGGTGGTGGTGGTGGTGAGGGTGGAGGGTGGAAGGTGGATGATGGGTGATTGTGGAGAGTGTTGGTGTGGGTTGTGTCGATGGGTGTTGACGCGTATGGATGCGGTGATGGTGGAGGAGGATGATGATGAGTCAGATACGCTCTGGATGAGTGAATGGTCTGCGGAGTGAGGATGTGAATGTGTTAGTTGACTTACTCATGGGGAGATCCCCAATTCTCTTTGGGGACATTCGTATCACATCTTCTGCCCTGATAGTCGGTCCCTACCTACACGTATCTGCCAAGAAATCCGAACGACGTCAATGACCTCAGACCCATTGAGAGATGGTCTACTGAGGTACATGTTGTATTCACGTACGTCTGTTCCCCAACCCAGTCATGCCCACAATCATCCAACGCCAGCCAGCCAGCATACCAAATCATCGCCGTCAACACTCATTTGCTCTCAAAAAACCCCTCCAACCTCTCCACTAGCTCCGCTTTCTTCCCTCCCGTGTCCAGCCCCTTACGGCTCATCCAGCCCTTCAACGCCGCGACGGTAAGCTATCATAAGAACCCAGCTCGTCAGTCTCAAGTCCTAGGCTTCCTTGCCTCAGAATATGTTCACGCATACCTTGCTAACGGTATTCTTGTTGTAGTGATCTCTCATCTCTTCATCACCGATACCATCCGAAGGACCCGTGACCGTAGCGTGCGTTTTGGCTTTCTTCGGCGCGGCGCCACCGTCGTGGTTAGAGCTGGCTGGCGCGGGTCGCTTGGCGAGCGTGGTTGCGGGCCCGTTGTCTTTCCGCCAGGCTTGGTATTGTTCCTCCAGCTCGACACCCCAGTCGATGACATAGGGTCCGGCGCGCTGGAGTTCGTCACGGTCAGATATTGGTAATGGTGCGTGGAGGGCATGAGTGTCAAGGGTGCGTGTATATTATACCTTGTCTATTTGCTTGCATTTCGGTATGGTTTTGTCGTCGGGCTTTTCGGGCAGATCTTCTTCGAGCGCCATGGCTTGCAGGATACGGTAGTGCCATTGCAGTGCTGGTGGTCTTGTATCAGCACGTTATATCCTTGATATACCTGTGGGGAAGAGGACCAGTACCTGGGTTGGGGTATTTCTCTGGGTTGTACTGTGCCTTGGGGAGTTGAAGCTGCTGAATCACTGCCCTCATCATATCCACTAGTGAGTCTGGTGCTCTAATAAGCATAGTTTCCGGGTTCTGTCGGATGTCGTCCACATATGGTAACGGTACGAGCCACATGCCAGGGGGAACGACTTGTTGATTATATTCATCGAGCCTCTCAGCACCAGGCAGAATTGCAGCAATGACCGGGGCAGCGTTCTTCCTTGCAATGAACCAAGCAATGCCCATCTTCTCGTCCTTGAGAAGCTTCTGCTGTAGTGCCGAAAAGACCCGCGTGGAGCCCACGTAATCCTCTTCGGAGGGGTAAATGAAGGTCGATTGCTTGAGAGACGCCCATATAGGGAGCATCGACATGGGCTTGAACCCAATGATGCGAATGACTGAATCACCAAAGTTCCTCAATGAGCCGATCTCTTCCGGTGTAAAAACAACCTGTTCGCCGCCGAACTTGTACGCTTTCTTAATCTCTCCCTTCTCAACTGTCCGCGCTGTGTCATCCGCCATCTGAATACTGACGCCTTTCGCGATCTGGGCTTTCTCTCCGTTGAGCCAGACATAACAGCTTCGTTTTGGTTCCTGCCGCTTGAACAGGATGTAGCCTTTGACGGAGATCTTAAAGCCGGGGCCAATCTCTAGAGGTATATTAGAGAACAATGCGCGTTTGGCAACTGCTTTTGAATTGATGGATGAAAGGAGCGAGTTCAGTAGTGAAATACCGTCGCCAGTGGATGATGCTCTTGCCGCAGAGGCTGTAGGTGCCGGTGCGTCTGGATCAGTCGGTGATGTTCGATATATGATGTCCTGAAACATCAGCCAAGTATATCTCCCGTTCAAGAGAAAGGGACAAGTACATCGTAGAATTTGCTACGGTCAAATTCGTGATCGGGTCTAGATATTGGAAAGAGTTCGATGATCACACCGAGATCGTACAGATCTTTCGCACGAACGGCGGCCGCTGACCTCAGAGCCTTGTCTTGGGCATGTGGATTGTCGTTATCCGTGACGATAAAAAGCCGTCTCGAGGAAAAGTTTAGGGCTTTAGTAGTGAAGACTTGATTTGCGCAAAAGAGTAGATTGGCCATGGAAACTGATTCCTTCGATGACACCAAGAGATTTTTGGACTCTTCCTCGTCCTCGTTCAAGGCCTTCAATACCTTGACATCCCCTGCTGACGGTATGTCAAGGTCGGCTAGAAGATAGCAATGCGGATACGCCAGTCTGCCTCTGCTATTCTGCTCTTCGCCTTGAAATTTTGACTGCTTCGTACCGAAGAGAAGGATTCCCATCATGTCGTTGGGATTCGATATGATACGCTGTTGCATGAGTGCATACGCACACTTGAGAGCTGCCGATGCTGGAGTGTCTTTATCTCCTTTCTTCGAACTAAAATCCGAGGTTGGCCGGAGCATGGATTCATTGATCTCAATGGCGAACAGAACGGCATCCTTGGCAGATTTGTACGCCTTCTCTGTGATTAGTTACAAATCGTAGATGTCGAAAGGAACCCAGAGTCTACAGTTTCATCTAAGTCTTCCTCTTCCTCTTCCTCCCCCTCCTCTTTCCGATTCCAATCACCCTTATCCGCCATGTTCACTATCTATGGTCGTCCATGGAATATGGCGATGGACAGGTTTACACGCACAATTCAAGTGCAGAGAGTGTCAAATATGAAGGATGTTGTAGCGATGTCAACTAACTTCGCGCTTATGTGCTCATTCAGGCAGACGCGGTCGGAGGCAGATTGTGTGACGCCTGATCACGTGGCTGTTGATGTACTTTCGTGGAACTCAACCCGAAGCGGTAAGGTTGAATCTTTACATTCCCATCATCGATCGAGATCGCGTTGTTTTCAGATATCGCACACCTCTTGTTCTTTGAACTCGTCCTTCTATGTTGCCCTTAGACTCTCACTCGGTAGTCATTACGTGAGGACTATTTCCCAGAATGGCCCTTCGAAGGCAGATCACACAGCTCCCAAAGCAAGCTTCACGAGTGACAGTCGCAAAGTTCGCCCCAGCTTCGACAACGACACCATGGCTAGCACAATCGCAATGTTTGAACAATCCACGACATTCGATGGCTACTGTAGTTCCCCCAGTCACACAGGACGCGACAAGCTCCAAAGGTCCGACAGCTATGGTCTTTATGAACATGGGAGGCCCGTCAACAACAGATGAAGTTGGGGGTTTTCTGAGCAGGTTATTCGTATGTCATCCATGTGGTCTACCTAGAGGAAATTTATTGATCATTGGCAATTTCATAGGCCGACGGGGATCTAATACCGTTAGGCCGGCTGCAAAATTACCTTGGTCCCCTCATCTCTCGCCGCCGAACCCCAAAGATCCAGAAACAGTACGCAGCTATCGGCGGAGGCTCTCCTATTCGCAAATGGTCCGAATACCAATCTTCGGAGATGTGCAAGATCCTTGATAGGATTTCGCCAGAGACAGCGCCCCATAAACCATACGTTGCGTTCCGATACGCCGATCCCCTGACGGAGGAAATGTATACAAGATTATTAGAAGACGGCTTTGGTCGCGGAAGGGGAGGACGAGCTGTGGCATTTACACAATACCCACAATACTCCTGCTCCACGACAGGGAGCTCGCTGAACGAGCTGTGGAAGTGGAGAGAAAGGCTGGAGGGCAAGCGAGCGGGTGAAGACTCAGATCCGAGCGGCGCAGTTACCTGGAGTGTGATAGATCGGTGGCCCGTTCACCCAGGTCTTGTTGAGGCATTTGCGCAGAACGTCGAAGCTCAACTCACAACGTACCCAGAAGAGAGACGAAAGGATGTGGTCTTGCTGTTCTCTGCGCACAGTCTGCCAATGAGCGTCGTGAACAGAGGTACGCTGCCTTACGACCTTTGATCTGCTCGAGTACTAATAATTCGACAGGTGATACATATCCAGCAGAGGTAGCAGCGACTGTCTACGCAGTCATGCAACGACTAGGATTCTCGAATCCGTACCGACTCTGCTGGCAATCCCAGGTTGGCCCATCAGCCTGGCTCGGCGCACAAACGAGTGATACCGTCCAAGAATACGTCAAGAAAGGTCAAACGGATATTGTACTCATCCCAATAGCTTTTACCAGCGACCATATCGAAACGTTATTCGAGTTGGATCAGGAGGTTATTCATGAAGCGGGCCACCCGGGCGTCAAACGCGCTGAAAGTCTGAACGGAAGCCCTGTGTTCATACAGGCGCTGGCTGACATTGCACTTGCGCACCTCAGGAGTGGGGAGAGCTGCTCACGGCAGATGGGCTTGAGATGCCAAGGATGCAAAAGCGAGCGATGCTTAGGACAGAAGAAATTCTTCGTGGGACAGAGCAATCTTTTGTCGGTTAGATAGATAGTGTAAGTCATGTGTTGAAATCATGACCCTGAGTTCGTCCTCAAAAATGAAGTTGTGCTCTGTGACATCATCATTGTCATTATCCGAGTTGAGCCACGTTTCGCTGCAGGTGAACTCGATTACCAAGCAATAATCGGCTTCGGCAATCTTGATGTGGCACACTCGGGATCGGGATCAATGAACTTCCATGCTTTGAAATGGTGTAGCTTAGGTAATCTTCCGGAGGTTTCCCTGACGTATGCGACTTTTCATGGGGGAACACTCCCTTCGTAATCAACCACGATGCCAGCGTCGTTGAGGTTCTCACAACCTTCACATAATCTTGTCACAACTCCAATTTATACACAGCGCTTCACCTTAGATTCCAGGCGCTACCCGGTCTTACGCCACACCAGCAATCAACTAGGGCATTAGCCAATGTACTGCCATCAGAGATCCTCATCAGTAACAAACTCCCCCCGGGGTTAGCGTCAACCCCACAATCATGGAGAATGATCAAGTGTTTGCGGCGGAACCTGATATCGACTCTCGACTGCGGGAGACCCCATCGACCCGGCATGACGGCGGGCCACATCATACCGTCAGCGCTCTGACCCCGGACTCGGGCAGATCAGCGTTGCGTAAGAAGGCGGACGATGAGGATACGCCCCTTCTGTCACGTGTGGACGACGATGTCACATATGCCGAAGAGAGCACAGAGGACGAGGGCCCAAGCTGGTCGGGTGAGAGGGATTTCGAAGGGAAGACGTGGTGGAATAGACCATCCGTGAGATTTAGTTCACTATGGTATCAGAGTACGAGCAATTACTAATATATCATGCTTTGATGTACAGGTCTTCTGGCTGCTACCACCATTTTTCCTCTTCACGCTCGCATTCGGAGGGATCGTCGTCCCCAAGCTCAATCTCATCCTTACCCTTCTATGCCAGGATTATCTCTCCGACAGAGCCATCAAAGACCCAAGCTTCAATTTCATGCCGGCCATAATTGGAGCCGACAACCCACAGTGTCAGATACCGGAAGTGCAAGCATTGGTGTCGAAATTTACCTTGTATGCTAATCTCATAGCTGGGATACTGTCTGCCATCGCAAGCCCTAAGCTTGGGGCCCTTTCAGATCGATATGGGCGTAGGAGGATCATCGCCATTTCCACTATGGGAATGCTCATAGGCGAAATCATTACCATCATTACCGCAACATATCCGGATACATTCTCTGTGGAATGGCTTCTTCTTGGTTATGCTCTCGATGGTCTCTGCGGCTCCTTCACCGCAGCTATGGCTCTGACGCATTCTTATGCAGCCGACTGCACACCTCCAGCGAAGCGGAACGTTACATTTGGGTATTTTCACGGTGTTCTTTACACTGGTATTGCACTCGGTCCGGTCCTAGCAGGCTATATCATCAAAGCGACAGGACAACTCTTGACGATATTCTATATCGCACTTGCGTGCCACCTGATCTTCGTCTCTTTTCTCCTTTTTGTCATTCCAGAGTCGTTGTCGAAAGAACGGCAGATGGCTGCGAGAGAGAAACATCGGATCAAAATGGAAGGCCGGCCACGACGGTCTTTCATCAGTGCCCTCAAGAGCGCTAACCTTCTCGCACCCCTTGAGATACTCTACCCCACCGGTGAAGGCTCCAATTCTGTATTGCGCAGGAACCTCATTTTTCTCGCAGCAGTCGACACCACCGTGTTCGGCGTGGCGATGGGTTCGATGACCGTCGTAGTCATATACTCCGAATACATGTTCGGGTGGGGCAATTTCGAATCCAGCATCTTCGTCTCCATCGTCAACACCTGCCGCGTCACCGTTCTCGTCATCATCGTACCTCTAGTCACTAAATTCATCCGAGGAAGGAAGGGCAGCGTCCCTCAACGAAATTCGGGCTGTGACGGCCTCGATCTGGCCATCATTCGAACGGCAATTGTCTTCGACATTCTCGGGTACATCGGCTTCGCCACGGCCCGCACTGGTTCCTTACTTATTCTTTCCGGCGCCATTGCAGCCGTCGGAGGAATGGGTAGTCCGACGCTCCAGTCGTCCCTGACGAAACACGTCCCCCCCGACCGTATCGGGCAGCTTCTGGGCGCTACCGGTTTGTTGCATGCTTTGGCGAGAGTCGTCGCCCCTACCGTCTTCAACCTTATATACGCACTTACCGTCGGCAAGTTCACGCAGACGGTGTTTGTGTGTTTGGCCGCCACCTTCGGAGTGGCGTTTATATTGAGTTGGTTCGTCAAACCACATGGTAAGTCACCGCGTCTCGAACACTGACGGCTTCAAGCCCCACTCGCTCCTTGCGATGCTCACTTCTTGTCCTAGTATATTTTGACGACCTAGACCCGCCGAAACCATCAAGACACTCGGATAGTCTTGATGAAGCCAGCGATGGCATATAGAGTAACCTTTCTCACGGCCTTTACGTCTATATGATATATATCTCCTCGCTGGAAACGAGCCAGCGCGGCGTACTGGGTGTGGTACAATCGGGTTCGGGTGGAGGTTTCCGTACCAGCCCACAATACACGGTGTCTTGTGGTGGCTGGGATATTAGACTGTGAAATCTTGGACATAGGTGAATTCTGTCGCTATGTATACGATTATTATGGGCGCTTCCAGCTCTCCGCCTGTCTGACTAGGGTATGGAGGGAAGAGCGCTGTCCGATGCATGTTGACTGCAAGTCATGTTTGCGGATGCCCATGAAGTGAGGTGCATCGGAGACTACCATAGAGGTCTTACTCGTAGTGCGAAGGATTCCTCCCTACCTCACTATCCCAAATCTCGTGTCTAGTACGTCGGTGTTCAACATCCCACTGTCTCTGATCAACTATATCAGGAGATCCGTGAAGACATCGATGACTGAACTTCCTCATCAATCATACTCGTCTATACGATACCGTAGGTCGTCAAATCCATGGACGCGTCAGTTTTCCCTACTTACCTACCAAGGTACCTCCCGACCTACCTACCTTCCTTCCTTGTAACGAACCAACCCTCTAGAAACATTCACCACTCCCTTCCCCCAGCCACAACCCACGCCCCACAGAAATGGAAACGGAACCCAACCTCTTGACCCTCCTCTCCCTCGCCGTGCCCACTCAGTCACCCTATTGACTGCCGCGCTCCTAATTCCTCCGCAGCTATATCGACCAGGACCTGCCTCCCGACACAATCCAGGACGAGTCCCGAGCACACCGTCAGTACGAAGGCGAAACTCCCTCCGACGTCCACGAAGGAGAGGATAAGGGCTCTAGTGGTGGTGATGGATTGGTGTAGGGCAAGGGGTGACCTCCATTTCCAGCCATCGTTGAGGATCAGTTGGCGCCACACATTGAATCTCTTTTCGTGATTGGTATACGTCGTGTAACCAACATTTGAAGAACGTAACCGAAGAACATCTGGACCGCTGTAATCGACGGTCCTCTCGCGACCAGCAGGCCAAAGAACAATGCCAGATTCCTGTCTATAAGCCTCGACGAGCTTGCCATAAGGGAGGGCACAGCAATTTTCCTGCTGATGGGACTACCCACCTACCTTAGCACCAACCCAATGTGAAAAACCCCTTGGTCGTCGTAAAGTATGCTATACAACCCACCCAACCTCTCCCCCGCCCCTCAATCTACCTCTCCCACCGACCGACCGTCCTTTCAGCCTCCCCAGAGCCCCTTCGTCAACGATGCCCATCAGCTCAGGCACACCAGGAAGTCGTATCCTTCGAACTGGCTGATTGCGACGCACGGGGCATCTTTCATGGTGAAAAAAGGCTGATAAGTGGACGAAGAAATCTAGTACGATGCGCTGCGATGCGCTGCGGTGCGGTGCGGTGCGGTGCGGTGCGGGCAAAGACGAGAAAGCCTGCTCTCTCTGCCAACAAGATCGATACCGATAAGGGATGGGCTTGCTGCACGAGAAGGGAAGGGAAGGTAAGGGAATGGAAAGGCTCCGGAAGTCGTGCGCTGTGTTTGATTTGGGGGAGGACACGGGCGGATTGTTTGGCCAAGTAATAAGATCGGATAGCAGTTAGGTAGATAAGGTGAGTTCCTTCTTTTGCGGGAGCTGATACCCTACCCTAAGGTATGTGTTTGGGTATTGGCTGACTTATCGGAGCGGACAGTTTGATTGGTCGATACAATATTATAATGTGACATTACAGGGACTTCCGAGTTTACCCATGTTCAGTAAGTACCTAGGTACTGGTTGGTACCAGGTAGCCTTTTCCACGTGTAAATCAGCCTGCAACTTACAGTAATCGAAGTGTAAGTCGGGATATCTTAAGTCAATATTCATGATAGAGCAACACCTCGCACACAAATTCCCATCCACGAACTGTGTACGACTTCTATTGATTGACCATTGAAAAACCGACAGTTGCCGCTGCCGAAACAATGTTGACAATATTGAGAACGCCCTAACCACCTGCATCATTAGCTTGACTCGACTTAATCATATCCTGTACGAATAGATAGAGTGCTGACGCAGTCTGGAAGCCACCCGGACGCTTCGCTAGTCGAGCCGACTCGAAGCTTTCCGTGCAATAGTTAGTGCGGTGCTTAAAGATATCTTAGGAATGGCCTACGGTACGCTCAGCTGGGCTGAAGCCTCGCCTTGCTTGCGACCCTATAAGTTATTGGCAGATTCCATCGGGTTAGGTCGTTAATATACCGTGGCCCCCAGCGTCGGTGCTCTTTCGTTCGTTGCCGCGCTGGTCTCCTGGGTTCTGGGGAGTTTCTAAGCCCTTGAATCTATCAGATCCGCACGGATGAAGTGAAGATTTGTCTGTTAAGTTACTGGCTTGATTTTAGGTACTGTAGATAAAAATGCCTTGGTGAAGACCAAGGCAGATCCGCTGCAGGGTTTAAGCCTTGACCGGATCGCCAATCAGCCATGGGACGACAACGCGACCTACAGGTACAGGGACAAGGCCCTAAGCGAACCCCTGCACATCGTGGTCCATGATGATCTAAGTTCGTACTCCGGTATTGCCATCTCCGCATTGGGGATTCTTGAAGTGTGGAAAAATAGGTAAGGTACGTTGGGAAAGTAAAACCACCGGACAGAAACTGTGTTTCTTAACCAAGCCCTGGTTGACTTGAGAGCTGAATTAGCATTTCGATTATTTGTACTCTTTACCGTTGCGTGAGGTACGCTAGATCCCTTCAAATCCGATTTGCGCCCCATAGCACCCGCGTGAAGGACCGTGCTCCCATAACCCAACCAAGCTATCCCCGCGCCGTCCCTCCCTAGTTCAAAAATCGATAATCGTCACATAGCCCAGAGATCTAGAAAAATTCAGATGAAACCTTCTTTCAACGAGTCTTTCACGTGTAGTGTCCTTTCCATTCCTAATGTGCAGCGATGGCGGTACTCTTTTTTCCGAAAGCCCAGGCCTTGCGCTTCGTCTGCACCGGTGAAATCGACACGGAATTCTTGACTGGCGTATCGATCTTGGTTCGTGGCGGCGCGACCTCATACAGAGGTGCCTCCCCGACTTTGCGGGTGGTGTTCTTGTGCAGGTTCTCGAAGATGTTGTTCTCAGGGTGCCTGACGGCCTGCTGCCGAACCGGGAGTTCGAGTACTTCTGCACCAGTAGTCAGCCAAGCGAGTTTGGATAATGCAGACTCTGGGAAGGAAACCGTACGTGAAGACGCGGTGGAGGCTGTGGAGTTCTTCGAGGAGTTGATGGGAGATATTTCTATATTCTGATTAGATATTCGAGTCACATGGATACAGATATCGGAGGGCGTTGAGTTTACCATTGCTTGCCAGAGGACTCCTCCCAATGCCAGAGTCAGGCTGGAGATTCTGATAGCCTTGGTAGCCGTAGTGCGATTTCCTGGTCTCCAACCGGTTGCTGGTCCAGTCGGAACCTTGCTGACTGCTACCTTGTTGCATCATGACGGTCGATAGGCTGCTATTGTTCCGGCTCATCGCGCTCCTCCTGTTGTACTGTGCTTTGATGGCCGACTTGTCCTGCGCCTTCCAGCTCGACGGAGCGCCCGAGAGAGCATCGATGGCGGCATGTGTCGGCACGTGTCGATAGGGAACAACAGGTTTGTCCGGTTTCTCAACCCCACTATTCTGTGCCTTTGAACCCTTGTGCTTATCCGCCGCTTTCTTCGCACCCCGGATCTTGGAGAAGATAGACATTATTGTTGGAGTTTCTTCGAAGTCGAGTGGACTCGGACTGCCAATCCCCTTGCTGAATAGAAGGCTGACGGGCTTGGCGATCAGCCAGGGGAGGGCCCTTTAAGTGTTTGGAAGCCTCTAAACTCAAGACACAAGTGCAGATCCAAGTGTATTGGTGGTCTCTCGGTATTGAGTTATTAGAGCGCGGAGAAGAGCTTCGGTTGGAGCGGAAATATTGATAAAAAGTGGTAAAGGTAGGAAAGACTCTAAGGGCGGATTCGCGAGGTCAGACCCTCTCAACCAAATCGGTGACGATCTTTACACTGCAGCAGTTTGGTGTAAAGGTAACGATGTAATGCAAAGCAAAAGTAAGACGAGGGAACGGAGGGAGAGCTGATTAAGTAGATCGTATCAGAACAATCTAAAGCAATCCGCTTGTTAAGGTTTCAGCTCTGGTCTGGTTACATGCATAAGTTCCCGCCTTGGGAAATGCACAGACTGCAGACTGCAGACGGCGAAGCAGAGCAAATAGGGAGGTTTTGCCACGAAAACAAGTCCTCAGACAAGTCATCTAGTGGCTGCCCACTGTAGTTAGTAGTGTAGCTAGACCTAATCAGGCAATATAAAATTTTTGAGTTCATTTGCATGTGATATGATCTCAAATAATTCAACAAAACAATCAATTTCAACAAACATCATGTCTAAAGACAACACCTTGCTTCTTTTCTTGTTACTGATCATTTATATAGTCACTTATAAGCAATTAGATTGATCTTAACATCTTTACATCACTGCTGTAATCTATATATTCTTTAAATTTTTACTGAATGCATAAAACAATAAAAGACAGCATTGCATAATACAGTATGATCTTTCTTCTTTTATATATATTTATTGACAGTCTTTCTAAATTTATAAAGTACAAAATTTATTTTCTTTTCTTTTTTCTTAATCTCAATTTCATCTCATAAAGAACTCATTATCATCTTATTTTTAAACTTATTTTATATCTTATTCTTATTTAACTGTCATTTTCTCAGCAACTATTCAAACTTATATTTTTCTTTAACTGCTCAATGATCTATCTATTAACTATATATATAGATACAATTAAGTATCTATATTAACAATATAGTAAAATGCTTCAGTAACATTTTATATTACAGTATTAATGATTATGACTTTACTTATAAATTATACAAAAAACTGAGAGTTAACAGAGATAAGAAACAATTTAAGACTTTATAAATAAAACATTTTAAGAAATCTATCATTCTTAGAAAGAACAGTAGATGCTGTATTTAAAATATAAAAGATATTATAACTTTAAATATCAGACTGTTGTTTACTTAGATGATTTAATAAAATTAATTATTGATTTTTATGAAGAAAAAATAAATAATTATGCAATTATGTAAATCTTTAAATTAAAGAAAAATCTTTAACAAATTTATTAAAATTGTCAATAGCTCTTTCTGTTTAAAGATCAGACATATAAATATTTAAATAGCATCTTTAAGCTTTATATTAATGAATAAATTCTTATTAATAATAAAATAACATTTAATCATTATCTTTTTAATGTTTAAATTACTGTTAAACAGATCTTTAAACTGACTCAGAATCTTTAAACTGTTAATATCTTTAACATTTAATTACATTTTAATTTACAGTCTATTATTACTTACTATTTAGTAAGTATTCTATTAATAAATTGCTATACATATTTTCATAAAAATGCAGCTGAAAGTTACTTTCTTATTTGTTTACTCATTATTCAGAAATATTTATTAACAGAAAATTAAGTTTTCTCTTCTTTTTTTTTTTACACAATTTGCAGAATAACTAACACACTTTTTTTTAATTTATTTAATTATTTTATCATCTTCAGTTTCAGCATTTTCATCATTATCACTTTCTTCACTCTTTTTACTGCTTTCTTCACCTTTCTCATTACTTTTCTTATTGTTTTTCTCATCATCTTTTTCATCATCTTCATAGTCTGCTGAGCTGTCAACATCTTAACATATTTTATAATAGTTATCTTAATGCTCTGCAGACTACTTGCATCATTGTTAAAGAAATAGCTTCAATAAATATATTTAAGAGATTGTTAATTATTATTAAAGATAGTGAATATAGTTGATGTAATAAACTGATTATAAGAAAGAGATTTTATCATTAATAAGTTAAGAAAAGTCTCATTGATGTTCTTATTGATGTTGTTATTTTCATTAGAAGAAAATATAAAAAAAAAAAAGAAATAATTTTATTTCTTTTTTTATTGAGAAGCAATGTTCTAGCTGCTTCTATAAAGCAAGATAGAACTAGCATTAAAAACTGAATAAAGACTTTATTTACATTAACTGCAGTCAACATTCTTTCTACTTCTTCTGTAACTCTTTTAATTAAGATGTACTCATAAACAACATAATTTAGAAATTTCACTAGACAGTATAATATAGCATGAATATTTACTTTCTTTTAATAAATTATGAGCTTAAGTTAGCAAGAAGCTTCTTAGAGAAAGTGTATATTTTTAATATGATGATAGTTAAGTATACTGACTTTTAAGATTTATAGTCAATTCAGCTTTAACAATATCATTAATTATTAAGATTTATGATAAATCTGACTTTAGCAGAATCAGCACATTGATGATAGCTGTATATATTGATTATTGAGATTCATAATTAATTTAACTTTAACAGTATTATTGACTATTAAGATTTGTAATAAATTTGACTTTAGTAGAATCAGCATTCTGCAGCAGCTGAGTACATTTAATTTAGAAGATTTATAAAGAATTAATCTCAGTAAAAATTAACATTTATAATTATTTAAAAAGCACTGTTCTGTAATAGCTGAGTATGTTTAACTTAAAAGATTTATAAAAAATCAGTCTCAGCAAAAATCAGCATTTATAGTTACTCAGAGACCACTGTTCTTTAATAATTTAATATAAGTCATTAAAATGAATAAGCATTACTGTCTTACAGAATAAAAGACATAAAAGCTTTTTATTTATTTTATTTATATTATTTTTAATGCATATATTGTTATTTTACTTTATTCACTTCTTATACTACATGTCAACTATTATCATCATGAACTTCAACAACTTCTTTATAAAATAACAATTCATCTTAATTCTTATTTACAAGAACTGCAATCAATGATTCATTCTTATGAAAAGATAATTAATAAAAGAAGATCTATAAAATATTGTTAAAATCTTAATAATTAACATACTAATCAGCAGATTCTCAGACTCATTTTTTCTCAGTAGTCTTGATTTTAAAAATTAGAAAATTGATATAATGTTATGATATTATTATGCACTCATATCAAATCATTGCTGAATTTCTTACACAATGATTGATAAGCAAAGTACTATATAAATAGTCTTTGCATACAAATCTTTTAAGTTTCTTAGTTGTTAATCTTCATCAATACAAAACTTTAACATTGAAACTTCATTAAATAGCTGTCATAATGTAGTGTCTCACATTGTTACATATCTTACTCATCAGTCTCTTATAGATAAGAAACTTGTAAATTCACAATTTTAACAACTCTTTCTTTTTAAAGAATGACAATTCATTACATTGCAATATATAGACTAAAAGTCAGCAAAATGAGACAGAGTTATTCTTTAATCATATTGAGACTTAAGTAATTTTTAAAGAACAGAAATCTGTAAAGATTCAGATTGCTATGTAAATTGTAGAAAAGAAGAATTAATATTTAGATGAATAGATCTGTCTGACTGAAATTAGATAGATTAATGACAAGAAAAGATGACAATTCATGAAAATTAATTGTGAATTGTAAGCATTTAATATGCATAACAAAATTAATAAACTTCTGAGAAATGAAGATTCTTAAATCTCACTTAAGAAAGAACTGCATACAGAATCTTTTTATACTTTTATCAGCTCTTTAAATTTAATAAAGTGATATGCATTCAAAGTTATGTATGCACTTTCAGCAAAACAAATGCAACAGCTAAAGAACTTATTTATATATAATGAAAAGTTTATCTATAAATATACTGAATTTATATACAGTGCTGTAACAGTATTTTACTTAAATTCTGAAAACTTCTTTAATGATTACAATAAAATTCTCTTTGTTATGCAGTTCTTAGCAGAAGAATCTTGAGATGCATAATTTTATCACATTAATGAGAACAAACTTCTGAATAATAAGTTATGAATATTCTTTTTAAAGTTTCTGCTCAATCTCATTGAGAACTCAGTGAATCATAGATTTAGTACAGTACAGAAATATTTAGAAGTTATGTAAAAATTTAGTTAATCAGTTTAAGCTTTTGTAACATATCTTAACATGTTAAAGAATCAGCTTCTGAGCTACATAAAGAAATAAAGAATAAGTTATTTCTTTATGAAACTCTGATCAGAGATTTGAGTGACTTTAATTAATTATTAAGATTTTTTAAAGACAAGAAAAAGCTTAATAGCTTTGATCACTAAACTAAAGATGAATCAGTGATTTGCAGACAATTACATAGTTTAAAGTTACATTATTAAGAAAATTTATAAGTACTGTTTATATTCTTTCATTTAGACAGCAAAGTCACAGCAGAACAATTGTCTCAATTCTGAGATTATAAAATTAAGTTATCATGACAATGCAGACAAACTTTGTTTTGAGATTGATGTTAAGAAAAATGATTATTATAATTATAAAAGATTAAATTATTTCACAAAGAACTGCAGAAGTTCTTTGAAAAATCTTAATTACATTAAGATTAATGCAGTCAAGATAAAAAAAGATAGAGTCTCATTGACTGCACTTTAGCAACAAAAATTAGATTAAAAGTTATAAAGAAATTTAACATTATAAAGAAAAATTAAATCTAAATTGAATTTAATTAAACTTCTATCAATGTACTGTTAAACACTGCAGCAGAGATCAATGTAATATCTTAGTGATATGTTGTCATTCATTAATTGACACAAGTTGATGCAGAACTTTTAAGATTAAAGTTTTTGAGAAAACAATATATTTACTGCTATAATACATACTTAATGAAGCATAAACTCATCAACAGTTAAGAACAAGAGCAAACTGAAGAGCAGTTATTTTATATTTTAAATAAGAATGAATTTAAACTCATTTTTGATCTTTTAGATTTGAAACAGCAATGTATTCATATTAATTGTGACTTGCATACATGATGTTATAAAATAAAACAAATGTCTTTAATTATTGATGAGTCTGAAGTGTTTATCAACAACATTTAAAATCAACTCACTATTTATGCATTATTAATGATGTCTAAGTCAGGCTCATCAACAACTGCTGTACATGTTGTTAATAAAATGTTAACATTATCTCAACAATATAACAGATATATGAATGTGTTCTTTAAAGAGAATGTTGACAAGTTATTATCTCATTAAGATTATGATCATATCATAGAAATAAAAAAACATGAATTATTCTATGATTCACTTTACAATTTGTTGAAAACAGAGCTATAAGTGCTTAAAGAATATTTAAACAACATTTTAGCAAAAAGATAAATATAATATTCTGTTAATTCTGCAGAAGCATCAGTTCTGTTTATTTTAAAAAATGAAGAAAGCTTATATCTATATATTGACTACAAAGATCTTAACAAAATTATTGTTAAGAATTGTTACTCTTTATTGTTGATTAATGAGACACTTAATTGTTTAAGTGAAGTCAAGATGTTCATTAAACTAAATCTTAAGGATGCTTATCACTACATCAGAATCAAGAAAGATAATGAGTGAAAGACTGCATTTTGTATATGTTATGATCATTTTAAATATATAATTATGTCATTCAAACTAATTAATGTCTCAATAACTTTTTAAGTCTATATTAACTGAGCATTAATTAAGTTAATTGATGTCTTTTATATAGTATATTTAAATGATATCTTAATCTATTTCAGTTTTCTAGAAGAACATCAGAGTCATGTAAAACAAATTCTGAAGTGACTTTAACAATTTAAACTGTATGCAAATCTAAAGAAGTGCACTTTTTATATTATACAGATGAAATTTCTTAAGTTTATTATCTTTACTATTAATGTTTTGATGAATCAATGATGAGTCAAAATCATAAAGAAATGATCAATATCTAGAAGCTATCATAAAATATAAATATTTCTAAAGTTTACAAACTTTTACTGTCACTTTATACAGAGATATTCTAAGATTACTGCTTCTTTAACTGATCTGTTAAAAGGCAGCAAGAATGACAAGAAGATAGATGCATTTAAGTAATTATAAATGATAATGCAAGCATTTTGCAAGCTTTGTAATGTCTTTACATAGATATTTATTCTGATGCACTTTAACTCAGAGTTAAGAGCTTAAGTTGAAATTAATGTCTTAATAATTAAGTTAATAAATATTTATTTACAGCTTTAAACAGATACTCAATGACATTCTGTTGCTTTCTGATTAAGAAAGTTAAATCTAATTAAAACATGCTATGAAACTTATAATCAAGAATTGTTGACAATTATAAAGACATTTAAACATTGACAACACTATCTTAAGAATAGTCATTATTTCATTGAGATATTTATGAATCACAATAATCTATAAGAATTTATGAATGTAAAATCATTAAATAGAAGACAAACACATTAAGTTATGAGACTAGCTGCTTATAATTTCATAATTATACATTAATCAGAGAAAACAAACTCTGTTAATGTGCTGTTGAGATGCTCTGACTACAAAGTCAAGAAGAACATAAATAGATTGCTGTCAACATTGTAATGAAAGCTGATTACATTATTTTAAAAGTTAAAATTAAACATTACTGCTTTAATTAGTCAAATCAATGCTTAAAGCTTAGATCTGCAAATTATACTGATTATTTTATTAAAAGAATATTGATTAAGCACTCAGACTGAAGATCATGACTGTTAAGAATAAGTTAATAGAAGATTTAGAGAGTCTTTATTCAGAAATGAACTGAAAAATAATGATTATATGTTTAGTTTATCTATATATGATGTAGCAGAAGAGTTGCTTAACTTTGTTGCTGAAATTACTGATTGTAAACAGTTTATTTTATATGTATTGATTCAGAAAGTGACTGACAGCAAAATGATATATAATAAAAGATAATCATTCTTTCTTAAACTTATTCATCTCTTGCAGAACACTGATGTTCTAACAGTAAAGATATGATAAGACTTGAAATCACAGAGTAACTGCAGTTATTAAGACATTAATGACAGTTTATGAATGTTTAATTTCACTGAACTACTTTGTTATAAAGATAAGATATATATATTATTTGATGAAGTTGTTAAGAATGAGCTTATAAAGCTGCATTATGATGATGTTCTAGCAGAACATTATGAAGTAGACAGAATAATTAATCTGCTGTTTAGAAAGTATTACTGAATTAATATGACAAATAATGTTTAAGAATATGTTGCTTTGTGTGCTATATATTTAAGAGTTTAAGTATTAAGACATTACTCATATAGTAAATTACAGTTGTTGTTATTATCTACTTAATTATAAAAGAAGATAACTAATTACTGACTTGCTGTCTAGCAGATAAGAAACTGATGTTTATGACTTTATATTGATAATTGTAAATTATCTTACAAAGATAACTTAATATATCTTTGTCACTAAAAAACTCACTGCAATCAAGTTAGCTGATATATATATTGAACAGATCATATGCTGCTATGAAGAACTCAGAAATATTGTTTTAGACTGAGAGTCAATCTTTATTAATATATATTGATTTAAATTCTGTTATCAACTTTAAACAAAGTGAAGATTAAGCACTGTCTTTTATCTGTAAACTAATGATTAAATTAAAAAACAAAATTAAACTTTAAAACATTATTTACATTGTTATTATTGTGAAGAATAAGATGACTGAGTGTTCTTTCTGTTAATGACAGAGTTTACATATGCAAATAAAAAACATGCAACAATTAATTGAACATCATTCAAGACATTAATGAGCTATTACTTAAGAATTACTCAACACATTAAGAATAATATCTGTAAAGAAGAGATGTCAGCAGCAAAAGACTGAGTACAGTAAATGAAGAAAATCTGTGTCACAATAATAAAGTGATAATAAGTCACTGTAAAAGCATAAGTCAAGTACTTTAACAAAAATTATGTTTAAAAAAGCTACAACATTGATAATCTGATGTTATTGTTCATTAAGAACTTAAAGCAACACAGATTAAGCAAGAAACTGTTATATAAATTCATTAAATCTTATTAAATTATTAATCTTATTAATAAATAAACATATTAACTGGCTCTACCTGCTCACTATAGAATTCATAATGTATTTTATGTCTCATATTTAAAGTTTTATAAATGCTATCTAAACAATAATTCTTTGTCAGAACTGCTCTTCTTGAATCTCATAAATAATGAGAAAAAATACAAGATTGAAGAGATCTTAAGCAAGAAATGAAGAAGAGAACAGTTACAATATGAAGTTAAGTAAGTAAAGTATTTGATAGAATACAATGAGTGACTTTGAGTAAAGAATATAAAGAATATGAAAGTGTTATGATAAGAATATGATGCAAGAATAGAGAGAAAGCATAAATGTAAATGAAGTTTAAAAAATTAAAAACTTCTATCAAAAATATTCTACATAATATTAATTAGAAAAAGCAAAGTCAAAATACAATCAATACATTAATAAAATGTTATCAAATCACTTTGTTATCTTTGCATTCACATTGCTATCAGAAGCAGAAGACAAGAATAGTGACTGCTTATTGATGTTATAATCATTGTTGAAGTAATTAAGTTACAATATTGAGTTGTGAAAGCTTTTTAAGATGTTGTTACTTAATTAAAGAAAGAGAAGCTCACACTTAAAGTAAAGTAAGCAACATGATGACAATAGTAAAGTGCAAGAAAACTAAAAAAACAAATTATAAAGTGAAAAATATTTAATATAAATGTTTACATTACAGTGACTGTCTGCTGCTCTTAAATTATAAACAGTAACAGATTGTGAATCTTTACAGACTTATAATGATCACTGTGATGTCTCACAACATGAATAATATAGATGATGACACACTTAATAAACAATGTTTGCATATAATTGAGATGATGCTGAAGTCAAGATTGACAGACATTATTGACTGTTATAGTGACAATATAATTGATAAGTATGTGCAAGTTATTAACTCAGTGATTAAAGAACACAAAGATCTGTTATTATTAATGTATTACAAGATGACAAGAAACTTTCTGTTGAACTGAGTTGCACAGTTTTTAAAGTATCTTATAATAGTTGCAATTCTGATTCTTAACAATGTTACAGCAGCTAATGTTGTTGCTGATATGTTTTGAACAGTAAAGATAACAGAGAGAATTCAATTTGTTGTTGATGTAATAATTATGATGTGGCATTGAGATGATGTCAGTGTAAATAAACAAGAAGATAGAGAAATTGCTGAGAGTATAATGTTATAAAGTGATGATATTTTTAGAGACTGAGACAAAAACAGAATTGAGATGCAATGTGTGTGATGACATTACTGTAAAAGAAAAATGTGATGTATAATGCAGAGCAGAAAGATATTTATTAATTATAATCTTAAGTTTAGTGCTCTTCTGAGTGATGAGTTTCTGACAAATCAATTATACTGTAAAAATAATGTTCTATGATATCAATGATGCAGTAATGATTACTGAGCAAGCATTTTCAATTAAATCTGTCAATAATGACTCATCTGTGACTTAAGAAAGTGAGAGTGAGATGTAAAAAGACAGTGTTTCATCATTAAAAAGATTGAATAAATATAACTGTATCTGTATATAATAATGAGATCTTTGTTGCTGTCTCTTCTGCACAACAATATTATTCAGAGTGTGCATCTCATCATTATTGTGTAGATATTTTGTTGATGAGTTTATCTTAAGATGCTCATGTTTCTTATATACAGTATTCATTTTTATCTTGTTTCATTTCTGCATTCTATTTCAGCAGAGCAAGTATGTTAACAGTGTTATTTACAGTACTCATTGCATTCTTAATTAATTTAGCTTTTACAGACTTAATTTTCAGAACTGACTTTGATAAATTTGTCAATTCATTAATGTTTAAGACTGTGTTGATAAACAGTGTCTAATGATGAGCACAACAGAAACTTAAAGACTTCTTGTTGTGTTTCTTTATATTTATATAGATACATCTCTTAGACTGCAACATTATTAGAATGTGTTGATGTCTTGAATGCTATATATATAAGAATTACTGACAATTTCACTGAATTCTTAATGAAAGACACAGCAGAAAGAATGTCTCTCTTATTTTTCTTAATGATTATGATGTTGCTGTTGCTACACTTTCATTATTGTGTCATTTATACAGTGTTACAAGAGAGAAGTATTGTGCAAAGATATGAAGTTGTTATAACTTTGATATGTTAAGATGTTGAAGATGAAATGAATGTGAATTGTATGTAAAAAAGAATTTCTTATATATTGCAATTAAACAAAAAGATCACTGATCTAACTGATTCAGAAACAAAGAAAAGTTAATTTCACTTATGTTTTATGTATTATTCATCATTAAACAAAGCTGAATCATCATCTATCTGAATGTAATAAACTTAAAGTATTGCACAAGATCATTAGTCTAGCTGAGATAGACAATAAGTGAAATACACAAAAATGTTAAGTAAATTGTCACTTACATCTCACTGATCTAAGTTCACAAAATTATGATGTATCTATAATCTCAGCAATATGTCAATGTGCTGAAGAATCAGCATATAGAAGAAAAGATAATTATTATAATATCACTATGTATTCATACTGAATCATTGCTGAATTTCTTATGCAATAATTGATAAGCAAAGTACTATATAAACAGTCTTTACATATAAATCTTTTGAGTTTCTTAGTTGTTAATCTTCATTAATACAAGATCTTAACATTGAAACTTTATCAAATAGCTATTGTAATGTAGTGTTTCACATTGTTACATACCTTACTCATCAGCCTCTTATAGATAAGAGGCTTGTGAGTTTACATATAAAGATTTTGTATTGATTTATTATCTGCATAAATGCAGATAATTAAGAATATTTAATGAACAAAATTAGCACAAAGAATGTTTAAGATATGCTAAAGTTTAAGTATAAAAAGAAGCTGTAGATGACTGAGAGACAATATTTAATGAAGTTTATTAAATATAAAATGTCAAAAAACATATTTATTAAAGAAGCATAAATTTATCTAAGTAAACTTAACAAAAAGATTACTGCAACTCAGTCTGACATAATCAGATTGTTTAAATCAGAATGATGATTTTAAATACTGCTTTAAATATTATTAATTAAATACATTATGATCTGCAATGTCATCAATGCTCAAAACAATTTAAATGTCAAAAGAAATTTATAAAAGCTTTAGAAGAAAGAGACACAGCTTAAGACTGATAAAACTGTCATTATTTTGTGAATAGATAAATAAAAGAAAGATTAATATTTAATAAATCAGAACTGCAGTTTATTAAATTACTGCATAGCTAATATTAAGTAACATTATTACAGATTATTCAGCTTAGACAGTGATCATTTTTCTTATTGCTTTATTAAGTGCTTTCTTTATAACAATTCTCACTTCATTAAAGATTGCAAATTTCTTTCTGATGTTAAGTGAAATACTCAAAAGAAGATAAGCAAATTAACTGTAATTAAGCTGTACAGATTGACTGCAGTTAAGTTGTATTAGAAGTTAATTTATAAAGAAAAAGAAAAAAGACATAAAGTCTTTAATATAGAAGTTAGTGACAGTAATAATGATGATTTCTTTTTTAAATCTGAAAAGAAAAAAAAATTTAACAATGAAATTGCTGCTCTATTTAAGAAGACTGTCAATAAGATGCTTAAATCTAAATGAGTTATAGACTCTAAATTCTTCTTATACATAACTGATTAACTTCAACTTTTCAGTGATCTTTCTTATATGAATGAGATGTCAGCAAATTAAAGTTAAAAGAAGACATTTATATTCTTATTATTGTGAAGTAATCATTATATAAGTTAGATTAGAAAATTCTGTGAGACTGAGTTTAACACTTTATATGTTTAAACTTGAGATCAATCTTCTGTTAAGAAAGTGAATGTGCAAAATGAGATTACATAAAAGCTTTAATTAACACTGTCTTTAGATGTGTGATAAGCACAACAAGACTATAATAGAAGTATTAGAGTGAGATGAAATCTATATAATTAAATATATTATAAAAAGTCTTAATGAATTTGCTTTAATATCTATAATATATACATCATATTTAAAGATCATCTTCTCTGCTGCTGCTTCAGATGCAAGCTTATATATTTAGACTTATGAGCATAATCTTATGATTAACTTCTTAAATGTTAACACTGCATCATTAAATGAAAAGATCAAGGCTTACAGACTTTGACATTGATGATTTGCTTATCTTGATTTTATAAAGTTGCATAATCTTTACAAAATGACAATTCTTAAAAAGTCAATTCTCATCATTGAGAACAACAAGAACATGTATGAGATTTATACTCTGATTAAGTTTATCAATAAGTAAGATTACACTGTAAGTAAAAAAAAGACTAACATTCTTGTTCTTATCTTTATTGATATATATAATTCATTATTCTTGTCATTTAATAAATATCAGTACTTTCTGAAGATAGTAAATAATCATTCTTAAAAGATATAAATGATATTGCTAAAGCAACATAATGAGATTTCATAAACACTATAAGAATGATGATTAAAGACTGAACTTCAGATTGATGTAAAGATTCTTGCTGTATAAAGCAACAATGAAATGAAGTTAAAGTTCATTTTAAATGACTGATGCAAGTCTTTTAACATTACATTGCAATACATAGTGCTCTACATATCAATTCAGAATGATGTTGTCAAAAGAGTCATTTAAATTACTGAGAACTCAGTATATACTATAATTAAAGAAATATAACTGTCAATAAAGTTCTGAGTGCAGACAGTATAGATAGATGTTTATCTTCATAATTGAACAGCAACTGATTTCTTAATTAATAGTAAATAAATGACTTTTAAGAAAGCTTTCATTGATGTGAAGTTATTCATCAATTACATTTATATATAAGAATGCAAGTACTACAGCTACATTGATCTTAAATTATTATTTAAAGATAGATGTAACAAATTCATAAATTAAGAACAAATAAGAGTCTTTATAAACTATATTGAGAAAATTATAAAGCAGTATCAGCTTTAAGCTTTAGATCTTAAGCACATCATTAAGAATTACACTGTAAAGTTTGCTAAAAATAAAAAGAAAGACACTGTTAATCTTAGACTGCAATAATAGATATTAAATGTTTTTCTGAATAGAAGATTTGTTAAATATTTATGAAAGAAGTTAATCATTATAAAGATCACAGCTTCAGATTAGATACTTATAACTTAAAACAGTAAGATGTAGTTTAACTTAATTACAGTTAAGATCAATAAATCTTAAAATAAATAACATAAGATTAAGTTGACTGCAGTCAATCTAGATGAGTTGTTAAATAAGAAGATCAACATTGATTAAGTTAAGATAATGACATTTAAAGAAGTTAAAATCTTTCTGTGCATTGAGATTTTGAAATGAAAGAGAGACAACAACAATAATAATTAAGATGTAAATGAGTTCTTAATTAAAATATTAAAAGTTATATTAACACTTACAGCATTCTCTGCAGACAAAGAAGACTTTATAATTAAATCTGATATTTTGATGTCTGTTATCTATGCTGAAGTAGTGAAAGACTTAATTTGAGAAGAAATGTAAAAAAATGTCATTCATGTAAAGCTGACAGTCTTGACAACAAATGAAATATGAGAAGAGACTGTGTCATTAAGAAGAATTAATATTGTAATTAATAAATGAATCTTTAAACTTAAGCTAAACACTGATGAATTCTTAAATAAGCTTAAGATAAGACTTGTGACAAGAGACTTTTCATAAACATATAATATTGATTATAAAAATATCTTTACTCTCATTATTAAGTTTAACACTCTGTGAATCTTTCTGACTATCATTGCACTTAAGAATCTAAAGTGTCATTAAGTAAATATTAATAATATCTTTATGAAATTCTTTCTGAAGAAAACAATCTATATAACACTTTCTTTTAAAATTAATATTACATCTAATTGTGTTCTGTACATACTGTGCAGCCTTTATGATCTTAAGCAAGTCACACAGAATTAACATAAATGATGTATCACTAAATTACTTAAGTTAAGTTTTCATTAAAGCAAGACTGATCTCTATCTTCTTCTTTACAGCATTAAAAAAATCATGCTGCTTCTTTATGTAAATAATATTATTATAACTTCAGCAAATTTGTTACACATTCTTTGATTCAAGCAAGCTCTTATGAATGTGTTCAAAGTCAAGAACTTAAAAAAGATATAGAAAATTCTTGACATTTAAATTATATATAACTGCAAAATGAGAACTCTGTGTCTGAATCAGACTCATTATGTAAATAAGATATTAAAGAATCTTTATATGCAATTTAATAAGCATAGAGTCATCAGCATTTCATTTAATGAATATGACATTTTTTGTTTTATTAATTTAATTGATTAAAGAATAGATTAAAGACAGTATCAACAGATAATTGAAAGTTTAATGTATATAATAATTTATATTTAGCTAAACATTATCTTCACATTAAATTGATTAAGTCAATATCTCAGTGATTCTGTAAAACATTATGAATACATACTTAAGAAACTACTGCAATATATAAAATCAATCATCAATCTTAACATTATGTACAGCTTTAATGAGAGTTAAGTAATGTTTAAATACTCTGACTTTAACTATGCTTTGAACAAGCAGAATTAAAAATCAATTTTAAAGTATGTTTATATGCTTAAAAATAAATCAGTGTTGTGAGCAAATCAAAAGTAAAAGTTCATTATTATTTTAATTATTGAGATTAAATACATAATTATGTCAATGTGTATAAAGACTGAGATCTGACTTAAACAGATATTAAGAGACATAAATATAGATAAATATCTTAAAGTCAATTCACATTATATAAGTATTTAAGAGAATGAAGCTCATTAAGTATCTTTATTTATTTAGCTTAAAGAAAATAATTAAGTTGTTTTGATCTTGATTAAGAATATATATATATATAAATAATTAAAGCACATCAATGTCTTTTATCACAACATCTGTGATCTGCATAAGTACAATCAGATTTAGATAGACTTTGTGCTCAGTTAAAAGATAATTATTAATGAGCTTATTAAGTTTCTGTTTAAATAAATCTTTAAGTGATTCATTAAACTTATAAAACTCACTGTTAATGATTAATTAAATTCTTAAATGATTTGTTAAACTCTTAATGATGTGTTTAATCATCTGATGTTTATTGTCAGTGAGAGTTAATAGACACAGTCTCATTAAGTAAGAATGTTAAGAAACAGTGTTTTAGCTGTTTTTATGAAGTGAAGTAGAATTAACATTAAGAACTGAGTAAAAACTTTATTTATATTAACTGCAGTCAACATTCTTTCTACTTCTTCTGTAACTCTCTTGATCAAGATGTGCTCATAGACAACACAGTTTAAAGATTTCACTAGATAACATAGTATAGCATAAGTATTTACTTTCTTTCAATATTTTTATTTAATGCATTAAATTATTTCTTGTCTTTTTTATTTTATAAATCTTTTTAATCTTTTTTTTTATTAATCTCTTCTTCTTTTTGATCTCTATTTCATAACTATTGACAATCTTAATTTAATCATTAATTACTTTTATAAAAGTACTTTCTTTATTTTTATCTTCTATCATCAGAGAGACTAATTCTATCTTTTATTTTGTTAAAAGTGAGCATCACACTTTTAGTCACAGCTATTATGAGTTATATATTTAACACTTTCTTTAACTTGTGATCAGTCAGCACACTCATATGTTGCTTACTCAGCTTCTCATAAGTGAAAAGAATGCACATACAACATAATTTAAACTTATAATCTTAAGCTTATGCAGATAAGACAGTCAATATATATTCAATATCATTACATTAATTTGAGCTCATAACTTGTCAAAAGTGAGCACCATACTTTTAGCTACAGCTATTGTGAGTTATATATCTAACATATTTTTTAATTAAAATTTTTATTTTTTATTATAAATGTTAATAGTTTCTCTTTATCTCTTTAGTAAGCTGTGTTTTAATTTATTTTTAAAATTTTGTTAAAAGATGACATCACACTAATAGCAAAGCTATTATAAGTTATATTTAACACTTTCTTTAACTCATAATTCTTTAAAGTACATACATATATTGTGACATTCAGTGTTCTGCAAATGTAAAGAGTGCACATAGACAGTGATTTAAATTCATAATCTTTGAATTTACTTTCTCATCATGAACTTAAATCACTGACTGAGATAATCTAGATGCATATCTTTTTGAGATTTTAAACAAGAAATCACTTCACTAACTCAGGCTCATAATCTGTTAAAAGATAACATTACATTAATAGTAAAGCTATCATAAGTTATATTTAACACTCTCTTTAACTCATGATTTTCTAAAGCACATACATACATCATGACATTCAGTGTTCTGCAGATGTAAAGAGTGCACATAGACAGCAGTTTAAACTTGTAATCTTTGAGCTTACTTTCTCATTATGAACTTAAATCATCAGCTAAGATAATCTAGATATATATCTTTCTGAGATTTTAGACAAGAAATTACTTCACTAATCTGAGCTCATAATCTGTTAAAAGATGACATCACACTAATAGTAAAGCTATTGTAAGTTATATTTAACAAATTTCTTAATATTTAAATTATACATTAGTTCATTCTTTAGACATATCTGCATCAATGTGATGTTCTTATTTAATAATAATTTGATTTTGTGAAAAAATTAAATAAAAGAAAGAATGAAAGTCTTAATAATTTCAATAATTTTAGTGCTAAAAAGCATAATTGATTGAGCACAGTAAAAGATTAAAGCAGAGTTAATTAATATTAAAATTGATGCTGAAAGAGTTTGAAAGAAAGTAGATGACTGTAAATTGCTTAAAGAAGATATAGAAATTATGAATTAAATAAATTATTTAATAAAGATTTTAGTCAGAGACTTAAAGAGACTTTAAATATCAGAAAAGTTAATTTATTACTTATATGAAGTCATTATTTAAGTTATTTATATGTATATAAATTAATTACATTATCAGCAGCATGCAGAAGACTTATTGTTGACAAAGATTTGTTTAATTTATTTATTTAACTTTATTGATAAGATTCTAATCTGAATTGTGACTTAATCCTCACTTACAACTGTTGTAAGTAAGGATTAAGTTCTACTCCCTGTGACTGCCCAAAAGGGCTGCCTCTAGCCTGATTAAGGACTTGTCTGAGGACTTGTTTTTGTGGCAAAACCTCCCTAATGGAGGCGCAGAAGTGGATGCAAGATGGGGGCCGGATGTGGCCAGGCAGACGCATCGAGATACTACCTATCTCAGGTATTTCAGAAGCATAGACTCTGCCTCTCCTATCAACGAAGGCACTGGTTGTTTCTGGTTTGGTTCATCAATGTACCATGTGGTAGGACAGAAGCTGACCACCTTAACTGTGCCGCCCGTGGTGGGTTGTGGGGTCCTCTCGTCTCATCTCATCAGTTCAGTTATCAGTTTCGGAGGAGTCAGAACGAGAACGCAGTCCTTGACTTGTGCATAGACTGGGGCCGCTACCTTACAAGACCCGGGTCCATATCGAAAGCCGCAAGCCACCCAACAACCCGTTTAGGTACTAAGGTCGTCAATCTCAGCTCTTTCGAACTTTCGGACGTTACCGAGCGGCGGGATTTCGTACGGAGGCGTATGCGAGATCTTTATGGATTTCTAATAATAAGATAATTTACTTTCGGGGAGTTATTTGTATGCTGTCTATTCTTTTCCTTTCTTGTCTCGCCATGGGTCTGCTCAAGTTTATTATTGTATTTGATGAACCGCTTTCCCATAAGCAAACACCAAAGCGCAAGAGGCCAGACTGTCTTACTGCTGAACCACCATGACTCGATCACTGCGTGTGGGTATCAGGTACCGGGTATATAAGGCAATGCGAGTACCTTAATAATTCTGAACCGCTCTTTACCTTCCAACTGTTAGTGTGCCTTACCTTGGAGGATGACGTCTACCCTTGACGTTTCACAGTGAGCCATGTTATGCGGGTAAGTTCATGCGCGCATCTCTAATTATAAAGCGACCGTCACCACTGCCGTCGGCCTCGTGATTGGTGGCAGATAGACTCGACCCGAGAACGTCTGCACTCGGGGTAAGGCAAACCAGCTTCTTGTCCCGGGTACTCAAGCTCATCTTATCGTGACTTGTAAGCTCCGCTACCAAGAATCCTGCGGGATAGTACGGGAGGCGCTTTCGCTCTTGCTCTCGGACCTCGCGAGTGGGACTGCTGATGCGTGTTTCAGTAACGTACAGAGCGACCCAAGCCATGAGTGATAATAACCTTCTGGAACCTTTCGAAGTCTTCAGGGCGAGCAGAACTACATATCTGTGCGCTTCGTTGACGCTGAGCACATAAGTGTCCCGCAATTCCCTCTAGATTGCGGGACGGTGACTGGGTATGCCTGGGTCCCATATCAGAGTAAGACAGACATGGTGCTATGTCTCCATATAACCAGTATTGAACAGCGTAACTATAGGTAAGGATAGAATATTGAGTGGTAATGGATCTTGCCAATTTCAGATCTCCAGTTCATCCCTTCTTCTTGCTCTGATTCCAGCCACACTACTTTGGAACTAAAGAGAAGGACCTTGTTGTCGAGCAGTTGCCTTGGCTATAAAAGTCAACAAAGTAACTGAGGAGATGATTGCGAGTTACATATTAATCTCCGCCATTGAGCCAAAATCGTCTTCTTATCCAACGTGCCTTGCCCTTTGATTGTTGGATAATGCCCATAAGTACACTTCTTCTTTGACCGTCGGAAGAATTCCTGAACTCCTTGAGATACCTTAAGTATCTTGATTACGAAGTTCCGAGATGTTTTCGAACAAAAGTACGGAGTATCGAGTGTACTTGTACCTTAAGGTAGAACAGCCTCGGCAGTGTTACTATTTAAAGGCCTCATCACGTGGGTTTTGCGCGAAAAGCTCGGACCCTCTTTTATATTTGAATAACATCTGATTTGCTCATCCACAAGCCACACGCTGACTTAATCTGCATCCTGACCATCCTTTGACCTCCGCGCAAGGCACGACATCACCAAACTTTACCCAGATACGCGGAATGATCAGTACGCGTTGTCTTCGCCGTTTTGGAGCGCTGGGAAAGTCCCTGGGTGGATCGCGTCTGAAATCTACGCGGCAGAGCCCCAATCGCATTGTGCAGGGTTAGACCACGATAACACCCTTTCCATAATCATCGACCAGACCCTGCACAACCAGTCTGTGAGACGACCGGCGCCAGCGCATGGTCGTCCTACCGGTACACGTCTTATCAGTCGCAACGCTCGCGTGTCTCGATCTTACAAGTAATTGCGCGCACCGCCAGCGAGCTATCAGCGGTTCTTACGGTTTTACGCGAGTGCGATACCAGTTCTGTCAAACCAGGCAAACACGCTCTCATCCGGCGATCTCATCTGTCAGACATAACCGGTGTGAACCGGTGTGCTAGAGGACCTTCCATCACCATGGCCCTTGCTATACCACCGCATAGCGACAGAAAGAGGGTAAAAGTGTATGAGCTCAAGAATAACGATTGGTTTGATAGGGGAACTGGGTTCTGTTTAGCACTCAGTGTTAATGTAAGAGCACGTTTGATTGGGTCACTGTGGAAACTTGCGACATTGGGGGGGGGGCTTCTTGGAACAGCACATTGATGTTCGGTGCTGAATAGGACGAGCCTCGGATATACGTGGAGTCAGAAGACCTACCCGATAGGATGTTGCTGGAAACGAGGATTTCGAAAGATGATGGTTATCAGAAACAGCAAGGTAGTGAAGCACGAGGAAACTACGCGTGTACCGTGCGCTCATCGGGTTACAGACACTTTGATCGTATGGACCGAGTCGAACGGAACGGATATGGCGTTAAGTTTCCAAGAGGCAGATGGATGCGCTGTGATATGGTAAGTGAATGCTCAACCTTACTTCGAAGGGCCATATACTAGCCACGGACGCTTCCTGCTTGCGATAGCTACTGATAGACTTCAAACATTTAGGGATTTTGTCAGCCACGTGCGAGAGCAATTGATGACGTTGGCTGGTCCAGGTAAGCGATCGGGCTTGCAAGTAGCTTTGCTACTCTTCTTTGATATGTGCTAAATTCTAAACCCATGATAGACGATGCATTGGCAGACGACGTGATTGATGGCTTCTCGAATCCTGTACTACTACCCACACCCGAGCTAGGAAATCTACCCGATATCGAACAAATGATGCGTGCTGCGAGTAGCACACCCACCGGCCGAGACTCACTAACGAAGTTCATACTTAACGAAGACTATATCCCAAAGTTGCTGCCTTTAGTTTCGATAGCAGAGGACTTGGAAAGCTTGGCAGATCTGCACCGGCTTTGCAATATAGTGAAAACAATCATCCTGCTCAATGACTCAACCATAATCGAACATGTAGTTTCCGACAACTGTGTCCTCGGAGTTGTCGGCGCACTAGAATGTGAGTAGAATCAGAGATCGAATCCTGCACCGTTGGCTTATCAGCTCTCTGTTAGACGATCCGGACTTTCCTAACCATAAGGCGAACCATCGGCAGTACCTTGCGGACGAGTCTAGATATAAAGAGGTCGTCCCAATCGAAGATCCCATCATAAAAAGGAAGATTCATTACACCTGGCGATTACAGTACCTCAAAGACGTTGTGCTGGCGCGAATACTTGACGATCCTACTTTCTCTGTTCTCAATTCCCAAATCTTCTTCAACCAGGTTGAGATAGTCCAGCATCTGCAAGGGAATACACCCTTTCTGAAGGAACTGTTTGGCATTTTTGATAGCCGCGAAGAGGACCACAAGCGAAAACATGATGCTGTCCTGTTCATCCAGCAATGCTGCGCGATCGCCAAGAACTTGCAAGTCCCGGCCCGCGCAGCTCTCTACAACAACTTCATCCAAGCCGGCCTTTTCGGTGTCATCACATTTGCCTTGATGCATGAGGCGGCTGCAGTACGAATAGCGGGCACTGATGTGCTTGTTGCGATGATCGATCACGATCCGTCAATGATGCGCTCTTACATATTCAAGGCGATAAACGAGAAGAGGACACCGCTTACCGATACGTTGATCGAGTTGCTGCTGGTCGAAGTCGACTTAGGGGTAAAGGCGCAAGTTGCCGACGCCATCAAGGTTCTCCTGGACCCTCAATCAACCCAACCGCCGACGGATGGCGGTGGCCGAGCAAGCAGCGACTTCATATCCAAACTTCGCGGTAATGTGCAAGCGAATCCTCAGACCGAGTCATTCATTCAGAATTTCTATGACGAGTCAGCCAAGAAGCTGTTCCGCCCTCTGAAGGATTTGGAGCACAGGAAAACTGGTCAGTAATACCTCGTCCGTTGTTGACTGTACGTATCAACAGGCATGGCTGACTTTGACCTCACGCAGTCAACGATCTCACCTTTCAAGAAATCGCTCTGTACTCACATTTAGTGGAGATCATATGTTTCTTCATTCGACAACATCTGTTCCGGAGTAAATACTTTATCCTCACAGAGGGTCTCGCATCGCGAATCGCACAGCTTTTGACATATTCACAAAAGCACCTGAAACTAAGTACGCATCTCCAATCATTCCTCGCGCAAGAAGATTACTAACAGATTACAGCGGCATTGAAATTCTTCCGGACATGTGTTGGCCTGCAAGATGAATTCTACAATCGACAAATCATGCAATATCATATATTCGAACCAATTCTCAACATCGTATACGAGACGATGCCTCGCGACAATCTTCTCAACTCCGCTTGTTTGGAGCTCTTCGAGTTCATCAAGCGAGAAAACATCAAGCCCATCATCTTACATATCGTGGAGAACTACCGTGAGAAATTGACAGACATCACCTATGTTGACACCTTCCAGAACCTCATACTCCGGTATGACCAAATGCAAGGCTACAATCCAGATATGGACACCACTCTATTCAGTCAAGACGACGAGACACCAACGAGGACCCAGGTCAACGGTGGACAAAGATGGCAAGGAGTCAAAGAAATGGATGCAGCAGAGGAAGAATACTTTAACACGTCCGACGACGAGGAGGACATGGCGGCGAAGAAGCAGAACAACCTCCCCGTTACTAACGGCACCTCACCTATCACCAAGCCCTTGGTCGACTACCCCGACGACGACGACGACGCCATGGACACTTCCAAGCCCGAACAATCCCCCCACCACAAGGATCCACCCACCGATGAAAACCCCACCAACCCCGACCTCCAAGCAGCACACTCCCCCAGGCCCACCACCACCACCACCCTACCATCAACCACACCTCCAGAGCGCCTTTCGGAAAAACGGAGAAGAGAAGAAGACGAAGAAGACGAACTAGGCAAGCTTTCGCACACCAAACGCCGAAGCTCCTCGACCTCCTCCCTCGGCAGTGCCACAAGCCCCACCAGCACCAGCACCAACCCAACCGGCAACACCCTCCGCCGCAAAAAGAGCTTCACCACCGCCAAAGACTCGCCAACCGCCACCAAGAAGATCGCCATCTCCCTCGCCGTCAAGACCAGGGCCAATACCGCCGCGCCCACTACGACCGATGCAGCACAACGGGACGATGGCGGCTGATTCTGTTTTTCTATCCACTCGCCTTCGCAAAATTTATAGCTGTGCAGTCGAAGCGAAAGTCTTCTTCGTCCACGACACGACGGGCGTGACGTCGGATTCTGACGTGTTGGTGTTGGTGTTGGTGTTCGTCTTCTCTTCGGGCGCATGTACCACTTCAAATCTATCTATAGCTTACAGATACCTTACTTAAGATACCATTTCCTCGTCATATCTTGCAGCGCTGAGACCCGTTTCGTTGGAGACTTGGATCTTTGCCCCCTCATTGAAGCTATTCTACCACCTACACTCTTCTTTCTATAGCCACGTGTCCAAGAGACCGCCATGTCCCCATCTCGCCACTTCCCACTTCCCACCGCTCCCCGACCCCACCTGTTGCGCAAAAGATCGAGCCGCAGGTCTGACTCTATCCCCTCGCTCCCCCAATCCCGCCGTCTGCCGTCCCGCCATCCTACCTACCATCGAGATAGATACCTACCTATACACGAGAAGCGAAGGCCGAGCAGAGCAGAGAAGAGTAGGATTCCATCCCAAAGCCGAAATCCACACCTTCCCTTTCCTCTCCACCCTCTTCTCCGCTCCTCGACTCTCCTCGACTCTCCAACCCCACCCAGATCAGAAACAAACCCGATGCCTCTCCTCCCGCTCCTTATCCATGTCCCTGTCCTCGCCCTCTCCCCTCTTTGTCCCTGCCCTGTCCCTGTCCCCTTCTCCCTCTCCCTTTTTCATTCCCATCCCCATCCCCATCCCCATCCCCATCCCTACCTTGCCCTGTCCCGCCCCCACCCTCACCCTCCCCTCAACCATCTCAACACAACTCAACCATCCCATCCTCTCCTCTCTCCTCCCGTCCGTGCACACCTGTCGATATTCAGTCTGGGAGGGGGACGGGACGGGACGGGAAACTTGTTTGGGCAGTCTGTTTCGGCGCCGATTGGGGGTGGATAGGGTAGGAACGGGAGTGGCAAGGTGCACGTGCGTGCGTGCGTGCGTGCGTGCATGGGAGGGCGTAGCTGCGTTTCAAGAGAGAGATCGGGTCCAGTCTGCTCGCTGGGTTGGGGTTGGGGTTGGGATTGGGGTATTGTTTCTGATGCATGGTGGAGGGGGAGGTGTGGTGGGGTGGGGTAGGGTGGGGTGGAGGTGAAGGAGAAGGGGAAGTGGTTGTGAGGGTACGAGTAGGGGTTTGTGAGGGTGGGGATTGGGTTTGGGTTGGGAAGACCGTTTTGAGAGCAGAGCCGTGGGGTAGTTTTGAAGGTGAGGAGGGTGGCTTTCATTGGTTTTACAGTGTTGTTGGGTTTCGACTCGGAAAGTGTTCGATTGGGGACCTGGCCTTGCGCTTTCCCATTGTTCATCACTCTATTGCGGGAGGGAACGTATACATGCTCGATGCCTCTGGTGGTGGGTAAGTGAAGACCTGCCAAGCCGGACCATATACTTTACTCTCCGGTATCCAGCTCGATGCATACAGAGAGGGAGTGAAGAATTCAACAGAAGGAGATCAATAATACCATCATTCATAGCATCAGCTCATAATATCCACAACAACACCAATAGTTCAACCAATCTTCGCATGCTAAATACAGTGCAGCCGACTCTTATCTGTAACGTCCGGCTGCTATGCCGTCATGGCCTCATCTATCCAATACAAGTCCCAGCAACACACATTGTACGAAACACAAAACAAACGGTTCATCAACGGTCCTAAGACCGGGATTTCCAACTCCCGCATAGCCATGCGTATCCCCCCAAAACCCCAGAACGCCAACGAAAACCAGAACTTCCCCCACCCGCTATGCCATGACCATGCCCCCCCTTCCCAATCCGCTTTTCATTATGCGAGGCCCGCCCGCCCATGATGATACAAAAACATACAGCAGAGTGATGCTATTTACACGCCCCCCCCCCTCTTACCCACACCGCTCCTCCCCCTCCCCCGACGCAGCTCCCTCCTCCTCCCCAGGGTTAGCCCCCCATTGGGCTAACCCCCCTTCCTCTGCGACTCCTCCGCAGGGAAGGGCTCCCCCTGTCCCCTAGCCCCACCGACTTTCGTCGGTTTAGCCTTCTTCCGGCCCCCTTTCTTGCCCCCCTGCTGCCAGCCGTTGGCAGCACGCTTGGCTTGCGGCTTCGCCTTGGCCGCAGGGGGGAGGAAGGGGGCGGGGGTGACAAGCTGTGGCGGGGCTTGCTGGGGGGCCGAGGGGAGTGGGAGAGGGAGAGGGAGCGAGAGGTCGTCGGAGGAGGTTGGGGGGGTGTCGTAGCTGCGGCCGTCCGAGGCCGAGCTACTCCCCCCCACGGACCCACCGACGCCGGCTTCGACCGGCGTCGGTGGGCCATACGTCACCCCCGCCGCGTACTGCAGTGGGGGCGACGGAGTGTGCCTGGCGTGTGGCACGCCCCAGGTGCCACACGCCAGGTCGCTGTACGCTGGGTACGGCGACGGGGCCGGAGAGTAGTAGTGGTGGTCCCCACCAGGGGGACCACCAAGCCAGTACCCAGCGTACTGGGGCGGGGGAGAGTGGTGGTAGGGGAGAACCCCCTGCGGGCCGTAATACCCGCAGGGGGCGCCCATTGACGGCATGGTAGGTGCCGGCTGTGACTGGGACCTTGAGGGTCCGCCGGCACCGCCATCAATGGGCGATGTTCGATGGAGGCTTCGGCGGGTGTCGAGCCGAGCAGGGAGGAAGGATGGCGAGTTGGGGTTGGTGTGGGTGACGAAGGGCATCGGACCATAGTGGAGGGGATAGGCGTACATCCCTGGTCGTAGCGGTGCGGAAAGAGGAAGAGGCTCGTTGTAGCCTTGGCGGGCGCCTGCTTGCATGTTTGTGACGACGTATTGATTCGGTAATCTTTCGCCTTGCCAGGGACCATGTCCGATCACGTGAGCAGCTTGGTTTTGGTGATGTAGTTGTAAGCGTAGGTCATGTTCCTGAGCCTGTAAGATTTGATAGTGCCGGAAGAGCTGATCGTGGAGGTTGTTCTGAGAGTATTGTGCGGGAAACCCGTGAACTTGTTGTGGAACACCGACAGGACCGGTCTGCGGGAGTCGGTCATGGAGGTTATTCTGTGTGAACTGGGGGGAGAAGCCAGGAATCTGGGTTGGGACACCAACGGGAACGTTCTGGAGAAGCTGATCGTGAAGATTGTGTTGAGGAACATGTGCCGGAAAGCCGTTGACTTGGTTGATGACACCGGCGGGAACGTTTTGAGGGAGCTGACTATGATGATTGTTCTGAGGAAATTGTATTGGAAAGCCGTGAACTTGGTTTGGAACACCGACGAGAGGGTATGGGGGTTGTTTGTAGTTATGAGATGAAGGTACAGCGAAAGCTGGACGGCTCGATGAGGCGACGTGATGTTGCTGGTTCGGCTGTGGAAAGCGACGCGTGTTCCCGGTGGTACCATTCGCATCTTTCCTCGACTGAGACACACTGCGAGCTAGTATAGGTCGTGGCTGTGGTGGCGGCTTCGCCCAGATGCGTTCCTCTTCGGCAGGGTAAACATACTGCTCGCAGCATTCCTCCAGTTTACCATCTGCAATAAGGTCGAAAGCCCGTCGAATCTCAAGATGAATCCCCCGGAAAGCTGTATCATCCGCTGTATTCGCGAGGTTTCTGATGATGTTGAAAGGCTCCTCGACACAGAGACGGTTGTTCTGCATAAGATGCCAACCTTTCTCCTTTTTGGTGAGTAGACTGCCATGACGAATTGAGATCACGTGCCGCTCGTAGTCAAATTCGTGGGCATAGTAACGGAAAAAGCCAAACAACAGTTGGCCTAGAGTCTCTTTGTTCCCTTTGCCAAATCCATTTAATGTTTCGATGTCATCCGCGAAAGGCGAGATAGAACCGTCAGGTAGTGTTAGGCACTGGTGTGGTCGCTGATGCAAAGCGGGTAGTACAGGCGGCTCTCGCGTCTGCAGGTAGTTTATGATAAGGCAAGTCCAGGTATATGAACTGAGTGTACCACCAAGGGCTGATACGGGTTAGCTTTCTCTTTTATCGTGGTCATTTGCAGTCAACACATACCAGCGTCATTTATTATCCTCCTCTTTGTCCAGTACTTGAGAATCATAGCAATAGGTCGCACACGCTCGTCAATCTCAACATAAGTCTTGATCATGCGTGTGTTCTCCAACGCAAGCGTATTGTTTACGTTCAGATCACACGCAAGCTGCAGCTCTGGATCCCACATTTTCACGATGGGAACTTTGGCATGAGGGACGCACACGACCTTCTCCATTCCGTCTATGGATCGTCAGCAAGTGACCATGGAAGCAATTCGGGAGGTGTAAATTTACGCTCAGCAAGTACGCTCGCAAGTGCACATGTATCGTTGAGTTTCGTGGTGGGCGTTGTAACACAGACATCAACTGTTCATTGTCAGCAGGTTGCAGGGTGTGCCAGGGGGTGTGCAGAACCAACCATCAGAATCATTAGTATACAGCATGTTACCGGAAGATCCAAACACGTTCACTTTTATGTCGCTACCAGGCCACTGCTTGTTGAGAAGAGTTTCGAGCTTATGAACGAACTGAGCGCGTCTTTTCACGCTTTCTGGAGTCGGTATGAGGTTGTTGTAGAGCTCTCCGATGTCGTGAGTGAGTCTCCGCTCATCCTTGGGGTCAAGAGATTCCTGCGGTTTGACGATTGCCTGTTCGAGCAGATCTGTCCCCATAGAGTAGGCCATACGCCGTTTGGAAAAGGCCATCCCAGTTTCGAACTTACAACCAGCTGTTGGCGACCTTCTTCGTGAAGGCGGCAATGATTTGTTCGAGTCCGACAGTACAGGTGAAGGGTTAGACGATGGAACATTGGAAGATGGCGGATTCGAAACGGGGGATAAGTCTCGTACATGAGGAAATGGAGTGTTAGGCAGAGAGGTCGACTGATGAGACATGATGGCAGGTCGTGCGGAAGCCTGGAAAGGGCGCCCCTCGAACGGAATTCCCGGCATGACAGTGGGTTGAGTGAGTGTCATTGACGATCAATCACCTTTTCCCCTTCTTGGTGGTTATTCGTAAGTCCCATGTGGTAAGTTCTCAGGTTCGTGGACCGTGATTGTGTGTGTCCAAGCTCGTATATGACCTCCTTGATCACAAATCTCAAATCCAGTTGCGCCCGAGATGTTTGCTGCGCTGAAGAACCAAAGCGAATTACCAAAACAAATCTCGGTCGTAGAAGTACTCGTCTGTAGACTTGGACTCAGGATGTTCTTGGCCGTGAACCGTGTGGAGTTCTACTGCGTTCTGCGCGCCCCTATCAGTAGTGTCATTTGATGATATAGAGGCGCGTACTTACTTGAGTTGGAAGAGCAGATGATTCTCGACCGGCTACCAATCGACTTCCTCAGGTGAGCTAAATGCCTGAAGTATTGCTCCGGTCAGGAACAGGAGGACTAAACGCCCGGCCAAGTAGCGATCACCAGCTCGGATCGAATTTGGCAAGGTTCGGGAACGGTATTGGGGGATTGGAGTCGGTGATGGATTGAGGGACTGTCCCTTGACGGTCTAGGAGAACGGCGCGGACTCGACGTGTCTCCTTTCTACCGCTCTTGAAACAGCAATTGCGGTGGTAAAAACCCCACCCAGGACGAACAAAGACACTCCTGAGCGCGACGACAAGGCTTGAGTGACAATTACGACAGCGTGTTTCGATCGCAAAGGTTGTGGAATGAGTTGTAAAGAGGAGAGAGATTGTTTACCAGCGAAGGAGAGTATTTGTTGTCTAGGGGCGACATGAGTGATGTATATGGTAAGAACGAAGGTTCGACCTACTATGTTGTAGGTAGGTACGGAGTACTCCAAGGAAGGTGCCGCCACTACCATCACCATCACCACCAGCACAACCAACAACGACTGCCTCAATATAAATGTAGACAGGTACCTACCCACGATGGTACCTAAGGTAAGATACCTGGTAGCTACAATTCTGCATTGATTATCCTGTACCTGTGCAACACTTAGGTGTTGATTGATATTTTCTTTTTAGTAGCAGAATGCTGACTTTGTGGATGATAATAATATAACATGATATAGGATTCGTATGTCGTATGCCGTCGAGCCCGGACTGACTGACTCTCTTCCACCTGTACCGACTCGGTAGATGCTCCAAGATGCTCCAAATATAGTTTCTGCGCTCCATGAAACGACAATCTATGTGCGGTATCGATCAAAGTGCAAGTTCAAACCCTCCTCCCCCAGCCAAGCGGATTGGCGGCAGCCGTATGTCAAAGGCCTTTGTATGTACCAAGGTTAGGTAGCTGGTAAGGGTACCTTAAGGTAAGAAAGGGAAGAAAGAGGGAAAAGGAGATGCAGTAAGTAATGAGAGTGGTCATTATTCATCTTGTCAGTGGCTTGCGCACTGCACAACGCTCTCATCAACCCCAAAAAGATGAGTGGACAGTCTTACAGGCGGCTTCACCTACGACAAATACTCTCCAGTCACGTCGGAGACGTCGAAGCCATCCCCACGGGATGCTCGTATATTAGGTAAGCCCCTTCAACAGGTAAGGTAATACCTCCACCCGACTTTCTGGTTCATATACCTTACTGACCACCTCACCCAGCTCGGCCGAATTGTTGCTGCAAGGTCGCTCTACATTATCTCAGCGTGCATGCTCCTGCAATGAATGTTGATTCTGATTGGTGAGGGCCAGTATCCTCGCGGAGTTTTATACTCCGCCATGAAATCGTGCTTGGCTTGGCCTACATCTTGCCGTTAGGTCCGCATGCTCATCGTCCCACATTGCATTGATTGTACTTGTCTCGGGCTCAGCGAGACAGGCAACACCTTCTTTGTCCGATTGTTTCTTCTTAGCCTCTAGGACGCTCCTTGTAATTTTGAAGCGATACATTGGTTGGCAGAAGAACTCTCAAAGTCTATTCTACCGTGACAGCCGATAGAGTTGGGGCCTCGTAGGCAGTCATGCACCTGCGGTGCTTGGTGGTTGCATAACCTGGTGGTGGGGAGGCGTTGATCTTCCTTCTCTCCGGGGGCCAGGCTTGGTTTCTGGTCATACCACAACTGGCTGCCAGATTTCGCCTTGTGCTCATGTCTGAATTGGAATATTCCACCTCATCTCATCGTGAAGATTGTTATCTCTGGGCACGCTCCAGGTACCAAGGCAAACATTGACGCCGCCTAACTACCAAGCTTAGCTCTATCAAAACGTGGTTGATATGCTCTTCACTAACGCTTCCTAGCATACGCCCTCAACCCTACCACTTTGGTATGTCGCATGTTTTCGCCGTTTAGTATCCTGGATGGGATGCTGTGGACTGCCAAAGAGCATTCCCTAATGGGTCATCCTACAAAGTTGTAGCTGCTTGTGTCGAGCTCTGGAATATTATCATATCAACGAGTCGCTGAAGGATAATCTCCCAACGAGTGAAGGAAGCACTCTCCGAACTCTCGGGCGACGGGTGAGATAACGAAGCTTGCAGAACTCTGTCGGGCCCATTGTCTTGGGATTCCGAAAAACATCCCGCGACCTGTCCTTGCTCCTTCCATCCATCTTCAAGAACGTCTTCTAAGTTAAGGTACAGATACTTTATTTCCTTTAGGCTCGGCCCCTTTTCCAACAAAGAGACAGCGCGCGGGAGCAGCCGAGACTAAACGCTCTGGGTTAACGTAGCATTATTAGCAAAATGTCTGACAGCGCTTCGGAGCGCGGCTTGTGCATTCCGCAGAGCCGCGAGTGCCTTATCCTAAGAGCCTGGCTGTAGGTATAGAGTATGGTTCCACAAATTCCTTGAGACCGGTCGCAGATGACCCAAGAAGAACTCTGAATCTGACTGGTGTGGGGTAGAGTGGAGTTATCAACATCTTACCTGGTTGAGGCATAAGTACTCTAATCAAGACCATCCTCAACGGTCCTATCAGGTGTCTGTGGCAGAAAACGTTTGGATCACCAACTCTAACCTCCTCAACCATGTCTATGATCAACTGCCAGTAAGTGTTGACCCTGAATCTGTCGTCTAATTACTGACGCCTCCAAGAAGCGTGACCGTCCTCCTCAGCATCCTTGCGATATCGACCAATGCACTAGCAGCCGTGTTCTTCCACCAGCTCCCCACGGACCCGTATCATGTCGCTCTTGCTTTCTGCATCTATTCACAGTTCGCCTGCGCGACGAGTCTCCTGGGGCTTCATGGGGCTATCAGAGTAGAAGCTCCACCCCGTTGTCATCTCATATTGCCGCTCTCCTACATCTCAGAGCGTCTGCTAACTCTTGCCGCGAATGAATGCAGGAACACGCCACCTCCGTCGCCATCTTTGCGAACTATCTTATCCTCGATACGGTGTTATGCTCCATACCACGATTCGTGCTCATGACGATGATCGCGGGCTTCGGCAATTTCCTATGTCACCCAAAGTCTACATCCACCAGCGGCGGTCGGGGCATGAAGCTGTACCTTGAAGACAGGCAGGAACTGGACGAGCGCCTGCCGGGGGAGCGGATCTGGCCGCGCGAGAAATGCGAACGGGCGGTCTCCATCCTTTCGATGATGGCGTTTGTCACTCTCATAGGGGTCACGGTGGTGCAACTTGTCTTGGCCCTGCAGGTCCGGGGTTATTCGAGCAGGCTGTGGCGGGATAAGCGCAACATGAGAGACTCTTCGAGACGTGAGATGCAAGTATACGAGAGTCAGTTGATCTAGGAAACGCAACGTTTTCATAGAAAAACAGGAGCGTTTGTACGAAGCCATACTCAGGTCCCACTCGTCCGTGGCTCCGATTCCTCAGCCGCCGTCAGGTGTCTTGGGATATCGAAGAGTGTACAGAAATCTATGTGGAGGACTCAATCACAACGGCGAATTCATCTTGTACGGGTTTGAAGCCGTATGATGATTCTCGGCGATGGTCCTAGCCATCCGACAGTATGCTCGTAAGCACTCCTGTTACATTTTCCTGGGTTCGATGACTGTCCAGTTCGTGAACATATGCAATACGCAGTCCACGAGACTTCGGTGACTTGACGTGTACAGCGGATTGTGACCGCTCTGGCATTGGGGTTGCACACGGCCTCGACCCAGCGACAGAAGAGCTCTCCATCCGCAACACTGACATCTACATCTGGCCTTCAACTCCAAGGAACAAAGCCAACAGACCTGCAACTCATTGGTAAACCTCGACCCTGAATTACAACCATTCAGAACGAAGGGAGTTGTGCGCTAATGAAGATCTGTACTGCTTTCGCTCTGACCTCGATTGGCACCGGAGACTTGGGGGGATGCAGATTGAAGAACGAGGCAGAGAATGCTTCTTGATGCATGTGATGGTGTAGGCTGCAGTGCGATTGGCCCTGTGATCTGCATGTCGCTGCGGCGATGGGAGATGAAGGTAAGGTACTCCCTACAAACACCTTACTTGTGCATCAACCACGGGCTGTTTGCCGAGAATTCAGCAAACTGCGTGCATCCGCCTCAGTATTCAATTCGAGAGGCCGTTTGAAGATGGATACCTCGTCAAGTAGAACTGCAGCGAGTCTGAACGATTCTTTATAGATGGCGTCACTTAGGCACTGATGTTATCCAATCCCTTGTGTACCTTACCCGTACTCTGGACCTTAGCAGTCGCCATGAGCGCGAACGGCGGGGGTCCGTTGCATTGGAATATTATTAGCGTCCCCACTAGCGTCTTGCCGCAAAAGCATCGTCTTCACGTTACCTTCGTAAACCTCAATTAATGCAGCACTGGCACGTGGGAGTTCCCCCTCTCCAGCGTCTTTAAGAGGCTTGCTTCGCGGATGACGGAAAGCACCTACTTCTTACCTATACCATGCGCTCCTATGGCGCTACGGCGTTACCACTTTACCTACCTTACCTTACCTTATCTTACAGTACATTTCTGACTCCTCGAATCTTGGGGATCAGACAGGTATCGTAAGGTAGTATCAGTATGTCCAGGTAAGGTAAATTATTATTGGTAAGAACCATGTGGGGACCTCCAACGTGTATTTCTACCTACTTAGCTTACCTAACGAATTTCCCTGCTACTCGAGCAACCCACTTATTCGGACCACCTCAAAAACCCATATAAATCACAACATTTCAATTTTCAATAATAACATCACAACATGAGATTGAAATTATCTAAGTTTTGAATATATAGTAAAAATTAATATATTCTGCTATGTAAAAATTTTTAAAGATGTAATGTCTATTATTTGAAGTAGTATACAAGATTTATTAAAAAATATAATAAAATACTGTGCTCTGTATTACTACTTCACTTTCTTAAAAATTGATAGCACTTCAAGTTAATATTTTGTTAAAAGATGTCTAATACAATGTTAATGCAGCTTAAATAATTAGAATTTATAAAGATGTTGTGATGTTATTGAAAATTGAAATGTTGTGATTTATATGGGTTTTTGAGGTGGTCCGAATAAGTGGGTTGCTCGAGTAGCAGGGAAATTCGTTACGGTACTGAGCTTGTTATCTTTCACGCGTGTATTAAATCTGTTCCCATAAAGTTGTAAATAAGGTACCTTAAATACATGGTCATCCCATCCAGCGGCGTCTGTATACTGATCTTCATTTATCTTCAACTTCATCATCATCTATACACAAGTAAGCCCTCAAATTGTTCCAGAACCCAGTCCCGTTGGTCGAGGCATGGCACGGCATAATCAGATGTACTCTGTAACGGCGAAATTACTCGTATTATATTACACTTATTATAAGTTAAGCATAGAATTAAGCACGGTCGATGTGGAACCGAAACCCCATCCCGGCCTAGCCTCTGTCTCCCTCTCCCTCTCCCTTCTCCTCCGTGACAATCAATTTCCCTTCTCCCTTGCGGCCCACAGAGTCGAACTACCTAAAAAGGTAAAGGTAAAGGTTAAGGAAGGTAGGTAACGTTAGAGACTTAGAGTAGACTCAAATCTCTCATCTCTCATCTCGCATCTCATCTCTCGCTCTCTGTCCCGGTCACACAACACTCCTCTTCCTCTACACTATCATATTCCCACACTCCCATCCGTCCTTTGGACAACTCGAGTGCCCAGAGGGAAGTATTGTGTCGTCCTGAGCTTTGCATCACGCTGCGCTCTTTCCAAAGTGAGTCCTTACTCTTCAATCTAAATCGCGCCCACCTCCGCTCCCTCGCCAAGCTAAAAGGAAAAGAAAAAGAAAAAGTTTCGAGATCCCTCGGCTACAGTCTTTTTCCCTTCTGACTGCTGGCCGCCATCGGGGCTCTACGAAGTCATCGTTACCACCTCACTACCTACCTCGATCAATAATCTCAGTTGCCTGCACTGACATACTTGCCTCAATTGCTTAGTTCCGCCGGCCCGAGTCTTTCTCGGCTGAACGTCCACTCGCTCCAAGTCGTTATCTTACCCGTTTCATCAATATCAATCTACATTACGATATTACTGGGCCACCTGACGGAACGGTACCATGTCTTACTACGACAATCAAGCGTGGCAGGCGCCTGCGCGTCAGCCATCGTGGGAGCAACCTCCACCACCTTCGCGTTCCGGTAAGATACACCGGTGTTGGATGCGAGTATAACTCACACGGTCTGACCCAAGTTCCAGGAGCGAGTTCAACGATACAGCATGACGATCTTTCTGCTTTTGGGACTCAACTAGAAGGTAGGTTGTGATTGGCCTTCCCTTTATCACTCGTTGGCGGCATGGATTCCTTGGGCGAAGAGATCCCAGCTCTTCCGCTGCAGCTCGAAAAGGGGCATCTGCACCATCGATTGTCTTTCATCATACGGGCTCTGGGTTCGGATAAGCTGACAGGACTCCAGAGGTTGACCGTGCAATCGACAATCTTGTCAAGAGTGGAAAGCTATTCGGCATGCCCAGCCGGCGCGACTCTCTTCCGCTTGTGGGAGCTCGTCCATACTCCGATTACGGTAAGCTTTTAAAGACCATTCGGAGAAAGGACACCTCTAACGGCGTGACCCCAGACCAGCGCATGGGAGGAGGTATCCCTCAGAGACATCACTCTGTAGCCGAGTACGACCCTCTGCGGTCTCACTCTGCGTCCAACCTGCAAAACTTCTATGCCACACAACGTTACCAGACCCGTCCGAGTGAGGCCGAGCAGATGATGCAAGCTAAGCGCAGGATGGCAGCGCAGCGTGAGCGCGAGCTGCGCAATTATCATCAAGAGCAGCAATACAACCGAAGTAAGCAACCTTGGCCGAGACTGCATCCGAATCACCGCTAATCCGAGCAAGGTCTTCTCGCAGAGATCTCCACTCAGGGGAAATCCGATCGCGCGATAAGTCCGAGTACGATGAATGAAGAAGATCGTCGCGAGCTCATTGCTCGTCAGCATCGTGCGCTGTATGGCAACGAAATCACGCCGTACTATGACAACAATAGCTTCGGCGACGACGGTCATACTCCCCGTCCGATTGCGCCAGGCTCTAATGCACCGCCGTCCGCCGTCACCGGTGCTCGTGGGCCCTCTCCCTTGGCTTTTGACCCGTTTGGCATGGGGCAGAACCAAAGTCAGGCTGGTGCCAACGAGAACGCGGGCCAGTACACCGCCAAGGACCAGGGTCACTCCCAGCAAGCTGCGGGTCCGGGACCCTCTTCAAATACACAACAACAACGGTCCCGTGCAAACAGCAACGCTTCGCCATCCTCCAACAACAATAGCTTCAGTCTGTTCGACACCGCTGCTCAGCAGTCAAGTCGTACGTCTACATCATCTCCTGGTGGATCTCCTCCACGCCAAACCACAAAATCATCCACCGCTCCTATCGGCTCTGGTGTCGCCCCGATCGGTACACGCCCAAGCCAGACCGCCCAAGCCCAGGTTCCCAATCCTGCACTCAACAAGCGCTCCACCACTCCTTTACCATCCCCACTGAGCTACGGGTTCGCTTCGAATGAGACCGGCAATGCTACTGACCGGTCTACCTCGGCCGCGTCGAATCCTTCTTCTGCGGCGAACAAGGACGCCAACGTTCTCGGCTGGGGAAGCAACAGCGCCGTTTGGGGCAACAAGAACTCTCTAGGAGTCCAAGCCTCTGTTTGGGGCTAATTCGAGTCGAACCTGCTGATCGGTAATCGGTGTCGTGCATTTCGGGAGTCTTAATTTACGTGTGTGTTCTAGCAGGCGTGGTACGGACTGGTGCTGGACAATCCCCTTAGTGATGCACTTTTCCCTTTCCACTTTTCCTTTACCGAAACCCCATCTCCTTTCGGCGAGTCTTTCCCACTGTCGGTGAATTCCGGTTGGCGTGCGCATGGTCGTGTGGGGCGATTTCGTTCGTGGTTCCTCCGTATTGGCATCGGTTCTGTCCTGTTCTGGCCTCGTCTGGGTGCTCGGATGGGATCTGGCGGTTGTGTTTCAGGGAGGGGAGGGAAAACCTTGTAATCTGTAGTAGCGGGGTTGATGAAAAGAAGCGTCGGAAAGAAGTCTCGTCAAAGGGTGCGTGCGTGCGTGCGGTGTGGGGCTCTTGTCTTTTGGCTGTGGGATCGGGTTGCGTGTTACTTTTTTCGGGAATGGAATTGTGTTTGGTACAATACTGGGCCCCAGATTTAGGTGTATGCGTCTTTTTTTACCTTGGCAATACGTTGGGACTCGACTTTGAGCCTTTGCGCCTTTTGCGTGCTTGCTGTATGTGGTTCCACCTTGGGGTCAGAACGTTGATCGAACTCGGGTGGTACGGTAACAGACCGGTACCGTCGAGCATTGAAAAACGACACAGCGCCCGGATGTCAAGACATGGTCTGTCCTGCGTGGCCGGAGACCTACGAAACACATCTCAATACAGTCCGAGTACAGTCTCGGCAGAAAGCGGTCACCCATCATCTCCATCTCGATTTCAGTTTCCCTCTCCTGCCTTTCTTCACATCTATCCATCCATCAGTCTGCCTGTCCGGCCAAGCCAACTGGGTGGACGATAGCGGGTAAGGTAGGTAGCAGCCCATCGGGCGTCCTTTTAGTTGTTGCGGGATGGAAAGGTTGGGATGGGGATGGGGGTGAAGTGCGGTAGAAAACTCGTGGCCGAGGATGTCGTCCGAAAGGGAATCGAATCAGATGACGAGTTTGTATCTCAGATTCGAGGCAGAGACTCGTCTGAATCTGGGGCTGTGGTAGCTACGTAAGCTATAGAACGAGACAGACGGTGATTGACACTGACGGTGATAAGACATGAAAGTGACGACGCCGGCGGTGAATCCATGCCGACCCGGAACGCCCTGTGCAATGCAACGCTCCCCCCCCGGGCCTATAAACACAATTCCCACAAGCCATCTATACACGACTGTCTTCCTCCCCTACAACTTCCCTCCCCTTCCCTTCCCTTCCCTTCCCTTCCCTTCCCTCCCCTTCCCTTCCCTTCCCTTCCCCACCCAGCAAACCAACAACCCCTCCCCCCACCCCTCAACTCCGCACCTCACTCCAGATAAACGGGAAAATAACCACACACGCCTTCCAAAACACGCCCACGCTCAACGCCAGCGCCTCGGGCAGCCGCCACCACGCCGGCGCCGTGTCGCACAACAGGATCCAGATGGAGAGCAGCGCGACGGCGAAGAAATGGTAGAAGAGGACGAAGGGGCGGCGGATGATGCCGGCCAGCAGGCCGACCGGCCCGTCGACGCACTGCCCGCCGCGCTGGAAGTAGCGGAAACAGCCGCGTTGCAGGGCTTTGAGTTGGGGGTCTGGAGGTGAGGGTTAGTTGGTGCCTATATCCTGGCTGAGGGAGCGGGGGCGGTAAGAGAGGGGAGAGGGGGGGAGGTACCGTTCGCAGCGAAGAGGCTGTACAGCGCCTGAGCGAGGATGTTGATGACGCTGGTGAGGGATTTGCGGCGCCAGTGAAACGTCGCCATCTGGCGGAGGACGGCCCTGGTGTCGCCCAGGTCCGGGACTGCGGCGGGCGCGAGCAGGTCGCGCAGCAGCAGGACGTCGTTGAAGGCGACGGTCATGCCGCCGCCCGTCAGCGGGTGGCGCATGTTCATCGCGTCGCCGAGCATCACCATCCCCGCCGTCCTGTTGGTCGACGGCGGCAGGAACGAGTTCGGCATGGAGCGCAGCGCGCCCTTGTCCAGCGCCGCTTCGAACGACGACTGGACGCATTTCGGAAGGCTGGGCAGCACCGTGTTGCGGAGGTGGCCTCGCACGCCCCCGTTGGCGACGGAGGCCGAGGCGAGGTTCTCGGGCACGTCGATCAGCGCGCGCGTCTCGTGCGTGCCGATCTGGTAGAGGAGGACGGGCGCGCCGTCGCCGAGCACGACGTGGCCGTGTTGCGGGCGGGGGAGGTCGGCGTCGATGAGTTCCAGGCCATAGAACTTCGAGCGCGAGACGGGGGTGTGTCGGATGTACTCTTTGCGGAACTTGCTCGCGTAGCCGTCCGCAATGATGGTCAAGTGGCCGAAGAAGTAATCCTTCGCCCCCTTCGTCGAACTCTCCACGCCCAGAATCTGCCCCGTCCACCCGTTCTTCGCCACATCCGTCACTGTCGTCTCCACCACCGTCACGTTCGCCTGCCTCATCGCCGCCTCCCGCAAGCGGCGGATGAAGCGTCCGTGATGGAAACTCCGTCCCTCCGGCCGTGTTCCCTTGCTCCCTGTTGCTCCTCCGGCCGCCTCCGCGGGATAGGGGATCGCCACCTCCTCGCCGTAGTAGATCACTTCGTAGCCCTTCACCACAATCGCATCGATCCCTTCCAGACAATCCCGCAGCCCCAGCTTCTCCAGCGCTAAGACGCCCCCGGGCTGGAGCAGTTCTCCGACGATGCGGTCCGGTTCCTTGAGCGATTTCTCCAGGAGGATGACCGAGCGGCCTTGCCGGCCGAGCGCGACGGCGATGGCGCAGCCGAGGATACCGGCGCCGACGACGACGACGTCGGCTTCGTGGTGGACGCGCCGTCGTTCTTCGCGGGCGTCGAAGGTGGGCTTCGTTGGGCTTCCGAGGCGGGAGTCTAACATAAATGGCATCGTGGCCGTTTTCAATTATGTATCCCGAGTGGATTGAAGAAGGTGTGACGGAAGAGTGGAAGATGGAGGATGGAGAATAAGGAGGCGAGTTCTAAGGGCTCAACAATGAGATCATTTTGCAGTTGAGATTGCCGAGCGATCGAGGTCTAGCTCAATACCGTAAGCTTATTTCGTTTGCTGCTTAGTAAGCATAGTGACCTGAAGATACCGTACCTAAGGTAGGTAAGGTACTGTACCTGGTACCTGCTCTAGTCTACATGAGGTAAGTCACCGGCAATATACACGTGACTTTCCGGTCCAGTAAGGTACTGTCTTTTGTAGCCTTCTTCATACATTTGAAGTGTTGTTTCTTTGTGTCTTTATGAATGATGGGAGGGTTTTCTATTTCTACAGAGTACCCTAGTCTTGAAAGCAGCCGAACTGGAAGGGCCACAGAATGTTCTCCAGTCATTATTCCCGGGTGAAGGAATCTCGGGAGGCTTCCGTGCTGGAAGATTGGAGATCTGATAAAGTGACTCATCATTATTGATTCAATTTCAGTGTTTCAACTAGATCTGTGAGGTAAGGCACGAATATGACGAGGAGGTAAAACCTGGATACTGGCATTATATTTACCTCGACGTCGTGCTGTCCAATCGCCTGTGTTGACTCCCTGCAACCTGAAATGTTATGAAGCCCGAAGCGAGTCTACCTACTTATTCATCGACTGCTCCTTTTTGGACTGACAATAGTGGCATCATTTATTCACGCGCCTGGTGAAGCCAAGGCATGTCAATCCTTGCTAGATCTCATCATCGTTATATACAGGTCGGTCCTTGTGGTGTTGAGACGCGCTCGCTCTACAACATCTGTAAGAGGACTCGGAACACCCCGCAAAAACGCGTCGCAACTGGGACACCATACAACCGACACCGGACTTACGCTGCATTCCAACTTTGTCGTCTACCGCAAATCCTCCATGGTCGGATATCAGTGACGCTGAAGGGATAACACTGGTCGTTTTACGATCCTCCATCTACAACTGACCATTCACCCTTTGGTTAGCGCGTTGCAATCTGGAGAGCGCACACGGAGGGCTTGGTTGAGTGGTCTTGACCCTAGAACCCCTCGTTGCTCGACGGTTGGATTGTGAGCTTGTCAGCCCGGTCGGCATCATCGCCAGCATGGCATCGCAGATTTTTGGAGGGGGAGAAACAAACGGCCTGAAAGGAAACCATACCACGGAAGATCCTTTCCTGACCACCCCGTCCGCGACGACAAAGCCTCACAATCACCGCTTTTCTTCCTTCGATACCGACTTGTTCGCGCTGAACCAAGCCTCATCATCTCCTTTACAAGCCAAACGCGCCCTCGAGGCACACCTCGCAGAGACCGAGAGAAGACTGCACGAGGCGTCAAAACTAGGCACCGCCCTTGTCAAACAGCGGCAAGATCTATCGGACCGGCTAAGTGAAGTTGAGCGGCAGCAGGAAGATGTCGAAATCGGACCGGAACTACGTCAGAAGCTTATCGATATTGAGAAGGAGTATGTCGAAGTTGGCCGTGAGTCCGCTAGGGCAGGTTTGGGCCCCAAGTCGAGGGCGACCAGTTCAGAAGAGAGTACCCACTCAATTCTTTCCGCGGATGGGCGGGTGAGTGATATGGTCAGGCAGTCCATTGGCATCTTCAGTTCAACTTACCGTTGATTGCGTAGACTCCGGCAAGCCCTTCAACGTTCTCCACCCAAGCCGGTCATTCTCCGTCAAAATTCCATGTCCCTTCACGGAAGCAGCGAAACCTCCCCTCCGGCAACGTACAGAATATGGAGTTCATGACCGAGATCAGCACATCTTTGCTTTCGAACGTGAGACAACTCCAGATGGACTTGGCAGAAAAGGGGGAAGTCTTGAAGGGTGTGGATCTTGAGAAATCAAAGTTAGAGGTTGAGGTAGAAGGGCTTTTGCAGCGCCTCCGCAGTCTCGACGAAAGTGAGCAGCGTTACAAGGACGAGAATTGGAGCTTAGAAACCCAGATTCACGATCTGCTTGCCGCAGCTAAGGAGGCGTCGGACCGAGAGCAACGGCTGACCCAGAGCCTGAACTCCGCAACCGCCGAGAACAGTGCTGCGCAAAGAGAGTTGGATGAACACAAGCAAGCGATTGAAAAACACGTCGAGGACCATGCTGCCACCCGGAAGAGCTACGACTCCGAGCTCTCTACCCTACGAAGGAATCTGAGCATGGGAGACAGCGATCGTGGCGCTTTACAAAGAAAGGTCGAGGAGTTGACATCTCAAAATCAGGAGCTTGCCAAAGCTATGGCTGCGCGGCTGCGGGACGAAGACGTCGAACCCCCTGGGGACGTAGAGTCGGACAACGAGGATGTTAGAGCCGATCAGATAACGCCGGAACACTCACCACCACCGTCGCCAGTCAAAGGCACTCCACGGCACAGCAACCTGGAATCCGAAACCATCAAAAGCTCTCTACACCACGCCCACAGGATGATCCAAAATCTGAAGAGCAATATCCACCGTGAGAAGAGTGAGAAGGTAGAACTCAAACGCATGCTGCAGGAGGCGAGAGACGAGCTGGAGCTTAGGAGAGGTGAAGGAAATGGAGTCATCGGTACCAACAAGCGACAAAAATCCAAGTCCCAGCACGACAATTTCAAGAAACCTGCACGACCCAGCAGGCTTGGTGGTGAACGGAATAGCAAGACTGACGTGCTCGTTGATGAGACGGGCTGGGAGGATCACGTTCCAGCGGACAGTCCTGGCCAAGGAGTTGCGCCGGGAGTGGCCCCTCTTGTTAGGGGTACGAGGGACGGTCGTGGGACTGACCTCAGCGATGCCTATCAGACTGCTAATGAAACTGAAGACGTTTTTGACACTGCCAATGAGCGTGACACAGCTACGGAGACTGAAGCCTTCCAAACAGGCGCAGAAAGCTTGGACGGAGATAGCAGTGATGAGCTGACCGAGACTGAAGGCGACCCCAGTCGCGGACGCACAATTCGCCAAAAGAGGCCGTCCACCCTTTCAGACGCCATGCCAGGCGATTTCAACTCATTTACGAGTACAACGTCCGAGTCCACAGACGAGGAAAATGTTCTCAAGACACCTGTACAGGCCCAACCCCAGCGCTATCGGTTGAAGATCAACCGTGGCGCCGCGTCACGTCGCTCCAGATTCGGCAGTGAACCTTTATCTGTCAGCAACCCATCGAGTACGAATGGCTCTCCCGCAAGTTTCATTGGCAGTACTGGTGGAGTTGGTCAGACTCTATTTGCGGAGCTCGGTGATCTGAATGGTGGCGAGAGCGAGGAGGAAGTAGAGGGTACTCCAAGTAAGGTTCTTGATCAGCCTTGGCCGTCGTCGTCTGGATATGGTACACCAGCAGTGACTGCCGCCGAGGCGAATCATGTGTCTATATCGAGGGTCTCTATGGTTGACTCTGCAATGATGACGGAGCCTTGGGAGCCGACGCCTGCAATTCCGTCAATCGCAAAGGCCTTGGCTGGTGAAGAAAGCGCCGGCGGCAGCTTAATGGGGACCCCACAAGCGGATTCGTCCGACGCTGGCAAGCGATCGCTTCTGGATGAGTTTCCTGCGACACCAACGACCCCATCGATTGCACCGACCTTGGCTGAAGAAGCAAGTGCCGGTCGCAGCGTATTTGGAACCCCACGTTTAGCGGATCCGTCCGACGCTGGCAAGCAATCACTTCTCGACAAGTTTCCAGCGACGCCAACAACACCATCTAGAAGAGACATGGGCACGCAACGAACCCCTTCGAGAGACGAGAGTCTCGTTCCAGAAAACACGTCTACTGCTTCTCCGGAACCCAGCTCAGCCCGTGGCACGTCTGCTGGCATCCCTGGGCCAACTACTTTAGACACGCCCTCTAGGTCCGTTGAGCCGGACGTATCGACAGCCGGGCCCAAGGCCGTCAAGTTGGGTCTATCAGGCTTATTATCGCAGCATATCGAGCCTCGAGTTGACACCATCCCGAGACAACCGTCTGTGGATTCGCCGCCTGTGTTGCCATTGTCTGTCCCACTCAAACTTTCCTTCATTCAATCTTTAGATATACGGCCTATAGAGCCAAGCCCACCTACTCAATCTACAAAGGAAGAAACAATGGCAGCCGTATCAACGATGTATCGTCCGGAGCGGCACTTCAGTGACATCCAGCCCAGCCAAGCAGGGTCACATACGTCCAAGGCTCCTCGCCTTGGAAGATTGCGTATAGCGGAAGACGACACAAGTCAGGAAGTGGATGGCTTACCCACAGATTCAACTCGAGAGACTCCTCTGCCCTTCAGAGACATCTCGACCAATGTTCTCCAAAGAGAGCCAAGCGGAAAGGAGAAGCCGCCAGTCTTCAGCAGATTATTATTCACGAGCAATACAGATCAAGGTTCGCAAACACTTCTATCTTCAGAACAGATTGAGTCTATTTTGAAAGCGAAGGAGAGAGATGAGATCGCTTCAAGGGATGTGCAACAGACAAGCAACGCTTCCTTAGTGAGGACCTCGTCAGGAAGTCAAATGATACCCCCAGCGTTGCGCACGAAGTCGCAAGAAAGTCCGTCAGGTAGTATTGGTAAGGTCAGGGGTAAGGTAACAGACACTGGGTTCTACCATGACGATCCGACAGGGACCAAATATCCCAGGCGCCCTGGTAGTTCAGGAAGCATCCGTCCTGATTCGAGATCTCACCCTCCACTGCCTCCTGATCACAGGGAAGCCATAGCCGCGGCGGCGCAGAAAGCACCGTCATCGGAAGCTTTGCCCGGTATGATGGGACCTCCACTTGTTCCCGCGTCTGCCTATAAAAACAACAGACCTCAAACCCCAAGCGAACAACACACTCTGCAAAGTACTGTAACGAAGAACGGGAATGCGCAAGGACCCCGATTTTCATCAACCCGTAGTCAGTTGTCTCACAGGTCTTCCTTCTCTTCGTTTGCTTCGGAACTTGATGAGCGATTCAATATCCGCACTGGTGGCGTGCAACTGCCGTATAACTATCAAGGAGGAGGCACTGATCCGCGGATGATTCAAGCGATTACGCAAACCATGATTGGAGAATACCTCTGGAAGTATACACGGAAACCAGGTCGTGGCGAGCTGTCCGACAGCCGACATCGACGCTATGTTTGGGTGCATCCCTATACAAGAACGCTGTTCTGGAGTGAGAGAGGACCGTCTGTACCAGGCAAAGCAGAGGGGAGTTCCAAAAACCTCCCTATCGAGGCCGTACGGGTCGTGACAGATGACAATCCAATGCCGCCAGGGCTCCATCGAAAGAGCCTTGAAATCGTTACGCCGGAACGAATAATCAAACTTACAGCCACGACGGGTCAAAGGCACGAGACATGGTTCAACGCCATTTCCTATCTACTCCTGCGGACGGGCCCCGAAGCATCCGGCTTCAATGGCACGAACGAGTACGACTACAATCAAGCCGACGCCTCCGACGACCTAAACGACTTCAACCCTCCTTCCGGCCGTGACCGTAGATCGGCCAACACTCGCGCCTCAATGTCCTCGTACGGCAGCCGCGCAGCACATAACGCTTCACCTCAACGTAATGTCTCCAGCGTCTCTAAACGCCGCCAGCATCCTGCAGTCTCAGCGCAGTCGTCCACCAACGGTAGAGTCCAGAAACATCAGCCTTCTCATGGGTCGATATCAAGACTCAGCCAAATCTTCAAGCCCGGCACCGTTCGCGGCTCTTTCTCCTCTCGGATGAGTCGACACAGCCATCAAGAAGCGGAGCCGGACGCTGACGCTATCGCAGCACATGACTCGGCCGAAGATTTGAGGCAGGTGATTGCAAAGCAGGAGAAAGACGCGGACCGGCTGGAAAATGTCAGGGCTTGTTGTGATGGTACGTTTTGAATTTCCAGGATCGTTTTGGCATCTGCTCTGGATCGACGGTGGTGGTCTGAGTACTGATGTTGTCAATAGGAAAGCACGACGTCGGCTCCCTGTCCCACAAGAACGGCAGGCATACCTCCCAGGCTAGCCGGTATTCGCAATCGCACACGCACGGTCACCAGCCTTAGGCACTTGACAACAACTCATCACCGGCAGTTTAACAGATATATATGTACCTCCCTCTCATTTAGCCAGACACAACCTTCTCCGGCAAGCGTACATCCACTTTCCTATATCGAACCTCCGCGTTGTCGAAGGTCCGTCCTGTCTCTCCTTTCGGCGCCGGGTTCCTCAGCGGCGCTTCCCTTATTTGGTGTTTTGCGGCCGGCAGACTGACTTACTCACTCGGCTTCGACTGCCGCTACTCTACTATATAAAGCTCTCTCATACTCATATATTTCCCCTTTGCCTTTTTTGCTAGTCTAGGTTGGTGTACATTGTGACGAGATCAGGTATTGATGATAGTTTCGGCATGTCCTATTACTAGGTCAAAAAAAGACGGAGGGCAATTTGCGAACATCTGAGTAACTCGTGAACTTGCCCGTCGCTTTTCCGTAGACAGGGTTACGTCTGCTTGTGTCGAGGCTAGATATAGGTAGGAAAGGTAGGAAAGGTAGCCTTGCCCTGCTCCGCTCCGCACTACACCCAATATTGCCGAAAGATAATTTGCCCAGTTCGTATGACATAAGGTAACCATAACACCCTCCTCTCATCGGAAGCAAACGCCCTGTTCGCTCTCTACAATCACTATGATAAGGCAACCCGCTTCTCCGTACTCCATCTTCCTTACCTTGCCTCACTTACTTTAGACCATCGACCTATGCCATCTCTGCAGAAACAGAAGCAGCAGCAGACGCAGAAGCAGAAGCCGACGCAACAGAAGGAGGTCTCCAAGCCAACAAATCCGCCGCCTCCCGACTCCACGGCCCTATATCCTCCTCCGCCCGTGTTCCCCCATTTCCACCTCCGGCACACCCCCCTCCCCCCCTTCCCATAACCACATCGCTCCGTCTCGCGCCCAGCGGAACAGGAAGCGACGCGCACTTTCTAAGCGGGCCTTTCGCATTCGCATTCCCCGCGGCGCGGACAGCGATACTGCGAGCTGCAGCGACGGGCGAGTCGGGGCGTGCACGGGAAGGGGGAGGGAGGACGGCAGAGGTGGTAGGCGCGGAGTCGCAGCGGCGGAGCGGGACGACGGGACGGCTCGCCGACGGCGCGACGGGGTGCGGAGTCCTCGGCGCGGCCTTGCGCGGTAGGGCTGTGGTGGGTTGCAAGGGATGATCGTCGGCGGCTGGTGGCGCGAGGGGCACCGCGGCGGCCGGTCGTGGTGGAAAAAGAGCTCGGGTGGCGAGTCGAGTGTCGGGCTCGGCTGGGATGCGAATCGGAGCGTCGCTGTTGTCGGACGGCGGGGACGGCGGCCGCTTGGGTGGGAGGAGGTCCTTGTACATGAGCTTCTTGCGCGGTTTGCGTGCTGCGGGACGGAGTGGGTTTACGGAGACCGAAGGGTCGGATTCGGGGGGTTCCTTGGCTGCGGAGGGTGAGGTAGGTGGTGGTGGGTTGTTGGGCACTGGGTTTGTGGGCGGGAGATGGTTGCTGGTGCTGACTGGTGGTGATGATGGACAGAATAGTGGGGATGCTGGGCGGGTTTGGTTTGCGGAGGGGCGTTTCGCGCGCGGGATGAGAGGGGGTTGGATGGGGTTGTTCCGGGGTTTTGAGGGTGTTTCGTCGGCGGAATCGATCTCGATAATGTCAGGTTGTTGGTGTTCCTGCCGCGGCACTGTGGGCATGGCCGGTTTTGGTGTAGGGGCTGGGATTGGTCTTCTGTCCGATGGGGTTGGTCTTGCTCTGGGAAGTGACGGCGAGTGCGGAGGTTTTGTGGTTAGTGGAAGCAGATTCAATTTCTGTCTCTTGACACTGCGGCCCTCCTCCGACAGAATAGGCTTATTGGCTTGGTGTCGTTCCTCAAAGGGTGACACGTTAGGCAACATGGCTCGTCCATATCGTCCGCGAGGTGTGCCCAGGAGCGCATTGAGAGACTTCGGTCGTAGCTGAGTAAAGGTAGCTGACGTGTTGTTCCCTGAGCTCGAACATGGAGAAGGTATTCCGGTAGTCTTCTTTGCCTGTGGCGATTCGTTCGCAGCCCTCCTCTTTTCAAAGAGTCCCGTCAAGTCCTGTTCCATCCTGCCTACGCCTTCCCCGACCTGCACCAAGACGCCCTTTTCCAACTCAAGCTCGTCCCCATCTTGCACCGTTCCTCCACTTCTCCAATGCATATCGCCGATGAAGTTTCGCGGGACATCGTACACCATGACCCGCTTGTTGAAGGTGTGGAAGCAGAGAAAGCCATCTTGCCAACGCTTAGATTTGCGTCGGACGTCATGGGTGTACAGGCAGCGGAATTCGAGTACTGGGGCGGTGTTTTGTGTGGTTGGAACGGTCAGGTTCGGAGTACTTCGGACGGCTGTCGAGGTCATTCCCGAATGTTGGATTGAGTGTTGGCGAAGCTGCCATGAGACGACTCTGGGTGTAGGGAGTCTTCACCGAGGGGAAGTCGAAGGCGGAAGACTACGTGTCTCGCTTCGCGTCCGCAAGCGCGTTCTAGGCGCGGGAACATGTGACACGACCACCTCATTCACTCAACGTAAGGTAACTAATCCTCGACTGAACCTGACTGGGAACTATGGGGTCCGGTCCGACCTGTGCTGCCTCTCCTATTAGGGATTATGTGCTTATCAACCTTGGAAGCCAATGGTCAATAAATGAACTAACTTGAGTGTGTCTAGTCATGTTTCAGCCTTGCGGAGGTGCGGGACTTAAGCGCTGGAGCACCAGGAGATCTGCTGAAAGCTGGCGTTGATGACTTTTAGATCATGATGTCAAAGGAAGATTCTGAGTAAAAGAGCATATTGGAGTGGAAGGAACAATCATCTTTGCCGTCACAGCTTATGCTGTTCATATAGGCTGGAGACGATATCATTGTGAGGAGCGATACAACATGCAGAGCGTGCAACGGCAGGTTGGAAAGTTCCTGACAAGGAGCGCCGACGGTTCCCAGGTCTCAGTCTTACTCAAGGACTTTGAAGATGCAGATAAAATGCTCACAAAGGTGGGACAAGTCGCCTCTGTATAGGCGAGGGCAATATGTTGCTGAGACGTAAATAGATTATCGCTGCTTCCAAGGCATGGCGGGATTCGTGGACTGCGATCCTGGGTACCCAGCACAGACTGGCCGACGAGTTCAACAGCTTGTTTACTCCTATCCTTGGTGCAGAAGAAGCCTATGGCGGCCATGAGCCCGTGTCGACCCCAGAGAAGACCATGCAAAGAACTACGAGGCTAAGAGACGACTATGAGGCACTAAAGGCGGATCTGCTTGAGGAAGTCAACCTGGTCGATTCTAGAATGATTAAACCGGCCATGGATGCTAAAGATTATGTTCAGCCTATGAAGAAAACGATCAAAAAGCGAGAAGATAAAAAGGTAGAATTTTACAAGCATGAGAAAAGTCAGTGGACTGATATCTTATAGCTTGACTATGAGAGGCACAAGGGCCGAGTTGATAATGGCCGCAAAAAGACCAAGCGTTCAGACAGAGAGAATGCCGCATTGGCGAAAGCTGAAACTGACTTGGCCAAAACCAGTGAAGTATGCTTTACTGTCAATAATTGGGGCAGGCGCATTGCCAACGTTGTCAATGACTGACTTCTCAGCCAGGAGTACAAAGCTGCAGACGCTCACCTCAACTCTACGCTGCCTCCTGTCATAACTGCCATCTATTCAATTCTGCCGCATCTCCTTGCGACCCAGATCATGACCCAGAACGCTATGCTGGCTCAGTGCTACACCACGCTGCACAACTATTGCCAAGATGAGCACTTCCCTTCACCTCCGCCACCTATGGAAGAGATCATCTCCGTCTGGAGCGCAGACTTCAAGACCGTGCGACACGAACTCGAAACGGGGATTGGCTGCATCGCAAAGGGCAAAGCTGTCCGCCAGCCCCTGAAATCGGAGGACCAAGTGCAAGGCAGTACGATGACTGGCCTTAACATTCGTAATGGGTTCGCCAATCGACGCGCTAGTGGCCATATCCCACCGCATCGACCATCATCACGAAGTCCATCCATCGGTCCGCCCTCACCTACTCTTAGCGCAAAACCCAAGATCGGTTCATCGCCTTCACCATCCCAATCAGCAATGCTTTCACCATCAGTCTCCAACTCGTCCGCCGTGACAAGTCCGTCACCAACTGCCTATCACACTCCTCAAGCATACTCACCGGCGGCACCTCGTTCTGACTACTTCCAGCATAGTCGTCAGACCTCGAGCTCTTCCTTCACATCCGCTGCAGCAGCTAAGAAAAAACCACACCCTCCACCCCCAATGAAGAGGAATCCATCGGCCCAATGGACTTGGGTTACTGCTTTATACGACTTTGACGGACAAGGAAGTGGCGACCTTGTGTTCAAAGAAGGGGACAAAATCCGAGTGACTAAGAAGACTGCAAGTACTGATGATTGGTGGGAAGGAGAGCTAAGAGGTGTATGTGGAAGCTTCCCCGCGAATTATTGTCAGGCTGTGTGACCTAGGAAGAAAGCCTGGCGTTACCGGGTACCAAAACTGTGACTTTTCAGGAGGGTTCGGTATGTTGGTTCGAGGTGAATTTTCCTGTTGGGTGATGGATCTGCTGCTTGCGAAGATTGTTATGTCCTACACCATCTAAAAATCTCTCAACGTTCAGATCTTAACATGGTACAATTCATCCCTAGCTCTCTAAGCCCGATCCATGTAGCTAGCTGGACTTAGCTGGTCCACTCCTAGCGGTTCATATTTAAGCAAAGGGTTTCTGAAGAGAAACTAGACCGACGTTTATGGCTTGATTGTGGGCTGATCTTACGATCTCTCAAGCTTCGTAGGCTTAGATCTGGCCACAGTTAATCATCAGAAGATAAATGGAGACTGTTGGGCTATTAGGTCAAAGGCAATCTGGCTGTTCATACTTTGGTGTATATAATCAGTGAGGTAGTAGCTCCGTCTTGACAGTAGGTAAGGCCTAGGCTTGCTCGGAGGATACGACGGAGAAACTTCATTTATTGCCCAGTGTAAGTACCTAAAAGCGGACTCTTCGATCTGGCCGAGCTTCCATGTTGAAGTGGGTGAACATCTGCGTGATGGGATGTTGCCGCTCCGTAAATCAGCTCTAGATGGCATACAGTACTCTGAGGCACAACGAAAACTTTATGGTTGTCCACTTTGAGATCAGCCTTTGCGATATGAGCTTGAAAGCTCTATAGCTGTCCGATATGGACATGTCTGTCCGACGCGAGATTTATTATCATTGAGAGAGGTTCACTGCTTTGTAGGGCTCAAGATAAGGGCTGTCCCAAAGAAACACGCTTAGCAAAGGTAATAATCTACGCTGACGTAATGGCAGAACTTCAACCGCCCGCTGAGTGTTTGGTGGGCGCACAGGAACGTCGCACTCAAAACCTCGATCATTCTCAGATACAGAGATCATAACTAAGCCTGAAGCAAGAGTGACGGTTGGCAGTATGACCATCGACGTCAATGATGTCCTTAGACGTCCTCTATACGGTTAGCGCAATCCGTATCGCGTGTTCAGACCATTGCTGAATACAGTATGCGCAATAGTATTTGATCTTCCACACGAGATATTGGTCACGCTCCATCAGAGAGACGCTGCGCCTCAATCACTATCCTCATCTCCCTCTGCTACTCCTGCAAGTCGTGATGGCTCGTCCTTGGGACCAGACAACAAAGACGAGGGCACGGTAGCAGCATCTACATCCTGCGCACTGTGCGATGTTAAATCCTTGAATGTCCTTGAACAGCGTGGTCATGTCAGATCTGACCTTCATAAATATAATCTCAAGCAGAGACTGAAAGGTCTCAAGACTGTGGGCGAGACGGAGTTTGACAAATTGATAGGGGGTATAGCAGCACACCGGCACTCTCCATCCGAATCTCGGCTGATAATTAGGGATAGATCTGGATGAAAGTCTGTCGGGCTCCGAGTCGGACTCGGACACTGACGATGACATTTCGGTGGATACGAGAACGAAGAACGACACCCTGACTGCTCTCTTGAAGAAGCAAGCCAAGCTATCAAATCCAGCCCCCGTTGATGGTGTATTGCCCGAGAAGCGCATACGCGGTTCTGGCAAACCACCTTTGCTATACTTTGCAAGTTCTGCCTTACCGTCGAACATCTCTCTTGGCATATATCGGGCGCTCTTCAGGAGCACAGAGCTAGAAGACGAGGTCCTTATTGTTGATATTTTACGCAACAAGCAACTCAGCCTGACCCACGCACCGAAAGCCTCGGACGCTTCTAATGGTGACCCTCTGCCGATATCGTCAACGAGTCCTCATTTCTTTCTCTGTATGATTGGGGGTGGCCACTTCGCAGCTATGGTCGTATCCCTTACTCCCAAGTTTGGGAAGAAAGCCACTGGTTTTGAGGAGCGGCAGGCTACGGTACTCGCACACAAAACTTTTCATCGGTACACCACTCGAAGAAAGCAAGGTGGAGCACAGTCAGCGAATGACTCTGCGAAAGGAGCAGCTCATTCGGCTGGGTCCTCACTCAGACGTTACAATGAAGTCGCACTGGAAACGGAGATTAGGGCGTTACTGAAAGAGTGGAAGAGCATGATTGATAGTGCCCAGCTCATCTTCGTTCGGGCTACCGGTACCACAAATCGACGGACCCTCTTCGGCCCTTATGAAGGCCAAGTACTACGCCAGACTGATTCCAGGAACAGAACTTTCCCTTTCAGCACTCGCCGGGCAACACAGGCAGAGCTCATGCGGGCTTTTGTCGAACTCACGAGAGTAAAGGTCAGCGAAATCGACGAAGAAGCACTCGCTGCGGCGGCCGCTGCCGAAACCAAACCTACTCCGCTCCCTCCGCACGACGACAGCCAAAAAGCAAAACCCTCTCCCTCGAAACCGTCGAAAGAAGAAGAAACCGCCCTCCTACACACCTCCCAACTACAAGCCCTCATCAGACGATCCAAAGCACCCGCCTTACTCTCCTACCTAACCACGCACGCCCTCCCCCCCGACTTCCCCTTCCACCCCACCTCCTCCCAACAAAACCACCACGCCCCAACCCCGCTCCACCTAGCCGCAAGCACCAACTCCCCCGCCGCCGTCCTCGCCCTCCTCGCCAAAGCCGCCGCCAACCCGGCGCTCCGCAACGCCGACGGCAAACCCCCCTTCGACCTCGCCGGCGACCGCCCCACCCGCGACGCCTTCCGCATCGCCCGCCACGACCTCGGCGAGGCGCGCTGGGACTGGGCTGGCGCGCACGTGCCGCCGCCGCTGTCGAGGGCCGAGGCCGATGAGCGGGAAGAGCGCGATCGGCAGGAGGCTGAGCGGGCTGAGGCGGCGAGGCGGAAGGCGGAGACGGAGCGGTTGGCGAAGGAAGCGTTGTTGGATAGCGGGAGTGGAGGGCAGGGTAGGAGAGCGGCGGGGAAAGCGCTGGGTGTGGCGGAGAAGACGGGCGCGGAGAGGCGCGAGGAGGAGGCGAGGGGCTTGACGCCTGAGATGAGGGCGCGGCTGGAGCGGGAGAGGAGGGCGAGGGCGGCGGAGGAGAGGATGGGGCGCTTGCGGGTCGGTGCGGGTGCTGGGCCTCCCGGCTGAGGTTCAATGATTGTATTGCGGGGTAGGGGTGGGAAGGCGATACCTTACGAGGATAGATCTAGAGTTTGAAGTATGATGTGGAGAAGCGATGAAAGCTGCACAAATACCTTGAGCCGTGTTTGCGCAGAAAATTTACCCTGAAGGAAGCTTGGTCCAAAGCGCGGGACACAGGACATCATCGCAAACCCTTAAAACATTTTTATCATCGTTGGGGGATATTCGGGGTCCTATTCTGATTAAGTCCAATTCACAAAGGAAGATACTGCCTCGCCCCTCCGCTCCATCCACCCCGCACCGTTCATCCCTCCCTTTCCAAACCGCGCTCTCCGCAACCACGAATCCAACCTCCGGTCTCAACGCACTCCGCTGTCCTCCCTTCTCTCCCATCCACTGCACCCCCTCCACCCCAGTCCAACCGCCACTCGGCCGTGAGCCCCAGTTTCCAGGACCCGTCAACCATGCAGATCTCATTTGTGGTTTCGCACCCGCCGGGAGCGTGAGGCTAGTGTAGCGAGAGAGAGAGAGAGAGAGGGAGGTGGGGGGGGCCTGTTGATGTTCTGAAAGGGACGTTGTAGGGGGTTTAGGAAGCGCTGTTGTTGCTGAAGGGGGGGTTTTTCGAGAGTGAGAAGTAGGTGGACGCTTAAGCTCTTGAACGCTTGGTTCGGCTTGAGATGTCTGGGCCGAGTCTTGGTCGGGCATGCGAGCTTCGGTGGGTGGAACTGCGGCCGGCACTGTGGATAGGCAGTGGAGGCGCGGTCTCGGACTCCTATGGCGTGGGCGGGCGTGGGCGGTGGGCCGGTCGTTGTCGGTTTGAGGTAGGGTTGGTTGGGCTCGGAGTTGAGTGCCGGGATCCAAAGAGCTGATACCTGCAGTGTCGCGGTATGCTGCTAAATTATCTTGATTGTCCGGTTAAGTCCGTTTATCAGCGTTTTGCAAGTTGGTGCCGAACTCGATCTTCGCAAGAGCAGAAATCCCAGGACAGTCAAGAGTCTGAATCATCTAGGATCTCTAGTTCTGCGCTCCGAGACAGACGTCATCGTAGGTACATGATAGCCGAGGCGATGGATGAAGTGTGTCTTGTCGAAATACACTTGAAACTGAACCAAAGGACAAGGTTCCTAACCAACCAACCCTCCCTCATCCCCCTCATCCTCACTAACCTCCTCCCCATTCTCCACCGCCTTCTCCCTCCGCTTCCTCGCCCGCTCCCTCTTCCTCTCCAGCAACTTCCTGAAACTCTTCGCCCCATTAAACACGCCCCCCGTCCCCGCCCCGCACGCCGCACACGCCGGATTCCGCCGATACCGCTGCAAGGCACACGCCTCGCAGAAATAATGCCCACACTTCGTCACGATAGGATTCGCATACGGCCTCTTGCAAAGGAGACACGCGAACGGAATCCCCTCCAACACCGCATCCTCGTCCTCGTCCTCCTCATCCCCGTCCCTGCTCTTCCCCCCCCGATTCGCCGACGCCACCGTCCTCCCCCCAACCTTCTTCCCCTTCGTCCCAATCTCCCAATCCCGATCCAGCTCCCACCCCTGCTTGTAATCCTCCCGGGCGTGCAGGAACTTGCAGCTGTCGCCGAAGCCGCAGAAGCCCGTCTGCTTGTAGTCCTTGCACACGTCCGGCGCGAAGTCGGTCACGGTGATGGCGCGGATGTTCGTCGGCGCCTTGATCGGTCCCACTTGCCGGATCGGCGCCGTCGCGTTCTTCGCGATGAAGGTCTGGTAGTTAGCCGCGCCGCGGTACGTCCCGGGGCTGGCACCGTCGACGGAGGCGGGGGCGGCACGACTGGAGTGGCTGCTGCTGCCGAGGAGACTTTTCGCGCTCATGGCGTCGTGCCCGTTTTCGTCGAACCAGTTGGATTGCTTGGTGGCGTCGTTGGTCATGGCGATGTGGGTGGAGCGGTCGGCGGCGAATTTGGTGGCCTCGAGGTTGGCGCTAGTGGTGTTTTCCGCACCTTTTGATGAGGCGGTGACGCCGCCGTTCTTTCGCCGCCGCTTCAGGCTTGGACCGTCGCCATTGTCGGAAGCGGAGGACTCGGAGTCGGACTGAGATGCAGGGGGGGGTGTTGCTGGTCGTTTGCGGATGGTGGTGTTCTTTGATGATCGCTTTTTGAAAAGGGATGGGCCCAGGTCGGACTGCGTGGGTGGCGCAACGGCGTCCATTGTACGACGAGATAGGGTCACTGGAGGCCGTCGAAGTGCGATTTATGACACAGTTATGGTTAGCTATCCTGGAGGTAAGGTCGGAGGATTAGGTACCTTACGAATAAACTCGCTGACTAAAGTGGTGGATGTTCTGGAATTCGCGATGCACGTGATCAGACGTGTTTGATCACTGTAGTATAGCAACCATCACAACACTCTAAGATCATGAATGTGGTCATCTGTTAGCATTTACAGTACGGCGGGTGGAGCCATGATACTGGAACAACCCTTTAACCTTCTTCAAAATTCTCTTATTAGAATCACATTAGATGAGGTACAATAAACCTGATGTTGACGAAACCGTTCCTTCCCAGTCGCCGGACTAGCTGTCGACGCCATGCACATAGTCAACAATATCCGCCTTCAGCTCCGGACTGCTGGGCATCTCCCTTTCCAACAGATACTCATGATCTCGCCTTGTAAGACACCCAAGGTCCTATGCCTATCGTGCCCTTTGTAGGAATCGCCAATGCACGGGAGTATTGGGAAGACCAAGGAGTTACTGTCCGGAGAAACCAATAACACTAGTAGGTATGGGGCCGGCCCCTGTTGCTAAGTGCACCGAGACATCGAAGAAGTGCAGACTGAGGAAGATCCGCCTCTAGGTCGAAGATGTGACTCCAGGCTAACATGATCAACAATGTGACCGTGATTGCTACCGGTTCCTCAGAGGATGCGGACACCATTATCTGAGCTCTGGGCCCTGTTCCTGCTTATTTACCCATGCGTCCAGCTCTCGAAATACCGCTGCGCCCCATTCACCAACCGTGGAGACAGGACGCGGGACCGTAGGTGCCAGATCTGAGAGGTAATATGTTAATAGCCGCTACACTGGATGTTAGGTGAATGGCTATGACTGACCTGAGCTAACCCTAGTCCGATACAGCATAGAAGGTGTCTCATCGTCTTGAATTGATGATACTGGCTTGACAGAATGGATTAGTTTCATAGCTGTTGCGGCTCGAGGCTGCACTTGAGGCGGGTTGGTGATGACGATGTTCGGTGGTGGCTCTCGACGTCGAATTGACGCAGGCCTGGCGGGTACAATATCCGGGCTCGTGGTTTGGCTGGACTGTGGCTTGACTTCATGAGCAAGAGTTCTAGAAAATGATACGTGTTGTACGGATCCCTTAGTGTCCTTTGCCAAGTTGACCTGGGGAATTGATGTCGCATCGTGCTGGTGTTTTGCCATCTGCGGTGTCTGATTTGAAGGCGAAGGAGATCGGAACCCATTACTTCCGCTCGACGAGTCTGATACCGAGGAGGTATCATTTGTTGGTGACGGCGGGACGTTCCAGCTCATGTGCACTGCTGGGTCGCGCTTTGTTCTCCTATGGTACCCAGCACTCGAAGGTCCTAGTCTGGAACTGACAGTGTCTGGTTGTGTTCGCTTTGAGCGACTTGGCTCCAGGTGATCATCGACTCGGGAGATCACATGCTTCGCTAACGGTGAGCTGCAACGCCTAAAGCCCATGGCTAAGTTGACCACACTACCAGACGGCGACGTGCTCAATATCTTAGGAGACGGTCGGCTACCCATTGAAGTGCGGCTGAACGACCCCGAAGGAGAATGCGGACGAGAGTGTGTTCCAGCTGCTGAAGTGGGCCTCGACTGTGTGACACCTCCAAAATAGCCCGACTCAAGCGCGCGGATACCAAAAAGATCCCCTTCGTCTAACTCTCTTGTGTTCGGTTCCGATTGTTTTCCCTTCTTCTCTGCTGCTTCGAGATCGGCTGCTCTGACATGTTTTCGGAGCCTACCGCGCGTTATCAGTAGCTATAAAACCGGCAAGGGAAGGCGACCAACTTTCTGCGGTTGAGGTAAACCTTGACCGCACCGGCGGTGAGGGTAGCTATAAGAAGTGATCCGAAAACAATCCTGATTCAAGCCCTCATCAGCTTTGTCTGGGTCATAGGAGCCCTGCGGTGGTTAAACTCACGCATATTTGTACGCAAGCTGCAATGATCCGAACCAACCCATTGTGCACTTCCGTAGTAGCAACACAGCCTGGTGCCTCGCTCCTATGTCCACGCTTGACAGCGCTGGTCTTTGTCCAACACGCAACGTCACCAGCTGGGTATTATGACTCAAGAAGACGGCAGATGGAGTCTTGAGAGGGCGTCAATGCGTGGAGAAGCATGCACGTAACTTGTTGTGCTGATGAGCGTCGTCGCGCATGTGTGGCAGTCCGTTAGCGATGTTCCTATGCTGAAGATTGCTGCAGCTTCTCCCCGTAGCTACCAGGCCAGAGGTCAAGACCGTGTCTTAATGGAACGTAGACGTGACATTAGTATGTAGTGGTATGTACAAATACAGTGCTGAAGTGAAGATTGGGAGCTATTGACGGAGTACAATAGCACGTAGATGAGTGATTAGAACAATTGTTCAACAACAACTATGAGACTTGAACAATGCACTGAGTGAATATGAATGTAGTCATAGATCTCAATGAAGCAAAGACACGGCCGGACCCATAAGACAGTTCCGCATTGGTTGGGCCGACCCAGAGAAAGGGGTTTTGAAACAACAAAAGAGAAAGCAACCAGCACACAGCCTTTCCGGGCATGGCTCTCTATACCCGCCCGTGCCCTATGCGCGCCAATATGCATATTCGGTATGGACGCCGTATGGAGCAGCCCATAAGGGGGCATGGCGAGCGCTCCAAAGAGAACCGTTTACTGCGCCTTTAGGTGTATCCGTATGGAGAAATAGACGTTTAAGCCGCGAACCTAGGCTTCAAAGACGTTTCATGTGTTCTCGTAGTTAGGAAAGTTAGATGGGTAGAGGTTTCCACTCTGTTGCAGCGTGGCCATGTGCGTAAGCTCACCATGGCAGATACGAGCTAGTCAATAATGGGGTCTCTTTTGAGGCAACGGCGGGTTTTCTGCTTGATGCGACGTTTTGGATCATGCACGTACGAAGACGCTAGCTCCGTATAGCTCCTTGGCATTCAGGAACACAAACTCTAAATTGATTGGTGCGCGTGTTGCGTGGGGTACCTTAAGGTAACGACGTCACTCACCTGTGGTGCCTTAAGCTAATGCTCCAGGTTCAACAACAGTAAGGTAGTCCGTCGTCGCCGCTGAGCCCTGCATCCAATAGCCACAAATAAAATGTCAGGCTCAGATCCAAAAGCCTCGGATGCCAAAGTCATCTCAACGGAGCCATTGGTAAGTCTGACACACATCACAGCCAACAACGTGCGTTTCCATTCTTATCAATTAGGATAGAACCCGCAAGAAGCTCGCTGGACGAAGCTCATAAAGTAGGCTACATTGATACTGTACAAAATGCGCTCGACTCAGGAAACCATCTGACTCTCCTCCTCCCCCCCAGAACAACCTACAAAGACCCCCTCGGCAAGACGCGAACCTGGGAACACGCCGAGCGCTCCACCCGGCCCAAGAACTCACTCATCGACGGCGTCGGCATAGTCGCCATTCTCGAGAAACCTTCGGGGCCGGAACTCCTGCTGCAGAAACAGTTCCGGCCGCCGCTCAACAAGGTGGTCATCGAGGTGCCGGCGGGCTTGGTGGATGAGGGCGAGACGGCGGAAGAGTCGGCGGTGAGGGAGCTGCGGGAGGAGACGGGATACGTGGGGACGACGGAGGAGATTAGTCCGGTGATGTTCAATGGTGGGTCCTTGCCGTTCGATTTGCGATGCTCCACATTACCCTCGCTCCGAGAAAGAGGGATGGGTGCTGATGAAAACTGGCGGGGGTTTGTAGATCCTGGGTTCTGCAACACGAATCTTAATATGGTCCACGTGAAAGTGGACATGTCCCTGCCGGCGAACCAGGATCTGAAGCCTGAGTTGGAAGAGAACGAGTTTATAGAGGTCTTTTCGGTTCCGTTGAGGGGACTCTATGCTGAGTGTAAGAAGCTGGAGAAGGAGGGCTACGCTATCGATGCGAGGGTCGGCACGCTCGCTGAGGGCATCGAGATTGCTAGGCGTTGGAAAACTGTGATCCAGATTTCCAGTGCAAGCATATGTGCTGGGGTTCACTCATACTAAGCATAATGTGATATTCTCTCTGGGGTGTTCTGGTTTTGAGCTTTGAACGAGCTCTGGGCCGATTATGAATATCTAATGGCTAGTTGATTGAAGCTACGATTACTATCGCAAACATCCACCTGATGCAACATCACCTATTGGAGCAACCGTCCGAATTGGTCTTTCCTTATCAATGTGTGCCATATGAGGCGAAATGGATGAACTCCGCCTGCCACCGAACTACGTGTGCAGGTCACATGGCCTGTATACCTAATTTGGCTGCACCTGTTGGCCGGTACGTGCCATGACTGCCTTGCTAGAAGTGGGTTCTTGAGCACGTGGGAATGTACGCCGAACCAGGCACGAAGAACAACCTGACTAGGAACGGATGACGGAATGGAAATATATTGTTGCTAGACAGCCGCAAGAGAAGCCCATGCTGACCGAATACGTCGTCGCCACAGGACATATGATATTCCTTTTCTTCACCAACAGTAAGTGCTGTGATGCAATAAATGCCACTGGAAGATGCCAGACATCTGGCCCTATCCACAGAACACCTTAATCTGTTCGAAAGATTAGTGGTCATAGCTCTACAGAGTAGGGAGATCAAGAATGCAGCCGACCTTCTGCCTGACCCGCTTACGGCACAGTGGACATTTCGCTAGTTTGCTCGGTCGTGTATGATCATGTTTGGATGAAGGAATATCTTGATTAGCACACCACTATCGTGTAGCCGAATCAGTAAGTCACTTCGCACCACCACGAAGCATGACTTACCTCGCACATCACAAGATGGCCACAAGGAATGAATGCTACATCGGCGACTTGACTGTAGCACACCTTACATTCCAGTTTCAAGGTCATTTCATCATCGCTCTTCGGAGCGGGCCGGCCGTCGTCATCGTCAAGGCCTTTGGTTCTCTCCTCGGGCTCTGATTCGCCGTGGTTCTCGCCATTCTCGACCGCCGGAACCATCACGGTATGACCCATATTGAACTCACGTCTGTTACGTTCGCTTGCATCTGATGGAGCGCCAAGCTGCCAAGGATTGTTTAGGATTGGCCCACTTGACGTGTATCTGACAAGAGGGTGATATATGGCTCCAGTCGTGTTATGTATTTCCCGAACTTGCTCGGCTTGTTGTTCGTTGTGCACACCCGGCTCGCCTAATGCCCTGTACAAGCGCGACTGCATTGATATCAGTCCACCTAGACCAGTGGGTTCAGCTTCATCAGGCCGAGGAATCGCCGTGATGCCTGCATTGTGAGCGATATTGGAATTAGCCGAAGTATGCTGTATGGTAGTAATGCCTTCACCATCTATGGCAGCCTCTGGGCCATGCATCGTAGCTTCAGCGATTCCCATTGCGGGTTCTTGGCGCCTCCTTTCTTCCTCCTGTACCCTAGCTCTCCAAACATATGCTCGGTTGAACATATTAGCAATAGGGCTCTCGTAATCAGATCCTAGTCTCTCCACCTCTTCTCTAGACCCAAAGATCCGTGTGTTTTGCTCCAAAATTTGCTTCTCTCGCTCCAATTGTCGCACACGTGCGACAGAAAGTTGGACTTCAGACTCCCGAACCTGCCGGATTCGACTACTCTCGTCTCGGGTTCTGCGAGCTTCCATTAAGTTTGCCGAAGCTAGGTCGAGCTGACGGTTTAGAGTAGCCAGTAATGTCTCCCCCGGAGGAGGGATGGGTGTATTGTACTGAAAGTTATCAGTAGCCAGCCGGTGTGCAGCTGTCATCTCTGGGGAGCCAGCAGCAGACGGTGGACGATTTGTGGCTTGCTGTAAACCCACTGGCACTCCATTATCGGAGGCTCCTTCCAATCTGTCTTGAATAGTCTCCAGCCGTTGGTCCCCTAAGGTACCGGTCTGAGATCGGGGACACTGTGTGTAGTGGAGCTATCTTCGAGAGGGACGTCATGCTCGGAACCCCACCAACAATCACTAAATAGGGTCAAAGCAGCTACAACAATGGTACTTCCTATCACATCCCTCGATCTCTACTGGCGAACTTCTTTATGCTATCTCGACTGCGGCTGACCAGCCAGCATCTCAATTACACCCTTTCAACGTCATCTGCCCGTGCGTTCCCAGGGGCATTGACAATGTCTACATTCACTTTCTCAAGCCCTACTTCTGGAGAAGTCCCTGTGCATTTGACCTCAGACTTGACCAAGAACCAGCTGCTTTCTTTCCCAGCCTACAAAACATGGATGTCAACGCTGGAGCACTCCCTGTCGCTCCAACAGAAGGACAGGAATCATACTTTTCACGCTGCACCATACAAGCTACGCAAGATTGATGTACAAAGTGTGGATTTTTTCGGCAGTGGAAAGCTGGGATTTGTCAAGCTAAAAGCGGAGGTCTCTAATGACGATGGAGAAAAGCTACCTGGGAGTGTGTTCCTGAGAGGAGGAAGCGTGGGCATGATGGTACGAGCCAGCAGCTGCAGTTTGCTTAAAGATATGAATTGCTAAGGCTGGTACAATGTCATACAGCTCATTCTACAGCCAGACGATGTGCCATCAAACTCCGAAGCAGACAAACATGTCATCCTAGCCATTCAGCCTCGCATTCCTGCCGGTTCCCTTTCTCTCGCGGAGCTGCCTGCTGGCATGATCGACGACAGCGGTGAATTCTCCGGCGCGGCGGCAAAAGAGATCAAAGAAGAAACGGGACTTGATATCCCCAAAGATGAGCTTATCGACCTGACGAAGCTTGCCTTGTCTGATGTACAAGACTCGATGGGGGAAAAGTTGCAGCACGCGGTGTATCCAAGTCCTGGCGGCAGCGATGAGTTTGTACCGATATTCTTGCACCAGAAGAGAGTGAAGAGGGATGAGTTGAAGGGATGGCAGGGCAAGCTGACCGGGCTGAAGGATGAAGGGGAGAAGATCACACTCAAGCTGGTGCCTCTGGATCAGGTCTGGAAGGAAGGCGGAAGAGATGGAAAGGTGTTAGCAGCGTGGGCGTTGTATCACGGGCTGAAGGGCGAGGGTAGGTTGGGCTGAGGATGATGGTGATGGTGATGGTCCGCGTGGAGCCTTATGAGGTAGCTGTAGGCGTAGGCGTTACGGGCAGGTCAGCGTCACTCGACGTTCTTGAGCACATGTCCTTCAGCCGTGGAGCGCGACCTACAATTCGGCCCTTATTAGCAACAAAGGCACGGTGTCTTACTATCCCTTCGGACACCGTCGGTATCGATCGTCATGACGATTCGTCAACAGACGCAAGGCTGTGGTACATGCCCCCGCTCTCACTAGGTAGACACTCCGACCCAGTTGATGAGAAAGGCTCTAGCTTTGAGGGCAACCTCATCTGCTACCGGGATCGGCGCTCTACCAAATACCGAAACCCACCGAGGCCCCCACTCTCAGCCTTATAGGATTCAAGTTGCCGTGCCCTAGTGCGCGCTGCCTACTGTAGCCGCTGACGTCGGCTATGATAACCTGAAACGGCGGAAGGGCTCATGTAGGCGTCCCACCCCCTGGAGTCGTGCACGCTGCCGTGCCTCAATGTGAGCTCCGAATTAGATCGCAATCTTAAAGTGGTTACAACATTGATTCGGAGTGTGAAAGCGCAGCCTTGCAGTTAGGCTGCAACGGACCGCTCTTGGTTCTAAATATTGTAAGCATGCTAGTCGGGTCATCAATCAGCGAGGCATCAAACGTACTAGTACTGTAGCTCTAACCTTGGATTACCGAAGAATCACGCCATCGATCTTCTGATCATATGTATCAATATTAGAAACCAGACCTGGATCTATACGGCACTGCAGCTACACCTGACCTTGCACTTGGTTGGTGTCCACCATAAGGCAGTCTTGTTCAAAGGGATGACTTGGTTGCCCAGTCCGTGGTAATACTCCGTCTTACTTAGGCCGTCAATCGAACCCGACTTGAACGTGAGATTGTTCATATGACCGCTTCATCATAGGATTCAATGGACCAACGGTGCTGGGCTGCCTTATGACAGACGATCTGAGCTTGTAGTGATGTTACAGCGGATGAGAGGCCTGGAATGCTGGAGATCCAATCCTCTGATCAACGTCGGTGTCTTGACAAGTACCCCGTTCCGTGCGTTCATTGCACAGTTAGGGAACAACTAACGCTCGAGGTGTTATATTGGTCGAATCTAGCGCAGCCACCGCTGAAGGCTCTTTATTTGGATAGGCAGCAACAGAATATGGACGCTTTGCCGCCTCTCTAGGACCTCTGAAGTCTGGGCCATGCTGATTACTTGTCTTGACGGACGTGTTCGACCAACAGTTCCTCCACTGCCACTTGTGCCCATGCCTCTAATATTTCCACCGCTCACGATGCCTCAGTCCGGTGGGAGGACGCCTAGCGGTCCAGCAATGGTGGAAATCCATCATAAGCGGTAACCAGCAAGCCATGCGTGAAGCTCGTCAGCTTGCTGTGCCTCATGGTTGCCGTATGCTGAAATCCTCCTTCTAAATGACTCGACCGCGCGGACGGGTAGCAGTAAGGGTAAGCATCAGGCGAACATGACTGTGTAAAGAAAGCCGTATAACCTGAGATGTGTCATCTTTCGAATAGAAACGCAAGCGTTTCAAGAGCCAAACTGTGTCGAACAGCTGCTCTGTAATGTCTGAATCGAGAGGACAAGGTCCAAGTAATCAGACTCTTGTGCCAAGCAGAGCGAGATTTGCTGGGCTATAGCAATGCAATGTGGTGATTTGCTGACTGACGAGCTCTAGGCCGCTCTAGAGAACGCTGCGTCCTTGATTCTGCACGTTCGCTGTCTGTAGAAGAGTCACGACGGAAGACCTGTTCTTGAAGGGGTAATCATGATCAATCAACGAAGGGAAATTGAAGACACTCGACAAACTCATCAGAACGTCCGCTCATGATGGGTTGGAACCTTTTCCGGCTCTGCATTGGATATAGAGACCGCCGCTCTGATGAAAATTCTGGTCATTGACTGAATACAGGGCAATAAATCAGAAGCCTTCCAGCATTGACTCTTCGAATCACAGGACCTGGTTAGTCTTTGTATGGTCATATTATATTATTGTGATAGGTAGTACTTTGTAAAGGCTTCCACAGAGCCCGTCGCATTTCCTATCAAGTAGTGATTGCTTGCAGCGGATGCAAGATAGAGAAGCCGGAGGAAAAGACCAATTGATGGAGTAAGGTACTTTACAAAAGAGCCTAAGGTACCTGGGTACATTATTTTCGTAAGTTACATGTTGAGGCTGAAAAAGTGGGAAGGCAACCAGGCGAACCTACATAAGATACCTTACCCCTGTAAGGTCAAAGTAGATCAGTAGAAGGCAACTGTTCGCGCTCCGTGGAGGCTCTCAAAGGAGCCGCACCCCCTTTATCACGCTTAGCTTCTACATACAGTACATAGATATAATATCATGAGATCTTGCACTTTTAACTCTAGATCAAGAGCCATTGATGCCTTCATTCGCCCTTGCTAGAACCACACAATTTTCTCACCAGCTGGGATGGTGCTTATGTAACCTTGTTCTTTACTTTAAAATACCGTACCTACCCATCAATACCAACGGAACCCAATACCACCCCACACGGCCAACATCAGCCGCAGAGCACAATCGCCATATGAGGCTCTGCTAATCCTAGCTCGCATGACGGTGGACGAATTCGAACTGGATAGAACGACTCGCTTCATTATATGATGATCCGAGTGCCCGACATCGATTCGAAGTTCACTCTTCACAAGAGGCAGGCTGCGAAAACCACAGACACGCATCCCCGCACCTTTGGCGACCAGAATGTGCTTTCCGAGGAGAGGCCCGGTGGCAGACATGCCAGGCAAAGTCCTCCGGCGCGTCCTGCTGGCGCGCAGGAAGATGCGACAACGCTCGGCGAGTCTGGAATTCGGATGAAAGAATCTTCCCAGAAATGGTGCGTTCTTTTTCGGTGTGAATGTTTAGTGTATCAGCTGCTTGGAAATTGCCGACAGGCGTTGCACAAGTGAGAGACTTTACTGATGTGGAACAGGACGTCGCCAGGCGCAGGCAACGGCTTTCGAAAACTTGACCGATCTACGGGCTTATCGTCTCAACAACTGCCCGAGGTGTCCATGCAGATCCAGGTCGGAGACGATACGGGTGTAGCTGGCAGGACCCAGAGGCCGTTTAGTACTGGCGCACTTTCTGGAAATTCACATCTCTCTGATATTGGTGCGATCGAGAACCTTTCTTTAGAACAGAAACTGGCTACGACCGGTCAGAATGCGACTCCTCCACGGACCGGCTTCAGTACACCAATGAATACTTTGAATCTGAAGAAGCGGCCAGCAGGAACGGACTTTTCTTTTGCGGAAGCTCTACCAAAGGATCGCTTCTCCCACGATTCAATGAGTCCGAGGAGAGCCAAGGCCCGTTCGAGCAGCAACATCTATAGCTCTAAGCAGACTCCTGTGGACCCTGATTATGATAGGGGCGACGTAAATACTGTACGCCCCTTGACGGCTGCTAAGCCAATGCTCTTCGATCCAAGTACCGATAATCTCACTACTTCCTTCACCAGAGACATCCCAAATGCACTAGGGTTTACAAACACATCCCACGTACACGACTCCCGGGCTCATGTGTTCCGATCCAAGAAGGAGCCCCTGTCAAGAGGGGACGATCATCTCTGGGATCGAAAACAAGTACGTCCGTACACCGGCAAACAATCTCCATCCCAAGCGCCACCCGGTGATACGCACAAACGCCACAGACCCCACGTGGCCCAGCCTGGCTTCGCGCATACTCGGGCTCAGCCTGAGAGGGATCCAGACTTAGTTCTGCAGCCTGAGACGCGGCCAATCTCACAAGAGCAATTGGTTGCAGAGGTCAAAGGCATTTATGCGGGGCTGGTCATGGTTGAGGCCAAATGTGTCGAGGTTGACAACAAGCAAGCCTTGGCCGCACGGGACCCCGAAACTGGCCAACAGCCCAAGCTGAGTAATGAGCAATGGCAAGCTCTCATTGCCTTACATCGAACCCTTCTTCATGAACACCATGACTTCTTCTTGGCTTCCCAACATCCTTCCGCGAGTCCAGCTCTACGCCGCCTTGCAGCCAAGTACACTATGCCTGCACGTATGTGGCGCCATGGAATTCACAGCTTTCTCGAGCTCCTGAGACATCGACTGCCAGACTCGCTAGATCATATGCTGATGTTCATCTATCTTGCCTACTCCATGATGGCACTTCTTTACGAGACAGTACCAACCTTTGAGGATACTTGGATCGAGTGCCTCGGGGATTTGGGGAGGTACCGCATGGCTATTGAAGATGATGACATTCGGGACAGAGAAGTCTGGACCGGAGTCAGTCGCTTCTGGTATAGCAAGGCCGCGGACAAAAGTCCCACCATTGGACGGCTATACCATCATCTGGCTATTCTTGCCCGGCCAAATGCGCTGCAGCAGCTGTTTTACTACACAAGATCACTTACTTGTGTCCATCCATTCCAAAGTGCTAGACAGAGCATACTCACCCTGTTCGGAGGGCCTGAGCCAGCTCCCCATCGATCCCTCCCTGCCGACACTATTTTTATAAAGATCCATGGCATGTTGTTTTCGCAATTGTCTCTTGGGACCTTTTACGATGCTGTCAACCAGCTACTTCCCAATCTCGATCTTCAAATTGGTCGCGTTACTGCAAAGTGGAAAGAACAAGGCGTATATATGGTAGTCACTAATATTGCGGCGTTGTTTGAGTACGGGCTTGCAGAGGCTATCTTTAGTCAAATGTTTACAACAGCCAGGCAGGGCTTAGGGGAACCAGGGGAGACTGTGACGAACGAAACCGCACAAGAAACACCGATTGATACTATCCCTCACTCACCGACTGAAGTAATCACAGCTTCAAGTTTGCTTACGATCTCTTCCGCATCATATCTGACTTTTTCAATCCTCAAGCTTGCCTTACAGAGGACCGGGGACAAGAATGTTCTTCCTCACGTTCATGTTTCATTGGTCTTCTTGCTAAGTATCTCCCCACTTCAGCACGCAATGCGTCATATCGAAAAAGATGTGCCATGGACTGAGATTGGGTCCTTCTTGAACACCTTGGCGAAGTCACATAAAATAGGCCCTCGCAGCGAGGAGCCACACTTCCCTCAGCCAGAGAAAGGGGTTGGGCGACCACTGCCTGAAGATTTCGCTATCAATGGTCAGATCTGGAGTCAGGGCTATCACCCTAGTGGGTGGTTCGAAAATGCGATGGTAGACGATGAAGAGCGGTCTCTTGAGCTTCCGTCCATGGCTGCACCGCGGGTTGAAAGGATTTTCTGGCTTGGGATCCGAATCGCTTCAGTAACTCTTCGGTTGATCTGAGAGTTAGACAATTTTGCTAACATTGTGACCTTCTAGTATGAGAGATATCTACGATATGACAGTGGCTCCAAAACGTTCTCGGTCACTCCGTACGCACTAGGGCTCCAGCGTGAATTGAGAGAAACCTCGATTGGTACTCGATCACGAACCTTGTCCGCGGAAAGAGACATGGATACTAAGATGTCTGGAACGCAAGACTCGAACGCTTCAGCCAATAGCGAGTCCTGTCAGGATTATAGCCTTCAACCGGGAAATTTCCTGCTTCAGTATCATCTGGGACTGTGCGAGGGAAAATTCAAATTAGAAGGGCAGGAAACCAAACCTGCAGTTAAGCTTAGCCGCTTACTGCGGCCGTATGTCACAGTCCGTTCTTGCTACTCCGCACTTTTGCAATTTCGATACTGATTAGCTCTGCAGAAATTGGTACCGGATACGAACTGCATTCTTAGGCATTTTGAGGACCTCAAGAGCTTGCTCCAACGTGGCAGGTGGACTGTCCTCATACCGGACAGCGTTTTGAAAGAATTGACCGGAATTGCAATCAACGACACCGACCCCGGAAGATCTGCACAAGAAGCACTTGAAGCAATCCGTACCAGCATCAACAGCACAGCTACCATCTCCATCATAACATCCGAAGGCGCCGACATTACGAAAACAGCTATGTTGCCCGAGGACCAAGCAGAAACATTTAATTCCGCAGACCTTACGAACATTGATAATGATATTATTGATATAATCAAGCATCAAGAAGTTTCCAAACAACAAGAGCTCTACCTCGGTTCTGAATTCGATGCCGATGAGGCCAAGTCGGCCGTTCTTGTGACCGACGATCGCGCAATGCACCTGAAGGCCAGTGCATACGGGGTTTATTCCGTTTCACCCTCTGTGTTCAAAAGTCTCCAGACCGACGAAGAATAACACTGACCGGTCAACTCAATCGCACGAGACTTTAGTCGTGTCGATGAGCCGGGTTGACAAATTCAGACATTGTTATATTCAGGTAAGTTGACCATCTTCCTCAGTAAAGGCTTTCGTCTTAGAAAGTATTACTGCAGATATCGTTCATCTCGATACAATTGGACCTCCTTTATTGGCGTTTTCCGGGGTTACAAGTTCATCACAGACGATTCCAGATATGTTTGCATTTCCGCTAAAAATCGCCCTGGAGCAATATATCGTCGCCGCTCCTTTCGTCCCATATACGTTTGGGAGGTAATCTGTTACCGTCCTACCTATTAGGCTGGAGTAGCGGCTCGCCTTCTCGCTCGCCCCGCATTACACTGTTACACTCCTTTTCGGCTTCCCTTCATTGGCAACGCAGCAACCCTTACCGGATCATTTCTCACATCTGTCCATTGGCTACCATGTACAACGATCATTCTCTGCGCGCATTTTCGTCGGCGCACATCATCACTGATGACAGCAAGTTTGGCGACAGATGATTTCACGGCTCACTCGGGGGGAGAAACCCCTCATTATGCATTCGGTCTCTTGTTTTCCTCTCACTCGTTCGCGATACCTTCCCTTACCAACTCGTGAGCTCTATAACAGGCTTACCACTGTACACAACTCTACCAAGTATGCACACACTCTCTCTATCATCGTACCAATATATCACGCCATGCATCGAATCACCTAAAGCTCGAACCCTACCTGAAGGTGGGGTCAACGGCTCATGCGTGTGATCAATTGCCATATCGTGCTTTTTCTTCGCTTGCTGCCGGGTCGAAAGAAGGCAACCTTCACACCCACTCCTTCCCGTCTTTCCTGACCATCGGAGTCGAAGCCTTCTAGAAAAAGTAAACCTCAGGCAGGCATGCGCTCCTCGAATCCGTCGAAACCGATGACATGCTTCTGCCCCCCGCTCGTTTTTCCAAGAAACATACGAGATGCCTGCGAGTCATAGACCCTAGCGGAGCGAGTCGGAGAATTCCGTGATGGACGTTACACGAGCAGTAGACGCATTTTGCGCGCGGCCATTGTCTTCCACCACCCCCATCCCGCAACTCCTCTACCGGTACAGTGGGTAGAATCTGACTCGCCATGACGTGACTAAAACACAAGGCCACCATTCTCTCGTTTCATTTCAGCGGACAATCAGCGGATGACCGCACCAGCCGTATCACATCGCACGGTCGTCCGCCTTGTGCTCGTGTACGTTATCCGCCCCACTTTCTATTCCTCGCTTTCCGTTTGCGTCGGCGTGGCGTGGTGCGATACCCGTGGCCACAGTATAGGTACTGTAGCCGGTTTGCTTCGACGGAGGAGATGATCGGATGTTTCTTCTTGGTCGTATCTTAGTCGCCGGTGATCGGTGGGGGTTAATTGCCCCGTGATAGGCGTTTGGGCCCCGTTTCGGGGGTATTGGTGGGAGGGAGTGAGTAAGCGAGTGATTGGGGGCCGGGAAGATGCGGGCGTGGGGTCGGTGATATCTGATATTCTGATAGCCGATTCGGGCCGAATAGAAAGGGTCCGAGACTGGGGACCGGTGAGAGAACGATTTGATGCCGACCCTTGTGCTGTCGGCGGCCGAAGAAACAAAGACGAGAGGACCGAGGATGAGAGGAAGGGTCATTTGGAACTTTCGCAGTATCAGTCCCGCATCTCTTCCATTGACAGTCTTAGCATCACCTCTCTCGTTTCTCTTCGCCTTGCTCCACGTCATGGCATGCTGTGTATGTCTCTCATTCCTACCGGGCTGTTCAACAGAGCAACTTCACTTGCCTTTGTTCTTTCACTCTTCTCCTCGTGTGAGTTCAATCAGATTCAGTGATGGAGTCGTTTGTGCAGCTTGTCCTCATGCTCCACTTGTCAAGACATGCAGTATAGCCACCATCCTTTTTCTATCATTCTTCTCGTGTCCTACGATGTCGTGATGGGGCTCTGACCGTAAGAAGGGGCTATATGCGTCACTATATTGAACATAAGGGGCTCCTGGTTGAAAGAGATACAGCATATGGTGAGATGGGCAGGGGGCATGCTATTTCAACACCGAGACAGCTGAAGCCATCGGACTAGAGAGATGGGAAGGACAGCTGGGCGGGGAGGCGAGAAGCGATGGCTCGTTCGTGCCTTAGGGGGTGTCAAGAGGAACAGTGATATGAGACTGCTCGAATGTGGATCGGGGCACCGCAATAGCCGCATATTGCCCACGGTGAAATGGGAGGGCAATCCGTCTCTGTTGTTGCCATTGGAGACCGCGGCGAGCCCATCACTGCTGGGATGATGTCAGGTATCTATTGCGTGCGTCAGATAGATCATGTCTGTCTATGGTCTTTTCATTCAGACTACACGCACTCATCGCGGTTCTGGATGCTGATCACTTTGGGATTATTCTTGAACAAAAACCGAGGAATAATGTCTGAATCAAATTTCGAGTTCTTCATACATACGACTTACGCTGCTATCTCACAGGGGAGTTGGTTCAGGGCAGCGCTTTGTCGCTGAGTTTAGAGGAGGCTTCATGAAGTGTGTATACCACCAATCTAAGGAGACGTTGAAGGACCGTTGGAAATATGGCTACACACGGCCGAAGTATATGAGGAGTACATGTCTAGCTTATTTCCTTCGCTCACAGACCGAAAAGAGAGCAGACCCTCCTCTCTAAGCATCTTTCAAAACATGCAAAATCAACACCAATGATGGGCGCAAACGGGACAGCAGGGCAAGAGCCCTACGCAGCTCAACTAGAACACCAACCTTGATGAAAATTCCATACCCTCCATCATCGAATATCCCAGCACGAGGCTGCCTGGACAGAGACCCGCGAGGCTTTCACCTTCTTGAAACAGCCTCCAGGCATAGCGGCAGAGAGACTCGAGAAGAGGGGTAAAAGCGCCGTTTCCAACTTTGCGAACCATATGAACCCGCGATAGGCGTAACGTGGCTTGGTTTTTGAACCTATGGGATGGTTTCGTATGTGTGCTTCGATGACGGAGATGGATGTTGATACGTTAGCCTTGCGAGGGGTCGATCTTGATGTCAAACGAGTTTCCACTACTTATCAAGGCAATTCCAGTGAAACCATAATAGGCAACCGGTCAAGAAGAGATAGTATTGTAGCTGCCTTTAGCCCTAAAGCGGACCCAATTGAAGGCAGAATATAAACTATGAAACGCCACAAGCCTTGCTTTTGACCACGTCCTAGGAACTTAATCTGGACCCAATATGTAAGGCAACCAGCTAGAGCGCAGTACAGTATTACACAAAGTTACAGGTAAAGTATCGAGTTTTTACATACATAAGGTACAATACAGTACAGTGGGAAATCCCGGCAATTTTGGCATGCATTGCAGCATATCGTCTCACCTCGCGACGGGCCGATTCGGGCCGAAATATGTCGAATCCTGGCAAGAAAGACGTGGTCGATCAAACCCTTTCCGGGCAGTACCACGGATAATCACATTGGGGAGTCGCTTACGTCATATCGTATCTATACCTCATCCGAGTTTTGCCCGCGGGTCGCACAGCCACAAACTGAGGCGAATTCCGGTCATGGCCGAGCTGGCGGAGATTTCTGGGCTAAGAAATTTTCTTCAGCGCGACTGAGGTCTAGGGCTGGCTGAACGCGCAGCTTGACGGATCTTCATACTCCCATCTACGCGGCCAATTGCCACTGTGTAAGTCCGTAGCTTGATTGTCTTAAACAACGGACCTCTCAGGCTCAGATAATCCTCACGTGACTCTGCCAGCCCCTGAGTATTACATAACCGTGGCTGAAAGCTGTGGCAGATGGGCGCTGTCGTTCAATATGAAGGGAGCTGTAATACCCATTGAGTCATACACAGCTAGGGTCATGTGGCACCAGTATGGTAGTTTCGTCTAGTAGGCAGCTCGACGCAGTCCTTCCGAATGCTTTGTCCTTCGTGACGAGAGCCAGTTGTCCATAGAGGCCTCCTCTGAAGCTCTGCGCGACCTGACCGCTCAAGTGACGCGGACACCTGGCGTAGTCTAACGCACGCATCCAGCCGGAGCAACGTAATCTGTGTCAAGCTGAGGTTGAAGCCTTTCAGACAGACCGTGATCGTACAACGCCGACCCAACAGCGGAAGTCGAGTAGCTCACCGGGGCTTCCTTCTGAGCTTGCTGCGCCCGTAAACTTATTTGCACAAACACCGGCGAAGACCTGAGGTAACGTACGCTCATGCGGGCGTCTCTTACGGCGCCTTCGATATGCTCAAAGCCGTCACCGCTACCGGCTGTGGAGAGGACAGTGCTCCCAGCTATCAAATGAGACGACGGGGAGGTCGAGGTTTCAGTTGCCTTGTCCTGTTTGGCGTCCATGACGAACGTTGAGCGGTAATGGAGACCGGTTTGGGACGCCAGCTAAAGTAGTCTCCCTCATCAGGCGAATCAAGAAGCAGAACCCTCGACAATGAAGGTTCAGGCAACCGACAATGTCGGCGGGACCGTCATCACATTCCAATCTCGATTCGCTGCTCAAACAAGCAAGGCAACAAACACAAGGTCAATGGGGAACACAGGAAGGAGCCCGACGAGGTTGTAGCCCGAAACCCGTGGAAAGCATCTTGCAGGCACATGCAGTAGCGTCAGCGCGCTAACACTAGGAAGATTGCCAAGGTCAGGCGGTGAGGCAGTACCACGTTGCGGTTGCCAGTCTAGATTCATAATGATTGGGTCTCAAGGAATGACCAGCGTCGGGAGTTGAAGCCACGCGTTGTCCATGTTACAGTAGGCAGCAAGACCAGGGATGCACGACTATCCAGGGCCCATAGACTGAGAACGAAGCACGGCGATCCTGTAGAGAGCCACATAATGCCACATGACTCATCGATAACAGAAGCTGTCATTGAAGGCAAGCTCTGCCTATGCCGGTTGGGGTGACTCGAACTCCGGTCAGTCCACTCTTGTGCTTTCTGCTGAATCAGAAATAGCCTTCGGCAATGAAGATGTGCTTCGCCGCAGTCAACAGTAGCTAAATGGTGCGTCCATGGGGAGGCGTGAGGTTCAGCAACAAATATGGCTGACGATATCCCCGATAATCCGGGTAGAACAATCTGCCGGAGCACTCGTACGTAATGTACTTCCCAACTCCGTTCGGAGAAGTAAGAAGATCTTGATTAGAAGTCAAGTCAATGTCTTCCAGAACTTTCCATGATCTGAACGATCGTTTGGCACGTTTCCACGGAACATGGCAAACCGATCCATTAGGCATTGATCCTGACTTCCATGTACAGTACTTACGAGTACAGTATCCAGAAGGATTAACCAGTGCCTCGTCATCATAATAACATCAATAGAAGATTAACGAAAGTGGCAAATGGATCTTACTGTAGCACTGGCGAAGTCCGATATGCGCATAAATGTACCTCTTGTTGAAATGGAAAATTTTGCATGTGGCAAATGCCGAAACCCGAACACACATGTGGCGATAGCGTTCAACAGGAGTGCCAAAAGAAATCACAGTAAGCATGCTTACTCGAAAAACTTGGGACCATGAAGAGCATGATCTCAAGAGCTTTGTTTGGGAGTAGAAGTAGAAGGCACAGACGTATAACCCGTTGCCAAAAGCGGCTGTTCTGAGTATCCTATAAAATCCCTCGACGGTATTTGTACCTTATCGCAACATAGCTCAACGAAGCTCGCGAAACGTCTACTGGTTGGGTGGCAGGATGCGCCGACAGCGAGCTTTGCTGCGTGCTGTTGTCGCGGAGATCTAGGGAGACGAACGTCGTAGAGTGAGTGATCCAGAGATCTCGACTTCATGGCAGTCCGCCTTCATGAAGAGGTGTTTTGAGCAATGTGCGTTTGTTGCTGTTCCACGCTAGAACGATATCATGAGGAAATGAAGACTTCCTGTGACTTCGAGTCGCAATGAGAATGGAATGTAGTCTACCAGCAATTGAATTCAAGTGCTATGAATATGTCCGGTGGCGAACGAAGCGCTTACCTTATATACCACTTACGCTCTTGGCTGCAACCGGTAACCGTAGGTGCTTGACAGCCCTATGGCGGCAGCTTTCCCCAATGTAGGAAGAAGCTTTGCGGGATGGTCCGTGCTTGCGTGTGGGTCAACATGGCATCTTCAAGCCGTTAGAACATTGGTACTTAGATTTAACGTTATACCCGAACACGAAACCCTCGTTCGTTGTGAGCTCAGTCCCTGATGACTGCTAGGATGAGCTTCACGTCGGTCATGGGATCCTTCAATGGATTTGTGCGTCCGTTTCAGAGGGTGCCCCTGCCACTGCTTCTCCTGTTTGTGTTCACGACCATTTTCTTTACAGCCGTATTGGTATGTCTCTGAGTGGATGGTTTAATTTGCGGGGCACTGACTTGGACCAGGTTTATCTCGCTGTGTTCGTTGCCGCGCCGATACCTCGAAAACCTTTGGCTTCAGAAAAGGTCTACAAGTCAATGGGATCAAGCGGGAGGGTCAACGAGGCTGCCCGGCTGCCCTGCTGGCAGGACAGTTTCGATGCCCAGCGAGACGTAGCGATGCGGAGAGGAGATTTTTCGAACAAAAGCATTGACGTTGAAAAGGCCGACATTTTCCTGTCCTTGGTGGTACCCGCGTATAACGAACAAGATCGGTTGGTCGGTATGCTTGAAGAGGCAGTAGATTACTTGCAACGGCACTACAGTGGTGGACATGGCAGTGAAAACGGCGCTGCCGTGCCGAAAGATGCTAGCGTGGAAAGAACAACGAAGGGGAGGCGGAAAGCTACGAATGGCCCAGCAGGCGCCGTAGCATCGACTTCAATGGCGAAGGGCTGGGAAGTGCTGATTGTATCGGATGGTTCTACCGACAAGACGGCCGAGACTGCCTTAGCATTTGCGAGGGACAATCAGCTTTATGAACGTCTGGATGCAAAGCTGGACTCCGGCGCGCCAGGTTCAGGTCAAACAAACGATGGATCGTATGGTACAATTCGAGTGGTTTCTTTGCGAGAAAACAGAGGAAAGGGGGGAGCTGTTGTTCACGGTATGAGGCATGTCAGGGGTCAATACGTTATCTTTGCAGACGCAGACGGCGCATCGAAGTTTGAAGACCTTGGAAAACTCATCCATGCATGTCAAAACGTTGAGGATGCCGAGGGGCGCGGGGTAGCTGTGGGATCGAGAGCCCATTTAGTTGGGAGTGAAGCTGTGGTGAAAGTACGCTGTGCTCCATTTGACTTCATGTATTTCGGTGTACTAACATACGTCAAACATAGCGTTCTTTCCTTCGTAACCTTCTCATGCACTCCTTCCATTTGCTCCTTCGCGTTCTCACACCCCCTGCGACTGCAGCCGTCAAGGACACACAGTGTGGCTTCAAGCTCTTCTCTCGCCCATCGTTACCTTATATAATACCCTACATGCACTCCGAAGGCTGGATCTTCGATGTCGAGATGCTCATGCTTGCTGAATCCGCCAATATCCCGGTGGCTGAAGTACCAATCGGTTGGAAGGAGGTCCAGGGTAGTAAGTTGAATGTCATCTGGGATAGCCTGGGTATGGCATGGGGGTTGGCAATCTTGAGAGCCGCATGGGCCTTTGGTGTCTATAGACGGTCATAGAGATCACTGTATAGATATAGATGGTACTAATAGAGAACCTGTGGACATGGCTGCTTATATCGTCTAAAGAGAAAACCCACCATGTGAAAGGCATCTCAGCACAGCATTGCCTAGTATCTCGGTCACGTTTTTCGGCCATGTGCATCGAGTGCTGGGATACCGTAAATCAATGACACTGCAACGTTATGTACCTACTCGTAGATGACCCATGGCTAATTAGACTCGACTTGTAGGGCTGCAACTTACAAATGCCTCCAACCCCTCTAACCGGTTTGAGCGGTTTCTTGTTATATCGTCAACCGTCTCCAATTCAGGTACATGATTTTTCCCTGACCTCTGCTCTACCTTAATTGAGGTGAGACATCTTCGCAATAGAAGGAGTGCCAATCTTCAACTTCAACTTCCTTTCCCTCGCACCCAGATTTGGACAGATCTTTTCATGTTGCACATAAGGGCTCCCGACGTTTAAGGGTAGCTCCTAACCCACACACACCTCCAAGAGCGATATCTACGTGGTCTACTAAAGATCAGGATACGCGTACCATTACTGCACGTAATGTCTCCAGTGTCACTGGCAACCCTCTCTAATCCTCTGGCAACACCCTCCCAACTATCGACATCTCCTTCGCAGCTTGACGGTGTTCCCTCCGACTTGGAGGTTTCAGTCCGCTATGCAGGGGCCAAGCTCACACAAGCAGCTGGCGTACTGCTACGGTTGCCTCAGGATATCATCGCACAGGCGATTGTGATATACCTGAGGTTTTGGATTGGCAGTGAAGGGGGAAGTATGATAGTACATGGGGCAAAGGTAGGATCAAGTCACGATCACCGAGACGTGAGCACTAGCTGAATGGATTCTCCATAGGACGTATCTGCTGCGTCATTGTATCTGATGGCAAAGCTCTCGGCGTACCCACAGTCGCCCAGAAGCATACTTAATATCTATGCATACTTGCTCTCAAGCGCGTCACCATTGATCAATCAAAGTACAACACCTGGTGAAGCGGACCCAGATGTGTATTATCTTTCAGAGGGCGAGTACCATAGTCAGCGCAACATGCTGCTCAAAACCGAGTCCCAGATCCTCCGAACTCTTGGCTTTCAAACACATGTCTCCCTGCCTTACACACTTTCTATCAACTATCTGCAAGCCCTTGTTCCCTCCTCACATTCTTCCTTTCAAGCTCTTGCGCGACGAGTGTTCCAGCAACTCAACACGGCAATACTATCCCCGCAGCTGCTATATCTTACGCATCAGCCTCCGGCACTAGCTGTGGCAGCAATCTATCTTTCTGCCAGAGAAACTGGTGTTAAGCTACCGGAAGTCGAATGGTGGGAGGTATTTGATGTAGAAAGGGAAGAGTTGGGATTTCTGGTCGTGGGTTTGCAGAGTATGTACGAGTGGGCTGAAGAGGAGGCAAGAAAGTGGGCCACAAAGAGGGTACCGATGACGGCCGAGGAAGTCGAGTCGGAGTGTGAGAGGATAAAAATGCTTGAGAATGGGGAATAGCGAGATATCATTTTTGGCCCTGGGAGGGACTGAGCACCATCACCACAGGCGTGCAGTACGGAGACCTGCAAGCAGAATCTACTTGCGCAACATTAGATCGGACACACAAGACGAAGCGACACAGTCTTACTGACGGCTCAGCAATGGATTCGGTCCAAGCTTCTAGCTTGATGTCTGTTGCGGTGCGGCTGTGAGAAGCATTGTGTTCGTCTCGCTCTCTCAGCGGGAGAGAGGACCATTATCCGATGTTACGAAGATTCTATCTAAACAGACGGAAGTTATCGAGATTAAAGAGGTCCAACTCTTGCAATACACATCCGCTTGCACATCGAGAGTCTAAAAAGGTCACAAGCTATTGGTTCAAGGCTCTTTACTACCAACACCTGGTGTGATGATTCGAAGCAAGCTAGGAAAGCCGTTTCAACCCTCAACAAAGATTGTGCATGAACCTGGTTGGTTAAGAGATATCAAAAGCAGGGTCTACGAGCTCCGGTGGAGCTCTTGACGGGTTTGGAAGGTGGCAGCTAGACTCGTTCAGACTCGAAAACGAAACGCTGCTCATGATGTGCTGGATCGGGGGGGGGGCGGAGGGGGGTCTATGAAGCAGTGCAAGGGAACACATCCCTACCGATTTGATGCTTCGGGTGAGCCTCCGAGCAAGGGTCTTAGCATACACTCAGTGTCCTATGATATGCTTAATAGACGCAAGGGGCTTTACTAATTATATCAGCGTCCATAGCTTGTCACACTTTGGACTGAGCTTAGAATAGGGCATATGTTGACTCTGTCGAGGTAGAATTTGACCAAACGGACATTGAAGTTGAAGAGAAAATCCAAGTTTGATCAAGATCCTGACATACTACTCTTGGATAGCTACAATGCAATGCTGTAGCCCTCGCTTTATAGCAAATATCATCACCAAAGGAAATAGAGTGGACGTCACGAGAACAAAGAGTCACAAAACAACGTCAGCAGGCAGCTGCTTACTAAGACAGAGCTCTCCCGCCATCAATGATCAACAACCCCACGTCAACCCAGCAACTTCATCAGTCTCCATTATCGATCTACCCACCGACTTCAAATCTCATCATGAACGTCCTCCACTCCACCCTCTCCTCCTTGCGCGACAAATGGGCCCCTATCTCCCACACCTCCACCTTCCGCAGCACCGGCCAAATCACGCCGGAAGAATTCGTCCTAGCCGGCGACTACCTCGTCTACAAATTCCCGACCTGGTCCTGGTCCGACGCCGCCACGCCCAGCAAACGCGTCTCCTACCTGCCCGACGGCAAACAGTTCCTCGTCACACGCGGAGTGCCGTGCCACCGGCGGCTGGACGAGAACTTCGCGGGCGCGGCGGGGCTCGACGAAGCGATGGAGCGCGACGGCTTCGCGGCGGGCGAAGGCGGCTCGGCGGACGACGACGACGGCTGGCTGCGGACCGGGGGCCTAGTAGCGACGACGACGACGACGCGGCAGGCGGCGAAGGCGCGCGACGTGCGGACGGTGGACGAGAGCGGCAACGAGGACGAGGACTCGGGCTCGGGCGACGAAGACGAGATCCCGGACATGGAGGACGAGGAGGACGACGCCGAGGCCATCATCCGCGACCCGGGCGCGGGCGCGGGCGCGGGCGGGTCGAGCACGGCGCCGCCGCTGCGCACCTACACGCTGTACGTCACCTACACGCCGTACTACCGCACGCCGCGGCTGTATCTGTCGGGCTACGTGTCGCAGTCGGAGCCGCTGCCGCCGAGGGCGATGATGGAGGATGTGGTGGGGGATTATAAGGATAAGACGGTCACGTTGGAGGATTTCCCGTTTTTCGAGGGCGGGCTGAAGATGGCGTCGGTGCATCCGTGCCGGCACGCGGCCGTCATGAAGGTCTTGCTCGATCGCGCCGATGCTGCGCTGAAGATCCGCCTGCTGAAGCTTAAGAAGGGTGGGGGGAGTGCCGGGGGTGGGAAGGTGGAGAGCGGGATGGAGGGGCTGGTGGATGATACCAGGAGGTTGCATGTCGGGGTGGAGAAAAGGGGCTTTGCTGGTGGCGTTGCGGCTGCTGGTGGGGCGGGTGGGGATGAGTGGGAGGTCTTGCAGCATGAGGCTGGGGCTGATGAGGACGAGGTCGCGATTCGGGTGGATCAGTATCTGGTGGTGTTTTTAAAATTCATGGCTAGTGTGACGCCGGGTATCGAGCATGACTTTACCATGGGTGTTTGAGGGTCTCCACGCATCATGATTCGACGAGTCACATGCTTTTCAACATCTGTCAGGCGCTGTGTCCGGCGTCTTATGGAAAGGGTGCAGGTCTCTTGGCGCGGAAGGCGGTAGTACTCTTCGTCTTTCCTGTCAGTTTGTTTCTAAGTACGGTAATGCTTAAATTTGAACAACAGAACTTGATAGTCTCTTCACGTCCATCTGCTCCAGGATCCGCAGGCTGACTGTTTCGCTATGCCATCTATCCAGCTACAAAATCATAGAACTCGGAACCGAAATCCTCACTCATATCAGGGATCCGAGCCAGCGGTATCCGTACGCCCAATCTGCCGCCAGCAGCGCTCCATGACCTCTCCCAAAACAGCCTCCTCCTGCACCCAATCCCACAGCTCCGACCGTCCAGCACGTCCCAACCCTCTTCTACCATCCATGCAACCAATTCAGGGGCCCCAATCTCAATCCCGGCACACCCTCCCTCCCAAAACGCCACCCCTTTAAACCCGCCTCACTAAAACCCCTCCAAAGTCAGCCCCCACTCTTACCTCCCCATCCTCCCCCCCCCCAACAAACCCACACGCAACAACAAACGAACCTACGAACCTTTCAACCCCCCCCTCCCCATCCGCCCCCTGACCTCGATGCCCATCTCCCCACCCTCGCCCCCCTCCGACCCTTCTTTCCTCTCCTCCTCTCCAGAAACCGCCCTCGTAACCTTCGCCCCCGTCCCGATAAGGAAGCGCTCAATCACATCGGCCGCGAGTCCCACTTTCGCGAGGATCCGCCACTCCAAGCCCGCAAAGGCCGAGCTGGCGCGTTTCGTGGCGGAGTGCGTGGAGGGGTCGGGGAGGGAGAGGGCGGTGGAGTGGGTGACGCGCGTGTAGATTTGTGCCTGGTGAGCGTGAGAGGGTGAGTGATGGGGGGTGGGTGTTGGAGATGGGTTTGAGGTTGTGGGATTGGCTTTTGACCTCGTCCGCGGAGACCGGGAGCGGGGATGTGGAGTGGGAAGATGGGAGGAGGGAGGTGGGAGGATGGTGCTGCGTTGTGGGTGAAGGGAAGGAATCGGTGGAATAGAAAGAAATGCAAACTAGCAACAAACAGAAAGAGAAAGAGAAAAGAGGCATCCATACCTCCGGCACGCCTCTGGCTCGCAGTTGCTCGATCTCCGCTATCTGCGCGGAGGTGAAGCGCGTTGGCGACGTGGAGGCTAGGGTTATGATGAGGGAAAAGAAGAGCAAGACGGAGACGAGGGACGGAATGGTGGGGCGCGCCATGATGGATTGTTGGAGGATAGAGGGAGTTGAGATTGGATGGATGAAAGGTCCGGGATGAAAATGTTATATATTTGGGAAGGTGAAGCAAAGGCAGGGAGGGAGGACGTCGCACCAAATTCAGGAATGAGATGAAAAGGCCTAGACGTAAACCCCAGCCGTTTGTTTCAAGCAGCCGTTGAGGTCTAGCCCGATACATAGCCGTACATTCCTGGAGACAAGAATGCAACCATGCATGGTCCACCAACATGTCAGTATTGCATGAACGAGGTGATGCTTCTATCATGCAATTCGTTATATCTACACAAAAGTAGAATGACAGGTCACTGGTTGCCTCCCTGCCGTCTATGCTGAAAATACCTGACTGTGCCGCCCGTTTGGTAACCGCGTCCTCCTAGCGATCATGCGCCCTCCTTTTTGAAATGTCCTTTTTCAATGCACTTTGAGACACCGCGATATACGCATAATGCAAACTCCCCTCACGCGCCTGTCCATTGAATCGCCTCACAACATTCCGGGTCGGACCACACCCAAGGGAGCTCCGAAATTCATGCTCCGTCTCATTCGCAGCATGGGTTCGTGTTCAGACTGGTCGTAGTTGGAGCGAACTGGAGCGGATTCGGTGCGGGTCGGTGGGCGGTTCTCCGAGGCGTCCGTGTCAGTTGACTCATGCGATGTCATTCGGGCTGCATCCGTGAGTCTGGTGTCCAGCTCGTCTAAGAAGGCTCTGTCGTTTTGACCATCGTTCTGCAGACTGAGAGGACCTTTGAGCTCGGTATCGTCCTCGTCGTCTGCGTCTTCAGCTGGTGGAGGGAAGTAGGAATTGGAACGCTCCGAGGGCGGATGGGCGACGGATGGGCGTGGATGTCGTGGACCTTCCTGGGTGGGTGTTTGGCCGTTGCTAGCTACGATGGTGAGGTCGTCTGTCGGATCCGTAGCCCGAACCAGCGGGGTGTGTCCCGCATCTTTGAAAAGATCTTCTGGTGCAGAGAGCACACTCGAAGGGATTTGAATGTGTTCTGGCGGAGATGCTACTTGCCTGGGTGAGGGTGAATCTGGTGTTAACACAGCAACCTCCGGGAGTTGGGCTAATGACTTGAGTCTAATGCCATCGAAATCTCTGTTGAGCTTCGGTCCTTCGCTGCTACTGGGCATCTTATTCGTAGATGTTGATAGTACTTCATCGGGCTTGTCTGGCGATTCTGTCTCGGCGATGCTAGGCAGTCGTCGATCCTCAGCTTTACTCGATCTCGTCGACGAGTCGGAGAATGTACGCGTAGCAACGGATCCTTTCCTGGCCCCAGCCCCTCTCCAGAACTCATCACCATTGCTTTCCACACTTGTGTGTATGGACCCATTGCCATTGGAGAAGCTGCCGAAAGTGTCTAAATTGCCGTGATTGCTGAGACTAGCGGCGGAATGATGTGACCCCGTCTCCATTGGTGAGATAGCTGAACCCTGTTTGCTGAACGTCGGACCGTTCTTGATATTGAGAGCTTGCTCGAGCTCTTGCACGCGCGCGTAGAGTGCTTGCCTCTCTGTATCCCATAGCGCCCTTTCGGCAGCGAAACACTGTCTCTCGTACTCGGCCGCATTCCGCTGCTTGTCTAATAGGGTACGTGACTGCTCGAAGACAGCTATCGAGGAAAGGGATGACGACATGGACGAGGCCCGAGACGCAGGCACGGGCAAAGGCAATTGACTGGCAGAGCTGACCGACGGCAAGAGGGGTAAGTCGGCCCTCGGATCCCAGCCAGCACCGTGACGGCTAGGAGACATGGGGGAAGGTGACCGAAGTTTATTTGAGATCACGGCGGAGGGGAGGTGATTTGATTCTGGTGGACTTTGGCCGAAGTTCGAAGTCTGTTGCGGGCCCCTTGGGAGAGCATTCTCATCACCTGGACCGTGGGCTGCAGATTCTGTGGACGTAAAAGGAATTCGTTGTGGCTCTGCCGACATGTTGGCTTCTCTTGCTTCGTGCGAATTTATCTGCACGAAATCTATGAGAACCCTGCATCAGGCACGCGACAGACATACTCTGTATTTCGTACTTACCTAAAGGCTTCAGGAAAGGCTCACTAACGGCATAACTGTACCGTTTGCCTTGACAGCACCCAGTTGTTGCCCATACATAGGAAATCAGTGAGCGTGATAGGATCTGTGAGTGGTTCGAGAGTGCATTGAGAATGGTAAGGAACGTGAAGTACCTACGGTAGCTAGAGTAAGGTACAGGCGTCATCGGCCGCTAATCCTAAAAAGTTATAGTTAGAATAAACAGTAGACGACTTACCGTTGCGTTCACCGTCGACATCTTCCATTTCCAACGAGACAATAAATCAATCTAACCATTCAATCGTGGTTGTTCAGATCTAAAGAACAGCCTTTGAATGACCTCACTCTCTCGGTGAGAGATTGAGATATCGAGGACTCCCTTACGGTTTATGCCGTAACACTGTAAAGATATTGTGATAACTCCAATCATCCGTCACTGGACTTGTCAACATTGCCAGGGCCTAGAGAGTTCTGTGTTCGAAGAGTATGGCAAAGTTGAGCGGGGATAGAGTCGTACGCCCTCAGCAACTCTTCGAAGCCGTGTCGAACCTCGGGTTACACATAACGAAACCCTACTACAAGTTCACACCACCAACGATTTGCCTTGTCGGAGAGTCTCCAGTCTGCCCGAGGTTCTCTACTTACTTGAAGGACATGAAGCTGTTTCTTCTTGGCCACCAAGGTAACTTTCTATGGTCCTCATCGTTCGATCGTTGAAGGCTCAATCTTAAATCATACCGGGGGGTGCCTGATTTTGTGATTGCCAGGACCACATGCGACTTCCCCCTGGTTGTCTATGTGACGATGACTAGGATCGTAATATGTATATTTAGATAAGCATGCTATCGTAGACCATACAGTCGAACTATCACCTATTGGTGCTACTACTTCCCCTCGCCAACGGCCTCCCCCTCCGGTCCTGCTCCGCCCTCTCCTCCTGCGTCTGATACCCCAAAAACATCCTCAACATGCCGAGATCATAACTCGCCTTCATCGCCCCTGCCACCACAAACGCGATCCAAAACTTGCCTAACCCCGCCAACCAGCCCGTCACCACCGGCCCCACGCTCTGACTCAGCGTCTTGACAACATTGACCACGCCCATGACCGCCGTACGCTCGGCCGGCAGCACAGCAGCAGCGAGGAACGCCTGACGCGGCGCCTGATCCATCGACTGCGTGGAAGACCGCATGATCAGAAACGTCATGGCGAGGCCGACAGAAGACGGCAAGGGAATGAGAGCGAGGCACACAGCGGAGGGGAGGTGGGTGAAGACCATGGTCCTGACGAGGCCGATGCGCTTGGCGATGGAGGAGGCGACGAGGTTGGAGGCTGACGAGATGAGATTCGTCACGAAGAAGAGCGTCCCCAGCTTGCCTTCGGCGAGCGCGAACTTCCGGTTGAAGAAGTACGTTATCCACGAGGCGGGCACGAGGCCCGAGGCCATCGAGTCGACGGCGAACAGCAGGCAGAGCTTGACGAGGATGGTGCGGCTTTCGTGACCGATTTGCGGCCAGATGCTTTTCTTTGCTTTCGCTGGCGCTTGGGGCTTGGTCGCTGGCGTGGGTGGTGCTTTGGATGGGTCGGGGTCTTCGTCGTCATCGCTCAGGAGGCCTTCGGCCTCGACGTCGCCCATCTCCTCGGCGTCGTGTCGGTCTTTTTTCTCAGGCTCCACTTCGCACTTGTCGCTCAGCATGAGGGACAGTACGAGTTTGAGGATACCAAGCACGGCGTATATGCCAAAGATGACGCGATACGAGCTGGTAGCTGTCCATCCGTCGAGTTTCTGCAGGCTCTGAACGAGCCATCCGCATATGATGGTACCGCAAGCTGTCCCCGCCGTGCCGATCAAAGTATACCAGGCGAAGATATCGCTGCGGATCTCAGACGGGGTGAGTTGAGCTAGGGTTGACTCTTCGATCGCGCGGAAGGGGCCGATCTCGTTGCCACTATAACCAATCAGCCCCAGCCCTATGCATGCCATACGCTCCCTCGTATTCTGTAGCAACGGCCTCTGAAACACACCCGGATGTACGCACGCACGCACCTACCTCGGACTGATAACCCCCACAATCGACGCCGCAACCAGCACCCAATAATTCCCATTAACAGCAAACACAACCCCACTAGCACTCATCAAACCCGCCCCAAGCACCAAAATCCTCCGCCTCCCCAGCCCATCTGCGAAGAGCGTCAGCACGAAACTGATGACCACATCGCCCAAGAGCGTCAAGCTCATGAACGCCCCGATCCGCGCATCTGAGATGCCCACGCTGGAAAGGTACAGCGCGAGGATGAGAGTGGAGGCGCCGTAGGCGAAGAGGCGGACGAAGCGCTGCAGGCAGAGGAGTTTGGTGTCGCGGGGAGAGGAGAGGATGGAGTAGAGCCCGAGCTCGGAGGCGAGCCGGGTGAGGAGGTTAGGTGCGTGGCTGGACATGCTTGCTTGTTGTAGCGGTGGCCGGTCGTCACCGATGCCTGTTTGGTTCGAGGCATCCATAGTCGTTGTAACGGTAAAGTTCAATTGTTAAACGATCACCACTGGGGTTCGCACATGTTTTTCTACATAACCATGTGTGATATCATTGCTTACTCATCTCTTACTAAGCGCCCCTATTTATGTCTTAGTCATCATTTCCTATAACAAATTTCCCTGTTACCCAAGCCACTCACCTATTCAGGCCACCTTGTCACAGCAAACACTGCCACTCACCTTGCTGTCATCTCACATTCACAATGACTTCAGATGAACTGACTAAGTCAATTTCTGACATTGATACTTAATATTTCTTAATTCTAGCTGATTTAAATAGTAATTCATCAGTCTCTCTTTGCAAAATCACTTAAATCTATAATCTATCTCAATCTATTCTACAAGCTCAATAAAAAGAAAGATAATCAGCAAAGATCTTTTACATTACTTAACAGTAACTGTTAGTGCACAAGAAGAATGCTTTAATTCAGTAAATTGATATTATAACAGTTTAAGAATGATCTTTATGAATTGCTCTGCTAAAATTTATGATTAAACAGCTTATAAAGACTAAAAATAATCAGAAATCTCTAAAACACAATTGATATTTAAGTTTTCTGTGTCAACATTCAGAATTTAAGACTCAATATAATTGCAATCTTAATCAGAATCAAAAGAATACTAAAAACATTAAATTCATTTAGAAATGATTTGATCTATACAATTTCACTTAAATTCAGCATGATATCTTGAAGTCAAATATATACAATATAAATGAAAAAAAATTCATTATAAGTATTGCTGATAGCTTTAAAGTCTTAATACAATGTACAGAAAGATAAGTTTTCAGTATTTAAGCTGATAATTAAAACTAAGTATTTCTTATTAAGTATATATATTTTAATAATGATGTTCTTTCTCTTTACTTCATCTTCAAGAACAAGAACATACAGCAGATTTAATTAAACTTTATTAAGAATGATAAGACTGTTCTATTAATCAGTAAAAATAACTGAATTATTAATGAACTAAAGCTTTAATGACTAAAGATCTTTGATTTATACATTAAAATACAAACTTAAGAAACTCATTAACTCTTAATACTGAATAGTCATAAAAGTTATGTATTTAGCAACTTTATTCAGTACTGCTGTAATCACAGTATCATTGCTTTGTGTCTTTCTTCTTATTTAACTCATTTATTACAGTCACTAAATGTTGAAGTCTTCAGCTCATTAATTAAGATCTATAAGAAATTAATGCATAAGCACTCTCATTATAATGCTGTCAACATCAATAAAATAAATTTTCTGTATTATTATCAGAAAATTAAATCAACAACTATCACAATTAAAAATGTTCTTAATGCATAATGAGCTGCTAAACTTATTTTATATGATTTATCTATTATTACTTTAAATCTTTCTCAGTCAACAACTTCTCTCTTTGCATTTCTTATAAATTTCAATGATATTCAAATTAACATCATCATCACATCTTATACAGCAATTTGAATCAATCAGTTTGTAAATGAGATTTTTGTTAATATGACTTCATCATTACATTCATATATCTTAGATCTAAAAAACACAGCTTTAACAGCTGTGACAAATAAAGCAGTTTTATAATAGATTAATTAAAAACTTCTTGAGAAACAGTAGCAGCAACAAAAGAAGCAGTCATAAAAGACTGTTAAAGATGTCTGAGTTCTTACAGTTAATGAGAATAGAGTTATGATGCAGAAAGAAGAGAATAAAGCAAAGAAATTGACTATTAAATTAGCTAAATATCATGCATTAAGAAGTAAAGTTGAATTTGTAAAGCTGATTTGAAAGAAAATGATCATGAACTATTTAGTTTTCATGTAATTAGTTTAGTAATGTGAATATTTTAATAATTCTAGCTGTTTCAACATCACAAAATAAGTAACAGTGAGGTGATCTGACAGGGAAAGTTGCTTAAGTAACAGAGAAATGCATTATATACTTTATATAATGTAAATAAATAGAAACAACTTTCTACAGATTAATTTACATCTAATAGCATTAAAGATTTAAAGCACACTTTTAAGTGACTTTAAGACTTAAACTTCAGTCTGAACTGATTTAATTTATATTTTAATTGTGAAAGTTTCAATATAATAATACATAAATTACATATTTATTTTCTCTTCAGTGCTCATCATTACTTCAATATTAAGACTACAAAATAAAGAAATGAATTCTTATACTGTATTATATGAAGAAAAGTTCTATCTTTCTTATATTGTAATATGTTTGACAACAATTTAAATCAAATCAAAATTAATTTATTAATTAATATCTTTAATCATTTACAATCTTTCAGTATAAAGCTTAACTCTATTTTTATAATAATGAACAAACTTACTATCATTAATCAGTTAATAATGTTAAAAACAGCTTTTTAAGTTAATTACAAGACAATAATAAGTTAAATTGCATTTCTTTAAACTTAATTAAGAAATATTTATACTGATTAATTAATTTTTAATTTTATGTCTGAGATCATATCTTTATTTAGTGCAGCTTCAGAAACTTAAGAAATATTTAATATAATAATGTCTTTTTCTGCAGCAGTGTTTAAGAATTCTCTAAAGATAAAGACATTATTTATTTATAAGAATAGTTAAAAAGTAAACACTGCAGAGATGTAAGTTCTTAAAATAAAAGCTTATTTTTAATTTTATAAAATGTTGATGAATTGACTTCTGAACAATAAAGTAAAGATTATTGTTATAATTAATTATTTAAAAGATACTGTTATGATACTGATGTCTTTCTTTTTCTCACTATACTAATTCATCATTATGATCTTTTCTCATCTTAATGACCTTTCATCATTTCTTTTTATTTAGACATTTATTTTTACTTTATTCATCATTATGAGAAATTGCTTCTGTCTATCTACTCTTATGATGTAATAGTTAAACAACTATATAGCTAAGACTTCTTGCTTACTTAACAAGATAGCTTTTTATCTTTTAACTTTATCTAACAGTAACAATTTAATAGCATCAACAGTGTTTCATTAAAATAATTATTAATTGTTTATTAAGATTTTAACTTATTAAACTGTCAGTTTTACAGCTTAACTTCTGTGCTGTATTAGATAATGATGAGGTTAATAAATTAAATCATTAAGAAATCTCATTATCTTATTATTATATCACTTCATTTTTTCATTTTATGACTTTATCTTATAGTCAAAATGCCTCTCAACTCATTAAGCTGACAAAGATCTTCAATAAATTCTTTTTATTTAATTTATTAAGACTATCTGATCATACAGTAACTTTAGCTTATCAGCTTAAAAAGTATGAATTAATGAATTTTAACTTTGTCTCATTTATATTTGACAATGTCATCATTCTTATTTATAGAGTTATAACTCTATATAAACAGTTAAGTATTCAAGAAATTTAAATCACTTTCTCAGTGTCTTTTAACATATTTTTTTTTACTTAAACACATAATCAGATTCTATTCAATTCAGCACTATGAATCTTTAATTAAAACACAGTAATATTATATATAGATTCATTCTTTCTTTAGTGAGCAGTCAAAATAGTTAGTCAGCAGTTAAAGATCAGCAGTATGTTTAATTTAAATTTATTAAACTTCTTTATGATCAGACAAAGACTACAATGTTTTATTATCATCTCATTAAAAATTAATCTGAATATCTTAAAGCATTTTATTACATCATAAACATCTTAAGTCATCAAGTCTGAGTTTAGCTTCAGCATTATTAAAAACATTCTCTGAAATTCATCACAAAGCATGATAAAAAATAATTGAAATGTTAATTCACAAGATAATAATGACAATATATCTTCTTTAACTAATATGAACTCTACTGTTTAAGCACAGATTCTGCAGATCATTACTGCATTAATTGCTCAATTATAAGAATAAGATATCTTACAGTAAGATATATTTAAGTTATTTAATTTACTTAGCTCTTCTGATTCTCACAGAGACAATGTTAACAGCAATGATAACTTTTATGAAGATAACTTAACTTAAAAGCTGATTAATATCAGCTTATTCTACTCAAACTTGCTTAAGAAGTGAGAAGACAACAATATTGTCAATAAGAATAATAAAAATTATTATTAAAATGTTTATGTCTTCATCAATCAAGTCAGAGTGACAGCTATCACTTAAGACATCAGGCAAATACATTAAAATCTTAATATTAATTTATGCAAAGAAGTAAAACTGTAATGAAATAGTTAGCTATTAAAGATTATCTGTCTTGAATTAGTAGCTCACTTTAATGATGTTGAAGAATGATGCAAAACACTAAAGAAACACTTTAAAATATTGCTTAATGAAACTTAAAATAAGTTTAACTCAATTAAATACACTGTTGAAGATGTCAAAAATTGCTGTAGCTCAATAGAATATATTATTATTCTTATGACTGCTGTTAAAAGCTATGATTAAGACAAATTAGAATTTAATCTAATAATTTAGACATAAATGCATATCAATATGTCTCTTCAACAAGACATCAATGAACTTAAGAATGAAATATTTGTCAAAGATTTCATCAATACTCTTTTAGTTAAACAGATAAACTGATATAATAGTTATTTGTGTAATTCTTCATTTGATAGATTCATTTAATAGAATCAGCAAGATCAGTATGATTGTAGCAATCATAATTAAAATAAATATAGCTGTCAATCTTTCTTTTACTTATTATATTCATCATTAAGATATGACAATTTCTTATATTTACTCAGATCACAATGACAATTTAATAATTAATCATAACAGTTTCAACTCTGTCTGCAAGATACTTTGTTAAATACTTAATTAAGCTTTAAGATATCTCTTTAAATCATCTTTAAAAACAAAAGATTGTTATCTGAGACAAACACATTGAATTAAAGATTTAAAAATCAGATTAAAAAACTGTTTAACTGCTTAAATAAAGACAATAAGTCTTCATAATGAGGCAATTGCAGTGAATACAGTGATTAAGTGTATTTCACTTAAAAGTGAATTCTTTTAAGAATGAATCTTCTGCTGATGATCAGACTGACTATTAAGAATTTAAGAATATCTATTACAATGATACATATCAGAAAGTCAATATACTCAATATTTAGAAAGAAGAAAAGATCTATGAGTTAGATTAAGAGCAAGAACTGAAGAACAAAAAGAATGAAGAAGAAGCTGTAGATGTAAATTATGTAACTGAAATACAGAATAACTGTTATAGTTATTGTAAAATCTTTTTATTCAACAATAAATTGCATAAGCATGTGCACAATGAGTATAATGACAAAAAATTGATTAAACAGAAGCTTAATAAGATAATTTAAAAAATAAAATCTGTCAAACTGTCAAAATCTACACTAATTAGATCTATAGCTAGTCTGTTCTTTTATGTGTCTATCAATTATGATTTTTAAGACTGAAAATACATCACTATTTTAATAAAACTAACATTTACAACAAAAAAAGAGTCAATCTGCCTTGACATAGACTGCATCATGAGTTTAATTAACAGAAACTTTCTAAAGAAACAGATTTTAAATATCTTAATTAAATAAATCTCATTGCTCATTGTGATTTAAGAATTAAGAACTGAAACTCATCATTATAATGAATATATCATTTTAATTATCTATCTGTCTGACAATAATGATCAATTAACAATAATCATTAAAGAAATGCATATTATCAATAATCTGAAGGTCAAGATGCTTATAGACATCAATATTCTCATTTTAAAGAATATTTTTATTATGTTTTCAAGAAGAAAAGCAATTGTGAGTAGTTATGACAACATTGAACTATCATTAACAGTCATTACACAGTTAATTGACTCAGTGCAAAAGATTATAATAACTTATAAAAATATAATTATACAGCTCAGAAATCACACAAATGTACTAATAGTCAAGACTGTTCTATCTTAAAATTATAATCTTCTGTTTAAATCAGATTGTTATATAGAGAACACAGCAATATATATTTACATTATTGATTATACTTTATTGACAATATAAGTACAAAATAACTTAGATGTGTCTCTTATCATTTTATAAAAAATCTGTCTCAGTCATGTTGTGAAATATGAAGTTAACAGATATTATCTAGTTAATTTGCAAAATTCAGAACTTGCAGTCTTCACAATTAAAAAATAAATAAATTAAATTAGAATGTATTTCGAAGTCTGTTAATCATAGTGACAGCATTTTATTTAAGAATGATGATTAGCTCTGAGAGAAAGATTATGCATAAAGTAATGATTTACAGATTTAATATTGTAGCAATTTAAATCACAACAGTCATACACTTATATTTTCATCTTTAAACAAATCAAAACAACTTAATAAAGATTCTGAAGAAAGAATGAATGAATATTCTGCTTATTAATGATTAAAAGATTCAGTACAAGTCAGAACAAGTATGTATATACTTAGTTAAATAAAAAAATTGTGAAGTAATTAATACAGCATTTAATAAGTTACAGATACAAGACTACTTAAAGTAAACTATAAGCTTTATCTCTTTCATCTATTTCTGTTTTGTGATATGAAAAAATCTACTGAATGAGACTCAAAAAGATAGAGTAATAATTGATATTTAAGCACTTAACAAAATCATTATGTCAGATATCTATTCAGTATTTAGTCAGACTGACATTTTAACTGTAATTTAAAAGATTAAATACATCTTTACAGTTAACTGCAGCTTCTTCTTCTATCAATAAAGAGTAAAACAGACACATCAGCATTGTCTAATTGTTGTTTTATATTGAGATTAGAAAATCTTTAAGATTGTAGTTATAAGATATTGAAACTCATTAATGTATATTCAATGAATGATTGATAGAATTCTATAACAATAGAGATTATACATTAAAATTTATGTTAATAATATTGTTATTTTCTTCAATATGTTAAAAGAGCACTTAAATCATCTTCACAATGTATTTAACATATTAAACAAAATGAAAATCTATCTTTCATCAAAGAAATTCTATTTAACATATCTGTTTGTTCAGCTGTTGAGTCAATAGATAGATGCTTTAAATCTTATAACTTTAAAAGATAAATTAATTACAATATTTAAAATTAAATTCTCTTTGAGTCTGAGCTAATTAGAAAAGTATCTCAGTTTAATTGACTATCTACAACAATATATCTTACATTATGCAGCTATCATCAAGTCACTTTAACAGTGAAAGATCTTCTTAAATTAAGATCTTCAAGAAAAAGAAACAAAAGAAAATGCTAAAAAGCAAATAATCATTATTATTAAACTGAATAAATCAATCTTAAAGAAATTAAATGTCTTTCATCATCTTTAGTCTCTATTCTCTTAACTAATCATTCTGATGCATTTCTTGTCAAAACAGCAACTCTACATTGATCTGAATGTATTTAAAGAATTTGACTTTAAAGCATATGTATATTATACAAAAGAGATCACTGAAAACAATACTTTAAAATAAAAGTTTATAAAGTCTGTTCTGTTTCTAAGCAGACTACTTTAAGATGTTAAAATGTAATACTGATTAACAGAGCTTGAAGTGACAGAATTGATTTGAGTAGTTAAGAAGATCAGACACATAATAGAAGTGATAGTAAAAAATGTAATTATCTATATTAATTATATAGTCTCAAAAAGAATTAGTCATCAATTCAGTTTAAATATTACTGTGATGAAGAAGCTTAATTTATATCTTATTTAAGCATCTAAATATCTTCAATGCTTTCATCTAAACATTCACTATAAGTCTAAAAAATTAAATATAATATTAGATGCTCTGTCTTAATTATTTAGCAATAATGATATCTGTGAGTGTTTAGTCAATCAGAAAAATCAATTAGAAATAGACAACTTTATATTGAAAGTCTTGCAGATTGACTTAAGAACAGTTATTTATATGAGAACTTTAATAAAAGTCTCAGATCAATTGTGACAGAATATTAAGTGTGAATATGCTGAAGAATCAAAATGAAAACACATTTTATAGATATTAAAAAGAAACAATGCTCTGAGACTTAACATTATAAGATTTTCATATAAAATAAAAGATGATCTTATCTTCTATAAAGATCTTGAGAAAGAGCTTTATCTATGTATATTAAAGAGTCTTTATGACAGAATGTTTAAGATAACTTATGATGATATTGATTACTTAAAATATATACAGACTTATAAGAGATTGATTGATTTACTTTATTTTTATGATCTATTAAAGAATCTTCATAAATACATATAACATTATTTACAATGTCAACTCAGTCAAATGTCACATTACAAGTCTTATAATGTCTTACAGTCAATAATTACATCTTCTTGCTCTTTTTATACATTGACAATTGACTTTATTTTGATCTTATCATTATCAAAGTCAGATAAGTATAACACAATTATGTTAGTCATTAATAAATTCAGCAAAGCTATCACTTTTATACTCAGTTAAGACATCATAACAACAGAAAATTGAGCAATTACATTATTAAACTATTTAGCACTGCTAAACTGAGATTTGTCTAAAACAATCATATCAAATTAAAACTACAAATTTTTAGTGAGTCTATAAAAAGAAGTATTTAAGCAACTTAAGATAAACTTGCTTTATTTAAGTGTTTATCATTTATAAACAGATAGTAGCTCAGAAGCAATCAATTAAACAGTTAAAATTGCATTTTAATACTAATTAATAATTTTAAAAGAGTTAGATCTCTAATTATTTATACTGACACATTTATAAGTTACTTTAAACAACTTAACTAAATACAGTTCAATCAGACTCAGTCTTAATCAGATCATTTTTGATATGTAAATATGCAAAATTATAAATTTGCTTTAGATAGAAGAGTCTGACATGAAGTGAATAGACTTTAATTATAATGAAAAACAGATGAAAAGAAAGTTAGTTACTTTTACAATGATGAATCAGTATTAGTCAGTACATATTGATGTTAAAGATGCAATAGCATATGTCACTATGACAATGAAGTATTACTAGAAACATAAATCTCTTTACTTCAAGATGAGAGATTTAATAAATCTACATTTACACAAGAGCTATATGCTACTCAGTTAAAAGAAAAAAAATAAGAAGCTAAGACAGCAGTTTGTGAGCTTACTGAAAGTTCTGAATTGTGTTAAAAAACTAATATATTGACTGAAATTATCATTGAGTTAATGCATTCATGATGTTATATCAGTAGCACACCTGAAATCAGCTCATATCAATGACTCATATTGATGATCAAGATCAGAAGAGTCAGAAAAAGTTATAATGAACAATAAAAAGAAGTGAGAAGTTGAAAAACTGCTGTTTAAAAGAACATATCAAAGAGGCAGAGACATGATTATTAAATATTTAGCTCATTAATTAAAGTATGGCTCAGAATTTGACAGCTGAGTCAATATTAAAGATTTGAGAAATGTTAAAGAGCTAATGTAACTGTATAAATTGAGGTAAACATCTAATGCATAACTATATGACAGCATTTCTTATTTAAGCAGTGAATTTCATATACATGACTTAAACTCAAATAGCAGATATCAGAAAAGTAAATAAATATTTAGAAATAAATAACATCATTATTCATCAGAACTTTTATCAACTATTATTCTTTATATCTTTTATGCAATTTCAACATGTTAATCATTTCTACAAGATGCATACAGCACTCATTCACTCTTTATATCACAAGACATTAAAATGATTAATTAAAAGAAAAACTCAGAATAAAGTAAAACTTGATGACTACAATGTCTACATGACTATACAAAAGATGTAGAGAAACAAGAGAAATGCAATGTGATTTGTAGATTTCAATCAGTAAAGAGATATCAGAGTCTTAAGAATTAACTATGATAATAAGATTGTTATGATGAACAATGTTGATAAAAACTGCTATGTCATTTTTAAGAGCTATTATCAGTTATGTAAAGAAGAGAGAAGAGAAGCAGATGTAAAGATACATTATAGTATATATTAAATTAAAGATAATAAATTACTTCAATTTAACAATAAGATTATACTTCTTAATTTATAATCAGTCTCTAAATCAAAGAAAACTGTTAAAGATAATAAAGCAGAAACATCTATTATAAAAGTTATGAAAGCTAAATCATTAAATTAAGCTGACTTATTGCATTAAAACATCAATATGACTTTATTTATCAGAATGACATCATCATTAAAATTAAACTCAACTTCATTCATTATAATGACATTATTATCTACATTAAATCTAGCAACAAAGTTCATTTTAATACTGTCATCAAAGTTAACACTTTAAGACTCAATTACATTTAATATCATCATTATATTTACTGAAATGATTACATCATCATAAACAGCAATTAGCTTTAATGTCTTTATGTTATTTATTATATCTTATATATCTAAACAAAAGACAGACAAAGCAGAACTTGATGTTTTCTTAATGAATAAATAATGATTGATGAATTTATTCATCTTAAGATTAATTACAATTAAGTTACAATCTTTACTCATTACAATTCTTATCATCAACATATCTCTTTTACAAGTCATAGTACAAAAATTACTTGATAGCTCTGCTTAACTAGATGTACATTTAAACAAATAAATGAAGACAGTGATCAAAATACAAAGCTATATCATTAAAGTGAAGAATTACATCATCATTTTAAAAGAAAAACTGAGCATCATTAAGAATTATGCAGTGAAGACTCAGAGCATTTTTGCAGAGATAATTAATATATTAGATTTCATTATTGAATATTTAAGAAAGAATAACAGGATGACAGATTTAGATGTGATTAAGATAATGAAAAATGAGTAAATAATGTTAAATATAAAGAATGAAAGAATCTTGATGAAGTGCAAGAACAAGAACATAAAGTAATGTCAGAGATTGATATCTTTTTTGTAATTGATAACTTGTTATAATGCTGATATCTTTCTTTTTCTTATTACATTAATTCATCATTATGATCTTTTCTCACCTTAATGATCTTTCATCATTTCTTTTCATTTAGACATTTGTTCTTACTTTATTCATCATTATAAGAAATTGCTTCTGTCTATCTACCCTTATGATGTAATAGTTAGACAACTATATAGCTGAGACTTCTTGCTTACTTAACAAGACAGCTTTTTATCTCTTGACTTTATCTAACAATAACAGATACTATCAAAATATAATGACTCTGAAAAGAAGAACAACTTTAAGTTAAAGAAGATCTATTAAATGTTAAATCTTAAAATATAAATAACTTCTTTTTAGCATTTTTACTGGTCTTTAAAAATGTTAATGAAATGAAACATCAACATTGCTGTTATGAGACACTGAAACAAATGAAATCAGTTCAATAATATAAAATAAAGTTTACAAAGATTGTATAACTTCTTTAGTTTATATCAGTTAAATATGAACAGAAATGACAGTTCACTCAGAATTTAAAATAAAAGATTTAATTCAAACTCTGAAAGTATTCAGAGACTGAAGCAAATACTTTTAATAAGTTAATTTAATAAGTTAATTGAATTGAACAAAGTCTTTAAGAAATACATAAATGAGTCATCTTAATGTCTTTAATAGCTTAAATTTAAATCACAATAACTCATTAAACAATTCTCAAGATCAGTCTCAAAGTCATGAAAGATTAATTACATCTAAATTAAACAAGTTAAATACAGAAGCTTATTGAATCTGATGTAAAAAGAATAAAGTATGCTTTCATTATAAAAAGTTCTCACATATAATTAAAGACTGCTGAGACAACAAGGACATTGATAAGAGTAAAGATAAGAATAAAGATAAGAACAAGAATAAGAATAAGAAAAAAAATAAAGATAAGAAGAAGCTGAAGATTGTTGAAGTTAATTTGAATGATTTGAAAAATTAAAGTCATTCATAAATATAGAAATGTTCATAAATAAGTTAACAGAAGCTTCTATTCAACTTAATAATGATTTGAGTGAAGCATTCATACTGAATAACTTAAAATTCTTATTATTAAGTATAATCTTCAGTCAAATTAATGCTCTCAATTTAAATTTATATATTCTTACAGATTGCATTCAAGACAGATCAAACAAAATAAATGTGAAAGTATTAATTGATTTAAATATAAATTAAATATATATCTTCTTGATAGTTATCAATCAAATATCAATTAATAGTCAATATAAAATTAAACTGCTTAAAATATTCTTGCTGAATAAACAGATCATTTAATTAACTATAAAGCTGATCTTTTATTTCAAGATAAATAGCTTTTAACAATAACTAAAAGTATAAATTATAAATCTTTAAGAACATAATCTCATTCTGAGATTAATTTAACTGAAAGTCACTAATTCTCAGATTGATTGAGCTACAGATTGTATAATAATTTAAGATTAACAATGAAAATATCATTATTTGTTTCTGAAAAAGCAGTAACAAGTCATAAATGAGTCAACATTAAATGTGATTGAGAGTGCACAGCTATGAAGACATTTTAAAAGTACAGAACTGTTAAATACTTATTAGTAATTCAATAAAATTCAAAGAAGTCAGAAGCTGAACTGTTAATTATTATGAATGAATGATTATAAGCTGTTATTAAAGAGTTTTAATTCATATTTAGATCAATTTTATCAGATAAATTATCATTTAAATAAATGTTTAAACATAGCATTAACATCAGCAACATTAAGTCTGTCAACATAAATGCTTATTCTCTGTCACAGCTACAGCTGAACAAACAGACTAAATAGATAATAAAATTACTGAATAAAGATTTAATTTATAAATCTATAAGTTTATAAGGCTTTCTGATTCTATTCATTAAAAAGAAGAAGAATACATGATGAATGTGCATTGATTACAAAGTGTTAAACAACATTACTGTTAAAAATAAAAATTCACTTTCTTAAATTCAGAAATGTCTAGATTAAATTGACAAAGCTTAATATTTAATTAAGCTTAATCTTACTTTGAGCTATTATCAAGTTTATGTAATTAAAAACAATATGAAAAAGACTGTCTTCAACACTTATTACAGCAAATATAAATTCATAATTATGCTCTTTAAGCTATGCAATGTCTCAGTGACATTTCAGTCAATGATGAACTCTATATTACAGAACTTACTTGACAAATTTTATTTAATATATCTTAATGACATACTGATCTTTTCTGACTCAATTTCAAATTATTAAAAACACTTATGAATCATTCTTGATATTTTAAAGAAACATAAGCTATATGCTAAGTTTAGTAAATGCACTGTTGAGACAGAAATTCTTAAGTTTTGTAAATATATTATGAAGTAAAGCACACTATGATCAGTCTCTATTAAGATATCAGTCATTAAGAATTGATCTGCTCTGAAGACAGCACATTATATATGACAGTTTCTTAAACTGACTTTACATTATCAATGATTTGTACAAGGATTTGCATGAATTGCAGCATCACTATTGAATTTGTTTAAGAAGAACAACATTGAGTTATGTATAAAGAAGAATTGACTCATTGTCTGAAATACATTATATAACAGTGTCTTTCAATGACTTAAAAATGCACTTACATTTAAATCAATACTTATTTAAGTAGCTATACACAAATCATTTACTATCAAAATGAACACTTTCAAATAAGCAATTGACTATGTTCTGATGCAGAATAAAACAGATAAGAAACTTCATTTAATTATTTATGATGACTGAAAGTTACAAGATGCAGAGCTCAATTATTCTGTTTATAAAAAGAAGTTATTGACTATTAAGCATGCACTTTAAACTTGACAGTACTATATTGAAAATGATTATACTATAATTATTATTATGAATCATAAAGATCTATAATATTTAAAGAATACATCACATTTGTTTAAATAGCTAACTTAATGAATTGATAAATTTCAGCAATATAATCTTAACATTTAATATTGATCTGAAGCTCAAACTGTTATATTAAATTTAATTAATTATCAATTTAATTTTATAGAGAAAAATTCAGCAAATAGAGTGTTCTTAGATGCTTTGTGAAGATTAAATGATGTGAAATGAGAAAAAATAATGACATTATATTTAAAAGAAGATACAGAATCTGAAAAGTCACTGTTTATAAGTATGTATGTAAAAACAATGTAATAGATCGATTTTGACTGCATTACAATTTAGAATTGAATGACTTATATTTAATTTAAAAATAAAATAATAACAAAGTGTCATTTCTACAGTTTCAGTACTGTGCAGACTTTTTGAAATATATATACATTAAATATAAGCATTTAGAAGCATTAAGACTGCTAAAAGTTATTTAACTTTGAGCTTAATGATATGAATTATTGTAGATTATTAAATTGTTTGTAAAGCATTGTCTTAACTGTTAAGTTGCTTAATGATTTTGAAAACATTAAGAGATCAAAGAATATTTATATTTAATTTGTAAGAACTTATTACTGTTTAAAAGATAAGAAATCAACATAATAAACATACTATCTTGAATATCTTGAGAGAACTGCTGAATTATAATGACAATTAACTATGTTACAGATTGATCTGTGACTAAAGCTGTTTCAGATGCAATGAAAATAATAGTTACAGATTTTCTGTGTAACAAAATCTTTATAAATTATAATTTATCAAGAAAGTTACTATTCAATAATAATACAAACTTTCTCAGCTGTGTTGTGACCTACTATTTGAAAAAGCTCAGAACTCAATATAGAATAATGACTTTTTATCATTTTTACATAAATGAAAAGATAGAAAATTTAAATAAAATATTGAGCTTCATGCTTACAAAATATCTTATGAATAAATTAACTCAATTATGAAATAAATACTTACTGCAAGTACTTTTTATGACTTAAATTTAAGTTCATAATACAACTAAACAGAGCTCATTCTATTTACTGTATGAGATAAACTTACAATTATTAGATGACTTGAACAACTCTTAATTGCTGAGAGAAATTGACTTTAAAGATCAGTTAAAATGAGTTAGACAGATATAGACAGTTTAAATAATCATTAATGAAATTTTTTTATGAAAGATTATTGAATTGAAAATGATTTGTAATGAAACAGTGCAATTAAGTACTATAAAGAAAGAAGACTGAATGTTTATATGAAATGAAGAGTCTCAGAAGTTTAAAGCTAAATGATTTGAGTTTTATTAGATATTAAAAACTTATTCATTAAAGACTTATGCATTAGAAATGTTTACAGAGTGTGTTTTACAAAATTTAATTCATAATAATTGATTTGTAAAAGCACATGTCTTTAATGTCAATGAATTTTGAATTAATTCAGAGCTGTAAAGCAGTCTAAAATAAGCTAAACTATTTGTGCAGCAATTAAGTCTTGAAGTTAATGAGATTCTTAAACAGAAAGAGTTATTGTTGTCTTTTTACAAAGAACTCTTGATTATATCTTGAGTCAAATGAGATTGTAGACAAAAGAAAGAGTTATATAAGCTTTTAATAAAAAAAAAAGAAGATCTTTCTTAGAAGACAATTTATAAGATATAAAAATGTTATAAATAAATAAATTTATCTGTATTCTCATTACAAAACATTTTAAAAGCACATTGAAGTGTTGCTTCTTTCAAACTGATCTTGACTGAAGTAAATGATGTGATGAATGCATTATAGAAGATTATTAAAAGTTAAAGAAATATTGATGATTTGAATTTAACATTTATGACAGAAAAGAGATATAATTAAAAGAAAGTGAAAGTTTTGACATCACACAGTATCAGAAAAAAACTGAATGATTAAAAATGACTTAATAAAGACTTACAACAATGACATAATGAGTTGAAGTCAAAGCAAACAAATAGTAAAGCTAAAAAGAAAGATTAAAAAGTCTTAACTTCAATAATGATTAACAGTGATTTGATGATGATCTGTGAGAGAAATATGAGCTTATATAATCTATGTAAAAGACTTAAAAAAAAGGTTCTTGTAGACTAGAAGATGATAGTATCAGAAGCAAAGCAATTTCATTAACTATTTATTTATTAAAAAAAAAAAAAAGCTATAAGCTGAGCACAGACTGTATTTAAAGCAAAATTATTATTTATTGCAATAGCACAATGATGAGTGAGAATGTAACTGATGCAGACAGAGTGACAACATAAGTGAAGCAATAAATACATTAATGTTAAGTTTTTCAGCTCAACAACAAAAAATCTTAATAGTTATCTTTAATTTATTTACAGTGCTCAAAACATTCTCTGTCAACAAGTAATTGTAGTTAACAGAAAGCATAATGTTGCTGATGATGACAATAGAGATAGTGAATAGAGCAGTAATACAATGATGATAAAAAATTGTTAAATTAACAGATAAAGAGAATTCAGACTCTGTATAATTTAGAATAATAAGCAGTCATTATATTAATATAAACTTATACTTACAAAAGCTACACTAAATACTCTGTACATCTTAATGACAGTTTGTACACAAACTATAAAGAAAATAACAATTATTGAACTCAGTCTGAATACATACTGTAAATGACTCATCTTTATGCATATAGTTGTTGCAGATAATCAACTTACATTCTTTATGAATATAAGTGACAGCAGCTTCACAATATGTTCAGTAAGCACAAAAACAATTTAAATTCATATTAATGCATAGAATTAACTGTTAAATTATTAGCAACATCTTAAGCTCAGTTTTAAGTTAACTCTTCAATATTAGTCAGAACATTAAGCAACAAGAAGTTAAGCTAATTAATAGTTAATTTATTAGAGAGAGAAAAGAAAGCAATATTAAAAATAGAATGTTTAATCAGTTTTATGTATTGTTAGTCTTCAAACTGAAATCAAGATAACAATATACTGAGAAGAGAGTTTTATAAGCTTTTTTTAAAACAAGAATGATCAGTAATCTTATGAGTGCAATTAGAAACAGACTTCTTTCAATTTAAGTTGTTATTTATTAAAAGAAATGAATACTCATGCTATACTATGCTGTCTAGTGAAACCTCTAAACTGTATTGTCTATGAGCACATCTTGATTAAGAGAGTTACAGAAGAAGTAGAAAGAACATTGACTGCAGTTAATGTAAATAGAGTCTTTATTCAGTCTTTAATGTTAATTCTATTTTACTTTATAGAAGTAGCTAGAACATCACTTCTTAACATTTTCACTTGATGAGACTGCATCTATTGACTCTCACTGACAGCAAACATCAAATGACTAAATACATCATTAAGAGTTCAACAAATTATTTAAGAATTTAATTAATCATCAACAGTGAGTTTCATAAATTCAATAAATTGCTTAAAGATTCATTTAAACAAAGACTTAATAAGCTCATCAGCAATCATCTCTTAACTGAGCATAAAATTTATCTGAATCTGATTGTGTTTATGCAGATTGCAAATGTTGTAATAGAAGACATTGATGTGCTTTAATTACTTATGTACATATACATTCTTAATTAAGATCAAGACAGCTTAATTGTCTCTTTTAAGCTGAATAAATAAAGATATTTAATGAGCTTCATTCTCTTGAATGCTTATGCAGTGTAAATTGACTTCAAGATATTTACTTATATTTATGTCTTTTAATATCTGTTCAAGTCAGATCTCAGTCTTTGCACACATTGACATAATTATGTATTTGATCTCAGTAATTAAGATAATGATGAATTTCTATTTTTAACTTATTTATAACACTGATTCATCTTTAAGTATGTAGACATACTTTAGAATTGATTTTTGATTCTGTTTGTTTAAAGCATAGTCAGAGTCAGAGTATTTAAGTATTGCTTGATTCTCATTAAAACTGTATATAATGTCAAGATTAATAATTAATTTTACATATTACAGTAGTTTCTTAAGTGTGTATTCATGATGCTTTACAGAATTACTGAGATATTAACTTAATCAACTTAATGTGAAGATGATGTCTAATCAAGTATAAATTACTGTATACATTAAGCTTTCAATTGTCTATTAATACTATCTTTAATCTATTCTTTGATTAGTTGAATCAGCAGAACAAAAAATGTCATATTTATTAAGTGAAATGCTGATAGCTCTATGCTTATTAAATTGCATATGAAGATTCTTTAGTATCTTATTTATGTAATGAGTCTGATTCAGGCACAGAGTTCTCATTTTGTAATTATATATAATTTAAATGTTAAGAATTTTCTGTATCTTTTTTAAGTTCTTAACTTTAAACACACTCACAAGAGCTTGCTTAAATCAGAGAATGTGTAATAAATTTGCTGAAGTCATAATAATATTGTTTATATAAAGAAGCAGCATAATTCTTTTGATACTATGAAGAAAAAGACAGAGATCAGTCTTGCTTTAATGAAAATTTAACTTAAGCAGTTTAATGACACATTGTTCATGTCAGTTCTATGCAGCTTATTTAAGATCATAAAGGCTGTGCAGTATGTACAGAATACAATTAAATACAACATTAATTTCAGAAAAAGATGTTATATAGATTATTTTCTTCAGAAAGAATTCTGTGAAGACATTATTGACATTTACTTAATGACACTTTAAATTCTTAAGTGCAATGATAGTCAGAAAGACTCACAGAGTGTTAAACTTAACAATAAAGATAAAAATATTTTTATAATCAATACTATATGTTTATAAAAAGTCTCTTGTCACAAGTCTTGTCTTAAGCTTATTTAAGAATCTGTTAGTGTTCAGCTTAAGTTTAAAGATTTATTTACTGATTACAATGTTAACTTTTCTTAATGACATAGTCTTTTTTCATGTTTCATTTGCTGTTAAGACTGTCAGTTTCACATAAATAATGTTCTTTTACATTTCTTCTCAGATTGAGTCTCTCACTACTTCAACATAGATGACAGACATCAGAATGTTAAGTCTGATCATAGAGTCTTCTTTATCTGTAAAGAATGCTGTAAATGTCAGTATAACTCTTAATATTTTGATTAAGAGCTTATTCACATCTTAATTGTCATCATTGTTATCTCTTTTTTATTTTAAAATCTCAATACACAAAAAGATTCTAACTTCTTTAAATGTCATTATCTTAATTTAATCAGTATTAATCTTCTCATCTAACAATTTATCTAGATTGACTGCATTTAACTTGACTTTATATTATTTATCTTAAGACTTGTCAGTCTTAACTATAATTAAGTTAGACTGCATCTTACTATTTTAAGTTATAAGTGTTTAATTTAAAGCTGTGATCTTTACAATGATTAACTTCTTTTATAAATATTTAATGAATCTTCTGTCTAAAAGAACATTTAATGTTTATTGTTACAGTCTAAAATTAACAGTATCTTTCTTCTCACTTTTAGCAAACTTCATAATGTAATTCTTAATGATGCACTTAAGATCTAAAGCTCAAAGCTGATACTGCTTTGTGATTTTCTCAATATAGTTTATGAAGACTTTTACTCATTCTTAATTCATGAATTTGTTGTGTCTGCCTTCAGATAATAACTTAGAATCAATGTAGCTGTAGTATTTACATTCTTATATATAAATGTAATTAATGAATGACTTCACATTGATGAAAGCTTTCTTAAGAGTTATTTATTTGTCATTAATTAAGAAATTAATTATTATTTAATTGTAAAGATAAGCATCTGTCTATGCTGTCTGCACTCAGAACTTTATTGATAATTATATTTCTTTAATCATAATGTACACTGAGTTCTCAGTGATTCAAATGACTCTTTTGACAATGTCATTCTAAATTGACATGTAGAACACTGTGTATTGCAGTATAATGTTAAGAGACTTACATCAGTTGTTTAAAGTGAACTTTAACTTTATTTTATTGTCACTTTATACAGCAAGAATCTTTGCATCAATCTGAAGTTCAGTCTTTAATCATCATTTTTGCAGTGTCTATAAAATCTCATTATATTGTTTCAGCAATATCATTTATATCTTCTGAGAATGATTATCTACTATCTTCAGAAAGTACTGATATTCATTAAATAACAAGAGTAATGAGCTGTATATATTAATGAAAATAAGAATGAGAATGTTAGTCTTTCTTTTATTTACAGTGTGATTTCATTTATTGATGAGCTTAATCAGAACATAAATCTCATATATGTTCTTGTTGTTCTCAATGATGAGAATTAACTTTTTAAGAATTGTCATCTTGTGAAGATTACACAACTTCATAAAATTAAGATGAACAAATTGTCAATATTAAAGTCTATAAGTCTTGATCTTTTCATTTAATGATGCAATGTCAATATCTAAGAAGTCAGTTATAAGATTATGCTCATAAGTCTAAACATATAAGCTTATATCTGAAGCAGTAACAGAGAAGATAATCTTTAAATGTAATGTATACATTACAGATATTAAAGTAAATTCATTAAGACTCTTTACAATATGCTTAATTATATAGACTTTATCTTGCTTTAATATTTTTATTATAATCTTGCTGTGCTTATCACACATTTAAAGACAGTGTTAATTAAAGCTTTTATGCAGTTTCATTTTGCACATTTACTTTCTTAACAGAAGATTAACCTCAAGTTTAGACATATAGAGTGTTGAACTCAGTCTTATAGAATTTTTTAATTTAATTTGCATAATGATTACTTCACAATAATGAAAGTATAAATGTCTTTTTTTAACTTTAATTTGTTGACATCTCATTCATATAAGAGAATCACTGAAGAGTTAAAGTTAATCAGTTATGTATAAGAAGAATTCAGAGTCTGCAACTTATTTAGATTTAAGTATCTTACTGACAGTCTTTTTAAACAGAACAGCAATTTCATCATTAATTTTCTTTTTCTTTTTAAATTTAAAGAAAAAATCATCATTATTACTGTCATTAACTTCTGCATTAAAGACTCTGTGTCTCTTTTCTTTTTCTTTATAGATTAACTTTCAATACAACTTAACTGCAGTTAATCTGTACAGCTTAACTGTAATTAATTTGCTTATTTTTTTTTAAGTATTTTGCTTAACATCAGAAAGAAATTCACAATCTTTAATGAAGTAAAAGTTATTGCAAAGAAAGTATTTAATAAAACAATAAAAAAAATGATCACTGTTTAAGCTGAATGATCTATAATAATGTTGCTTAATATTAATTATGCAGTAATTTAATGAACTGTAATTTTAATTCATTAAATGTTCATCTTTCTTCTGTTTATCTGTTCACAAGACAATGACAGTCTCATCAGTCTTAAGCTGTGTCTCTTTTTTCTGAAGCTTTTATAGATCTTTCTTAATGTCTAAATTATTCTGAGTATTAATGACATCACAGATCACAATATACTTAACTGATAACACTTAAAGCAATGTCTGAAACTGTTGTTCTGATTTAAACAACTCAGTCATATCAAACTGAGTTGCAGCAATCTTTCTATTAAGTTTGTTTAAATAAATTTATGCTTTTTTAATAAATATATTCTCTGACATTCTGTATTTCACAAACTTCATTAAATATTGTTTCTCAGTCATTTACAGCTTCTTTTTATACTTAAACTTTAGCATATTTTAAACATTCTTTGTACTGATTTTGTTCATCAGATATTTTTAATCATCTGTGTTTATGTAAATAATAAGTTAATATAAAGTCTTTACATCAATTTTCTAATTTTTAAAGTTGAGACTGCTGAGAAGAAATGAATCTGAAAATTCACTGATTAATATATTGATTGTTAAGATTTCAACAACATTTTATAGATTTTCTTTTATTAGTCATCTTTTCATAAGAATGAATCATTGATTGCAGTTCTTGCAAGTGAAAGATAATATAAGTAAAACAAATAAAAAGCTTTTATATCTTTTATTTTGTGAGACAGTAATACTTATTCATCTCAATAACTTATATTAAGCTATCAAAGAACAGTGCTCTCTGAGTAACTATAAATGCTGATTTTTGCTGAGATCAATTTTTTATAAATCTTTCAAGTTAAATATACTCAGCTATCACAAAACAGTGCTCTCTGAGCAACTGTAAATGTTAATTTTTGTTAAGACTGATTTTTTATGAATCTTTTAAGTTAAACATACTCAGCTGCTGCAGAATGCTGATTTTGCTAAAGTTAAATTTATTACAAATCTCAATAATTAGTAATACTGTTAAAGCTGAATTAATCATGAATCTTAATAGTTAATATACATAGCTATCATTAATGTGCTGATTCTGCTAAAGCTAAATTTATCATAAATCTTAATAATTAATGATACTGCTAAAGTCAAATTGACTGTGAATCTCAATAGCTAACATATTCAGCTATCATCACACTAAAAATATACACTTTCTTTAAGAAGCTTCTTGCTAATCTGAGCTCATAATTTATTGAAAGAAATGAATATTTATGTTATATTATATTGTTTAGTGAAATCTCTAAACTATGTTGTCTATGAGCACATCTTGATCAAGAGAGTTACAGAAGAAGTAAAAAGAATGTTGACTGCAGTTAATATAAATAGAGTCTTCATTTAGTCTTTAACACTAGTTTTACTTCACTTCATAGAAGCAGCTAGAACACTGCTTCTTAACATTATTATTTGTATCTGACAATGAAGCAGCAGCAGCACAATGTGAAATATGAATCTTAATGAATGATTTATGAAACATTAATGATATGCTGTAAACATATCATGAAAGCTTACATGATGATAGAGTAAATAAAAAAAATTGATAAGTTGATGAAGTAATGATTAAAAGTTGAAGTGTGATTGAAAATTAAAGAAAGAAGAAGAGAATTTCTTTTAAGAAATTGTGATTAATAATATAGATAGACAGTGTGAACAGTGAATAATTTATCTTATCATTATGACAACAATGACTTGCACTTCTAGTCACTTTTGAATGACAATAGTGATGTAAAGTGAAGTAAAACAATGTGAATGTGAACTGCAAACAGAAATTTTACAGAATGTTAAGCAAATCTCTGCATTCACATTAGTGAACTGTTGTAACTATATAGTAAAAAAGAATGTAATATTATTGCTTACTTATCTCTTACTAAGTGTCTCTATTTATATCTTAGTCATCATTTTCTATATATACTCTACATAGCATAAACAAATAGAAACAACTTTCTACAAACTGATTTACATATGTAGTCAGATGATGATGTTAGCACATACAAATACAAATTGCTCAATCAAGTAAGCTTCATCAATAGCTTACTTTTCATCAATTACAGTCTATATACTATTTTTGTAACTTATCTTAATTGCATAAGTGTTCAAAGACTTTTGTTTCTCACTCTATACCTTCAGATTCAAGATATATTGAAATGCACAGAATTTATTCTTGATGTCAGTATGATTTGTGAAAGCACAGAAAAGCACATTACAGATATATATTGTTATTATAGAATAATAAATCAATCTAAATATGGCTTTTTCTGTGTACATATGTGTTTGATAGATTGTGAACTTGATAGACTTTATGTAATGATGTAAGGCAACTACAGTACTTACTGCATTAAATAGATCAGTAAGGTAGATAGATACAGCAGATAGATAGATGATAAATAGAGTATAGATATAGCATTGTACTTGTAGATGATTATGTTACTGATTAAGTTTTCTAAACATTGAAGATTAAACACTTAATGTGTAATATATTCTTTGAGAAATGACTATTCTTAAGAAACAGCAAAGAAAACATTAAAGATCTTATGAACAGATAACTTTCTGAGCTCTGTAGTCACAACTATACTTTATTATACTTCAATTCATCAAATCTATAGAGTTATGTCAATTAGACAGAACATTTTCTCTCTATAACAGAGTATAGAGTCTCTGCATATCTTAGTATTTGATCTCAGTCATGTAACTGTCAAAACATAACAGCATATACTCTGCATACTGATTCTTCATTCTTAACAATGATCTTTCAGTTCAGTAACAGACAGTCTAAACAATGCTTAAGAAGACTGTCTGACTGTTAAACTAAAATTGAATTAGTTATCTTAACAGACATAATTAGTCTTATTAATGAATTCAATTTCATCACAATGTGATATTTAGCTGCTCATGATAGACTGAGTAGTCATGAGAATAGTGCATGACTTGCATCTACATTCACAACAATTAAGCAATCAGTCAGTGCTGCATCACTAATCATTACATTAACATTGTAAAGAGCAAATGCAGTCACTGCAGCATGATTATGAGATAAGAAAAGCAGTCAGCATTTAGAATGACACTGCATATATTGCAGTACAGTGTCTCATTGATTATTAGTGTGATGACAAGATCTTTAAGCTTAAATATATTATTACATAATCACTATATATGTTGTTCTGATTTAAAGTGCATAAAACTTCTATGTAACATGCTGCTGTCACTGCTTTTAAAGACTAAGATGTAATAGACTTTAAGATAACTATCTGTGCAGATGATTTGCTTGCAGCTCAGATCTTATAAATGTTAGTGATATCTGATGTGTTAAGTGCTCTCAGCTAAGACTGTAATTTGAATGTTGTCACAGTCAGAGAAGTTAAATGTTGTTAAGATTGAGTCAGTAATTGTAAAGATAATTTATGCAGTGATGTTGATGCAATTCATATCAAATACTAATGATGATAATTAAAGTGTCAGTTGTTCATTTGCAATACTTAACAAGCAAGTAGGCTGAGTGTCAGAGTCAGTAGCTTTAATAAGGTAGCTTTACTAATATTTTTATTATGAGAGTATTTTGAGAGATTTTTACATGAAAATTTTATGACTAATAGATTACATCATTTTATAAAAGTTATGAAAATTTCAGTAGTTTATCTTGTAAATTACACAACTTACATAGTCAACCCGCAAAAAACCCACAAAAAAGCTACATATTGTGAGTTAAGTAGCTTTTTGTGAGTTTTTTGCGGGTTGACTATGTAAGTTGTGTAATTTACAAGATAAACTACTGAAATTTTCACAACTTTTATAAAATGATGTAATCTATTAGTCATAAAATTTTCATGTAAAAATCTCTCAAAATACTCTCATAATAAAAATATTAATAAAGCTACCTTATTAAAGCTACCTTATTAAAGCTACTGACTCTGACACTCAGCCTATCTGAGATTGAGAATTCTTAATCTTGTAATTTCATTAAAGATCAATGATTCTCAATTATATGATTTCATTAAAGATCAAAGACTTCTGACTATGTAATTTCATTAAAGATTGAAGATTTCTGACTATGTAATTTCATCAGAGATTGAAGATTCTTAACTGTGTAATTTCATTAAAGATTGAAGACTCTTAACTATGTAATTTTACTGAAAATTAAAGATTAATTATGTAATTTCATTAAAGGTTGAAGGTCTCTGACTGTGTGATTGAGTGATGTGATAAATGATGAAATAGTAAAGCATGAAGAAGAAGTAATGTAAATGAAGATAATGTAATTAAAATTAATTTAATATTCACTGTTAAAAGTTAACATTATTCACTATCAAATTACTTTCATATAAATTTACTCATTACTTATCTCTCTTCATTCTCTTCTTTCTTCTTACTCTTCAAATGCAAATATTCTTTCTAATATACAATGTATCTCTCTTGAAAGCAAAGAAGTTAATATTGTGTTCTGAACAGATTGTAGTTTCATGAATTTTTTATATTTATTGATATAACTATTAAGCAAATCTCTTCTGACTCTCTTTTTAAGATAAGTTGAGAAAATTAATAATGTAATTAATTATAAAGATGCTGTAATATTGACTAATTCATCTAAGTTACAGCATTTTAGTCTTTTAACAAGAAATTCTAATGTACATGTATTAGTCAGCTGTCTTCATAGATATTGAGTCTTATATCTTTATTTAAATCATTAAAGTCATCATTTAAAGTATTGTGAGAATTGTATTTTAAAATGTCATAAGTAATTTAATTTAGAGTATCAGCTGAGCTATTATCTGAAATGTTAAAAGAATTGTGATTTAAAATAAATACATAAAATAAATACTTTATATCTATATCAACTTCATTTAAAAACAAGTCTTCTGCAGTGTTTTTTCTTTTAGTTATGAGATAATTCAGTTTTTAATGTTGAAGTAAATTAAACTTGATCATTATAATAATTTTAATGATAATTTTATTTAATTAATCTCTTCAATAAATAATGACATCTTAAGCAAGATTAAACAGTTATTCAATCTCAACATCAGCAATAAATATAGAAAGAACATTCTTAATCATTGTAACTAATACTGAAAAGATTATGATCTGTAATTTTCAATATTTCAAAATGTTAAGATTATTTTCATTAACTGAGTACAGTAAAGAATTAAAGTATTGATTAACTTTTAAATTAATAATTATAATGTCATTAAGTTAAGTCTTAAATTGCTGTACTTTTGTAATGAGATTTATGAATGATTTGATGACAGATAATGTTGAATTTCAGATATGATTATACAATAAAGTATTTTTATATAAATAATAATGATCTTTAAAATAAGTCTAAAACTCAATTTAATACTATATATAATATGTCTGATCTCACTTAGCTGACTGCATACCTCAGTAATTAGTGATGTACATTAGAAATATATGTTAAAAAAATCAATAAAAATGTATTTAATACAGTGAAAGTTTCTGTATAGAGTTAAGAATGATGACAATGTTATATAATAAGTTATTTTCATCTTTTATTTATATATAATACTTCTTCATCTTAATTAATGCTTTCTCAATAACTATCTTTAGCTCTGCTGTTCACTTTAAGATTGAGTTTAATCTCTTTATGTTATTTTAATTCTTTAGATAATTGAAAAAATTAATGTATATAAGAAATATCTTATACATAATTAAATTATATATTTAACTCATTGACTCTGTGTACTTCTTGAAGAGTTAAAAAAGTATTATTATATATATAACTTGCTGTCACTTCTACTCAGATATACATAGAGTCTTAAGCTTCTTATTTAATTTTATAATTTTGTTACATTCTTGACTGATTCAGACACATATATTATTGTGAAGTTGATAAATTCTTTACATTATATTATAAATAGAATTTCATTGTGTTCTAACATTCTGTATAAGTGTCAGAGCAGAATGTAAATGAATGAGATATTGAATTTTCTTAAATATTTTGTATTGCTGTAAAAAGAAATTTATAGCAATAGTAAGCTGTCAAATCTAGATATTTAAGAATGTGTTAGTCATATCTGTTAAAACTATCTGTTAAAAACAAGATAGTAATATATTTTAAACAGAGTGTTAAATAAAGTGATTTTCTTAATTATTTATGTTAAATTATTCTCATTAAATGATAATGTAATTAACTCATTGATCATTGATGTCTTTAATGAATCAAGTAGATTCTTGACAGCTAACTAAATAACATGTATAAAGTAAGAAATAACATTAATTACAGTTTATTATATAATATCTTTTCTTTTTAAAAGCTCACTTAAAGTTCTCTATATAAATTCATTGTTGCTGCAGTTGTCTGTAATTACTGTAAGAAGATGTTTCTTTAATTTATATTTTTAAAGAATTGCAAAGATCTCTATAGTCATTAATTGATCAGTATGTTAACTGTAAAGAGATTAAAAGATAAGAAGAATTTTCTGATAATTTTAGTTTTTGTTAATAAAGTAAGTAATAACATTCATAAAGATCAGATGACTGAGACTGATTTAATTGTTAAATGTAATTAAGATTTTAATAGTTTACTTAAATTCAGTAAGAGATGTTTTTTATATATTTTAATGTTATATCTTTATTAAATTGTCAAATCAGTGTCTATCAGACATTAACATATCTAACTGTAGCATTTAAATAAGTTTTTAAAATTCAGAGTTCTTAAGTGCTCAAAAAGAAAGATTTAGAGAAAGAAAGCTATTTAAAAGTTATTTAATGAAGTTTTTAACATTAAAATATTTATTTACTGATTTCTTGTCAAGTTTTGTCTGCTGTGTTATGTCAGAGATATGTGTTAAAAATATATATTAAAAAAGCAGAAATTAACATTTTTGACAGTGAACTGAATATTTGTGCTTAAATAGATATTTAGATAATTCTTTACATCTTTAGAAGTTTATAATTAACATAAATATATTAAAATTATCTGTTAAAATTCTCTTATCTTCATCACTGCCTCATTAACTACAGCATTTTTCTCATTGACATTTTTCTTTTTAATTTTATTCTCAGTAACATCTTCAATTATAACTTTCTCTTTAATAACATCATTTTTCATAACTTCTTTCTCAGTCATCTCTTCAATCACAATATTCTCTTCAATCATAACTTTCTTCTTATTGAGATTCTTCTTCATAACTTCTTTCTCATCAACATTTTTAATCACATCTTTCTTTGCTTTATCAGCATCTCTCTTTATACATAAATTCTCTTTTAATAAAATAACAATGACAACTTTCTTAAGCTTAATCATCTATAATAGTCATTAATATATTAAAAATAACTGTTAAAATTCTTTTACTTTAATTATAAATTCATTAAAATATTTATGTTTATTTAAATCTAACTTTATAATTCAGAATTCATCATCATTCTTTATGCTCAGTGTTATAATAAAATTCTTATTATCAAAAAAAAAATATGTATTCTCTTTAAGATCTTAAGATCTTTGACTGCACTAAAGAATTTAAGTTTTAAGATATGTTTTTTTGAGTTTGAAATTGTGTAGCTATTAATGATAAGTAAATACATATTAAAATGAACTGTTAAAACACTTACTTCACTGTTATATTTATGATATTATTAAAATTCATCATTTACTGTTAAAAGTATTTCATATACATTTTTGACTTAAGATCATCAACTATTTAAAGACTGTGTCTTTTTCTCAGATAACTTATTCATTCTTAATGTTAAATTATAAAATTAATGTTCTGCTCTGTTATCTCTTTAATTGTTGAGTAAATCTATTATATAATGAATAAGTTTTAACAAATTTTTCTAATATATATATGTAATATTTATCTCTTCAGTAATCTTCTTCTTCATTAAGAACTTCACTTTCTTCTTATTCTTTTTTGTAATTATAAGATCTTCAATCTTTATCTATATCTTTCATTTCTTCTGTCTTCTTACAATCTTCTGTCTCTCTCAATTAATTTTTAACTTCAGTCACTTCATTAATGTCTATTAGCAGTATCAGATTTATAAAGCTCATAAATATATTATTTTACTGAGTATAATAATAATTTTTTATAATATTCTCTATTAAATTCTTCTTCATCTACTTTCTTATCTCTGCATCAGCTTTAATTCATACTGATGTCAGTCTGAGCTTACTTAAAATATAGTGATGTGTCAATTTGTTATGATTATTTATTTAATTAAAAAGATAAACATTAAAAGACAGCTTACTTTAATGTTTTTGCTCTGCAGCAATATAAAAGTGTTAAGAATATTTATTTTTCTTTTTATATAAACTATTACTTTCATCTTTAATATGTTGTTCAGCTTTTCTTAATAATTTAACTTTATGTATTTTTGTCAGTCATTATTGTAAAATATAAGCTTTAATTTCAGACTTTTACATACTCAATGTTATTAATGCATTAAAAATAAGCATTAATGTTAACATTGTTAAACTCAGTAGATAAAGAGATATTCTTAATGATAGTTTTAGATAGCATAATATGTAAGATGATGTCTTTTTATATTTTAAATATTATTAATATGATAGACATAGATGTTCTAACTTATCTTGAAGTTCTCATAATATTTTATAAACATATTAATAATAACATTCATGACAGAGTCTCTCTACATATTAAATGTTATTAATATGTTAAAAATAAACATTAAAATATATCTTATTATCATTGTTATGATGGTTTTTTGAAGACAATGATGTTAATAAAGATATAACATGATGTTTTGAAGTTTCAGAAAACATTATGATATGTATTATTTCTATTAGATAATTTCAATGCATATGTTAGTTAAAGAAAAGATATAAATGTTGAAACTTATATTTTTAATGATGCTGATGAAGATGAGATGTTCAGAGTTAAATAATTATGTAAAATAAGATAAATTAAGTTCTTAAATTTATTTTATTTACTCAGTGAATTTCTTAATAACATTACAGCAACAACATAGCTTCAGTAACACTACATTGATAATTTTAAATTAAAATAATACATTTTACATTAAAATAAAACACTTACATCTATCAAAAGTCTTTATCTTAAACATTATGTTCATAAAGTCATCAGCAACATTAAATATGTTTTGTTCTTTGTCTTTAATGTATTATTTTAACAGTTTAATTAAAACAGAAGCATCTTCATTATATCTTTATAATAAATTTTATTTTTATAAGATTACAATCATCATTAAATTATCTATTAAATCAAAGTTATCTATCTCATTTTTAATGAATAATTTTAACAGTTCTAAATAATATAATCAGAACAAAGTGAATCTCAAAGATAATGAAGTTAAGCAGAACAGCAAACTACAATAAAGTGAGAAATATAGTTAAAGAAGAAGACTGAGTAGCTGTAGAGTTAAAGAAAAAAATGATAGTTAAGATTATATTATAATCATTAAAGAAGTAAAGATTCAAGATTAACAATATATATACATTCTGTCTATTTTTTAACAGTACTTTCTAACATATCTATAGTGATTGTGCTCAGAAAAATTAAACATTATTAAAAAAATATAAAGTTTCTAATTCTTAAATCATCATTTTAGTGACTGATTAAAAAGATTGTACAGAATATCTTATTTAAATCTTATCTTTATAAATTAAATATATCTATCTACTGACAAAGCTCTGCTATTCAGGCTGTACAAAAGACTTTGAAGACATTCTTAATAGAATATTTTAAGAGTAATACTTTATATATTGATGTTAAGATCAACTATTAATAGATATTTAGACATTAATTTGTGTGCAATTTACACAAAATGTATAATTATTTAAATAAAAAACATAAAGTTAATTCATTACTTGTATCATAAATTGATGTTGTTTAAGTTCTTCTTAAATCTTTAAAAAATAGTATTACAGTTATAATCTGTAAACTACAATGTATGTAGCTTAACTCATTATAATAGAATCACACTTATTCTTAACTTATTACAAATACATATTAAAAATATGACTGTAACATAATTGTGATGTTGTTTAAATTTATACAGTAAACTTATGCTACATATTAACTTAATAGAGCATAGAATTGAGATCAGTATAACTCATTATGATTAGTCTTATCTGTATGTAAATATTCATGCAGATTATAAATAAAATTAATATATATATAAACTCAATCTGATCTGATCTGACCTTTAGTGCAGATTTAAATTAAATGTACTTTTTTTCAATTTGACTTGACTTTACACTCAGTCTATTTGACACAAAGAACAGAAAGAAAATTAAAAAAAATAAAATTTTTTAAGAAATCTCTGTTCTTATAAATATTTAGTTGCTTTTAAATTCTGAGAAAACTATTTTTGTATAACATTTAATTAAAAAGTATTCTATAATGTAAATAATTCATGATGAGAACTCTGCAGATTACATGATGTATAATAATCTTTTGTGTAAGACATTGTTAAATATCTCATTGAGATCAAGATTAAACATTAAGATTATATACTTTGACTTTGTCTTTCATACAGTGTTGACACAGAATGTAAACAGCTTTAAAACAGTAAAAATAGATCTTTTTTTTGATTTTTATCTGATTTCATAAAAAAAAATTATATACCTTTATTGTCTCAGCAATTCACTCTGCAATCAGCTTTTTCAGCAGCTTTATAATTATATTTTTTAGTGCAATAAGACAGTAACTACTTAACAGTGAATAGTTCATTTTTCTGTTCTTTTATAAAATTATTATAATGAATTCTTGAAAGCTCTTAAACATCAATTTATTGATAAAGCATCTATTAATTACTTATACAAAATCATTTTTAATGAAGAGAACTGCAATCTTAAGAGCTTCATTTAAAATGTTGTTTAACTTTAAAACTTTATTATTTAACAGTTTATAAATTGTCTGCTTAATCTGCTTTACAATAACTGTTTAAGAAGATGTTAAATATAAAAAATGTAAATAATTTATTGTTGATGTTTCTGAGATCTGCTTGTCTCTCTTTTAAGAAGAACTTCTTTATTAAAATTTATGTCTTAATAAAATTATCACTATTTGTGTTATTCTAATCTGATCTTCACAAAAATAAAATGTAAAATGATGCTTATAATTTGTCTATGCAGAGCTTACTTCATCACAACAGTCTTTATAAACTCTTCTTATAAGTGAATCTTTTTATATACATTTCATTAGATTTTATTGATACTCATTTTAATTATAATCTTTTTCTTATTGATCAAGAACTTACAAAATGTAACTAAAATCTTTTAAACTTTAATATTATTTTTTTTAGTTCTGAATTGATAGTATGCACATCAGAATAACTTAATATAAATAAAGTTAAAGTATAATTCAGCTAAGCAGACTCAGTTAAGAGATCAAAATATATAGTAAATGAATAATAATTAATATTATTGTTTTAACATTATTTTTACAGCTATTAAGCAGAATTTAAGCACTGTTCATTTCTTTGTTTAAAATTTGACAGATACAGAAAAGACTTTTTTTTATTAATTATTTTATTATTACTTTTATACAGATAAGAAAATAATTCTGTATGTAACATCTTTGAATATTGCAGCACTATTACTTTTTAATAATTAAATCTTACATTCACTGTTTAAGATTCTGCTAATCTGTACAGAGTTAAGTATATATTTTATTAATTATAAATTTATATTCATTAATTTACTGCACTACACAGTGTTATGATGCTGTCATCTTTCTTTTTCTCACTATACTAATTTGTCATTATAATCTTTTCTCATCATAATGATCTTTCATCATTTCTTTTCATTTAGATGTTTATTCTTACTTTATTCATCATTATGAGAAATTGCTTTTGTCTATCTATTCTTATGATGTAATAGTTAAACAACTATATAACTGAGACTTCTTGCTTATTTAATAAGATAGCTTTTTATCTTTTAACTTTATCTAACAATAACAAGTTAATAGCATCAACAGTGTTTCATTAAAACAATTATTAATTATTTATTAAGATTTTAGCTTACTAAATCATCAGTTCTACAGCTTAACTTCTGTACTGCATTAAATAATGATGAGATTAATAAATTAAATTATTAAGAAAACTCACTGTCTTACTATTATGTCACATCACTTTTTTATCTCATAACTTCATCTTATAGTCAGAATACCTCTCAACTCATTAAGCTGACAAAGATCTTCAACAAATTTTCTTTATTTAATCTATTAAGATTATCTAATTATACAGTAACTTTAGCTTATCAGTTTAAAGAGTATAAATCAATAAATCTTAACTTTGTCTCATTTATACTTAACAACATTGTTATTCTTATTTATAAAGTTACAACTTTATATAAACAATTAAGTATTTTTAAAACTTAAACTGCTTTCTTAATGTCTTTTAACATATTTTTTTTGCTTAAATACATAATCAGATTCTATTCAATTCAGCATTATAAATCTTTAATTAAAACACAGTAATATTACATATAGACTTATTTTTTCTTCAGTGAGCAGTTAAAATAGTTAGTCAGCAGTTAAAGATTAATAGTATATCTAATTCAGATTTATTAAATTTCTTTATGATTAGACAAAAACTATAACATTTCATCATTATCTCATCAAAAATTAATCTAAATATTTTAGAGCATTCTATCACATTATAAGCATCTTAAGTTACTTAGTTCAAGTCTAGCTTCAACATTATTAAAAATATTCTCTGAAATTCATCACAAAGCATGATGAACAATGATTAAAATGTTAACTTATAAAACAATAATGACAATATATCTTTTTTAATTAATATGAACTTTACTGTTTAAGTATAAATTCTGCAGATTATCACTGTGTTGATTGCTTAATTATAAGAACAAGATATTTCACAATAAAATACATTTAAGTTACTTAGCTCACTCAGCTCTTCTGATCTTTACAAAGATGATGTTAATAATGATGATAACTTTTATGAAGATAATTTGACTTAAAAGTTAGTCAATATTAGCTTATTCTACTTAAGCTTGCTTAAGAAGTGAGAAGACAGCAATATTGTTGATAAAAATAATATTATTATTTGTTCTATTAACTCTCTATTCAGTCCCTATCTAGGTCTATGAGGGCGAAGCGCCTTTGCAAAGGAAAAACCCAAATGGAAAACCTTAGTCCCGCCCCGCAGGCGCTCCGCCGGCGTGGCACTGGTGTGTTGCCGTTGCCTCC